>Ga0206106_100088_pt1 | contig 168929 bp, 170 predicted proteins | sample 1B1ome_FD_148677 | JGI IMG/M metagenome (GOLD analysis project Ga0206106, IMG submission 148677) | Enriched microbial communities from leaf-cutter ant dump, University of Wisconsin, Madison, United States - 1B110A | ecosystem: Environmental > Terrestrial > Nest > Insects nest > Nest dump...
CCCGCCGCACCTCGGAAGGACTCACCAAGAAAGACGCCATCCGCGCCATGAAACGCCTCATCGCCCGCGAACTCCACGGAGCCCTCAAAGCCGACCTCACCGCACTTGACGAACTATAGGAACGTCCACCGCCGCAACCCGGCACACTAGACGCATGGACCGCGCCGACCTCGTCCGCCTGCGCAAGGCGCGCGACCGCATCGACCGCGAGTACGCCGAGCCGCTCGACGTCGACGCGCTCGCCCGCACGGCGCTCATGTCGTCGGGTCATTTCGCCCGCAGCTTCCGGGCCGCGTACGGCGAGACCCCCTACGGCTACCTCATGACGCGCCGCATCGAGCGCGCCAAGGCCCTGCTGCGCCGCGGCGACCTGAGCGTCACCGAGGTGTGCCTCGCGGTCGGCTGCACCTCGCTCGGCTCGTTCAGCACGAGCTTCACGAAGCTCGTGGGCGTCTCGCCGAGCGAGTACCGGGCGTCCGCGCATCCGGATGCCGCCGAGTCGGCGCTCGACGGCATCCCGTGCATCGCGAAGACGGTCACCCGACCGGTCAGGAATCGAGAAGCGCCCACCGGGTCGGCGCCGTAGCGTGGCGGCATGACGATCAGAATCCAACACAGTTACATCGCCTTCGACGACGCGGATGCCGCCCTCACCTTCTACCGCGACGTCGTCGGTTTCGAGGTCACGGGCGACGTCGACATGGGTGGCGGGATGCGGTGGATCACCCTCAACCCCGTCGGTCAGGACGTGTCGATCGTGCTCACCCCGGTCGGGGCGGGCGAGTCGGATGCCGACCGCGCGACGATGGCCGACCTGCTCGCGAAGGGTGTGCTCGGCGGCATCGTGCTCGCCACCGACGATCTCGACGCCGACTTCGAGCGCATCGCGGCATCCGGTGCCGAGGTCATGCAGGAGCCGATGGACCAGCCGTGGGGTGTGCGCGACGCCGCGTTCCGCGACCCGGCCGGCAACCAGCTGCGACTCACCCAGCACTGATGTGCGCCATCATGCTGCCCGACGGGCGCTGGACGCACGTGCCGCACGCGGTCGCCAGCGGGTCGAGGAGCCCCGAACGCAACTCCAGCTGGTTGAGGAGCCCCGAACGCGACCCCAGCAGCTGGTTGAGGAGCGCCGAAGGCGCGTCTCGAAACCAGCTAGCGCCCGTCGAGCCTTCCGACGACGCACGTGCCGTCGCGCTCCTCGTCGCGCATGACGCGCACGACGAGGCCCTCGTTCTCGAGCAGTGACGCCGTGCGCGGCGCCTGCCGCTCGCTCGTCTCGATGATCACGCGTGCGCCCGGGGCGAGCCAGGAACGGCTTCCGGATGCGATGCGCGCCTGCACCGCGTGGCCGTCGGCGCCGCCGTCGAGGGCCACGCGGTGCTCGTGCTCGCGCGCCTCGGCGGGCATGAACGCGATCTCGGCGGTCGGTACGTAGGGCGCGTTGGCGACGATCAGGTCGACTCTGCCCTGCAGGGGTGCGGGCAACGCGTCGTAGAGGTCGCCCGCGAGCACGCGCTCGGGCGGCAGGTTCCTGCGCGCGACGGCCACGGCATCCGGGTCGATATCGCACGCCCACACCTCGGCATCCGCACGCGCGGCGCGGATCGCGGCCGCGATCGCCCCGACGCCGCAGCACAGTTCGACGACCACCGCGTCATCCGGCAGCGCCTCGAGCGCGGCGTCGACGAGCAGCTCGCTGCGCCGCCGCGGCACGAACACGCCCGGCGCGACGGCGACCCGCAGCCCGGCGAACTCGGCCCAGCCGAGCAGCACCTCGAGCGGTTCACCCGCCACGCGACGCGTCACGAGCGCCTCGAGCGCGTCGCCGGATGCCGCCTGCCGCAGCAGGGTCGCCTCGTCTTCCGCGAACACGCAGCCGGCATCCCGCAGCCGGGTGACGAGGGGGTCGGCGGTCATCGCGGCAACGGTACCCGGTGGCGGAGGCGGCTAGGGCGATTCGGTGCCGTCGACGGCCGCCTCGGCCCGGCGGCGGGGCGTCGCCGGCACGAGCTTGAGCCCGACGACGGCCCCCACGATCACCGCGATGAAGAGCAGCTTGAGCGGCGACGCCGGCTCGTCGCCCACGACGATCGCGTACCCCACGGTGAGCGCGGCCCCGACGCCCGTCCACACGGCGTAGGCGGTGCCGATCGGGATGCGGCGCGCGGCCCACCCGAGCCCGAGCATGCTCGCGGCGAGAGCCACCACGAACACGGTCGCCGGGAGCGGGCGGCTGAGACCCTCCGAGTAGCCGAGCGCGGTCGCCCAGACGGCCTCGAGCACGGCGCTCATCAGCAGCACGAGCCACGGCATCCTCAGCTCACCACCTTGAGACCCACGACGGCACCCACGAGCGCCCCGATGAGCAGCAGCCGAACGAGGCTCGCGCGCTCGGTGCCGGTAATCATCGCCCACAGCACCGTGAGGGTGGCGCCGATGCCCACCCAGACGGCGTAGGCGGTGCCGGTGGGGATCTCCGACATCGCGTAGGCGAGCCCCACCATGCTCGCCGTCATGGCGACGACGAAGATGATCGTCGGCACCGGCCGTCGAAAGCCCTTCGAGGCGCCGAGTGCGGTGGCCCAGACGGCCTCCAGCATCCCCGACGCGATGAGCACGATCCACGTCATGACAGACCTTCCGAGTCAGTCTTGTCGTGGTGCGGGTACTGCTCCCTCGTCCGCGAGGCCGGTCGGGCCTCCGCCTCGAGGATAGCGGCGGATGCTGGGCACGCCGTGTGCAGGCGGCGGCAGCGGGTGGGGCGCGCCTGGCAGACTCGAACGGTGAGTTCTCCCGATCGCGCCGTGCCCGAACGTTACGTGCTCGCCACCGACGGCGCCTGCAAGGGCAACCCCGGCCCCGCCGGTTGGGCCTGGGTGGGGGAGGACGGCCACTGGGCGGCGGGGTCGCTGCCGAGCGGCACGAACAACATCGGGGAGCTGCTGGGACTGCTCAACGCCATCCGGGACCACGCCGGCGTGCGCGAGCTCGTCGTGCAGGCCGACTCGAAGTACGCGATCGACACGTACTCCTCGTGGATGGACGGCCACAAGCGCCGCGGCTGGGTGACGAGCGCGAAGAAGCCCGTGGCGAACCGCGAGATCCTCGAGCAGCTCATCGAGGTGCGCGACGCGCGCCGCGCGGCGGGGCTTCCGGATGTGGTGCTGGAGCACGTGCGCGGCCACGCGGGGCATCGCCTCAACTCGTGGGCCGACGAGCGCGCCGTGCGGGCCTCGCACCACGCGGCGAAGGGCGTCGCCTCGGAGTGGTCGTCGCTGCAGGGCGCCCAGGAGAAGCTCGACGTGACGGTCGACCCGCCGCGCTCCGCGGGCGACCGCATCCGGCGGTAGTGCGCGCAGCTCTGCCGCCTCCAGCCGCGGATTCTCGCGCTGCGCCGCACACATGCGTGAGCGCGCCGACCTTCGGCCGACGCGCTCATGCGTGGGCCCCGTGGGGCTCGAACCCACGACCTACGGATTAAAAGTCCGCTGCTCTACCGACTGAGCTAGAGGCCCGCGACCTCCAGGGTAGTCGCCGAGCGGGCTCGGCTGCGCCGGGGGGAGAATGGATGCGATGGCTGACGACTTCCATAAGCCCACGCTCTTCGGCGGACGCGAGTTCGAGGCGTTCCCCGGCTCCTCCGTCGACCCGGCGGTCAGCCGCCGCATCGCGCACGACACGGCACGCGGCGTCGTCGCGCGTGTGCGCGACAGCGACGACCCGGGGGTGCTCGACCGGGTCGTGCGGTTCACCGACGAGCACGGTCTCGACGCGGTGGCCGAGCTGTGGGCGATGTCGGGCCCGCACACGCTGCCGGGCGCGCTGTGGCGCATCTACCTGCTGCGCACCATGATCCGGCAGGACCCGGACGGCGTCGCCCTGCTGTTCCAGCGCGGCACCGAGGTGCTCGTCACGATCGACCCCGTCGTCGCGGGCGCACCGAGCCCCGCGGGGCCCGAGGAGGTGCTCGAGCTCTCCGACCGCATCCTGCGCGGGGTCTTCGACGGCGACCTGGCCCACGCGCTCGAGCGCGCATCCGCGTTCTGTCGCGTCGAGGCGGCGGGTGCGGCATCCGTCGCCGACGACCAGGAGGGCCCCGCCCCCGCCCGCGCCACCGAGCTCACCACGCGGGCCTCGCGCCTGACAACCGTCGCCGAGGAGCTCGCCGTGTGCGGCCGCCTCGCCCGCGCGGACTCCCTCGAGTAGTCACCCCCGCATCCGCCCCCCTCGCTGCGCCCGCAGTCCGCGCCGCATCCGCCACCCTCGCTGCGCCCGCAGTCCGCGCCGCATCCGCCACCCCCGCATCCGCATCCGCCGCCGCTACCCCCGCACCATCCCGCCGCATCCGCATCCGCCGCCCGTCTGAGCCGCGCCCCGCGCCGCGCGGAACTACACGGGTGCGTGTGTCGAAAATGCAGGAGTCGGTGTCAGAAATGCAGGAGTCGGCGAGGCGAAGCGCCGGATTCCCGGGGGTGTCTGCGTATCAGCTGTGCAGATCTCCTGCATTTTCGACACGACAGCACCGGGGAAGACGCTCGCGTAAACTGTCACGGCCGGGCCGCAGTAACCCCGGGCTCCACTTTTCGCCGCTTCGAGCGGCCTCGCGCCGAGAGGCGTTCTGCGGCCCGGCACTTCTCTGCTCAGCGCCGGTGTGTTCAGCGCCCATCCGCTCAGGTCCGATCTGCTCAGCGCCCATCCGCTCCGGTCCGATCTGCTCAGCGCCGATCTGCTCAGCGCCGATCTGCTCAGCGCCGATCTGCTCACGGCGACAGGTGTCGCGCCAGACTCGCTTTGGTGTCCCATCTCAAGGAGTCGAACAACCGATCTCAAGGAGCGCGCCCGCATCCGAGGCGACGTGGGCCACATCAGCGGTCACCAGCAACACGGGTTCCTTGAGATGGGTTGCTCGACTCCTTGAGACGGGAAGCTGACCCCCGATACGAGAGCTCGACTCTTTGAGATGGGAACCTGCGTCTCGATACGGGAGCTCGACTCCTTGAGATGGGAGGAGGGAGCCGAGCGCGCGTCACCCGAACTTGCCGGAGACGTAGTCCTCGGTGGCCTTGACCGACGGCATCGAGAAGATCTTCGTCGTGTCGTCGTACTCGATGAGCTTGCCGGGCTTGCCGGTTCCCTCGATGTTGAAGAACGCGGTGCGGTCGGAGACGCGCGAGGCCTGCTGCATGTTGTGGGTCACGATGACGATCGTGTACTCCTTCTTGAGCTCCTCGATGAGGTCTTCGATCGCGAGCGTCGAGATCGGGTCGAGCGCCGAGCACGGCTCGTCCATGAGGATCACCTCGGGCGACACCGCGATCGCGCGCGCGATGCAGAGACGCTGCTGCTGACCGCCGGAGAGCCCCGAACCGGGCTTGTCGAGGCGGTCCTTCACCTCGTTCCACAGGTTCGCGCCGCGCAGCGAGCTCTCGACGAGCTCGTCGGCGTCGGTCTTCGAGATGCGGCGGTTGTTGAGCCGCACCCCCGCGAGCACGTTCTCGCGGATCGACATCGTCGGGAACGGGTTCGGCCGCTGGAACACCATGCCCACCTGCCGCCGCACGAGCACGGGGTCGACGCCGGCGTCGTAGAGGTTGTTGCCGTCGATGAGCACCTCGCCCTCGACGCGCGCGCCGGGGATCACCTCGTGCATGCGGTTGAGCGTGCGGATGAAGGTCGACTTGCCGCATCCGGATGGCCCGATGAAGGCGGTCACGGTTCGCGGCTCGATCGTGAGGGTCACGTCTTCGACGGCCTTGAAGCTGCCGTAGTAGACGTTGAGGTCGCGGACTTCGATGCGCTTGGACACGGGTTCCTTCTTCTGAGGTTCGGGGTCAGCGGCCGGCCTTGGGCGCGAACACGCGCGCCACGACCCGCCCGAGCAGGTTGAGCAGCATGACGATGAGGATGAGGGTGAGTGCCCCGGCCCACGCGCGGTCGAGGGATGCGGCGGCATTCGTTCCCTGCGACACGTACGAGCTGTAGACGAAGACCGGCAGGCTCTGCATCCGCCCGTCGAACGGATTCCAGTTGACGTTGGTCGTGAAGCCCGCGGCCACGAGCAGCGGGGCGGTCTCGCCGATGACGCGCGCGATCGCGAGCATGACACCCGTCGTGATGCCCGCCATCGAGGTGGGCAGCACGATCTTCAGTACGGTGAGCCACTTCGGCACGCCGAGGGCGTAGGAGGCCTCGCGCAGCTCGTTGGGCACAAGCCGCAGCATCTCCTCGCTCGAGCGCACGACGACGGGGATCATGAGCACCGCGAGCGCGATGGCGCCCGCGATTCCGAGCCGCACGCCCGGCCCGAAGATGAGGGTGAAGAGCGCGTAGGCGAACAGACCCGCCACGATCGACGGGATGCCGGTCATCACGTCGACGAAGAAGGTGATGGCACGCGCGAGCGGTCCGCGCCCGTACTCGACGAGGTAGATCGAGGCGAGCAGCCCGATGGGGATCGAGATGAGCGCCGCCGTGCCGGTCATGAGCAGGGTGCCGACGATCGCGTGGAGCGCTCCGCCGCCCTCGCCGACGACGTTGCGCATCGACCAGGTGAAGAAGGTCGCATCGAACCGCGGCAGTCCGTTCACGATCACCGTGAACATGAGCGAGATGAGCGGCAGCAGTGCGATCACGAATGCGAGCACGACGAGGGTCGTGATGAGCCGGTTCATCGCCGGGCGGGCGCCCTCGACGAGGCGCGACACGACGTAGATGGCGACCGCGTATCCGGCCACGCCGAAGAACACGGCCCCCGCGATGTTGTACTCGCTTGCGGGATCCGCCAACCAGATGAAGACGAAGCTCACCACCGAGACCACGAGCATCCCCGCGAGCAGCGCCCACGGCACGGGTTTGCTGAGGCGCCCGCTCGCGTAGGCGTTGGTGATGGGCTTGGTGCCGGTGAGGGTGGTCATCAGTTGGCTCCCGAGAACGCCTTGCGGCGGCCTATGACGAAGCGGGCGAGGGCGTTGACGATGAGCGTGATGGCGAAGAGCATGAGCCCGGTCGCGATGAGCACGTTGACGTTGGTGCCGTAGGCCTCGGGGAAGCTCAGCGCGATGTTGGCGGCGATCGTCGACGGGTTGCCCGAGCTGATGAGGTTGAAGGTCACGACTCCGGTCGCCGAGAGCACCATCGCCACGGCCATCGTCTCGCCGAGGGCGCGGCCGAGGCCGAGCATCGACGCCGACACGATGCCGGCCCGCCCGAACGGGAACACCGCCATCCGGATCATCTCCCACCGCGTCGCGCCGAGCGCGAGCGCCGCCTCCTCGTGCAGCTTCGGCGTCTGCAGGAACACCTCGCGGCTGATGGCGGTGATGATCGGCAGCACCATCACGGCGAGCACGACGGCGGCGGTCAGGATGGTGCGGCCGGTTCCCGAGGGCGGGCCCGCGAACAGCGGGATCCACGAGAACGCCTCCCACAGCCACACGTAGAACGGCTGCACGAGCGGGGCGAGCACGTTGCCGCCCCACAGCCCGAAGACGACCGACGGCACGGCTGCGAGCAGATCGACGACGTAGCCGAGCCCCTGCGCGAGGCGACGGGGCGCGTAGTGCGAGATGAAGAGCGCGATGCCGATCGACACCGGGATCGCCATGAGCAGCGCGAGGAAGGCGGCCCACACGGTGCCGAAGATGAGCGGCCAGGCGTAGTCCCACAGCGTCTCGCCGTCGAGGATCGAGATCTCGTCGACAGGCGTGGTGACGGCAGGCACGCTCTCGAGCACGAGGAAGCCCGCGACGAGGGCGAGCGCCGCGAGGATGAGGGAGCCTGCCGTGAGCGCACTGCCCGAGAAGATGCGGTCGCCGAGACGCTGAACGGGTCGGTGCCGAACCGGTTGGTGCCGAACGGTGGGGGCGGTCATGAAGCCGGCGTGCCTCTCGGGACGTGGGGCGGTCTGAACGAGTCTGCCCGGGGCCGTCGTTCGCGGCAACGATCGACGACCCCGGGAGAGGGTGGTGCGGTGTTACTTGATGGCGTCGATCGCGGCGACGGCCTTCTCACGGAGCGAGTCCGAGATGGGGGCCGAACCGGCGGCCTCGGCCGCGGCGGCCTGGCCCTCCGCGCTGACGACGTAGCCGAGGTAGCCCTTGACGAGGTCGACCGGCGCGCCTTCGGCGTACTCGGTGCACGCGATCAGGTACGACACGAGCACGATCGGGTAGACACCGGATGCGGTCGAGTCGCGCTCCAGCGCCACGGCCAGGTCGAACTCGCCACGGCCCTCTTCGAGCGGCGAGGCGTCGACGATCGCGGCGGCGGCCTCGGGCGAGTACGGAACGTACTCGTCGCCGACCTTCACCGCGACGGTGCCGAGGTCGCCCGCGCGCGAGGCGTCGGCGTACCCGATGGTGCCGGTGCCGTTGGTGACGGCGTCGACCATGCCCGAGGTCTGGTTCGCAGCCTCGCCGCCGAACTCGGCGGGCCAGGCCTCGATCGAACCGGCCGTCCACACATCCGGGGCCACGACCGAGAGGTAGTCGGTGAAGTTCGCGGTGGTGCCGGAGTCGTCGCCGCGGTGCACGGCCGTGATCTGCAGGTCGGGAAGCTCGACGCCCTCGTTCTGGGACGCGATGGCGGCGTCGTTCCAGTTGGTGATCTCGCCCGTGAAGATGCCGGCGATCGTCGCGGCGTCGAGGTTGAGCGTGTCGATGCCCTCGAGCTGGAAGATGATGGCGATCGGGGAGATGTAGGCGGGGATCTCGATGATGTCGGTGCCCGGCACGCACGCGGCGAAGTTGTCCTCCGCGATCTCGTCGGTGCTGAACGCACGGTCGGAGCCGGCGAACTGGCTGCCGCCCGCGATGAAGGTGTCGCGTCCGCCGCCCGAGCCGACGGGGTCGTACTCGACGGTGACGTCGCCGTTGGCGGTCTGGAACGCGGCGACCCAGGCCTCCTGGGCCGACTGCTGCGACGAGGCCCCTGCGCCGACGAGGGTGCCCGACAGGCCGCTGGGCTGCCCGTCGTCGTTGCTGCCGCCCGGCTCGTTGGCGGCGCAGGAGCTGAGGGCGAGGACGCCCGCGAGCGCGAGGGCGGCGGTGGCGCCGATACGCGTGATCTTCACTGTGTTCCCTTCGGGAATGTCGGTCAGGTTCGAGGCTCTTGGCGGCCTCGCTGCCGACGCTAGGAAGCGACGGTGACCAGCGTCGTGGGGAACGGTGAACGGGAGGTTAACGCGATGCGACGACTACGCGGTCGGGCCGTGCACCTCGACCGCGACGAGCCCCGATTCCGGGTGCTCGACCGGCACGTGCAGCACTGCGTACTCGCCCGTGCCGAGCGCCGCGGCACGCTGCAGCTTCGCGCTGCCGACGGTTCCGGTGTGCTCTGCGACGGCCGCGATGATCTGCGGCAGCACCGGCCCGTGACTGCACAGCACGGTGGTCTCGGCGTTCCGGATGCGTTCCGCCACGAGCGCGCGCACCGCCTTGCCGCCCGAGCGGTACGCATCCTGGCTGATGACGTGATCCTCGTCGACCGCCAGCCCCGTCACGCGCGCGGTCGGCGCGATCGTGCGCAGGCAGCGTTCGGCGGTCGAGCTGATGAGCGCACGCGGTCGGAACGCGGCGATGCCGTGCGCGACGCTGAGCGACTGGTCGATGCCGCGCTGCATGAGCGGGCGGGTCGCATCCGGGCCGTCCCAGTCTTCGGCGGGCACCGCCTTGCCGTGGCGCAACGCGATGATCGCGACGGTACGCGCCCGCCCCTGCGCGAAGAGCTCGGCGAAGCGCTCGACGATGTCGACGTCGTGCGGGTAGCTGAGCACCTTGCGGGCCTTCTTCACGCCCACCCAGCGCAACTGCTCGATCTCGTCGTTCGCGACGAAGGTCGAGTTGGCCCGCGCCTCGGCGCTCACCTCGCCCGCCCAGTAGTACACCTGCTTGTCGCGCCCGCCCGGCAGCTGGTACTCGACCACCCCGAGCGGCGCCCCGAGCCCGATGATGAGCCCCGTCTCCTCGGCGATCTCGCGCACGGCCGTCTCGGGCAGCGTCTCGCCGGGGTCGAGCTTGCCCTTCGGCAGCGAGACGTCCTTGTGCTGCGTGCGGTGCACGAGCAGGATCTTGGGCTTGCCCTTCTTCGAGACGCGCCAGCACACGGCACCGGCCGCGAGCACGGGCGACGCGCTCATCGTGCTCCCGCCGTCCGTCGGCGGCTCGACACCTGCCGCCAGCGTTCGTCCTGCAGATCCGTGAGCACCGCACCCGTGGCATCCCGATCGTGACGCACCCACTCGCCGTCGGCTTCGAGGTGCCACGACGAGGTTCCGGCATCCATCGCGAGGTCGAACAGTTCGCTCGTCTCGGCGATGTGGGCGGGGTTGTCGAGCCGCACGAGCGCCTCGACGCGGCGGTCGAGGTTGCGGTGCATGATGTCGGCGCTGCCGATGTACACCTGGGGGTCGCCGTCGTTCACGAAGTGGAAGATGCGCGAGTGCTCGAGGTAGCGACCCAGGATCGACCGCACCCGGATGTTGTCGGAGAGCCCCGGCACCCCCGGGCGCAGCGAGCAGATGCCGCGCACCCACACCTCGACGGGCACGCCCGCCTGGCTGGCGCGGTAGAGCCCGTCGATGATGGCCTCGTCGACCATCGAGTTGACCTTGATGCGGATGCCGCTGGGCCGCCCGGCGAGCGCGTTCGCGGCCTCCTGCTCGATCTGCTTGAGCAGGCTCTTGCGCAGGTAGCGCGGGGCGACGAGCAGGCGCTTGAACTTCTTCTCGATCGCGTAGCCGCTCAGCTCGTTGAAGAGACGCGTGAGGTCTTTCCCGACGACGGGGTCGGCGGTCAGCAGCCCGAGGTCTTCGTACACGCGGCTCGTCTTGGGGTTGTAGTTGCCCGTGCCGATGTGGCTGTAGTGGGTGAGGGTGCCGCCCTCCTGCCGCACCACGAGCGCGAGCTTGCAGTGGGTCTTCAGCCCGACGAGGCCGTACACGACGTGCACGCCCGCCCGTTCGAGCTTGCGCGCCCACGAGATGTTGGCCTGCTCGTCGAATCGCGCCTTGATCTCGACGAGCGCGAGCACCGCCTTGCCCGCCTCGGCCGCGTCGATGAGCGCCTCGACGATGGGGCTGTCACCGCTCGTGCGGTAGAGGGTCTGCTTGATGGCGAGCACGTTCGGGTCGGCGGCCGCCTGCTCGAGGAAGGCCTGCACGCTCGTCGCGAACGACTCGTAGGGGTGGTGCAGCAGGATGTCGCCCTGGCTGATCGAGGCGAAGATGTCGGGGCGCTCGGTGGGTTCGGCGGGCTGCAGGGCGACGGATGTCGTGGGCACCCGCCGCGGATACTTCAGCTCGGGACGGTCGAGGCGGTTGAGCTCGAAGAGTCCCCCGAGGTCGAGCGGCGCCGGCAGCCGGTACACCTCGCGGTCGGTGATGCGCAGCTCCTGCATGAGCAGGTCGAGGGTCACCTCGTCCATGTCGTCCGAGATCTCGAGCCGGATGGGCGAGCCGAAGCGCCGCCGCAGCAGCTCCTTCTCGAGCGCCTGCAGCAGGTTCTCGGTCTCGTCCTCCTCGATCACGACATCCTCGTTGCGGGTCACGCGGAACTCGTGGTGCTCGAGGATCTCCATGCCCGGGAACAGCTCGCCCAGGTGGTTGGCGATGAGGTCTTCGAGGGGGATGTAGCGCAGGATGCCGCGCACGTCGGGCAGTTGCACGAAGCGCGGCAGGTTGGTGGGCACCTTGAGTCGCGCGAACTCGACCTTCTCGGTCTTCGGGTTGCGCACGCGCACCGAGAGGTTGAGCGAGAGCCCCGAGATGTACGGGAACGGATGCGCGGGGTCGACCGCGAGCGGCATGAGCACGGGGAAGATCTGGTTCTGGAAGATCTCGTGCAGTGCCACTCGGTCGGCCTCGTCGAGGTCGTTCCAGGTCTCGATGTGGATGTCGGCGTCGTCGAGCGCGGGCTTCACGAGGTCGCGGAAGACGCGGGCGTGACGTTCCTGCAGTTCGTGGGCGCGGTCCGAGATGTCGGCGAGCACGTCGAGCGGGGCGCGGCCGACGTTGGTGGGCACGGCGAGTCCGGTGTCGATGCGGCGCTTGAGGCCGGCGACCCGCACCATAAAGAACTCGTCGAGGTTGGAGGCGAAGATCGCGAGGAAGTTGGCGCGTTCGAGCAGCGGAAGTTCGGGATTCTCGGCGAGTTCGAGCACGCGCTGGTTGAAGGCGAGCCAGCTCAGCTCGCGGTCGAGGAAGCGGTCGGGAGGCAGCGTGCCGTCGTCGAGGGGGGCGGGGTCGGCGTCGTAGTCGTCGAGCAGGTCCGCGGCCAGTGTGGCGTCCCCGAACGGGCTGTTCGTCTCCATCGCCCTATCTTGCCAGGATCCGAGTTAACAGCAGGTGCCGCTCAGCGGGTCCAGAGGCGCCCGCGCAGCCGACGCGTCTCGACGCCACCATCGCGCCGGATCACGCATCCGCCGGCACGGGCGCCGGCTCGTCGTCGCTCACGTTGAAGCGGTAGCCCACGTTGCGCACCGTGCCGATGAGCGAGTCGAGCTCGCCGAGCTTCGCGCGCAGCCGCCGCACGTGCACGTCGACGGTGCGGGTGCCGCCGAAGTAGTCGTACCCCCACACCTCGCTGAGCAGCTGCTCGCGCGTGAACACCCGCGAGGGGTGGGCGGCGAGGAAGCGCAGCAGCTCGAACTCCTTGAAGGTCAGATCGAGCGGGCGGCCTTGCACCTTGGCGGAGTAGCTCGCCTCGTCGATCACGACGCCCGAGGTCTGGATCTTCGTCTCGGTGCCCTGCTGCGCGAGCCGGTCGATCACGAGACGGATGCGGGCGTCCACCTCGGCGGGACCCGCGGTGGTCAGGATCACCTCGTCGACACCCCACTCCGCCGACACGGCGGTGAGCCCGCCCTCGGTGAGCACGACCACGAGCGGAACACCGAGCCCCGTCGTGCGCAGGATCTTGCACAGCGACTTCGCAGCGGCCAGGTCCTGACGCGCGTCGACGAGCACGGCATCCGCGGTGGGGGCGCTCACGAGCGCCGCGGGCTGCGCGGGGATGACGCGCACGCGGTGAGCCAGCAACGCCAACGCGGGAAGCGCATCCGTGTCGGCGGCAGAGCTCAGGATCAGCAGCTGCGCCACGCGGGTCCTTTCGGCAGGCACGGGTCTCGTCGTTACGCGTAAGTGTAGGCCCCGCGTAATCTGGGGCGCGTGGCCATCTCGTTGCGCAGCGTCATCCCGGTGTGGGTGGCCGCGGTCGTCGGAGCGCTCGCCGTCGGGGTCTTCGCGCCCTTCAGCCCGCTCGTCTGGATTCCGGTGGTGATGGCGGCGAGCGTGCTGCTGACCTTCGCGATCCAGCTGGGCCTGGCCCGCAAGGAGGGGCTCGTCGAGCGCATCATCGCGAGCCTCGGCGGGGCTGTCGCGATCCTCGCGCTCGCGACGCTGCTGATCTGGCTCTGGACGCTGGTCACCTCGGGCGGCGACTGAGCGCCCGCCGCGGCCGAACGCAGTAGGCTGGGGGCATGATGCTGGCGCTCGAGCTCTTCTTCATCGGTCTGCTCGGCCTCGCGACGCTCTCGATCGGCGCCGTGTCGGTCGTGGTGCTCGTCAACCTGTTCCGCGGCCAGCGCTGAGGCAGTGTTCGAGCTCGACGTCGACCTTCCGGCCGAACTCGTTCCGCTCTCCTGGTTGATCGGCGTCTGGGAGGGTTCAGGCGTCATGGCCTACAAGGTCGGCGACGAGGTGCGCGAGCGCGAGTTCGGGCAGCGCGTCGCCTTCAGCCACGACGGCACGCCCCACCTGCAGTACTCGTGCACCGCATGGCTGCTGCCCGACGCGGATGAGTCGGCCGGCGACGAGGTCGCGTCACCCCCGTCGCGCCAGCTGTTCGCCGAGATCGGCTACTGGCGGCTCGCGCGCCCGCTGAGCGCTGGCGACCCCGGCCCCGGCATGCTGCCCGCGACGGGTGAGCCCGTGTTCCAGACCGCCGACGCCGTCGAGACGCTGCGCAACGACCGCGGCGGCTTCGACATCGAGGTGCTGCTCGTGCAGCCGGGCGGCGTGAGCGAGCTCTACCTCGGCGCGATCACCGGCCCGCGCATCGACCTCGCGACGGACGCGGTGCTGCGCTCCGCGACGGCGAAGGAGTACGCGGCGGCCACCCGCATGTACGGGCTCGTCGACGACCACCTGCTGTGGGCGTGGGACATCGCGGCGCTCGGCCAAGACCTGCGCACCCACGCATCCGGACGGCTCGGGAGGGTCGAATGAGCACCCCGTTCGCCGCTCGGGCCGGCGCCGTGGGCGACCCGCCCGAGCACTACGGCGACCCGATCGGCGAACAGCGGCCCCTCGCATCCGGCGCCGCCGTCGTCGACCTCTCCGACCGCGACGTCGTCACCATCACGGGGCCCGACCGGCTCAGCTGGCTCGACTCGCTCACGACGCAGTCGATCGCGAAGCTCGCGCCCGGTGCGTCGGCCGAGACGATGCTGCTCGACCCGACGGGGCGCATCGAGTATGTCGCGCGCGTGCTCGACGACGGCGCCACCACCTGGCTGCTCATGGACGCCGGCACGGGAGCGGGCTTCGCCGGCTTCCTCGACCGCATGCGCTTCATGCTGCAGGTGGAGGTGGCCGACCGCTCGGCCGACTTCGCGACGATCGGCACCTTCGGCGACGCACCGGCCGCATCCGCTGCCCCGAACGGTGTGCCGCTCGTGTGGAACGACCCGTGGGCGGCGGTGCAGCCGGGCGGGTTCCAGTACGCCGCGGGCGCGCATCCGTCCGAGGGCTGGACGTATCGCGAGGCACTCGTGGAGCGTTCGCGGCTCGGCGAGCTGGATGCGCTGCCGGCCGCGGGCACGCTCGCGCTCGAGGCGCTGCGCATCGCCGCGTGGCGGCCGCGCGCGATCACCGAGCTCGACGAGCGCGCCATCCCGCACGAGTTCGACTGGCTGCGCTCGGCGGTGCACCTCGCGAAGGGCTGCTACCGCGGGCAGGAGACCGTCGCGAAGGTGCACAACCTGGGGCACCCGCCGCGCCGCCTCGTCATGTTGCACCTCGACGGGTCGGATGCGGTGCTGCCCGCGCCGGGTGCCGAGGTGCGCCTCGGGCGACCGGATGCGGAGGGTCGCGCCGTCGGGCACGTCACCGCCGCCGCGCGTCACCACGAGCTGGGGCCCATCGCGCTCGCGCTCGTGAAGCGCTCGGCCGACGTCGATGCCGAGCTGACGATCGACGTCGACGGGGTGCTCGTGCCGGCCGCGCAGCAGGTGATCGTGCCGCCGAGCGCCGGCGCCACCGCCGACGTGCCCCGCCTCCCGCGCCTCGGCGCCCGCTGAGCCGCGCGCCCAACCCCGACCCCCGCGCCGCGCGCCCGACCCCCGCGCCGCGCGCCCGACGCCCGCGCCGCGCCCCCTTGCGCGGGCTCACGCCGTGCCGCCGCACGTGAGGGGTCGCAAAGTGCTCGCAACACGGCGTGTTGAGCGCACTTTGGGCCCCCTCAGGTGGGGGCGACCGCGCCCCAGGGGAGCGAGAGCTCGCCTAGGCGCCAGCGCGCCCGCCCGCCGAGCGGCGGGGTGTCGAGCACGGGCCACGCCGCATCGCGCACGGATGCCACTGCCGCCTGCCAGCGCTGCACCGGACCGTAGACCCCGAGCGGCGCCGCCGACGCCCACGCCCGATCGAGGTCGACGAGCAGCGCGTGGATGCGCTCGCCGGGGACGTTGCGGTGGATGAGCGCCTTCGGCAGCCGCTCGGCGACGATCGACGGCGCCTCGAGCTCCGCGAGCCGCAGCGAGATCGTGAAGGTGTGCGGGCCGGCGGCGTCGAGCGTCACCCAGCTCGCGACGCGGCCGAGCTCGTTGCACGTGCCCTCGACGAGCTGACCGCCGGGGGCGAGGCGCGCGCGCATGCGGGCCCACGCATCCGGAACCTCGCTCTCGTCGTACTGCCGCAGCACGTTGAGGGCCCGGATGACGGCGGGGCGCCGGTCGCCGTCGGTCGGCACCTCGAAGCCGCCGAGCCGGAAGCTCACGCCGGGCTTCGCGGCGGCGGATGCGGTGCGCACCCGCTCGGGGTCGATCTCGATGCCCAGCACCTCGACATCCGGCCGCACCTTCGCGAGGCGCGCGCGCAGCTCGTTGCTGGTGGTGGCGGATGCGCCGTAGCCGAGATCCACGACGAGCGGATCCGCCGTCGCGCGCAGCACCGGCAGCGCCGCGATCCACCGATCGACGCGCCGCAGCCGGTTGACCCCCGTGGTGCCCCGGGTGATGCGCCCCTCCGGCCTGCTCGCTCTCGCCATCCTGTGCCAAACGCTACAGCGATTGCCCCGGTGTGCCCGAGATGGCTGCCGCACGGGGTCAAGCGCTACAGCGTTTGGCAACCACCCCACGTCGGTAGGGTGGAACGCATGACGTCGACGCTCATCCTGCTCCGCCACGGCAACTCCGAATGGAACCAGAAGAACCTCTTCACCGGATGGGTCGACGTGCGACTCTCGGAGCAGGGCGTCGCGGAGGCGAAGCGGGCCGGCGAGCTGCTGGCCGAGTCGGGCCTCGCGCCCGACATCCTCTACACGAGCGTGCTGACCCGCGCGATCCAGACCGCGAACCTCGCCCTCGACGTCGCCGACCGCGCGTGGATCCCCGTCAAGCGCAGCTGGCGCCTCAACGAGCGCCACTACGGCGCGTTGCAGGGTCTCGACAAGGCCGAGACGCTCGAGAAGTACGGCCAGGAGCAGTTCATGCAGTGGCGCCGTTCCTTCGACGTGCCGCCGCCGCCGCTCGCCGACGACGCCGAGTTCTCGCAGTTCGGCGACCCGCGCTACGCCGACGTGCCCGACGCCGACTTCCCGCGCACCGAGAGCCTCAAGCTCGTGATCGACCGGATGCTGCCCTACTGGGAGTCGGACATCACGAAGGATCTCGCCGCCGGCCGCACCGTGCTCGTCACCGCGCACGGCAACTCGCTGCGCGCGCTCGTGAAGCACCTCGACGGCATCAGCGACGCCGACATCGCCGAGCTCAACATCCCCACCGGCATCCCGCTCGTCTACGAGCTCGACGACGCGTTCCGCCCCACGGCCCCGAGCCGCTACCTCGACCCGGAGGCCGCCGAGGCAGGTGCCGCGGCGGTCGCCGCGCAGGGCACAAAGTAGGTTCCGCGGGGTTGCGCCGAGTGCCATGGTGGTGCCATGGACAACCTCGGCGGCGCCATGTGGGGTTTCTTCCTCGCGACCGGCGCGCTTTGGCAGCTGCTGGCAACCGTCCTGCTGCTCATTGCGGGCTACGTGGTGCTCTCGTTGGCGCTCGGCTGCGGTGTACGGGCCGTGAAGAACCGAGCCAGGCGGCGGCGCGAGGCGCAACACTCGACCCACGAGCTGAGTCCAAGAGAGTAGAGGTGGCAGGCCGATGATCGTCGCGTTTTCTGTTGCGCCGAGCGGCGACGGGAGCCTCGATGGCTCCGTGCACGACGCGGTCGCGGCGGCCGTGCAGATCGTGCGCGACTCGGGCCTGCCCAACCGCACGAGCTCGATGTTCACCGAGCTCGAGGGCGAGTGGGACGATGTGATGGATGTCGTGAAGCGCGCGACGGATGCGGTGACCGCCTACGGTTCGCGCGTCTCGCTCGTGCTGAAGGCCGACATCCGCCCGGGGTACTCCGGCGAGCTCGACGGCAAGCTGGAGCGTCTCGAGCGCGCCATCGGCGAGGGTTACGGCTCATAGCTGGTACCACTGTCGAGCCTCGGTGGTACCATCGCGCGCATGGCGGTGAACTTGCGCCTGCCGCCTGAGGCGGCGAAGGCGCTGCGTGCTGAGGCGGAGGCGACGGGCCTCAGCCAGCAGGAGATCCTGCGGCGTGCGGTCAACGAGTACCTCGGGCTCACTCCGCGCACGCGCGACCCGCAGTGGCCCGACTGGATCGAGCCGCCGTCGGAGCCGTACCGGCCCGTGAGCGCATGGTTGACCCCTCCCGAGGGGCGATCGATGGTCGATGTGCTCGATGAGCTGCGCGAAGAGCGGCTGTAGTGCTGGTCTACGTCGACTCCAGCGCCATCGTGAAACGTGTCGCTGAGGAAGCCGGCTCGGATGCGATGCGATCGTCGTTCGATGTGGCCAGCGCCGCCGGGGTTCGATTCCTGACCTCCGCTCTCTCGCGCGTCGAAGTGGGGCGCGCCGCGCGAACTCGTCTGGATACGCAGTCACCGGCGAGGATCGCAGGCGGGAGCTACGAAGCATTCGTCGGCGTCGCGATCGCCGAGATGACGCGGCCGATCCTCGAGTCGGCGCGCGTGATCGGCCCGCCTGCCCTCCGCTCGCTCGACGCGATCCACGTGGCGACTGCTGTCGCAGCCGGCGTCGACGAGCTGTGGACCTACGACCGGCGCATGGCGGACGCGGCAGAGGCGCTCGGCATCCGCGTGCGCCTCCCCGGTTGACGCGCGCTCACCCGGTGCGGAGGGCGTGGCTTCGAGACGCGGCTGCGCCGCTCCTCAGCCGCCTCATGGGTGTCACGGCTGCGCGTCGAGGAAGCGGCTCACCGCATCCGCCGACCGGACGGGGCTGTTGAGCCACGGCGCGTGGCCGCCCGGCACGACCGCGAGATCGATGCGGGGGATGGTGGCGAGGCCCGCGCGGCCCTCGTCGGGGTCGAGGAACACGTCGTCGTCGCCGAAGAGGGCGAACACGGACGGCTGCAGGCGCGCGAGCTCCTCGGCGGTCAGCGTGAGCTCACGTCGGGTGAGGGCTCGGTAGTAGTGCGGCAGCGTGGCGCGGAACTCGGGCCGCAGCGAGGCGTACCAACCGACGTCGACGAGTTCGCGGGGCCAACCGCCGACCGCTCCCGGCCCGAGCGTCATCGCGCTGTTGCGCTCGTAGCGCTCGCGACTCACGGGCCGGGTGAGCAGCTTCGCGGCACCGGGCAGCGCCAGCATCCGCATTCCCGCCGGGGCATGCGTTCCGGGCAGCGCGACTCCCGGGGCGCCGAGCACGGTCACGCTCGCCACCCGCTCGGGCCGCGCGAGGGCGTAGGAGAGCGAGAACTGGGCGCCCATCGAATGCCCCACGAGGTGCGCTCGTTCGAGACCCGCATCGTCGAGCACGGCATCGAACCACGGCAGCGGGGCGTCACGGATGCCGTGCCGCGGAATCTGCGCCGCATCCGAGAGCCCGTGGCCGGGCCAGTCGGGAGCGATGACGCGCCGTCCGCCGAACGCGGGGATGAGGGGCACGGCCGCCGCGGTGACGGCCGCGATGCCGTGCAGCAGCACGACGGGCACGCGATCGTCGCCCGCGAGCTCGATCACGTGCAGGCGCAGACCCTGCCCCGGCACCTCGACCATCCGGTCGTCGGCCCGCGCGAGCCCGTACTCGGCGAGCAGGCGCGCCTCGGCGTCGCGGTACGCGGTGGGGATGTCTGCCGGAACGGAGCTCACCGCCCCAGCGTAGGGCGACCGGATGCGAGCGCGGCGCGAGCGCTCAGGCCCAGTCGCCCGTGGCGAGGTACTGCACCTTCTTCGCGATCGAGACGGCGTGGTCGGCGAAGCGCTCGTGGTAGCGGGATGCGAGGGTCGCGTCGACGGTGTCGACCGTCTCGCCCTTCCACGTCTCGCCGAGCACCTTGTCGAACACCGCGAGGTGCAGCGCGTCGACCTTGTCGTCTTCGTTGCGGATGTGCTCGGCGATGTCGGTGTCCTGCGTGCGCAGCAGCTCGGTGAGGTTGCGCGCGATCTCGACGTCGAGCGCGCCCATCTCGCGGAACGTCGAGCGCAGCCCCTTCGGCACGACCTTCTCGGGGAAGCGGTAGCGCGCGAGTTGCGCGATGTGCTCGGCCATGTCGCCCATCCGCTCGAGGGACGCCGAGATGCGCAGCGCGCTCACGACGATGCGCAGGTCGCGCGCGACCGGCTGCTGGCGGGCGAGGATCGTGATCGCGTGCTCGTCGAGCTCGGCCGCGAGCACGTCGATCTTGCGGTCGTTCTCGATCACGCCCTCGGCAAGCGTCACATCCGACTCGTTGAACGCGCGTGTGGCGTCGTCGATCGAGTCGGCCACGAGGGTCGCGATCTCCACGAGACGCTCCTGCACCTCGTGCAGTTCCTGCTGGAACACTTCGCGCATCGCGCTCGTCCTTTCGCCGCCGGATCGGGGTGCGGTGTCGTCCGCGCGTCGGCACACTCGTCGCGCCGACCGCCCTGCCACCGTCGCCCGCCAAGGTTAACGGCCGGTGGCCGGGTGATGAACGACCCGGGAAGGCTTGTCGAGACGCCCGGCATCCGCCCGTCGCCCCCGTGGGTGCGCCCTAATCTAGTCGCATGGACGCCGCCTGGCTCGTGCCCGCCGCCCTCGGCTTCGGGCTCGCCGTCGGCATCGGCGGCTCCGCGGCGGTGATGACCGCCCACGCGCGAGGCCGACGGGCCGCGGCCGTCGTCACGCCGACCGTGCCCGACGGGGTCGAGCAGGTCGTCGACGCGCTCGAGAACGCCGGCATCGTGCTCGACTCCTCGAACAACGTCGTGGCCTCCTCGCAGGCCGCCGCGACCCTCGGGCTCGTCTGGAACGGCGCCCTCGTGCATCCCGAGCTCGTGTCGCTCGTGGATCGCGTGCGCGCCGACGGCGAGGCGGCGGGGGAGGAGCTGCAGCTGCCGCGCGGCCCCTTCGGCGACGCCCAACTGCAGCTCGTCGTGCGCGCCGCCCCCATCGGCAGCCGGTTCGTGCTCGTGCTCGTCGACGACCGCACCGAGGCGCACCGGCTCGAAGACGTGCGCCGCGACTTCGTGGCCAACATCTCGCACGAGCTGAAGACGCCGATCGGCGCGGTGGGGCTGCTCGCCGAGGCGCTCGCCTCGGCCGCCGACGAGCCGGATGCCGTGCGCCGGTTCGCGAAGCGTCTCACGATCGAATCGGAGCGGTTGCGCTCTCTCACGCAGGAGATCATCGAGCTCAGCCGGCTGCAGTCGGCCGACGCGCTCGAGAACGCGGAGCGCGTCGACGTCGACAGCGTCATCGCTCGCGCCGTCGATGTCAACCGGGTGGCGGCCGAGTCGCACCGGATCTCGCTCATCGCGCAGAGTGATCCGGATGCCGTGGTGTGGGGCGACGAGTCGATGCTCGTGACGGCCGTGCACAACCTCATCGCGAACGCGATCCAGTACTCGCCCGACGGCACCCGCGTCGGCATCGGCGTCGCGCGTCGCGACGGCGCGGTCGAGGTCGCGGTGACCGATCAGGGCGTCGGCATCCCCGAGTCGGAACGCGAGCGCGTGTTCGAGCGCTTCTTCCGCCTCGACAACGCCCGCAGCCGCCAGACGGGCGGCACGGGGCTCGGCCTCGCGATCGTCAAGCACGTGGTGCAGAACCACGGCGGCGACGTGCGGGTGTGGTCCCAGCAGGGCCACGGCTCGACCTTCACCATCCGCCTTCCGGAGGCCCCCGCGGTCGCCGCCGTCCCCACCCGTGGAGCCCGTACGTGACCCGCATCCTCATCGTCGAAGACGAGCCCTCCCTCGCCGAGCCCCTCGCGTTCCTGCTCGAGCGCGAAGGCTACGAGACCGCGATCGCGGGCGACGGGCGGGCGGCCCTCACCGCGTTCGACGCGCACGGGGCCGACCTCGTGCTGCTCGACCTCATGCTGCCGGGGCTTCCCGGCACCGAGGTGTGTCGCGAGCTGCGCGTGCGCTCGAGCGTGCCGATCATCATGCTCACGGCCAAGGACTCCGAGGTCGACATCGTCGTGGGGCTCGAGCTCGGCGCCGACGACTACGTCACCAAGCCGTACTCGAGTCGCGAACTGCTCGCGCGCATCCGGGCGGTGCTGCGGCGGCGCGTCGAGTCACCCGACGAGCTCGAGGAGCCCGTGCTCGAGGCCGGCCCCGTGCGCATGGACATCGAGCGCCACGCGGTGTCGGTCGACGGCGCCGAGGTCGCGATGCCCCTCAAGGAGTTCGAGCTGCTCGAGTACCTGCTGCGCAACGCCGGTCGCGTGCTCACCCGGGGGCAGCTCATCGATCGGGTGTGGGGGTCGGACTACTTCGGCGACACCAAGACGCTCGACGTGCACATCAAGCGCATCCGCGCGAAGATCGAGCCCGATCCGTCGAACCCGGCGCACCTCGTGACGGTGCGGGGGCTCGGATACCGCTTCGAGGGCTGAGCTCGGCGGCTCGGCGCGCGGGTTCCTGCGGGCTCAGCCTGCGGGCTCAGCGAGCGGGTTCAGCCGGCGGGCGTCTCGGCCTCGTCGGGCTCCGTCGACGCGTCCTCGACGGGCTCCGGCGTGGGCGTCGGCGTCGGGATGGCGTCCTCGTACTCCGCGAGGGTCGCGTCGAGCACCGGGATGCGCACGCCCTTCTGCCCATCGGTGTTGTGCACGACCGCGTCGAGCAGGCCACCCGCGTCTTCGCCGAGCGGCTGAAGCGTCACCTGCTCGTCGAGGCCGAAGCTCGTGCGCCCGTTCGCGTCGGCGGTGAGCTCGACCTCCTGGTACTCGCCGTCGGCCTTCCACTGCACCGTGAAGTCGATGTCGGAACCGGTCAGGTTCACGGCCGTGCCGACGAGGTTGCCGAGCTCGCCGTCCCCCGTCACGACGAGCACGTTGCGCAGCTCGAGGTCGCCGACCGTGAAGTTGACGCCGTCGCTCGGGTCGTAGGGGCGGGCCGTCTCGACGTGCATCCACATCGTGCAACCGGACAGGCCGATGGCGACCGCTCCACTCAGGGCGATGGCGGCCACGGCGCGTGCTCTCACGGGTTCCTCCAGGCGTCGACGACAGACCTTCTTAGCCTAGCGGCAGTGGAGAGGGACGGATGCTGCCACCCCCGGCCGGGGTACGCCTCCCGTGATAGAATGGGGGGTCTGCGGAAGGAATAACTCCATGCTCTTCGAGGTCGGCGAAACCGTCGTTTACCCCCATCACGGTGCGGCAACCATCATCGAGGTGAAGGACAGGGTCATCAAGGGTGAGACCAAGAAGTACCTGAAGCTCAACGTCACGCAGGGCGACCTCGTCATCGAGGTACCCGCCGAGAACGTCGACCTGGTCGGTGTGCGCGACGTCATCGGCAAGGAGGGCCTCGACAAGGTCTTCGAGGTGCTGCGTGCCCCCTTCACCGAGGAACCCACCAACTGGAGCCGCCGCTACAAGGCGAACCTCGAGAAGCTCGCCTCGGGCGATGTCATCAAGGTCTCCGAGGTCGTGCGCGACCTGTGGCGTCGCGACCAGGACCGCGGCCTGTCGGCGGGGGAGAAGCGGATGCTCGCGAAGGCCCGCCAGATCCTCATCTCCGAGCTCGCGCTCGCCGAGAAGACCGACGAGGAGAAGGCGTCCACGGTGCTCGACGAGGTGCTCGCCTCGTAACCGGTGACGGTGGTTTCGAGACGCGGCTTCGCCGCTCCGGGGCCACCTGCCTCGTGCGCTGGACGCGCCTCAAGATGGCCGCGTCTCGGAACGGTCTGACTGCCGAGCTGGTTGAGGAGCGGCCGCGCAGCGGACGCGTCTCGAAACGGTCTGACTGGTGAGCTGGTTGAGGAGCGGCCGCGCAGCGGACGCGTCTCGAAACCAGCGCCGCCGCGGCTTAGGCTCGACCCATGGATGAGCCGCGCCTCGCGATCGTGGTCGTCGCAGCCGGCAGCGGCACGCGCCTCGGCCACGAGACGCCGAAGGCCTTCGTCGAGCTGCGAGGCCGCACGATCCTCGAACACGCCCTGCACGGGGTGTTCGGTGCCACGCATGCCGCCCAGGTGATCGTCGTGGCGCCCGCGCACCTCGTGGCGCAGGCACGCGGCATCGCCGAGCGGGCCGCGGGAGCGGCATCCGGATACGTCACGGTCGTCGCCGGGGGAGACACGCGGCAGGCGTCGGTGGCGGCGGGGCTCTCGGCCCTCGCCGACGGGATCGAGGCGGTGCTCGTGCACGACGCGGCACGCGCCCTCGCGCCGAGCGCGCTCATCGATCGTGTCGCATCCGCGGTGCTCGCGGGCGGCGCAGACGGGGTCATCCCCGCGCTGCCCGTCGTCGACACCGTCAAGCGTGTCGACGGGGAGCGGGTCGTGGCGGGGGTCGACCGCAGCGGTCTCGTGCACGTGCAGACCCCGCAGGGTTTCCCGCGCACCGAACTCGTGGCGGCATACGAGTCGGCGGCCGACGACCACACCGACGACGCGGCCCTCTACGCAGCGGCGGGCCACGGCGTCGTGACGGTGCCGGGTGAGCCGCGGGCGTTCAAGATCACGACCCCGTGGGACCTCGGCCGAGCGGCGCGGATGCTGGATGCCGGCAGCGGCATCCGTACGGGCGTCGGCATCGACGTGCACCGCTACGACGACACCGTGCCGCTGTGGCTCGGCGGCGTGTACTTTCCCGACGAGCCGGGACTCGCGGGGCACTCCGACGGTGACGCGGTCATCCACGCGATGTGCGACGCGCTGCTGTCGGCGGCCGGCTTCGGCGACATCGGCTCGCGCTTCGGCTCGGCCGCTCCCGAGTTCGCGGGCGCCGCGAGCGAGGTGTTCCTGCGCGAGACCCTCGCGCTCGTGGCGGGCGCGGGGTATCGCGTCGGCAACATCGCGGTGCAGGTGATCGCGAATCGGCCGCGGCTCGCGGCGCGGCGCATGGAGCTCGAGGCGCACCTCGGCGAGCTCGTCGGCGCGCCCGTGAGCGTCGCCGCGACCACCACCGACGGCCTCGGGTTCCCGGGCCGCGGGGACGGGCTCACGGCGATCGCCACGGCCCTCGTCACCCGCTGACCCCGCGCCCAGCCGCGCGTCGGGTTTCGCAACTCAGGACCGGTGCGGCGTGGCGTCGTGCTTCCGGCGCAACACGCCGCGACGCTCCTGACTTGCGAAACCCCCACATTTCGCAACTCAGGAGGGTGCGGGCGGATGCGGCGCGCACGTGCACGACACGCCGTCGCGTTCCTGAGTTGCGAAACCACTGGTTGGGACACGGCAGTGCAGGAGACGGCGCACACGCAACCGCCCGCCCGGCCTCGGGTGCGCCGAGGGCCGGACGGGCGGGGTCTGCTACGGCCAACCGTGACGATCGCGCTCGACCGTCACGGTGGCGATCAGGCGCGGCGGCGGCGCACCAGCACGGTCACGACGACCGCGATGGCGGCGGCCAGCAGCAACGCGATGAGCACGGTCGCCCACACGGGCCAGCCGGTGTCGGCCGTCTGCTCGGTCGCGAGCTCGTCATCGGTGGGGGCCGCGCTCGGCGTCTCGACCTCGCTGCCGCATCCACCGTCGACGGTCGCGGTGATCGTCAGCGCGTCGAGCGGCTCACCCTCGGGGTAGGTGCCGAAGGCGGCGGCTCCCGCCGCGGTGAGGGTCGCGGGCACCTCGGTGAGGGTCAGCACCTCGCCGTCCTGCGTGCGCGTCGCCGCGTCGAGGTCGAGCTCGGCGAACTCGACGCCGGCCTGCTCGACGGCGTCGCCCGCCTGGGTCGTGCCGTGCACGTCGAGCAGCAGCACCGCGCGGTCGCCGTCGACCACGACGCGCGGGTTCGCGATCGTCGTGTCGAGCACGCCACCGTGGCCCGTGAAGCGCACCGCGCCCGAGAACTGCACGTCGAGCGCGTCGTCCTCGGCGCCGCCGGTTCCGTTCGCCCACGTGAAGAGCGGGGTCGCGTAGCTCACGTCGCCGTCGGTCGTCCACTCGCCGTTGGCGATCGAGCCGTCGATGTAGGCGCGGAACGCCTCCTTGAAGCCCCACTCGAGGCTCGCGTCGGACACGGTGCACTGCAGCTCGTTCGCCGCCGCGATGTCGAGCACGACGCCGCGGTCGACCGATCCCTGGAAGGTGAGCGTGTGCGTGCCCGTGAGGCCGCGCGGCAGGGCGCCGGCCCACGTGACGCGACCCTCGGCATCCGCGGTGAGGTTCTCGGCGAGAACGGTCGGCTCAGAGTAGATGACCGCGAGGATGCCGCTCTCGTTCGGCTGGAAGCCCTCGGCCTCCGCGGTGACCTCGCCGCCCTCGACGGGCTCGCCCGCGGTGAGCGTGATGCCCTCGGTGGCGGGCGGGGTGGCGTCAGGCGTGTTGACGGTGCGCGCTCCCGCGGAGGCCACGACGACCGTGCCGACCGAGGAGCTGCCGGGCGAGCCGGCCACGAAGCTCACCGGGTCGAGAGCGGTGCCCGCCCCGTAGAACCCGTTGAAGCCCGCGGCCCCCGCCGAGGTGAGCGACGCCGGCACGTTGACGTACTGCACGGCGCCCGTCGCGTCGGTGGCCTTCGTTCCGGATGCGAGGGCGAGCGTGGCGAAGGCGACGCGCGTTCCGCCGTTCACGCGCACGAAGAGCGTGCCGTTCGTGGCGGAGTCGATGCGCACCTGCGGGTCGGAGAGCCGCAGGTCGAGCTCACCGCCGTGGCCCGCGAACCGCACGGAGCCCGAGTAGGCGACCGAGCCGATGCCGTTCGTCAGCTGCGCAGCCCCGGACTGCGGGAACACGAAGTTGCCGAGCACGGTCGAGACGCCGCTCGTGGTGATCGATCCGTGCGCGATGGGGCTCGTCACGTAGGAGCGGAAGCTCGACTTGATGCCCCAGCTCAGGCTGCCGGCCGTGAGCGCGGGCGGCGGCGTGGTGCCGGGGTCGGCGCCGGGCTCCTGCGTGGTCGGTGCCGTGAAGCTGATGGGGATGGCGAGTTCGTTGGCTGCCTGCTTGGGGCCGCCGGCGCCGACGGTGAAGACGGCGAGGGTGGCGCCGTCGCGGGTCTTGGTGTCGAGGGTGGCTTTGTCGATGTCGACGGTCCAGGTGAAGTCGGCGGTGGTGTCGCTCGTGCGGGTCCAGGCGAGGTAGCCGTCGGTGGTGAGGTTCTCCTGCACCCAGACGGTGTAGGCGTTGGAGCGGCTGCTGCTGGGTGCGCCCTCGGAGGGGCGCCAGTTCTCGTCGATCCAGCCGATCTGGATGTAGAAGCCGGCGGCGACGCCTGCGGTCGGGCCGTACATGCCGATGGCGGTGGTGTCGTAGTCGGTTCCGGTGATCGTGATGGTGTCGCCCTCGGGGTCGAGGCCCTTCGTCTTCGACACCGCGAGCGTCGGGGGCGTGGTGAAGTTGATGGGGATGGCGAGTTCGTTGGCTGCCTGCTTGGGGCCGCCGGCGCCGACGGTGAAGACGGCGAGGGTGGCGCCGTCGCGGGTCTTGGTGTCGAGGGTGGCCTTGTCGATGTCGACGGTCCAGGTGAAGTCGGCGGTGGTGTCGCTGGTGCGGGTCCAGGCGAGGTAGCCGTCGGTGGTGAGGTTCTCCTGCACCCAGACGGTGTAGGCGTTGGAGCGGCTGCTGCTGGGTGCGCCCTCGGAGGGGCGCCAGTTCTCGTCGATCCAGCCGATCTGGATGTAGAAGCCGGCGGCGACGCCTGCGGTCGGGCCGTACATGCCGATGGCGGTGGTGTCGTAGTCGGTTCCGGTGATCGTGATGGTGTCGCCCTCGGGGTCGAGGCCCTTCGTCTTCGACACCGCGAGCGTCGGGGTCGGGGGTGCCGGGGGCGTCGGGGGCGGGAAGATGGCGTCCCACTGGGCGTCCGTCACCGACACGTCGGTGCGGGCGTAGATGGTGTCGGTCGTGGGCTGGGTGTGCTGCGGCCAGACGATGACCTCCCACCGGGTGGCGGGGTCGAGCTTCGCGGTCGGCGCGGTGAGGGTCTTGTCGAAGGTGTCGCCCGTGAACTGGTCGGCCCAGAACCCGAAGGCGGCGTAGCCGCTCGTGTGGGTGAAGGCGGCTTCGGTGCCCTTCTCGATGAGGGCGGCGTAGGCGCCGGGGATGCCGTCGAATCCGGCGCCCTGCACGCGGACGGCGAGTCCGTCTGCCTCGGACGCGGCCGTCACCTCGACCGTCAGCTGCGGCGCGGCGTCGGCGTGTGCGACCTGCGGCACGAAAAGCCCGGCGAGGGCGAGGAGCGGGACGAGCAGGAAGGCGAGCCAGGGGGCGCGGGAGCGCGGGTGGGCAGGCGCGTACGTCAAGACGGTTTCTCCGTTGGTTGGATGTGATCGGTCACGCGACGCGCACCATCGCGAAGACTAGGTAAGGCTTACCTTACCCATCGCATCCGCGGATGTCGAATGAGTCCCTCCCGGCACGCCCCGGCCCCGAGGATCGTGCCGAAATGTCGTCATAGCGCCGGATGGGGCCCGTTTCGCACGATTCTCTGCACCGCCATCCACCAGGGCGCGCCGGTAAACTCGCCGGGTGACGATCCGCGTGTACGACAGCCGCGCCCAGGCGCTGCGCGACTTCGAGCCCCTGCAGCCGGGCCGCGTCGGCATGTACGTGTGCGGTCCGACCGTGCAGTCCTCGCCGCACGTCGGGCACCTGCGCTCGGCACTCGCCTACGACCTGTGGCGGCGCTGGTTCGCGCACTGCGGCTACGACGTCACCTTCGTGCGCAACGTCACCGACATCGACGACAAGGTGCTCGCCAACGCGAGCGAGCACGAGGAGTGGTGGGCGGTCGCCTACCGCGTCGAGCTCGAGTTCAGCGAGGCGTACCGCGCGATCGGCATCCTGCCCCCGACCTACGAGCCGCGGGCCACCGCGAGCATCCCGCAGATGCAGGAGCTCATCGCGCGGCTCATCGAGCGCGGCCACGCCTACGTCGCCGACGACGACTCGGGCGACGTCTACTTCGACGTGCGCACCTGGCCGAGCTACGGCGAGCTCACGCGGCAGAAGCTCGACGACATGAGCGAGTCGCCGGATGCCGCCACCCGCGGCAAGCGCGACCCCCGCGACTTCGCGCTCTGGAAGGGCACCAAGCCCACCGAGCCGGAGTCGGCATCCTGGGTCGCCCCCTGGGGATCGGGACGACCCGGATGGCACATCGAGTGCTCCGCGATGTCACGCCGCTACCTGGGCCCCGAGTTCGACATCCACGGCGGCGGGCTCGACCTGCGCTTCCCCCACCACGAGAACGAGCTCGCGCAGTCGAGCGCGCTCGGCGACGACTTCGCGCGCTACTGGGTGCACAACGGCATCGTCATGGTCGAGGGTCAGAAGATGTCGAAGTCGCTCGGCAACTCGATCTACGCCTCCGAGTTCCTCGCCCTCGCGCCCCCCGCGGTCGTGCGCTACTACCTCGCGAGCGCCCACTACCGCTCGACGATCGACTATCACCCCGGCGCCCTCGAGGAGGCAGGCGCGGCCCTCGACCGCATCGCCGGGTTCCTCGAGCGCTCGGGGCGCGCGCTCGAGGCGGCCCAGGTGGCGGGCCCCGGCGACGGTCGCGTGCCCGACGCGTTCTCGGCCGCGATGAACGACGACCTCGGCGTGCCCGAGGCGCTCGGTGTGCTGCACGAGACGGTGCGCGCCGGCAACAGCGCGCTCGACGCGGGCGACCTCGCGGAGGTCGCCGTGCTGCGCGAGCGCGTGCGGGCGATGGCGGGTGTGCTCGGCGTCGACCCCACCTCGCCCGAGTGGACGCACCACGATACCCACGCCGCCGAGGCCGCGCTCGGCACGCTCATCGAGCGACTGCTCGCCGACCGGGCCGCAGCGCGCGCCGCCAAGGACTGGGCGGCATCCGACCGCATCCGTGACGAACTCGCCGAGGCGGGCATCACGATCGACGACACACCCGCGGGCTCTCGCTGGAGCCTCGCGTGACGACACACCTGCAGGGGAGCTGCTGATGGCCAAGCCGGGACGCCCAGGGGCGCGCAAGACCAAGAAGGGTGCCACCGCAGGCACCGGCGGCCACGGGCGCAAGGCGCTCGAGGGCAAGGGGCCGACCCCGAAGGCCGAAGACCGCAGCTGGCACGTGGCCGGCAAGCGCAAGGCCGCGAACGACCGCCTCGAGGCGGCGCGCGCACGCCACGGCAAAGCGGATGCGGGGGCCAAGCGCCCGGCGCGGCCGCGGAAGTCGGATGATTCCGAGCTCGTGACGGGACGCAATTCGGTCGTCGAGGCGTTGCGGGCTCGCATCCCCGCGTCGACCCTCTACGTCGCCGCGCGCGCCGACATGGACGACCGCATGAAGGAGGCGCTGTCGCTCGCCACGAAGCGCGACATCCCCGTGCTCGAGGTCATGCGGCAGGAGCTCGACCGCATGACGGGACCGGATGCCGTGCACCAGGGCATCGCGCTCAAGGTTCCCGCCTACGAATACGCCCACCCCATGGATCTGCTCGAGCAGGCCGTCGACACGGGTTCCACCCCGCTCATCGTGGCGCTCGACGGCGTCACCGACCCCCGCAACCTCGGCGCGATCGTGCGCTCGGCGGCCGCGTTCGGCGCGCAGGGCGTCATCGTGCCGCAGCGACGCTCGGTGGGTATGACGGCATCCGCCTGGAAGACCTCGGCGGGGGCGGCGGCACGCGTGCCGGTCGCGATGGCCGCGAACCTCACGCAGGCCCTCACCGCCTACAAGAAGCAGGGCGTGTTCGTGCTCGGGCTCGACGGGGGTGGCGACACCCCGTTGCCGGGCATCACCTTCGCCGACCGACCGATTGTGATCGTCGTCGGCAGCGAGGGCAAGGGCCTGTCGCGGCTCGTCACCGAGACGTGCGACGCGATCGTGTCGATTCCGATCACATCCGCGACCGAGTCGCTCAACGCGGGCATCGCCGTGTCGGTCGCGCTCTACGAGGTCGCGAAGCTGCGCGCGGGCGCCTGAGCTCGAGCCGCTCCGCTCCAGCGCACCACCCCGCCGCGGGTCGAGCAGCCCGCGCAGCGCGCCACCCCGCTGGTCGAGTAGCCCGCGCAGCGGGCCACCCCGCTGGTCGAGTAGCCCGCGCAGCGGGCGTATCGAGACCCCCCTCAGCCCTCGAGCGCCGCCAGGTAGCGCCGGATCGCCTCCGCACTCGTGGCGTGGTCCACCACGTCGGGCTCGCCCGAGGTCGTGATGGTGCCGACCGGCTCGCCGTCGACGAAGATCGGGACCGCGCCGCCGTGGGCGCGCAGGATGCCGTGGTCGACATCCGTCCGCTGCTCGAACGGGGTGCCCGCTTCCTCGTGGCGGCGGCGCACGAGCAGCGACGGCTCGCCGAAGCGCTCGGCGACCGCGGCTTTGCCGGCGAGCCACTCGTCGTTGCCCGGCCCGGTGCTGCCGAGCTTCGCCTGGAATACGACGTCGCCGCGCAGCACGATGCGCACCGCGAGGTCGAGGCCCCGCTCGTCGATCACCTCGATCGCCGCGAGCCCCAGGCCGACCGCGTCGTCGTTGTCGAACCCCGCGACATCGAACACGGCCTCGTGCTCGAGATCGGCGACCGTGTACTCGGGGAGCTCGCTCATGCTCGCACTGTACCGCCCGCGGAGGGCGTCAGTCGCGGAGGGCGAACCGCGCGTGCAGACGCTTGAGCGGTGCCGGGGCCCACCACATGATGCGGCGCTGCCACGTCATGAACGCGGGCACCAGCAGACACCGCACGAGCGTCGCATCCAGGGCCACCGCGACGGCCAACGCCGTGCCGAGCTGCTTGATCACCATGAGGTCGCCCGTGGCGAACCCGGCGAACACGACGATGATGATGAGGGCCGCGGAGGTGATGATGCGCCCGGAGCGCTGGATGCCGCGCGCGATCGCCTCCGCGTCGTCGATGCCGCGCTCCACGAGCTCGGTGATGCGCGACAGGATGAACATCTCGTAGTCCATCGCGAGCCCGAAGCCGAACACGAGCGTGAGCAGCAGCACGAGCACGTCGACGCCGAGCACATCATCCGGATCGAAGCCCATGAACCCCGCGAAGTGCCCCTCCTGGAACCCCCAGACGAGCACGCCGATCGCGGCGCCGAGCGACAGCGCGCTCGCCACGAGCGCCTTGAGCGGCACGATGAGCGAGCCCGTCATGAGGAACAGCAGCACGATCGTGCCGAGCGCGATCACCGCCACCGCCCATGGCGCGCCCTCGGCGAGGGTTCCCGCGAAGTCGAGCGTTCGGGCATCCGCCCCCGTCACCCAGGATGCGCCCCCCGGCCGGTCGGCGCGCGCCGCCTGCACGACGTCGACGCCCGTCTTCGGCTCGACCTGCACGTCGGCGCGCCACACCTCGTTCACGGCCGTCGGCTCGCCGATTTCGACGACGTCGGCGTGCTCGGCCAGGCGCGACGACCACTCCTCGAGTGCGGCCTCCGTCTCGGTGACGAGCACGACGCGCGGGTCGGTCGCGTCGGGGAAGTGGGTGCGCAGCGTCGACATGAAGGTGTACTGGGTCGACGAGGCCGGCAGCGTGTCGACGGCCGTGTTCGCGAGCCGCAGCTGCAGCACGGAGCTGCCGAGCAGCACCAGTACGGCAGCGCACGCGAGGGTCACGAGCGCCGGATGCCGCTGCACGCGGCGGGTGAGGCGCGAGAAGAAGCCCTCCGCGGGGGCGACGTCGCCGAAGCGCACGAGCAGCGGTCCGAGCTTCGGGATGCGGGTCAGCAGCCCCGGCTTCAGGATGCGCGCCCCCAGTAGCGCGAGCAGCGCGGGCAGCAGGGTCAACGCCGAGAGGAGCGCGACCACCGTCACGGCGAGCGCCCCGAGACCGATCGCGCGTACCACCTCCGAGTCGAAGCACAGCATCCCGAGCGCGGCGATCGCGAACACGGTGCCCGAGTACAGCACCGTGCGGCCCGCCGAGTCGGCGGTGCGGGCGATCGCGTCGAGGTGGTCGGGGTCGCCCGGGGCCTCCTCGCGGAACCGGCTGACGATCAGCAGGCCGTAGTCGATCGAGAGCCCGAGCCCCACGGCGGTGACGACGTTCACGACGGTCGTGTTGATGCCCTGCAGGTAGGTGAAGCCGAACAGCGCCCCGAGGCCGCCCACGATCGACACGATGGCGCCGACGAGCGGGGTGCCGGCGGCGAGGAAGCCGCCGAACACGACGAGCATCACGAGCAGCGCGATCGGCAGCGCCACCGCCTCGCCGCGTGCCAGGTCGCTCTCCGAGAGCGTCATGACCGAGTCGACGAGCAGCGCCGAGCTGCCCACCTCGGCCACCGCATCCGGCACGAGGGCGCGGATGTCGTCGGCCGCCCGGGCGAGCGCCGCATCCACCCGGTCGATGCGCGCGTCGTCGACCTCGCCGTCGTGCGCGTGCACGGTCGCCGTGAGCAGGAACCCGCGGCCGTCGTCGGAGAACAGGGCCGCCGCCTCCGGCAGCGGCGAGCCGTCGGGCAGCCGGGGGAGGGCGAGCGGGTCGAGGATCGTGACGTCGTCGACGGCCAGCTCGTCGGGGAGCCGTGCCGTGACGGATGCGATGCGCGCGTCGCCTGGGTCGACCCCGTGCACGAGCAGCGTGGAGGTCTCGTCGTCACCGCCCGACAGCAGCGCGTCGGCATCCGAGGACTCGACCGAACCCCAGGCCCACTGCGAGTCGAGGCGGTCGAACAGGCTCTGGCCGAGCACCCCGCCGAGCGCGATCGCGGCGGCCGCGGCGACGGCGAGCACCCAGACCGCCAGGGTGAGAACCGGATGCCGTGCCGCGGTGCGGGCGAGGCGCCCCGGCATCCCGAGGCCCGCGGTCACACGCGGTTTCGCCAATCCTCTTCCCCTTCGTCGACGACGGCCACGGGCATGGTGATCGCCGAGGTCTGCGGCCCGACGACGGTCACCTCGTCGCGGCGGTGCCTCAGCACCGTGTCGACGTAGGAGGTGAGCGCCTCGGCGAGCGGCACGTTGCGCTTCTGCTCCTGCGAGAGGTACCAGCGGTGGTCGAGCAGCTGGTGGAACACCTCGGCCGGCTCGAGCTTGCCGCGCAGGTCTCGCGGGATCGAGCGCACGACCGGCTCGAAGACCGACACGAGCCACTCGTGCGCGACCATCTCCTCGTCGTCGTCCTGCTTGCCGCGCACGGCGCGATAGGCGTCGAGGTCGTTGAGCAGGCGGCGGGCCTGGTTCTCGCCCGCGTCGAGTCCCGTGAGGCGCAGCAGCCGCCGCGAGTGGTGACCGGCGTCGACGACCTTGGGCTGGATCCGCACCTGGGTGCCGCCGTCGGCCGTGCGGATCGACATCTCTTCGATGTCGAAGCCGAGCTCGTTGAGACGCTCGACGCGTTCCCGGATGCGCCAGCGCTCGGATTGCGGGAACGTCTCGGATGCGGTCAGCTCGCGCCACAGCGAGCGGTAGGCCGCCACGATGCCGTCGGCGATCGCGACCGGGTCGACCGCCTCGTCGAGGCGGCCGCCCGACTGCAGGTCGAGCAGCTCGCCGGCGATGTTGATGCGGGCCACCTCGAGGTCGTTCTCGCGCTGGCCGTTCGAGAGGCCGCCGCTGTAGAGCTGTCCCGTCTCGGCGTCGACGAGGTATGCCGCGAACGCTCCGGCATCCCGGCGGAAGAGCGTGTTGGAGAGCGAGACGTCGCCCCAGTAGAACCCGATGAGGTGCAGACGCGCGAGCAACAGGGCGAGGGCGTCGACGAGGCGGGTCGCGGTGTCGGGGCGCAGGGCCTGCGAGTAGAGGGCGCGGTAGGGGAGCGAGAACTTGAGGTGGCGGGTGACGAGTGCGGGGGCGAGCTCTTCACCCTCGGGCGTGACGCGCCCGGTGACGACGGCGACCGGCTCGACGCACGGCACCTCGAGGCGCTGCAGGGTGCGGAGCATGTCGTACTCGCGGCGGGCGAGTTCGGCGGTGGTCTCCTTGATGGCGACGACCGCGCCCTCGAGGTGCACGAAGCGCACGAGGTGGCGCGAGATGCCCTTGGGAAGCGCGGCGATCGTCTCGTCGGGCCACAGCTCGAGCGGCAGCTCCCACGGCAGGTCGAGCAGGGCCGGGTCGGGCACAGCAGAGGTGATCGAGAGCGAGCTCACGCCCTGAGCCTATTCACAAACGCTGTAGCGTTTGGCCCCCTGCGGCGGTGATGACTGGCGCGCGGGGGCAAGGGCTACAGCGTTTGGCAGGAACGACAGAGGCCGCACCCGGGATGGGTGCGGCCTCTGGTGACGAGGATGCGGGTCAGGCCGTGGCGCCCGCGGCGATCGCGGCGGCGTTGAGGCGCTCGCCCGACTCGACGTCGAAGGCGTGCACGTGCTTCGGCACGGGCGTGACGACGACCTTGTCCCCGGCGTCGGGGTGGTTGCGGCCGTCGACGCGCGCGATGATGTCGACGCGGTGACCGTCGAGCTCGGTGTGGCCGTACAGGTAGCCGTCGGCGCCGAGCTCCTCGACGACGTCGACCTCGACCGTCAGGCCCTCGCCCGAGTTCGAGATGGCGACGTCCTCGGGGCGAACACCCACGATGACCTTGCCGCCCTTCGCGCCGGCGAGCACGTCGCGCTCGATCGGCGTGGTCGCGGTGCCGAACTTCACGCCGCCGTCGACGACATCCGCCTGGAACAGGTTCATGGCGGGCGAGCCGATGAAGCCGGCGACGAACACGTTGCTGGGCTTCTCGTACAGGTCACGCGGCGAGCCGACCTGCTGCAGCACGCCGTCCTTGAGCACCGCGATGCGGTCGCCCATGGTGAGGGCCTCGGTCTGGTCGTGGGTCACGTACACCGTGGTGACGCCGAGGCGGCGCTGCAGCGACGCGATCTGGGTACGGGTCTGCACGCGCAGCTTCGCGTCGAGGTTCGACAGCGGCTCGTCCATGAGGAACACCTGGGGCTGACGCACGATGGCGCGGCCCATGGCGACGCGCTGACGCTGACCACCCGAGAGGGCCTTCGGCTTGCGGCCGAGGTAGGGCTCGAGGTCGAGCAGCTTGGCGGCCTCGAGCACGCGGGCGGCGCGCTCCTCCTTGCCGACGCCGGCGATCTTGAGCGCGAAGCCCATGTTCTCGGCGACCGTCATGTGCGGGTAGAGGGCGTAGTTCTGGAAGACCATCGCAATGTCGCGGTCCTTCGGCGGCACGTCGGTGACGTCGCGGTCGCCGATCAGGATGCGGCCGTCGTTGACCTCTTCGAGGCCGGCGAGCATGCGCAGGGTCGTGGACTTACCGCAGCCGGAGGGGCCGACGAGCACGAGGAACTCGCCGTCTTCGACCTGGAGGTCGATCGCGTCGACCGCGGGGCGGGTCGATCCGGGATAGATGCGGGTGGCCTTGTCGAAAGTGACGGATGCCATGATGTTTCGTTCTCCTTCACCGGCAGGTACGTGCCGGACGATCCGTTGTGAATGGAAAGACCGTCGGCGTCGGTGCCGACGATCCCGGCCAGTATGACACAGCGCGCGAGGGGCGCCGTGCTCAGGATGCGTGCGGGCGGCTCCCAGATTGGCTCCCTAACATCGCAGGGCGGCCCGCCCCGATTGGCGCGCTGTCGCGTGCGCGTCGTATTCTCTCGAACGCGCTCCATACCCGAGGACGAGGATCGATGACGTACGGCGAGCCCGATCGCGCGGAGCCTGGCAGCAGTGACGCCCGGGCCGCGGCGAAAGAGCGTGCTCGCGAACTGCGCGCCCTGCACCGCAAGCAGGAGCGTCGTCGCCGCCTCATCGTGCAGCTGAGCGTGCTCGGCGGTGCGCTCATCATCATCGGCATCGTCGCGGTGACGCTCGTCACGATGAACCAGTCGCCCGCGCGCGGCCCGCTCAACATGGCGAGCGACGGCATCAAGATCGGCGCCGACCTCAAGGCCGTGCGCACCACGGGGCTCGCGTCGAGCGCCACGCCGTCGCCGGCGGAGACCAACCCGGTCGACGTCGTCGAGATCCGCCTCTACGTCGACTACCTGTGCGAGAACTGCGGCACCTTCGACCGCAACAACTCCGAGCAGCTGCGCACCTGGGTGAGCTCAGGCGCGGCGACGCTCGAGATCCACCCGATCTCGCTGCTGAAGTCGGCGGGCACCCAGTACTCGCTGCGGGCCGCGAACGCGGCGGCGTGCGTCGCCGAGTACTCGCCCGACAACTTCTTCGACTTCCACGAGGCGCTCTTCCGCGATCAGCCGGAGGAGGGCTCCGAGGGGCTGTCCGACGAGGAGCTCGTGAACCGTGCCCGCAAGGCGGGCGTCGAACGTCTCTCGAAGGTCGAGACGTGCATCGAGAAGCGGCGCTTCACGAGCTGGGTGCAGGAGGCGACGGTGCGCGCCCTCAACGGCCCGATCCCCGGTGCCGACATCGACGCGATCACCTCGGCGCCGACCGTCATCGTGAACGGCAAGAGGTTCCAGTACACGAAGGACTTCGATCCCAAGGAGCTCGCGCAGTTCGTCACCGAGGTGCAGGGCGAGGAGTACACGGCCACGCCCGAGCCGACCCCCACGCCGACGCCGAGTGCCACGCCGACGCCGGTAGGCTGAACCGCGTCACGCGCCTCCTTAGCTCAGTTGGCCAGAGCATCGCTCTTGTAAAGCGAGGGTCGTCGGTTCGAATCCGACAGGGGGCTCCACGAGGGTCGGTGGTTTCGAGACGCGCCCGGCTTCGCCGTTCGCTCCTCGACCACCTGCGGTTCGACTCAGAGGCTCGAGAGGTGCGCCGTCGCGTCGACGGGGCGTCGGCGCCCGCTCTTCTTCTCGGGGCGTGAGCCCACGTAGAGCCAGCCGAGCAGCCGCTCGTCGTCGGCCAGACCGTGCGCCCGGTGCACGGCATCCGCGCGTGTGTAGTGGCCGGATCGCCACATGACGCCCCAGCCGGCCTCGTCGAGCAGCAGGGTCAGCGCGTGCGCGACCCCGGATGCGACGGCCTCCTGCTCCCAGTCGTGCACCTTGCCGCTCGGTTTCGGCGAGACGACGATCGCGAGCAGCAGCGGAGCGCGCAACGGTTTGCGGGCGAGCTTCTCGGCGTCGGAACCGGATGCGCCGCTCGCCTCCGCGATCGCCCGCCCCACGCGTTCGCGCGCCTCGCCGCGGATCGCGATGACGCGCCACGGGCGCAGCGAGCCGTGGTCGGCGATCGTGCCCGCCACCTCGATCGCCCGGCGCAGCTGCTTGTCGCTCGGCGCGTCGTCGCCGACAGAGGAGTGGGACCGCCGCCGCAGCATCGCCTCGGCCGCGGCCCCTCTCGTGGGCATCGTCAGCTCTCGGACGACTCGCTCTGCGCAGCCCCCTCGGGCTCGGCCTGGAAGCCGAGCGAGAGCGAGTTCATGCAGTAGCGCAGTCCCGTGGGCGTGCCGAAGCCGTCGTCGAAGACGTGACCCAGGTGGCCGCCGCAGTTGGCGCAGCGCACCTCGGTGCGCACCATGCCGAGCGAGCGGTCTTCGAGCAGCTGCACGGCATCCGGGTTGACCGAGTCGTAGAAGCTCGGCCAGCCGCAGCCGGAGTCGAACTTCGTGCCGCTCTTGAACAGCTCGGCGCCGCACGCCGCACAGGTGTAGAGGCCCGCGCGGTGCTCGTCGAGCAGTTCACCCGTCCAGGCCCGCTCGGTGCCCGCCTGCCGCAGCACGCGGAAGCGGTCGTCGCCGAGCTCCTCGCGCCACTGCTCGTCCGTCTTGGTGACCTTGTACCCCATCGCGTTCCCTTCCTCGTCCATCGTAGGAGCCGCTTCCGGGCTCCGCTGAAATGCAACGTCGCGCGAGGTCACGGAGTTCCCGCATGATGGCCGCATGGTCGAGTCGACGCGCGCGTGGTACCAGCGGGCAGCGCGCGAGCTCGCGGCCACCTCGCCCCGGCAGGTGGAGTGGTGCCGCGGTGTCGCCGACGACGCCCGCATGCTCGAGCTGCTCGAGACGGTGGCGCGCCCGGCCCGGCAGCCCTCGCTGCTGTTCGCGGTGGCGGCGTTCCTCGGGGTGCCCGATGCTCCGTACGCGGAGTGGGCGGATGCGGTGCTCGCGCGGGCGGATGCCGTCGCCGCCGAGCTGCCGCGTCGACGCGTGCAGACGAACGAGCCCGCCCGCTGCATCCCCCTTCTGGTCGCCCTCGCGCGCATCCGGGGGCCGATCGCGCTCATCGAGCTCGGGGCGTCGGCGGGGCTGTGCCTGCTGCCGGACCGCTATGGCTACCGGTTCGCCACGCCGGATGGTGCGACCGCGCGGCTCGGCGGCGGCTCGCCCGTGCTCGAGGGTGAGCTCCACGCCGAGCTCGTTCCCGCGGCGCTGCCCGACATCCGCTGGCGCCGCGGCGTCGACCTCGCGCCGCTCGAGGTGACGCACGCCGAATCCCGGCGCTGGCTCGAGGCGTCGCTGCCGCCCGACCGCCCCGAGCGCATCCGGCGGCTGCGGGCCGCGCTCGCGGTCGCCGAGCGCGATGCTCCGCGCGTCGTCGCGGGGGACGCGCTCGAGACGCTCCCGGCGCTCGCGGCCGAGGCGCCGCGCGACCTCACCCTCGTCGTCGCTGCGCTCGGCACGGCGGTCTACCTCCCGCCGGCCGATCGCTCCCGGCTGCTGGCCGCGATCGCCGCCGTCGGCGGCCACGCCGTGACCTTCGAGGGGTGCTTCGCGCTGCCCGAGGTGGCCGAGCGTTGGCAGGCGCTCGTCGCGGAGGGCAGAGCGGATGCGGATGCGGGCTTCCTGCTCGCGCTCGACGGCGAGCCGATCGCATCCGGTTCGCCCCACGGCGACCGACTCGCCTCCGTGAGAGTACGTACTTTGGAGTCCTCCGAGGGCTGATATGGCGAAAAAGTGCGTACTTTCGCGGAAAACGCGGCGCAGCCGCGGGTCGCGCGGATGAGGGGACGTCGCGCTCGTAGGCTGACGTCGAGGCGCTCGTGCGCGCCTTGACGAGCCCGGGAGGTGCGGATGACGACGAGCAGCGGTGCCGCACGTGTCGACCCCGACGCTCCCGCGTCTGCACTCGACGCCCGCTCGGTGCGGGTGCTCGAGTTCGAAGACGCCTGGTCGGGTCGCACCGGTGCGAAGGCCTCGGCGATCCGCGCCGAGTTCGGGGTGCCGCCCGCACGTTATTATCAGCTTCTGTCGGCCATACTCGATTCGCCGGCAGCGCTGCGCCACGACCCTCTTCTGGTGCGCCGCTTGCAGCGGATGCGTGACTCCCGCGCCGCAGCCCGCGCCTCACGAACCTTCCGCATCGACACCCAGGACCCGATCGACTAGATGGCCAGCTTCCCCCGCGACCGCTTCGACGACATCCCCTCCGACGTCGACCGCGTGGGCGCGCACCGCGCGCCGCGCAAACCCGGACGGGGATGGATCGCGTTCGCGTGGGCCGTCGTCGCGACTGCCGTGCTCGTCGTGGCGGGGCTGTTCGGCCTGTCGCTCGTGAACCCGAACTTCGAGCTGCCGTTCGTGCCGGGCGAGACCGCGACGCCGACTCCGAGCGAGACGGTCGTCGAGACCGCGCCGCCGGTCACCGACCCGACCACGGTCGACCCGACCCGACTGTCGACTCTCACGATCGCGGTGCTCAACGGCACGCCCACCTCGGGGCTCTCGAACACCGCCGCCGATCAGATCGCGGCCGCCGGCTGGCCCGACCCGAGCCGCGCCGCCGCATCCGCCACCGACGAGGAGTCCACCTACGTCTACTACGGCGATCCCGCCGACGAGGGCATCGCACGCGGGCTCATGCAGCTCATCGGCGCCGCCGACGTGCGGCTCTCCGACGCCTTCCCGGCCGCGAGCATCACGATCGTGCTGGGGGCCGACTACCAGGCGCCGGCCGCGGGCTGAGCGATGAGCACGCGTCGACTCCTGGCCCTCGCCTCCTTCGGAGCGATGGCGGTCGTCTTCGCCGGATGTGCTCCCGCCGAGCCCATGCCGACCCCCACGCCGACGCCGAGCTACACCTCGAGCTACGAGACGCCCGCGCCGATCGTGTACGCACCGCTCACGGGCCTGCCGGTCGACGACCCCGCGAGCCTCGCGCACTCCTCGCTCGCCGCGAAGATCGACAACCACTGGGACGCCCGGCCGCAGGTCGGTCTCGAGCGCACCGACCTCGTCTTCGAGGAGCTCGTCGAGGGCGGTCTCACGCGCTACGTCGCGATCTGGCATTCGCAGGTGCCCGCCGAGATCGGACCCGTGCGCTCCATCCGCCCGATGGACCCCGACATCATCTCGCCCTTCGGCGGCATCGTCGCCTACTCCGGCGGGCAGTACCGTTTCGTCGAGCTCATGCGCTCGACCAACGTCTACAACGCGATCCACGGCCAGCGCGACACGGCGGATGTCATGTACCGCACCAAGACCAAGGCCGCCCCGCACAACGTGCTGGTGAAGGCGCCCGAACTGCTCGCGATGCATCCCGACATCGCGGCTCCCGTGCAGCAGTACGCGTACGCGGATGATGTGGCCGGGTCGACCGGGGCCCGCGAGGGTTCGCTCGTCGCCGGCGTCGATCTGGTGTTCGGCAGCTCCGCGCATCCGTCGTGGCGGTGGGACGCCGCCTCGACGCGGTGGCTGCGGTTCCAGGATGCCGTGGCCGACGTGGATTCGGCGGGCGCCCAGCTCTCGGCGGCGAACGTCGTGATCGTGCGCGTGGGCGTCTCCAACGACGGCGGGGTTCCCAAGACCGAACTCGTCGGCGCGGGCGAGGCCTGGGTGCTCTCGGGCGGCGGGATGGTGCACGCCTCGTGGTCGAAGCCCGACCGGCTCGCGCCCATCCGTCTCGTCGACGACACGGGCGCGGTCGTGCGCCTCGCGCCCGGCAACAGCTGGGTCGAACTCGTGCCCAACTCGGGCTCGGTCACGCCGATCCCGGCCACCTGACGCGAGCCCCGGTCCGGGCCGCCGCTCGGCTTGCACTCGCCCGGGGTGAGTGCCAAACTGGGTTCTGGCACTCGTCATCTTCGAGTGCCAGTTCACTGTGGATCACGTCCAGGAGGGACGACACTCACCCATGGCTAAGATCATCGCTTTCGACGAGGACGCCCGCCGCGGCCTCGAGCGCGGCCTCAACACCCTGGCCGACGCCGTGAAGGTCACACTCGGACCTCGCGGCCGCAACGTCGTGCTCGAGAAGAAGTGGGGCGCCCCCACCATCACGAACGACGGCGTCTCCATCGCCAAGGAGATCGAGCTCGACGACCCGTACGAGAAGATCGGCGCGGAGCTCGTCAAGGAGGTCGCCAAGAAGACCGACGACGTCGCGGGCGACGGCACCACGACCTCGGTCGTGCTCGCCCAGGCGCTCGTGCGCGAGGGCCTGCGCAACGTCGCGGCCGGCGCCGACCCCATCAGCCTCAAGCGCGGCATCGAGAAGGCCGTGCAGGCCGTCGAGGTCGAGCTGCGCGCGAACGCCAAGGAGGTCGAGACCAAGGAGGAGTACGCGGCCACCGCATCCATCTCCGCCGCCGACCCCGAGATCGGCGCGCTCATCGCCGAGGCCATCGACAAGGTGGGCAAGGAGGGCGTCGTCACCGTCGAGGAGTCGAACACCTTCGGCACCACGCTCGAGCTCACCGAGGGCATGCGTTTCGACAAGGGCTACCTGTCGGCGTACTTCGTGACCGACCCGGAGCGTCAGGAGGCGGTCTTCGAAGACCCGTACATCCTGATCGTCAACGGCAAGATCTCGAACATCAAGGACCTGCTGCCGATCGTCGACAAGGTCATCCAGGCCGGCAAGCAGCTGCTCATCATCGCCGAGGACGTCGACGGCGAGGCTCTCGCGACGCTCGTCGTGAACAAGATCCGCGGCATCTTCAAGTCGGTCGCCGTCAAGGCTCCCGGCTTCGGCGACCGCCGCAAGGCCCAGCTGCAGGACATCGCGATCCTCACGGGCGGCCAGGTCATCTCGGAGGAGGTCGGTCTCAAGCTCGAGAACGCCACCCTCGACCTGCTCGGCCAGGCGCGCAAGGTCATCGTCACCAAGGACGAGACCACGATCGTCGAGGGCGCCGGCTCGGCCGACGCCATCGCGGGCCGCGTGAAGCAGCTGCGTCAGGAGATCGACAACACCGACTCCGACTACGACCGCGAGAAGCTCCAGGAGCGCCTCGCCAAGCTCGCCGGCGGCGTGGCCGTCATCAAGGCGGGCGCGGCCACCGAGGTGGAGCTCAAGGAGCGCAAGCACCGCATCGAGGACGCCATCCGCAACGCGAAGGCGGCCGGCGAGGAGGGCATCGTCTCCGGTGGTGGCGTGGCCCTCATCCAGGCGGGCAAGACGGCGTTCGAGAAGCTCTCGCTCGAGGGCGACGAGGCGACCGGCGCCAACATCGTCAAGGTCGCGATCGACGCGCCGCTCAAGCAGATCGCTCTCAACGCGGGCCTCGAGCCGGGCGTTGTGGTCGACAAGGTGCGCAACCTGCCGGTCGGCCAGGGCCTCAACGCGGCCAGCGGCGAGTACGTCGACATGCTCGCGGCCGGCATCAGCGACCCGGTGAAGGTGACCCGTTCGGCGCTGCTCAACGCGGCCTCGATCGCCGGTCTGTTCCTCACCACCGAGGCCGTCGTGGCCGACAAGCCCGAGAAGACCCCGGCTGCGCCGGCGGGCGACATGGGCGGTGGAATGGACTTTTGACCTGAAGGGTGAAGGTTTCGCAGAAACGTTCACCCGAAAGGTCAAGGTTGAGGAGCGCCGCCGCGCAGCGGCGACGCGTCTCGAAACCTCGTCCTCTACAAAGCGGGCGGCTCCCTTCGGAGCCGCCCGCTTTGCTGTGTGTCCGGATGTGCTACCGCGCGAACAGGCGCATGTTCTGCTGCTCGATCTCGGCGTACTGCTGCCCCGCGCGGGCGAGGGCCGTGCCGATCGCGGCGAGGTTCTCTTCGACGCGCTGCTGCGTCGTGCGCCACTCGGCCACGACGCCGCCGAACGCGGTGGCGGCGCCACCCGTCCATGACGACTGCAGCTGTTCGAGTTGAGCGTGGAGGGATGCCACCTCGCTCTGGATGCGTCCGACTGTCTGCTGGGCGGCCGCCGCGCGTGCGAGGACGGCTTCGCTGTCTACGTGGAATGTGCTCATGCCGCCACGTTAGGAGCGGCGTGGGGCCCGAATCCCCGTGGATCGCGATTCCTGGAACGACGTCGCTCGCTCGGCTGGGGAGGAGACGAACGCGCTCAGCGGCGCCGCTTCAGCCACGGCGGCCGCAGCCCTTGCTCGTTGGGTTCTTCCACCTCGAGCCCGTAGTGCTCGCCGATGTGCTGGATGAACTGCGCGCGTTCCGCCCGCGCGTAGGCGCGACGCTCGCGCTGGAAGGCGAGCACCGTCGACCAGCACATGAGCAGCATGACGATCGAGAACGGCAGGGCGATGAGGATCGCGACAGTCTGCAGCGCGTTGAGGCCCCCGAAGAACGCCTCCGCCGCATCCGGGAACACGATCGCGAACCCGCTGAAGCCGATGATGAGCACCGCGGCCGGCCAGAACACCCAGCGGGCGACGGGATGCCGTCGTGCGTCGCCGGGAAGGGGGAACGGCTCCGTCGACGGGGGAGTGCTCATGGGTTCAGGATCGCAGCGAGCGGCCGGATGCGGAAGACCGGTGCGCGATCCCGGAATGTGCGCTACGAGGCCTCGCCCGGCGCCACGTCCGCATCCGTGGCCGCGAGCGGGATGCTCACGCGGAAGGTGGCTCCGCCGCCGGGGGTCTCGAGCACCTCGACGTGGCCGTCGTGCTTGGCGACGATGCCGGCGACGATCGCGAGGCCGAGCCCCGAACCGCCCGTCTCGCGGGTGCGCGAGGTGTCGGCGCGCCAGAAGCGCTGGAAGATCTTCTCGCGCAGCTGCGGTGGGATGCCCTCGCCGTGGTCGATGATCGAGATGACGCCGTAGCCGCCCGTCGCGTCGACGCCGACCTCGAGCTCGATGGGGCTGTCGTCGGGCGTGAAGCGCATGGCGTTGCCGATGAGGTTCGTGATCACCTGGCGCAGCTTGTTCTCGTCGCCGAGCACCCCGGGGCCGACCTTCGGCAGCGGCGTCGCGCTCGACACGGTCGTGGCGCCCGTGGTCTCGACGGTCGCGGGGCGACGTCGGCGCAGGCGGGCGAGGGCCGAGCCGGCGAACGCGATCGGGCCGGTCATGGTCGTGGCGGGCGGGGTCGTGACCGGTGGCGCGGTGACGGGCGGGGCGGTGACGGGCGGGGTCGTCGAGGTCGATCCCGTCGGCCGCTCGGCGGCGGATGCGGCGGATGCCGCGGCCGGGTCGCCCGCGTCGTCTGCGGTGTCGCGCTGCTGCAGTTGCGCCGGCTCGGGCACGACGACGGTGATGCGCCGCTGCGGGGCGGAGGCCGAGGCGTCGAGGGCGGCGTCCTGCGCGATCGGCAGCAGGTCGACGGGCTCGTGCTCGACGGTGCGCGGCTCGTCGAGGCGGGCGAGCTCGAGCAGGTCCTCGACGAGGCCGCCCATGCGGATCGCCTCGCGTTCGATGCGGTCCATCGCCTGGGCGACATCGTCGGGGTTCTGCAGGGCGCCCATGCGGTAGAGCTCGGCGTAACCACGCAGCGAGACGAGCGGCGTGCGCAGCTCGTGGCTCGCATCCCCGACGAAGCGGCGCATCTGCTCGACCGCGCGCTGCCGGTCGGCGAGCGCGAGGTCGATGCGCGCCAGCATCGCGTTGAGCGAGCGGTTGAGCCGCCCGACCTCGGTGTTGGGGGTGGCCCCGCCGAGGCGCTGGTTGTAGTCACCCGCGGCGAAGCGCGCGGCCGTGCGCTCCACATCCCGTAGCGGCGTGAACGTGCTCGTGACGAGCAGTTGGGTGACGGCGGCGCCGAGCAGCACCACGGCGATCGCGAACAGGAAGAAGATGAGGCCGTAGCGCGTGATCGTCGCGTCGATGTTGCTGATGTCGACGCCCGCGACGAGCGTCACGAAGCTGCCGTCGGTGCGCGGCAGCAGGGTCGTCATGACGTGCCACAGCGAGGCTCCCGTCGCGTCGGCCACCTCGGTGATGCGCCCGTCGTGCAGGTAGCTCCACGAGAGGGTCATCATCGACAGTTCGGGCTGCGGGTAGCTCTCGGGCACGTTCGTGCACAGCTGTCGGCCGCTCGAGTCGACGAGGGCGACGAGGTAGCCCTCCGGCTGGTAGCGCACCCGGCAGTCGGCGAGCTGCTCGCCGTCCATGCCCTGCACCTGCTGGAACCACGTGGCCACTCGCGCGTCGCCCTGCTCGAGCAGGTAGGTGCGCAACACCGTCATGGTGCCCATGCCCGCGACGGCGAGGCCGAAGGTGAGCAGCAGCACGGTGACGCCCGTGATCTTGGTGCGCAGCGAGATGCCGTTCCACCACCTGTCGAACGACGCGTGCAGCTTCGCCATCAGCTGCCCCGCATCCGCTGCCCCCGCTGCAGGGGTGTCACGCCTTCGCGGTCTTGAGCATGTAGCCGAAGCCGCGCTTGGTCTGGATCATCGGCTCGGCGGAGTGCTGGTCGATCTTGCGGCGCAGGTAGCTGATGTAGCTCTCGACGATGCCGGCGTCGCCGTTGAAGTCGTACTCCCACACGTGGTCGAGGATCTGCGCCTTCGACAGCACGCGGTTGGGGTTGAGCATGAGGTAGCGCAGCAGCTTGAACTCGGTGGGGGAGAGCTCGACGGGCACGTCGCCCACGGTCACCTCGTGGGTGTCCTGGTCCATCGTGAGCTCGCCGGCGCGGATGATCGCGTCTTCTTCGTCTTGCATCGTGCGCCGCAGGATGGCCTTGATGCGCGCGACGATCTCGTCGAGCGAGAAGGGCTTGGTGACGTAGTCGTCGCCGCCGACGGTGAGGCCCGTGATCTTGTCTTCGGTGTCGTCTTTCGCGGTGAGGAAGAGGATGGGCGCGGTGTAGCCGGATGCGCGCAGCCGCTTGGTCACGCCGAAGCCGTTCATGTCGGGCAGCATGACGTCGAGGATGATGAGGTCGGGCTCCTCGTCGAGGACCGCCGAGATGGCCTGGGCGCCGTTGCCGACCGCGCGCACGGCGAAGCCGGCGAAGCGGAGGCTCGTGGTGAGCAGGTCGCGGATGTTGGGCTCGTCGTCGACGATGAGGATCTTGGGTCCATCGCTCATGTGGCCATTATCTGCATGTTCGCTGTACGTGCGCTGGATCGTTATGGGATCGAGTCCCGGCGCGCGAGTCGCGCTCAGGTCTAGCATCGGGCCATGAGCACCGAACGGATCGTGATCGTCGGAGCAGGACTCGCCGGAGCGGGCGCGGCCGTGGAGCTGCGCGAGCGCGGCTTCGAGGGCGAGATCGAGCTGATCGGTGCGGAGGCCCACGCCCCCTACATCCGACCACCGCTGTCGAAGGGGTACCTCGCGGGCTCGGACGAACGCGACTCCTTCGACGTGAAGCCGCAGCGCTGGTACGCCGACCACGGCATCCGCTTCACGTCAGGAACCACCGCGACGGCTCTCGACCCGGACGCCCGGCGCGTGACGCTCGCGAGCGGCGACACGCTCGGCTACGACAAGCTGCTGCTCGCGACGGGGTCGACGCCCAATCCGCTGCCGGTTCCGGGCGGCGAACTCGAGGGCGTGCACCTGCTGCGCACGGTCGACCACGCGGATGCGCTGCGCGCCGCGCTCGCGGACGGCGGCCGCCGCGTCGCGCTCATCGGCTCGGGGTGGATCGGCATGGAGGTCGCCGCGACCGCTCGCACCCTCGGCAACGAGGTCACGGTGCTCATGCGCGGCGCGGTGCCGCTGCACTCGCAGCTCGGCCCCGAACTCGGCGGCGACTTCGCGCGGCTGCATGAGGAGAACGGCGTCGTGCTGCGGGCCGGCGTGAGCGTGAGCGCGGTCGTCGGCGAGGGCGGCGCCGTCACGGGCGTGCGGCTCGCGGACGGCGAGCTCGTGCCGGCGGATGTCGTGGTCGCCGCCGTCGGAGCCTCGCCCGCGGTCGAGCTCGCGGTCGCGGCCGGCCTCGCGACGGGCGACGGTGTGCACGTCGACGCGCGCCTGCGCACCTCGAACCCGCACATCTGGGCGGCGGGTGACATCGCATCCGCTGTTCACCCCACGCTCGAAGCCGCGGGGCTCGAGCCCCGCATCCGCAGCGAGCACTGGGCCAACGCCGAGCGCACGGGGCCCGCGGCGGCCCGCTCGATGCTCGGCGACGAGACGCCCTACGATCGCATCCCGTACTTCTACACCGACCAGTTCGACCTCGGCATGGAGTACACCGGGTTCGCGCACCTCACCCGCGGCGCCGAGGTCGTCATCCGCGGCGACCGCGCCTCGCGCGAGTTCATCGTGTTCTGGATGCGCGAGGGGCGGGTGCTCGCGGGCATGAACGTCAACGTGTGGGATGTCGCGGATCAGGTGGAGCGCCTCGTGCGCGCGGGCTTCGCGGGGCGCACGCTCGACCCCGCCCGCCTGGCCGACCCGGCCGTCGCCCTCGAGGAGTTGTGAGAATCGTGCCGAATTGCACTCATGGGGCGCTATGAGAGCACTTTGGCACGATTCTCCCGACCCACGGCCTAGCATCGAGCGCGTGAGCTCGACGCCTTCCGCCCCCTCGCTCGTGCGCCGCATCGGGGCCCGCGAGTTCGACTTCTCCCGCCGCGTCGCGGTCATGGCGATCGTCAACCGCACGCCCGACTCGTTCCACGACAAGGGGGCGACCTTCGCGCTCGACCGCGCGGTGCAGGCCTCCCTCGCCGCGGTCGCCGACGGCGCCGACTGGGTCGACGTCGGCGGGGTGCCGTTCGGGCGCGGACCCGTCGTCGAGCTCGCCGAAGAGCTCGACCGCATCGTGCCGGTCGTCGAGGCGATCCGCGCCGCGAGCGACGTCGTGATCTCGGTCGACACCTTCAGCGCGCGCGTCGCCGAGGCCGCCCTCGCCGCGGGAGCCGACGTCATCAACGACACCTCGGGGCTGTGGGACCCCGACATGGCGGGCGTCGTGGCGGGGGGCGCCGGCCACATCGTGCTCACGCACTCCCTCACACCTCCCCGCACACCGCATCCGTCGCCGCAGTACCCGGATGTGGTGACCGCGGTCGTCGAGCACCTGCGGTCCCGCATCGAGCAGGCGCTCGCGGCGGGCGTGCCGTTCGAGCACCTCATCGTCGACCCCGGCCACGACCTCAACAAGAACACGCTGCACTCGCTCGAGCTCACCCGGCGCCTCGGCGAGGTCGCCGAGCTCGGGCCGCCCGTGCTCGTGGCCCTCTCGAACAAGGACTTCATCGGCGAGACCCTCGACCGCCCGCAATACGAGCGGCTCGAGGGCTCGCTCGCATCGGCCGTCGTGTCGATCATGAACGGTGCCCGCATCGTGCGCGTGCACGACGTCAGGGCCAGCGTCGCGGCGGTGCGCATGACGGAGGCGATTCTCGGATGGCGGGAGCCGGCGTGGCTGAAGCACAACATGTGACGATCGACCGCGTGTGGCCGGATGCCGCCGCCGATCTCTCCGACGACGCGCTCGTGACGTCGCTGCGCGAGCCGGTGCTGCGCGTCAACTTCGTCTCCTCGGTCGACGGCGCGGCCACGCGCGACGGCCTCTCGGGCGGGCTCGGCGACCCGGCCGACCGGCGCTACTTCGAGCTGCTGCGGCGCGTGGCGGATGTCGTGCTCGTCGGCGCGGGCACCGTGCGCGCCGAAGGGTACGGCCCGATGCGCGTGTCGGATGCCTCGGTCGCCTGGCGCGAGGCGAACGGGCTGACACCGCATCCGGTGTTCGCGATCGTGTCGGGCTCGCTCGATCTCGACCCGGCCTCCCGCATCTTCGGCGAGGCGCCCATCCGTCCGGTCGTGGTGACGACCCCGGGGCGTGACGCGGCGGCGTTCGCCGGGGTCGCGGACGTCGTGGAGACGGGGGTGGGCGACCGCATCGACGCGGCCGCCGCGGTCGCCGCGCTGCGGGAGCGGGGGCTCACGCGCATCCTGTGCGAGGGCGGACCGCACCTCTTCGGGTCGCTGCTCGCGGCCGACGTCGTCGACGAGCTGTGCGTCACGATCGAGCCGAGTCTCGAGGCGGGCGCGTTCCGCCGCATCGCGGCAGGCATTCTGCCCGAGCCGCGCGGCCTCGAGCTCGTGCACGTGCTGCGCTCGGGCTCGACGCTGCTGCTGCGCTACGCCCGCGTCGCGTAGCGCAGCAGCACGCGGTCACACGTCGCGGCTCTTCAGCAGCACGGCACCGCCGGCGAGCGCCGCGACGACCCAGGCGGCCAGCGCGAGCGTGGCCTGCAGCGGGTCGAGCGCGATCGTGCCCTGCATCATGACGGCGTTGCCGTCGACCGTGGGCATGTACATGACGCTGCCGAGGCTCGACGGCAGGAAGTTGCCGACGTCGAAGACCCAGTCCTCGCCCGTGAGCGCCCCGAACAGCTGCACGATCGTGGGCACGACGAGCAGCAGCCCGAGCACCGCGGCGATCGACCCGGCCGAGTTGCGCAGCATCGTGCCGACACCCACCGAGAACAGCGCGACGAGGGCGGGGTACCCCGCGGCGGCCAGGATGGTCAGCCACACGCGCGCCTCGCCGAACTCGATCACGTAGCCGTTGCCCGAGAAGATCAGGCCGCTCAGCACCGCCCCGACCGCGAGCGCGACGACGCTCGTGACGAACACGGTGAGGCCGATCATGAACGCCTTCGCGAACAGCGCCGAGAGGCGCTTCGGCGCGGCCGCCATCGTCGAGCGGATCATGCCCGTGCCGTACTCGCCGGTGATCACGAGGCAGCCGAGCACGGCCGCCGCGAGCACCGTGAAGCCGATGGGCAGCACCGTCGCGTTCATCCAGTTCAGGTAGCCGATGTCGACCGAGGCGGGCTGGCCCTCGAACGGCTCACCGATGATGAAGGCGATGAACGCCGGCAGGCCGGCCGTGAGCACGGCGAGGATGCCGAGGCACCACCACGTCGAGCGCAGGGTGACGAGCTTGACCCACTCCGAGCGGATGATGCCGACACCGCTGAGGCGGGCATCCGTGAGGTCGGCGGGTGCGTGGGCTGTCGCGGTCATGCCGCACCTCCTGCGTGGTACTCGACCTCGTCCTGGGTGAGGGCGAGGTAGGCGTCTTCGAGCGAACCGGCGACGGGGGTGAGCTCGTGCAGCACGAGGCCGTGCTGGGCGGCGAGCTCGCCGATGCGTTCGGAACGGATGCCGGTCACGGTCAGCCCCGTGGCATCCGGTGTCGAGGTGCCGTTCTCGGTGGCGAGCACCGCGGCGAGCTGTTCGGCGTGCGGGCTGCGCACGCGCACCGCACCCACCCCGGTGGCCGAGGCGACGATCTCGGCGACCGGCGCATCCGCGATCACACGTCCGCGCCCGAGCACGATGATGTGGTCGGCGGTCTGCGCCATCTCGCTCATGAGGTGGCTGGAGAGGAACACGGTGCGCCCCTCGGCGGCGAGGTGACGCGCGAGCTTGCGCACCCAGATGACGCCCTCGGGGTCGAGGCCGTTGACGGGCTCGTCGAGGATGAGCGTGGCCGGGTCGCCGAGCAGGGCCGCCGCGATGCCGAGCCGCTGGCCCATGCCGAGCGAGAAGCCCTTCACGCGCTTGCCGGCGACGGCGTCGAGGCCGGTGAGGGCGATCACCTCGTCGACGCGTCGGCTCGGGATGCCGTGGGTCGCGGCGAGAGCACGCAGGTGCCCGCGGGCGCTGCGCCCCGGGTGCACGGCCTTCGCATCCAGCAGCACGCCCACCTCGCGCAGCGGCGCGCGCAGCGAGGAGTAGGGTGCGCCGTTCAGCGTCACCGCGCCGCTCGTCGGGCGGTCGAGCCCGACGATCATGCGCATCGTGGTCGACTTGCCCGCCCCGTTCGGGCCGAGGAAGCCGGTCACCATGCCCGGGCGGACGGTGAAGGTGGCGTCGTCGACGGCGGTCTTGGCGCCGTAGCGCTTGGTCAGGTGGGTGGCTTGGATCATCCGATGGACCTCATGACCTCGACCCTACGGAGCGGATGCGGGGCGCGTCATCGGGTGAACCCCCGAATCATCCGAGGGGATGACGGCTCAGGCGCGCCTCCTGCGGCGTGCAACGAGGGCGCCCGGGTTCCGCTGGGTGCGGCTCGGCGACGGTGTCGACAGCCACCTGTTCAGCGAGACCGACACCAACAAGCGCCTGCTCGCGATCGAGACGCTCGGCTACTTCCGCCCGCGCTTCGACGTGTGGGACCGCCCCGAGCTGTACGAACACGTGGAGGTCATGCTCGAGATCGCCGACGCGCTCGTGTCACGCGCGTTCCTCACCGACCCGCAGGGCGATCCGTTCTTCATCGCGGAGGCGAGGCGACTCACGGTCGACTACCTCGAGGAGTTCCTCAGCACGGTGCCGGGTCGGGAGCCCGAGCGGGCGCCGAGTGGTGCATGAGGCGCTGGTTTCGAGACGCCGCTGCGCGGCTCCTCAACCAGCTCAACCCTGCTCAGCTGGTTGAGGAGCGGCCGCCAGGCTGCACTGCTCAGCTGGTTGAGGAGCGGCCGCCAGGCCGCACTGCTCAGCTGGTTGAGGAGCGGCCGCCAGGCCGCGTCTCGAAACCAGCGTCCCACCCTAAGCGGCGAGCTCGTGCGCATCCAGGATCGTGTACGCGTAACCCTGCTCGGCGAGGAAGCGCTGCCGGTTCTGGGCGAAGTCCTGGTCGACGGTGTCGCGGGCGACGAGCGTGTAGAAGTTGGCGGGCAGGCCCGACTCCTTCGGCCGCAGCAGGCGCCCGAGGCGCTGCGCCTCCTCTTGGCGCGAGCCGAACGAGCCCGACACCTGGATGGCGACGGTCGCCTCCGGCAGGTCGACCGAGAAGTTGGCGACCTTCGACACGACGAGCACGGGCGTCGTGCCGTCGCGGAACTCCTGGAACAGGCGCTCCCGCTCGGCCACCGGGGTGGCGCCGGTCAGCTGGGGCGCGCCCAGCGCATCCGACAGCTCCTCGATCTGGTCGAGGTACTGCCCGATCACGAGGATGCGCTCGCCCGCGTGCTTGGCCACGAGGTCTTTCACGACCTGCAGCTTCGCGGGCGCGGTGGCCGCGAGCCGGTAGCGCTCGTCGTCGGCGGATGCGGCGTACTCGAGGCGTTCCGACTGCGGCAGGTCGATGCGCACCTCGAAGCAGGATGCCGGGGAGATGAAGCCCTGCGCCTCGATCTCCTTCCACGGGGCGTCGAAGCGCTTGGGGCCGATGAGGCTGAAGACGTCGGACTCGCGCCCGTCTTCGCGCACGAGCGTCGCGGTGAGACCGAGGCGGCGACGCGCCTGCAGCTCGGCCGTGAGCTTGAACACCGGTGCGGGCAGCAGGTGCACCTCGTCGTACACGATGAGGCCCCAGTCGAGCGCGTCGAGCAGCGCCAGGTGCGCGTACTCGCCCTTCCGCTTCGCGGTGAGGATCTGGTAGGTCGCGATCGTGACCGGCTTGATCTCTTTCGACTGGCCGGAGTACTCGCCGATCTCGTCCTCGGTGAGGCTCGTGCGCTTGAGCAGCTCGGCCCGCCACTGGCGTGCCGAGACCGTGTTGGTCACGAGGATGAGCGTGTTGGTGTCGGCCGCCGCCATCGCGCCCGCGCCGACGAGCGTCTTGCCCGCGCCGCACGGCAGCACGACGACGCCCGACCCGCCCGCGAAGAAGTTGTCGACCGCCTGCTGCTGGTAGGGGCGCAGCGCCCAGCCGTCCTCGACGAGCTCGATCTCGTGGGGGGTGCCGGGCGTGTAGCCGGCCTGGTCGTCGGCGGGCCAGCCGATCTTCAGCAGCTCCTGCTTCACCTGGCCGCGCGCCCACGGCTGCAGCGTCCACTCGGTGCTCGTGCGGCGGATGCCGAGAAACGGGGCCACCTTCGAGTTGCGGGTGATCTCGGCCAGCACCGCGGCATCCGAGCCCCGGATGACGAGCTCGCCCGACCCGCCCTCGGCGTCGTCGCGCGCGATCACGAGGCGGCCGTAGCGGCCGACCGTCTCGTCGATGTCGATCTGCACCGTCTGCGGCACGGGGAACTTCGCGTAGCGCTCGAGCGTGTCGAGCATCTGCTGCGCGGTGTGGCCGGCCGCGCGCGCGTTCCACAGGCCGAGCCGCGTGATGCGGTAGGTGTGCACGTGCTCGGGGGCGCGTTCCAGCTCGGCGAAGATGGCCAGCTCGTGGCGCGCCTCCTCGGCATCCGGGTGCGCCACCTCGAGCAGCACGGTGCGGTCGCTCTGCACGATCAGCGGTCCGTTCATAACCGAGCAAGCTTACCCGCGGGGGTGCGGGGGCCGCTGGTTTCGAGACGCGGCTGCGCCGCTCCTCAACCGGCTCGCGACGTGCGAGGTGGGGGCGCTGGTTTCGAGACGCGGCTGCGCCGCTCGTCAACCAGCTCGCCACGTGCGAAGTGATCGAGGAGCCCGCTAACCACGTGCGAGGTGATTGAGGAGCCCGCGAAGCGGGCGTCTCGAAATCACCGCTCCGCGGGCTCGACCGCCACGATGTGGGAGAGCGGCAGGGTGCGCTCGATGTCGGCGCGGCGGTCGCGGGCGCGCAGGCGTCCGCCGGCGAGCGCGGCGGGCTCGAGCAGGTACGGCACCTCGCTGCCGTCCGGCATCCGCACCACCACGGTCACCTCGAGCTTCGCCTTGATGGCGAGTTCGAGCTGCCTCGCGTTCCACGCGGCGCCGCTCTCGGCGGGCTGGTTCTCGGCTGCTTCGCGGATGCGCGCCACGAGTCGCGCCGCCGGGTCGCGGGGCGGCTCTGCCGCGACCGGCCGCTGCGAGGTGCGCTGCACCGCCCGGATCACCCCATCCGCGTCCTCGAACACCGCCGGGTACCGCGCGTCGACGAGCGCCCAGTAGAGCGTCTCGGCGTCGAAGCGGCTCACCGCGCGGTGCTCGCCCGTGCGGCGCAGCGCGAGCGAGGCGAGCGTCTGGTCGATCACGAGCTGGCCGATGAGGGCGGGGTCGTCGGCGCGCACGTAGCCGTGGGCGGATGCGTCGGGTCCCGGGGCGCCGTCGAGCGGCCCCACGCGCAGGCTGCCGAAGCGCCCGGCCGTCTCCGACAGCAGGTAGTCGAGCGGCTGCGGGATGCCGGTGAGCGAGATCTCGTCGAGCAGCGCCCGCAGCCCCTCGACCGTCTCGCCCGTCGTGAGGGCGCGGGTGACGGATGCGGCGGTGATGCGGTAGCTCGAGGCGAGCCCCACCGATTCCACGTCGGCGACCTCGCGCAGCCGCAGATCGACGTCGGAGGCGAGCGGTCCCGGCGCGATGATCGAGAGGTCGTGCTGGATGTACACCTGCCGCACCTCGGGCGGGAACAGCTCCGCCATGGCTGCGGATGCGGCGTCGGCGCCGTGCAGCAGCAGCCCGGCCCCCGCGGTCGACGGCACCGAGCCGTCGGCGACACCGAGGGCGACGGCCGAGTCGATCACCTCGCGAGTGCGCTGCGGCAACCAGTCGCCGCCCGCCGGGTAGAGCCATGCGAGGTACTCGAGCAGCCCGTCGCCCCAGCGGGCGCCGGCCCGGGCGCGCAACTGCTCGCGCAGCTCGGGGGGAACCTGCCCCAGCCAGCCCGCGGCGAGCTCACCCCACCGCGCGACGCGCGGCGAGGAGCGCCAGCGTTCGGCCTGCTCGGTCGCGCGCCAGGCGCCGGCTGCGGGTGCCACGAGCCCCGCACCCTCGGCGACCGTCAGCAGGGTGCCGAGTTCGGCATCCGTGTTCGCGCCCGTGGCCGCGAGCAGCCGCCGCCAGTCGGGCAGCGCGATGCCGCCGCGCTGCAGCATGCGCGCGGGTTCGCGCTCGAGGGATCCGACGAGTTCGCCGACCGCCGTGACGGCGCCGAAGGCCCGTTCGCTTGCGACCCGGTCGGCGGATGCGCGGTCGGCTCCGTCGACGGGTTCGAGCGCGGCGGGGGGCGTGTCGTGGATGAGCTGCTCGGGGGAGGGGAGGTCGGCGTCGGGCCAGCCGCGCAGCACCTCGGCGACGGCGTCGGGGGGCACGAGCCGGTGCTCGTCGCGGATGAGCAGCGCGAGGGCGGTGAGCTTCTCGACGGCCGCGGCCACCTCGGCCTCGGGTCGCGCGAGACGCTGTGCGACGGCGGCGGCATCCGGGGCCTCCGGCGCGAGCATCGCGGCGGCGAGCACGCCGAGCGCCGTGCGGTCGAGGTGGGCGAGCGCCGCCTGGATGGAGCCCGGATCGAGCAGCGCCTCGGCGAGATCGAAGACGTCGTGGATGCCCGCGTCGCGCACCGGGCGCGCATGCAGCAGCGCCGTCAGGGCGTCATCGGAGAGCGCCCGCAGCGAGGCTGCGAGCGCGAGAGCCGAACCGTTAGCGCCCACCATCCGCCGTGCCGCGGCGACGGCGCGCGGCCGTCACGAGGAACACCACGATCATGAGGAACACGATGGGCAGGCCGAGGTACCCGAGCAGCAGCAGCACCGGCCAGGGCCCGCTCGACATGTCGCTGCCGGTGCCCGCCGCGATCATGACCACGACGATCGCGACGAGGGCGACGGCGAGGATCGCGCCGATCATCCCGGCGAGCACACGTTCGATACGATTGAGCGGGACGGGGGCGTTCTCGGGCACGAGACAACACTATGCCCCGCATCCCCGCCCCCATGAGCAGCGAGAGAGGCCCGCGATGCCCACCGGCAAGGTCAAGTTCTACGACGAGGAGAAGGGCTTCGGCTTCGTCACCTCCGACGACGGCCAGGAGGTCTTCCTGCACGCATCGGCGCTGCCCGCCGGTGCCGTGGTGCGTGCCGGCACGCGTCTCGAGTTCGGAATCGCCGACGGCCGCAAGGGCGCCCAGGCGCTCTCGGTGCGCGTGCTCGACGCGCCGCCGAGCCTGAGCAAGCTGAACCGTCGCTCGGCCGACGACATGGCGATCGTGATCGAAGACCTCGTGAAGCTGCTCGACGGCATCGGTGCGGGCCTGCGCCGCGGGCGCTACCCCGACCGCGCGCACGGCGCGAAGATCGCCGCCGTGCTGCGCAAGGTCGCCGACGACCTGGACGCGTGAGCGGTCTCGTGACCGACGACGAACGCATCCGGCTCGCCCGCGAGGCGCTGGGCGAGATCACCGCGGCCGGCACGATCGGCGAGCTCGTCGCGCAGAGCGACGAGGGCGAGGGTGTCACGACGCTGTCGTTCGCCGCGACCATGCCGGGCTACCCCGGATGGCACTGGACCGTGAGCGTGGCCGAGCTGCCCGACGAGGCGCCCTCGGTGCTCGAGGTCGAGTTGATGCCGGGCGACGGCGCGCTGCTCGCGCCCGACTGGGTGCCGTGGTCGGAGCGGCTCGAGGAGTACCGGGCGGCTCAGGCCGCTGCCGCGGCCGAGGCGGCGGAGGACGACGAGGCCGAGGATGAGGCCGGCGAGGACGCCGACGCCGACGACGACGACGCCGCCGCCGAGGAGGAGCTCGACGAGCTCGACGTCGACGACGACTTCGGCGACGACCCCGACGACGGGATCGACTTCGAGCACGACGAGGCCGAGTAGTCGGCAGGAGCGCTCAGCCGGCCCCGGAGCACCGCAGGCGCGTCTCGGACCAGCGCCGCCTCAGCGCGTGCGGCGGTGCACGTAGACGAGCGTCACGAGCCCCAGCCCGATGCCGACGAGGCACGTCCACAGCCACCACACGCGGCCGGCCTCGACGAGCGGGCCGACGAACACGAGCAGCACCGCGAAGGCGACCACCCACAGCACGAGCCCGGCGAGGATCGCGGCGCGGTCATCCGTCGCCACGGGCGCCGGGTCGGGGCGCCGCTCCTCGTCCTTCAGCCAGAGCCGCATGCCGAGAGCCTAAAGCGCCTCGACGACGTAGTCGATCGACGCGGTGAGCGCCCGCACGTCGGCGGGGTCGATCGCCGCGAACGTCGCCACGCGCAGCTGGTTGCGACCGAGCTTGCGGTACGGCTCGGTGTCGACGATGCCGTTGGCGCGCAGCACGGATGCGATGGCCGCCGCGTCGATGCCCTCATCGAAGTCGATCGTGACGACGACCTGCGAGCGGTGGGCGGCATCCGTCACGAACGGCGTCGCGAAGTCGCGCTCCTCGGCCCACGCGTAGAGGTGGCCCGACGACTCGCGCGTGCGGGCGTCGGCGAAGGCGAGCCCGCCGTTCGCGTTCATCCAGTCGAGCTGCGCCTCCATGAGCAGCAGCGTCGCCACGGCGGGCGTGTTGAGGGTCTGGTCGAGACGCGAGTTGTCGACCGCGTTCTTGAGGTTCAGGAACTCGGGGATCCACCGCTCGGATGCGGCGATCCGGTCGATGCGCTCGATCGCGGCGGGGCTCATGAGCGCGAACCACAGGCCGCCATCGGATGCGAAGTTCTTCTGCGGCGCGAAGTAGTAGACGTCGGTCTCGGCGGCGTCGATGTCGATGCCACCCGCCGCACTCGTCGCGTCGATGACGGTGAGGGCGCCCGCGTCGCCGTGCACGCGGCGCACCGGCGCCATGACGCCCGTCGAGGTCTCGTTGTGCGGCCACGCGTAGACGTCGACGCCCTCGATCACCTCGACCTCGGAGCGCGAACCGCCGGGAGCGTCGATCACGTGCGGCGCCTCGAGGAACGGCGCGGCGGCGGCCTTGGCGAACTTCGCGCCGAACTCGCCGAAGGTCAGGTTCTCGCTGCGGCGCTCGATGAGCGAGAAGGCCGCGGCATCCCAGAACGCCGTCGAGCCGCCGTTGCCGAGCACGACCTCGTATCCGTCGGGCAGCCGGAACAGCTCGGAGATGCCGCTGCGCACACGGCCCACGAGCGACTTGACGGGCTTCTGCCGGTGCGAGGTGCCGAGCAGCTCGGCGTTCGCCTGCAGGTGGGCGAGCTGCTCGGGGCGGACCTTGGACGGCCCGCAGCCGAAACGACCGTCGGCGGGGAGCAGGTGCGGGGGGATCACGATGTCGGCCACGCCACGAGTCTATTGAGCCTGCAGGTAGGCTGAAGACGACGTGCAAGGGAGGCCACGATGACCGATCTCGTCGACACGACCGAGATGTACCTGCGCACCATCCTCGACCTCGAGGAGGAGGGGATCGTGCCGCTGCGCGCGCGCATCTCCGAGCGGCTCGGGCACTCCGGCCCGACCGTGTCGCAGACCGTCGGGCGTATGGAGCGCGACGGGCTCGTCGTGGTCGAGGGCGACCGTCACCTCGTGCTCACCGCCGAGGGGCGTCGGCGCGCGCTGCACGTCATGCGCAAGCACCGCCTCGCCGAGCGTCTGCTGTCGGATGTGATCGGCCTCGACTGGGCGTACGTGCACGACGAGGCCTGCCGCTGGGAGCACGTCATGAGCGAGCAGGTGGAGCGTCGCCTGCTCGAGCTGCTCGACCACCCGACCGAGTCGCCCTACGGTAACCCGATCCCGGGGCTCGACGAGATCGGCGGCACACCCGCCGGCGCCTTCCTCGACGGTGTCGAAAGCCTCGTGGCGCGCACCGCATCCGCCGCCGGTGAGGTGACCGGCGTCATCCGTCGCCTCGGCGAGCCCGTGCAGTTCGAACCCGAGCTGCTCGTGCAGTTGCGCGAGGCCGGCGTCGTGCCGGGCGCCGTCGCCAACCTCTCCGCCTCGGGGTCGTACGTGATCGTGCAGGTCGACGGCTACGGCGACGGACTCGAGCTGCCCACCGAGGTCGCCTCGCACATCTACGTCGAGGCCTGAGCCGCACTCTTCCCGTATTCCCAGGGAAGGCGGCCTAGGCTCGCCAGGTCCTCTCGGTCAGGCATGTCGATCGGAGGCCGCCAGGCAGGGCGTCCCGTCTCACCCATCCTCTGCCGGCGACGTGACATACGAAAGGGATGGGGCTGCCCGCGTGAGCGGCCGGGGCGCGGAGTTATCTCGTGTCAGGTACCCCGAATCGCCGCACCGCCGGACCGGCGGCGCGATCCGCTCTCGGATCTCTTCGCAACGCGTCCATCGTCGCCCTCGTCGTTCCCGCCCTCTTCGCGACCGTGGCGCTGCCGGCCTACGGTTCGGCGCCCGGCGCATCCGACGGCGACACGGCATCCGACCGGCTGACCGCGCTCGAGCAGCTGCGCGAGACGCACGCGCAGGATGTGTCGATCGCCTCGGTCGCGTTCACCCCGCAGGCGCGCGACGGCTACGACTTCACCTCGGCGGCCGAGCTGCGTCGTGCCCAGCAGCGGGCGGCGCTCGCCGCGTACTCGGGTCCGTCGGTGCGCGAGATGCTCGCCAACCCGCCGTACCCCTCGTTCGACCTCGACCAGGTCGTGCAGGTCGGGCTGCAGTATCAGGGCGTGCCCTACGTGTTCGGCGGTGCGAGCCCTGCGGGCTTCGACTGCTCGGGGTTCGTGATGTTCGTCTACGCGCAGTTCGGGGTGGCGCTGCCGCACTCCTCGAGTGCGCAGGGGCGCGGCGTGGGAGGTGGGCACCTCATCTCGCGCGCCGACGCGCGGCCGGGCGACATCGTCGTCATGGACGGCGGCGGGCATTCCGGCATCTTCATGGGCGGCAACACGATGGTGCACGCGCCCAAGCCCGGCGGCGTCGTCGAGGTGCACCCCATCTGGGACCCCAACGCCTGGTTCGTGCGGTACGGGATCTGAATCCTGTGCTTGTTGGGCGCGGCGGTAATCCGCCGCGCCGGCCGATCGGCGGGCCGCGCGCGAGCGCCCCGCCGATCGCGTGCCGACACCGGTGGGTGTCCTCGTGGTAGCGGATTGAGGAGCCCGCGTGCATTACCCGCTGATTGAGTAGCCCGCGAAGCGGGCGTATCGAAATCCCCCTCGCACGCTCCGCCTCACGTGTCGTTCCGCCCGTGTTCATGCGGCGGGTCTACCCTGGGGGTCTCGGAGGTCTTCGGATCGGGGAGGGCACATGGGAACCGCGCACAGCATCCGCACCATGGATGTGCGCGCGCTGTTCCGCATGCAGCTCAGCAGCCGGCCCGACGTGCACTGTCTCGTCGCGGTCGAGTAAGGCGCTGTCGTTTACGACGGCGCCTTTTTCTGTTCTCGCCCCGTTCCGGTGGAGCTCCGGGATGTTCGACAGCCTGCACGCCATGCAGGCTCCCTCGAGAGGAGACCCGTTGCGCACCCTGGTTCTCAACGCCGGATACGAGCCGCTCGCCGTGGTGTCGTTCAAGCGAGCCCTCGTGCTCGTGCTCGCCGGGAAGGCCGTCGTCGTGGCGAGCGATGACGACAACCCCGTGCACGGCATCGACGCCGACTGGGAGCGACCGTCGGTGATCCTGCTACGCCGCTACGTGCGTGTGCCGACGGGGCGTTCGGTGCCCGTGTCGCGTCGTGGGGTGCTGCGGCGCGACGACCAGCGCTGCGCCTACTGCGGGGTGCACGCGTCGACGATCGACCACGTCATCCCGCGTTCGCGCGGGGGCGCCGACAGCTGGGAGAACCTCGTGGCGTGCTGCCTGCGCTGCAACAACATCAAGGGCGACCGCACGCCGCGCGAGATGGGCTGGACGCTGCGGTTCGCGCCGAGGCCCCCGCACGGCACGGCGTGGCTCGTGCGCGGGGTGGAGCGCGCGCAGCCGCAGTGGCGGGAGTTCCTGGCTCCTGCGGCGTGAAGCTGAAAAAACGCTGGTAACCAAGCTGTCTGCCCCGTAAAACGGGTCGTTACCGAGACGTGACATTTGGAGGGATGTCGCGTAACGTCGAACGAGCCGTTTCAACCCGGAAGACCCTTCGAACACGTGACTGACTACGAGACGCTCGCTGCCCTCGGTTTCACCGACCCGGTTGCGAAGTCCTCGGTTCCCGCCTCCGCGGCGCGTCCCGATGGCGTCTCGAGTGCGCACGCGACGGGCGAGCTTCCCTCGCGGCGTTCGCTGCGGGCCGCGGCGGCGGCTTCGTCGGCTCCCGCTGTGTCGGCCTCCGCTGCGTCGGCCCCTATGGGCGATCGCCCCACCACTCCTCCGACCCCCGCGGCGCCGGGGTCGCGTCGTGCCGCCCGCGAGGCCCGCATGGCCGCCGCGTCGGCGGCTCCCGTGCTGCGCGAGACCGCGCTGCCGACACCCGCGCTGCCGACACCCGCGCTGCCGACCCCGGCACCGGCGGAGCCCGCCGCGTTCACCCCGGTTCCCGTCGCACCGCAGGTCGCCGCCCCGTTCGGCATCTTCGACGCGCCCGCAGGCGAGCCGAGCTCGCGCCGCGCGCGCCGCGACCGGGCCGGGAGTTCGCGCCCGGCGGCACGCCCCGTTGCGCCGACGACGCCGAGCGCGCCGAGCGCATCCGCTCGCCCGTCCACGCGCAAGCGGCTGAGCGCCGCCGGCACGATGGTGCTCGTCGGTGGTCTGTTCGTCTCGCTCACGCTTCCGGCGTACGCCTCGAACAACTACTCCGGTGGCGAGCTCGCCGAGCCGGCGGCCGCGAAGATCGGCGCCCAGACCCTCGCCCTCGACGAGACGGCGATCGAGGCGGCGAGCACGATCGAGGCGCGCGACACCTACGAGTCGACGAGCGCCGTCGAGCTGCGACGCCTCTACCGCGACGCCCTGCGTCAGCAGCGCATGGAGGAGTACCTCGCATCCGGCGCCATGGCGATGGGGGATGACTACCCCTGGGCGACCGAGCTCGGCATGGCCCAGGGCGGCGGACTCTCGCCGCTGAACTACTTCATCCGGCAGTGCACCGACTTCGTGGCGTGGCGGCTCAACCGCGACGCGGGCAGCACCCACGCCCCGTTCAAGTACACGTGGTCGTACCTGACCCCCGGCGGCGGCAGCGCCCACTCGTGGAAGAGCCAGTGGGAGCGGCACGGCTGGGCCGTGAGCACCACCCCGGCACCCGGATGGGTCGCCTGGTTCCCCGGCGGCAACCACGTCGCGTATGTGAACAGCGTGCTGCCCAACGGCTCCGTCTTCATCGAGGAGTACAATTGGGGCCCCGACACCTACAACCAGCGCATCATCGAGGCGGGCACGGCCCTCTACCTCGCCCCGCCGCCGCGCTGATCCGCACCCTCCGTCAGTACTGGGTGTAGACGCATCCGTGCCCGTCGACGGTGACCCCCGTCACGCGCAGGCTCCACTCGCCGCCCTGCCACTCCGCGAGGATGCAGGTGACCGGTGCCGGCACCCAGCCCGCGACGAGATCGCCGTTCTCGAACCGGTACGCGCCCTCGTAGCTGCCGTGGGGCGTGAGGCCGTCGGCCGCGAGGGACTCCGCCACCGCATCGACACGCTCGGTCGTGACATCGTCAGCGGGGAGGGCAGCCGAGATCGCGGGGAGCAGCTCGTCGGCCACGCGGCGCGCGGGGTCGCACGGCTCGTAGCGCGAGTCTCCTCCGTAGACGGGCGGGCGCGAGCCCGGGCCGCAGTCGGGCACGGTGGAGCTCGGAGGTGCCTCCGCGTGCGGCAGATTCCGGTCCGCGGATGCGGTGATCGCGCCGAAGACGTAGAGGCCGACGAGCGCGAGGGGCACCGTGATGCAGACGAGCACACGGGCGGCGCGGCGGCCGGCGATCGCGGCGACGATGCCGAGCGTGAGCGCGATCGCGAAGCTGATGGTTCCGGTGAGGCCCCACGCGTAACTGGCGACGACCTGCGAGGGCGACTGCTCGCCGCCGAACCACGACGCCGACCGGAGCACGCCCCCGAACGCGACGACGGGCACGACTCCTGCGAACCCGACCAGAGCGATCGTCGCAGCAGGTGTCGCCCACGCCGGAGCCTTGCGCTGAGCCGTGCTCATGGCGGAAGGCTAGCGCCCAGCGGATTCCGATGAGCGGATTCCGATCAGCGGATGCGCGTGCTCGGCTCGGTAGACTCGGGGCTTCAGCCTCTGTAGCTCAATGGAAGAGCAGTTCCGTCCTAAGGAAAGGGTTGGGGGTTCGAGTCCCTCCAGGGGCACCTCGGGAGCCACGCGCTGACGATGGTGCGGTTTCGGCTGGATGGCACCGGCGAAAGCGCGCCATCCAGCCGAAACCGCACCATGGGCGAGGGTGAGGGCGCCGCGAGCGCGCGCGACTCAGAAGCTGCCGAGCACGTCCAGGCGCAGCTGCGCCGCCACGGCGATCACGACGTAGTCGACGAGCGTGATCGGCACGAGCCAGGTGCCGATCACCTCGCCAACCCGGCGAGGGGCGGAACCCCACACGCCCGCCCGCAGCGTCCACGACGCCACCGACCAGAAGAGCGGGATCGTCGCGAGCCACACGACCATGCACCACGGGCACAGCGACCCGAACTCGAAGATGCTGCGGTAGGCGAACATGTGCACGAGCAGGAAGCCGCCCAGCACGAATACGGCGAACACGCGCCAGTACCAGGCACGCATCCCGCCGGGGGAGGCGAGCGCCCCGACGGCGGCGAAGATCGGCCCGAGAAAGGCCAGCATCCCGAGAATCGAGTTGGTGAAGCCGAGCAGGTTGCCTGCCGGCGAGAGCAGGTTCGGCCCGCACGTGACGAGCGGGCTGATGTTGCACGAGAAGGTCGGCTCGACATCCGTGAGCTGGCCGACGTACTCGCGGTAGAGCAGGAACGACACCACCCACGCGACGACGCTCAGCACGATCCACAGGATCGCGGTGCCGGCGCGCGGGCGGAAGGTGCGTGGTGCGGTCGGGGCGCTGGTCATGGGCTCATCCTCCTGTCATCGGCTGTGCGCGCATCCGCGGCTTCACCGTGGATAACGGGTTCGGATCCGGATGCGGCCGGGCGCGTCGGAACGGATGCGCCACCCCGCCCGGTGAGGCGCCGCACCACGTCGACGACCATCCCGGCGGCGGTCAGGCTCCACACGCCGAGCCCCACCCAGAACCACAGCGTGCCGATCGTCTCGACGACCGGCAGGTGGTCGGCGCGCCCCAGGTAGATGCTCGCGGCCGCATACATGCCCATGGGGAACACGAAGCTCCACAGCGTCGGCTGGTAGCGCAACGGGATGCGGTGCACGAGGTGCCGCCACACCCCGGCGGCGAACAGCACGGGGATGAGCCAGCTCGCGAACGCCCAGAAGATCACCGAGAGCCCCGCGATGAGCTCGCGAGTCACGTCGATCATGGGGGCCTCGGCCATCTCGACGATGCGCGCGCCCGCCACGACCGTGATGGCGACGGCGCCCATCGCGACCCAGTACGGCGGGTCGAGGTCGTGCGGGTCGAGCCGGTAGAGCATCGCGCGCAGCATCACGAAGAGCGCGCACGCCGCGTACAGCACGACGCCCGTCGACCACGCCACGACCGCGAGGATCGCGAGCCACTGCCGCAGCTGCGGGTAGAGCGGCTCGAGTCCCGCGGCGACGACGGCGATCGACTGGCTCGCGACGACCCAGATGAACCACGTGCCGTTCGCGCGATCGAGCATGGGTCGGCGCGGGTTGCCGAGCACGGCCGTCCACGGGATCACGTAGCCGAGCACCAACCACGCGAGCGTCGCGATCGCGAGCAGCACGGCGGCCGCGAGTCCGAACCCGACCCCCACGAGCATCGCGCCGACCACGTTGGTGGCCGCGATGAAGGTGAAGAACCCGAAGGCCCGCGCGGGATCGTGGAAGTCATCCGACATCTGCCGGCGGTAGGCGGCGAAGCGCCACACGTTGAGCACGATCAGCACGAGGTAGAACGCGATCGCGATCCAGAACAGCACGGATGCCAGCACCGCATGGCCGGTCAGCTGCGCGCCGATCGACACGATGCCGGTGCCCATGACGCCCGCGAAGTAGCCGGGTGTGAGGTCGGCGGGGCCGCGCGGGGCGCCGTCGAGCCGGGCGCGGTGCTCGGTTGCGGTGCCGTCCACGCGAACTCCCTTCGTCGCCGAACGGTTGCTGCACAGGGTACGACCCCGGTCGCGGCGGGAGCGCGTGGATCACCGTGCTTATCCGCCCCGCCGTCGCGGTGCCCCGATGTCGGTGGGGGAGGCGTTGAATGGTGGCATGCCCGCCCGGGGACTGCGCACCTACTACAAGACGCTGGATTCGCTCAGCCGGATCAACCTGCTGCACGCCCTGCAGACGCGGGGCGCGCTCACCATCGACGAGCTCGCGCGTGCGACCGGGCTGCATCCGAACACGGCGCGGGAGCACCTGCACCGGCTCATCGCGGTGGGGCTCGTGCAGTCGCAACCGATACTGCGCGGCGCGCGGGGGCGTCCCCAGCTGCGGTACCGCGCATCCGGGGCGACGGATGCGGTGGCCGCCCGCCCCGCGCATCCGGAACGACGCGCAGCGGCGCCTCCCGCCGCATCCGTGGCCCGGCAGCTCGCCGGGCTCGACGAGCATCTCGGCCGCTGCGGCTTCGACGGCGCGGTCGACCCGGGCGCGAGTCGCCTCACGATGCGCGACTGCCCCTTCGCGGCGCTCTCGGAGGGCAATCCGCAGGTCTGCGAGGTGCACCGCACCCTCATCGCGGATGCCGTGGGCCGCGCGCCCGGGCCGGTGCGCGTGGGGCGGTTGCGGCGCCTGGTGTCAGAGCACGAGTGCACGCTCGACCTCACCCGCGACGCATCGACCACAACATCTAGTGCCGATGTTCCGTGATAAATACCAGATGTTGTGATTTCTGAATAGCCTCCGAAGAGGCGCACGGCGAGGGGCCTGCGCGAGAAGGAGGAACCGGGATGTCACAGCCCACCGCGACGGCCGTCGACGTCGCATCCACGATCGACGAGTACCTCGACCGCTCCGACTGGCGCGTCAACGCCAACGCCAACCAGGGCTACTCGCTCGGCGGTCTCATCCTCAACACCGCAGGCAAGGTCATCGCCAACTACTGGCTGAACGAGGTGTACCCCGCCGAGATCGGCCGCGCGCACCGCGAAGGCGACCTGCACATCCACGACCTCGACATGCTCGCCGGCTACTGCGCCGGCTGGTCGCTGCGCGTGCTCATCGAGGAGGGGCTCAACGGCGTGCCCGGCAAGGTCGAGTCCACCCCGCCCAAGCACTTCGGCTCGGCGGTCGGGCAGATCGTGAACTTCCTCGGCACGATGCAGAACGAGTGGGCGGGCGCGCAGGCATTCAGCTCGTTCGACACCTACATGGCGCCCTTCGTGCGCATCGACGGCCTCGGCTACGACGAGGTGCGCCAGCACATGCAAGAGCTCGTGTACAACCTCAACGTGCCCTCGCGTTGGGGCACGCAGACGCCGTTCACCAACCTCACCTTCGACTGGGTGTGCCCGGCCGATCTGCGCGAACAGGTGCCGGTGATCGGCGGCGTCGCACAGGACTTCAGCTACGGCGAGCTCGCGGAGGAGATGGCGCTCATCAACCGCGCCTACATCGACGTCATGACGGCGGGGGATGCGAGCGGCCGCGTCTTCACCTTCCCGATTCCCACCTACAACATCACCGAGGACTTCGACTGGCACTCCGAGAACGCCGAACGGCTGTTCGCGATGACGGCGAAGTACGGCACGCCCTACTTCCAGAACTTCATCAACTCCGAGCTCGAACCGGGCCAGATCCGCTCCATGTGCTGCCGCCTGCAGCTCGACCTGCGCGAGCTGCTCAAGCGCGGCAACGGGCTCTTCGGCTCGGCCGAGCAGACCGGCTCACTCGGGGTCGTCACCATCAACTGCGCGCGGCTCGGCTACCTCAACCCGCGCGACGAGGCCGGGGTGCTGCGCGACCTCGACCGCCTGCTCGGCCTCGCCCGTGACTCGCTCGAGCTCAAGCGCGAGGTGGTCGACCGGCTCATCCGCGACGGCCTCTTCCCCTACACCAAGCGCTACCTGGGCGGCGGGTTGCGCAACCACTTCTCGACGATCGGCGTCAACGGCATCAACGAGATGGTGCGCAACATGACCGGCGACGAGCACGACATCACGACCCCCGAGGGGCACGCGATCGCCGTGCGGTTGCTCGACCACGTGCGCGCGCGCATGGTCGAGTTCCAGGAGGCGACCGGCCACCTCTACAACCTCGAGGCCTCGCCCGCCGAGGGCACCACCTATCGCTTCGCGAAGGAGGATCGCAAGCGGTTCCGCGGCATCCTGCAGGCGGGCACCGAGAGCAACCCGTACTACACGAACTCCTCGCAGCTGCCGGTCGGCTTCACCGACGACCCCTTCGAGGCGCTCGACCGCCAAGACGAGCTGCAGACCAAGTACACGGGCGGCACCGTGCTGCACCTCTACATGTCCGAGCGTCTGTCGAGCGCGGACGCCTGCCGCGAACTCGTGCGGCGCTCGCTCGCGACGCACCGGCTGCCCTACATCACGGTGACGCCGACGTTCTCGATCTGCCCCGAGCACGGCTACCTCGCGGGCGAGCACCCGAGCTGCCCCACGTGCGGCGGCGAGTGCGAGGTGTGGACGCGCGTCATGGGGTACTTCCGTCCGGTCAGCTCGTTCAACATCGGCAAGAAGGGCGAACACGCCGAGCGCACGCACTTCGTCGAAGGCGCGCTGGCGACGGATGCCGCATCCGGGCTCGCATCCGCACCCGCGCTCGCGGGGGTGAGCTGACGATGCCCGGCCCGGCCGTCGCCGCGGCAGGCGCCGAGCAGCTGCAGATCGCCGGCATCGCGCGCCTCTCGACGTGCGACTGGCCGGGCCGGCTCGTCGCCACCGTGTTCCTGCAGGGGTGCCCGCTCGACTGCGGCTACTGCCACAACTCCGGCATCCTCGATCCGCGGGTGCCGGGGGTCGTGCCCTGGCACGACGTGCTCGAGCTGCTGGCCCGGCGGCGCGGCCTGCTCGACGGCGTCGTGTTCTCGGGCGGCGAGCCCACCCGCCAGGCGGGCCTGCCGGATGCCATGCGCCAGGTGCGCGAGTTCGGCTTCGGCGTGGGGCTGCACACGGCCGGCCCGTACCCGCGCATGTTCGCCGAGGTGCTGCCGTTGTGCGACTGGATCGGGCTCGACATCAAGGCGCCCGAGCGGCTGTACGGGAAGGTCACGGGAGTGGCATCCGCGGGCGGGAAGGCGTTCGCATGCCTCGAACTGGCGCTCGCCGCGGGGGTGCCGCTGCAGGTGCGCACGACCGTCGACCCCACGACCATGAGCGACGCCGACGTCGCAGAGCTCAGCGACACGCTGCACGTTCTGGGCGTAACCGAGCATGTGCTGCAGCGGGTGCGGCTCGAGGGCGTGCGGCAGAGCTACCGGGACCTAATACCCGGTTGAGGCCCGACAGCCGAGGGCTAGCGTGGAAAACGACCGAGAAGGGACACGACATGACGGCAGAACCCATCGAACTGCACGCGTCGAAGCCGCACGAGGCGACGAGTGGCGGTTGCGCGTGCGGCCACCACGACGAGGGCGAGATCGTGCTCGACACGCGACAGATCCCGCACGCGATCCGCCACGCGACGATCTTCGGCGCGCTCGGGGCGATCGCTCCGGGGTTCAGCCTCGACCTCATCGCGAACCACCGGCCGAACCCGCTCGTCGCACAGCTCGAAGAGCGTCACCCGGGCGAGTTCACCGTGGCCTTCGTCGAAGACGGTCCCGAGCTGTGGAGATTGCGCTTCACGCGTCGGTGAGTACTGTTGCGCGCGTGGGCACCACCTCACCCGCACCATCCGCACGGCCGTTCGACGACGCCGAGCTCGCCGCCATCCGCGCCGACTTCCCGACCCTCGGGGAACGGGTGAACGCGCATCCGCTCGTCTACCTCGACTCGGCGGCGACCTCCCAGCGCCCGCGTCAGGTGCTGGATGCCGAACGCGATTTCGTCGAACGGTTCACCGCCGCGGTGCATCGCGGCGCGCACACGCTCGCCGGCGAGGCGACCGAGCTGTTCGAGGCGGCGCGCGAGCGGGTCGCGCGGTTCGTGGGCGCGGATGCCGACGAGCTCGTGTGGACCTCGAACGCGACCGAGGGCATCAACCTCGTGGCGTACGCCCTCGGCAACGCGAGCCTCGGGCGCGGGGGCCGCGCCGCCGAGCGGTATCGACTCGGGCCGGGCGACGAGATCGTCACGACCGAACTCGAGCATCACGCGAACCTCATCCCGTGGCAGGAGCTCGCCGCCCGCACGGGTGCGACCCTGCGCTACGTGCCCGTCGACGACGAGGGGCGGCTGCGGCTCGAGCTGCTCGACGAACTGGTGAGCGAGCGCACGCGCGTCGTCGCGTTCACCCACGTGTCGAACGTGACGGGCGAGGTGCAGCCCGTGGCCGAGCTCGTCGCCCGCGCCCGCGCCGTCGGGGCGCTCGCGGTGCTCGACGCGTGCCAGTCGGCGCCCCACCTGCCGCTCGACCTGCACGCGCTCGGCGTCGACCTCGCGGCGTTCTCGGGCCACAAGATGCTCGGGCCCACGGGCGTCGGCGCGCTCTACGGCCGCCGTGAGGTGCTCGAGAGCCTGCCGCCGTTCCTCACGGGCGGGTCGATGATCACGACCGTCACGATGGAGGCCGCCGAGTACCTGCCGCCGCCGCAGCGCTTCGAGGCGGGCACGCAGCGGGTGTCGCAGGCGGTCGCCCTCGCGGCTGCTGTCGACTACCTCGACGCGCTCGGAATGGATCGCGTCGCGGCGCACGAGGCCGCCCTCGGCAGGCGCCTCGTGGAGGGCCTGCGCGCGATCGACGGGGTGCGGGTGCTCGGCCCGGTCGGCTCGGGCGGGAGCGAAGCAGAGCACGTCGGACTCGCCGCGATCGACGTGCCCGGCATCCACGGCCACGACCTCGGGCAGTTTCTCGACGAGCAGGGCATCGCGGTGCGCGTCGGCCACCATTGCGCCCAGCCGCTGCATCGGCGGCTCGGGGTGACCGCGTCGACGCGTGCGAGCGCGTACCTCTATACGACACCGGATGAGGTCGACGCCTTCCTCGCGGCGCTTCCCTCCGCCATCGCGTACTTCCGGAGCATGCTGTGAGCGGGGGCGCGGTGTGAGCGACCTCGACGCCCTCTACCCCGAGATCATCGCCGACCACGTGAAGCATCCGCGGCGCAAGGGTGTGCTGGCCGCGGCGAGCGTCGAGTCGCGGCAGCTCAACCCGACGTGCGGCGACGAGGTGACGTTGCAGCTGCTGCTCGACGGCGAACGCATCGTGGATGCCGCCTGGACCGGGCAGGGCTGCATGATCTCGCAGTCGTCGGCGTCGATCCTCGCCGAGCAGGCGCCGGGCCTCACGATCGCCGAACTCGAGCAGCGCATCGCGTCGTTCCGTGCGTCGATGCACTCGCGCGGCGAGCTGCCCGTCGACGAGGCGCTGCTCGGCGACGCGGTCGCGCTCGAGGGCGCTTCCCGCTTCGTGGCCCGCGTCAAGTGCGCGCTGCTGGCCTGGGTCGCGGCGGAGGCGGCGCTCGCGCAGCGCTGAGCGGTGACGGGGGCCGGGTCTGAGCGGTGACGGGGGCCGGGTCTACCGTGGACGGGTGGATCTCTCGCTCTCCGGCATCGGCGCCCGAGCACTCCGCACCCGGTGGTTCGTGCGCGCCCCGATCTGGCTCTACCGCCACGGTCTCGGCCGCCTGCTCGGCACTCGCATCCTCATGCTCGAGCACACCGGCCGCAGCTCGGGGCAGCCGCGCTACGTCTGCCTCGAGATCGTCGAGCGCCCGTCCGCGCACCGCATCGTGATCGTCTCGGGCTTCGGCGAACGCGCCCAGTGGTATCGCAACCTGCGGGCCGACCCGCACTGCTTCGTGAGCACGGGGCGGATGCGGCGCGCACCCGCCGTCGCGCGCTTTCTCACCGCGGGAGAGGCATCCGCTGCCCTCGAGCGCTACCAGCGCACCCACCCGCGCGATTGGGACGTGCTGCGGGGCGCCATCGAGAAGGCCGTCGGGCACCCGGTGCAGGGGCTGCCGATGGTCGAGCTCGTGCTCGAGACGCCCGAGAACTGACCTTCGCGGGCGGCCCCGGCGCGTCCCCCTGACGGGCGGCAGGCGCATCCGCTGCGAACCGCTAGTTTTATCGCATGGCGACACGGGCGGAGAAGAAGCGCGCGCGGGATCTCGTCGACACTCTCGTATGGGATCTGCCCGAGATGAACCCGAAGCTCGGCACGCTGCCGCCCAACCCCGACGGGCTCGAGCACTGTGCCGAGTTCGAGGTGCTGCCGGGCATCAAGGCCGTGTGCTTCCCCGACGGCGACAGCTGGCGCGGTCTGCTCGTGCAGTACGACCCCGCGACGGGGCAGGTGACGAGCACGATGGAGCACCAGATCCGGGCGCAGTCCGACGAGGACGCGCCGCGCTGGGCGCAGCTCGTGATCTACGACATCCTCGCGAGCGCCGTGAAGAGCGCGCCCTCGGAGGCCGCCGCCGCGCTCCCGCGCGAGCGGCTCACGCGCGTGTCGCAGCTGCTCGAGCGCCTCTGAGACTCCTGCGCCGACGGGTTCTCGGTCAAACGCTGTAGCGATGGCCAACCGGCGCCCGTGATGTGTGGGGCTCGCGGCGAAACGCTACAGCGTTTGACACGATCGGCGGGCACGTGTTTCGCTCCCGGGTTCCGGCGGGCACGCGACCTATCGTGGCCGTGTGTGGCCTGCCAATAAACGGGATGACGACGCCGGGGAGATCCCGGTGAGTCCCGATGCATCCGTGCAGCCGGCGACGCCGCTGCTCGCTCCCGCCCCTGCGGTCCGCGGTGTCGCGGATGCCGCCCGCGACGCCTGGCGCGCCGAACTCGCCGAGCTCGGTGGCACCTCCCCGCTGCTGCACTTCGTCGACGCGCCGACGACCCGCATCGAACTGTCGACGACGCATCCGGGTGGCCTCGCGCGCTTCATCACGGGCAAGTCGACGCTGCTCTCGCAGCTCATCCGCGACGACCTCGCGCTGCGCCGCGCCCGCGCCGCCGCCGAGCGCATCACCGCGAAGGGCCTCGAGCTCTCGACCACGCGCGGCCTCGACGTCGTGCACCTCGGCATCGGCATCGTGCGCTGGACCCACGACCGCGTCGACTACTGCGCGCCGCTGCTGCTGCGCCCGCTCGCCATCCGCCGCCACGGCCGCGACTACGAACTGCGACTGCGCGGCGCCGCCGTGCTCAACCCGGCGCTCGCCCGCGCCCTCGAGAAGCAGTACGGCATCTCGCTCGACGCGGCGACCTTCGTGGCGCTCTCCGACGACGACGGCACCTTCAAGCCCAACGCCGTGATCGACCAGCTGCGCCGCCTCACCGGCCACCTCGGCGAGATCGTCGTGCAGCCGCGTCTCGTCGTCTCGACCTTCGAAGAGGTCGCGCCCGCGCTCGTCGCCGACGCGAAGAACCTCGAACACCCCGTGCTCGACGCGGCGGCGGGGGATGCGACGGCCAAATGGGCGCTCGAGGAGGGCTACCAGGCGGTCGAGGCGGCCGACGCCGACCGACGCGACCCGTCGACCGACGTGCTGCTGCTCGACGCCGACGCCGAGCAGGAGCACATCGTGGCGCAGATCGCCGCGGGCAACTCGCTCGTCGTGCGCACCCTGCCCGGCACCGGCGCCACCCAGACGATCGTCAACGCCCTCGGCATGCTCGTGGGCCAGAACAAGCGCGTGCTCGTCGTGAGCCCGCGCCGGGCGAGCCTGCGCGGCATCGCGCAACGACTCGGGGATGTGGGCCTCGCGGGCCTGGCCGTGTCGCCCTCGTCGCTGCGGCGTGACGTGGTGCGCGGCATCGCACGCAACGAGAAGGCGATCCAGCCGCAGCTCGCCGACGTCGACGAGGCGCTCGTGCGTCTGCGCAGCGTGCTCATCGACTACCGCGAGGCGCTCTCGCGTACCGACGAGACCCTGTGGGTGTCGGTGTTCGACTGCGTGGCGGAGCTCTCGCGCCTCGCGCTGCTGCCGCATCCGCCCACCACGACCGCGCGCCTCTCGCCGCAGGCGGTGCGCGCCCTCGCGGGCGACCGGGCGAGCGTCGCGGCCACCATGGTGGAGGCCGCGCGCCTCGGCGAGTTCCGCTACGGGCCGGGCGACTCGCCCTGGTACGGCGCCCAGTTCGCGAACGGCGACGAGGCGGCCCGCGCCCACAACATCGCGAAGAAGCTGCACGCCGACGGCCTGCCGCGCCTGCTCATCAAGGCGAACGCCCTCATCGGCTCGACGCGCATGCGTCCGTTCACGACGATCGCCGAGCTCGGCATCTACCTGCGCCTGCTCTCGGAGCTGCGCGAGACCCTCGACAAGTTCGACGCGAGCGTCTTCGACCGCTCCCTGTCGGAGCTCATCGTCGCGACCGCCCCGCGCCGCGACGCCCCCGAGATGTCGGGCGCCAACCGCCGCCGCCTCAAGAAGCTCGCGCGCGAGTACGTGCGCCCCGGCATGCACGTGGGCGACCTGCACGAGGCGCTCACCGCGATCCAGCAGCAGCGCATCCTGTGGCAGCGCTACGTCGCCGCCGGCGTCACGCCCGAGGTGCCCACTGGCATCTCGGATGTGCAGGTCGCGTGGCAGCAGGTGTCGGCCGACCTCGCCGAGCTCGACGGCCCGCTCGGTCGCACGAGCGCCGAGACGCGCCTCGCATCCCTGCCGCTGCACCAGCTCGCCGACCTGCTCGAGGAGCTCGCGGCCGAGTCGGACGTGCTGAACAACCTGCAGGAGCGCAGCGCCCTCATGCAGCGGCTGCGCGACCTCGACCTCGACGAGTTCATCGCCGACCTCGCCGCGCGTCACGTGCCCGAGGAGCAGGTGCCGGCCGAGCTCGAGCTCGCCTGGTGGCGCTCGGCGCTCGACGGTCTGCTCGTGAACGACCGCGCTCTGCTCGGCGCGAAGACGGATGTGCTGCAGCGTCTCGAGGCCGACTTCCGGCTCGTCGACGAGGCCCACCAGCAGGGAAGCGCCGGGCTGCTCGCCTGGCAGCTCGCCGAGAGCTGGCGCATCGGCATCATCGACTGGCCCGAGGAGGCGGCGGCGCTCAAGCAGCTCATCACGGCCGGAGCCCTCACCTCCGAATCGCTGCAGCGTCTGGCGCCGCACCTCTCGCGCACCGTCGCACCCGTGTGGCTCGCCTCGCCCTACGAGGTCGATCAGGTGAGCGACACGATGCCGGTCGATGTCGTCGTGCTCGTCGACGCCGGCGCCACGACGATCGCCGAGAACGTCGGCGCGATCCGCCGCGCGCGGCAGGTGATCGCGTTCGGCGACCCCGTCACGCAGACCCCGGCCCCGTTCCGCATCGGGCTCGACGAGGGGGAGGAGTCGCCCGTCGCGGTGGCGTACCCCTCGGCGCGGGCGTCGATGCCGGTGCGCAGCGCGGATGCGGATGCGGATGCGGATGCGGATGCGGCGGATGCGGACGACGCGGCTGGTGGCGAAGCCATTGGTGTGGATGAATCCGACGCTGTCGACACGGACGACGCTGGTTCCGAGGCGCCGCCTGCGGCGGCTCCTCAACCAGCTGACACGGGTGACGACGACCTGCACGCGCGCTCCGCGTTCGCGCAGCTCGCATCCGTGCTTCCCGTGCTCTCGCTCACCCGCAGCTACCGGGCGGGCGGCGAAGACCTCGCCGAGCTCGTCAACCGCCGCTTCTACGGCGGCCGCATCGACGCGCTGCCGTGGGCGGGCTCGTTCCTGGGACACGGCAGCCTCTCGCTCGACTACATCGAGAACGGCACCGGGCTTCCCGACCCCGACACGGGAGCCGTCGAGTCGGTCGATGCCGAGGTGGCCCGGGTCGTGGAGCTCGTGGTCGAGCATGCCGAGACGCGACCGCGCGAGTCGCTCATGGTCGTCACGGCGTCGGAGAAGCACGCGGTGCGCGTCATGAACGCCGTGCTCGCGCGCATGTCGACCCACCCGAAGCTCGGCGAGTTCATCGTGGGCGAGAGCGCCGAGCCGTTCGCCGTGCTGCCCGTCGAGCGCGCCGTCGCGCACAGCCGCGATCGCGTCGTCTTCTCGCTCGGCTACGGCCGCACACCGCACGGGCGCGTGCTGAGCGACTTCGGCCCGCTCGGGCAGCCGGGAGGCGAGCGCCTGCTGGCCGTCGCGATGACGCGCGCCCGCCGCTCGCTCGTGATCGTCACGTGCGTGCAGCCCGACGACCTCGACGAGACGCGCATGAAGCACGGGGCCGTCGCCCTCGCCGAGCTGCTCGGCGAGATCGCCAACCGTCGTGCCGAGCCACCGCTGCCCGACGACTCCGACCCGATGCTCGTCGACCTCTCGCGTCGCCTCGAGGCCCGCGGCCTGCGCGTCGCCCTCGGACACCGCGGCAAGCTCGGGCTCGTGGCCGCCAACGGCGGCATGTGCGTCGTCGTCGACACCGACGCGGTGCTCACCGGCCGCAGCCTGCGTGAGGCACTGCGCCTGCGCCCCGAGGTGCTGCGCCGCCTCGGCTGGCACTACGCGCGCGTGCACGCCTTCGAGCTGTTCACCGACCCGGATGCCGTGGCCGACCGCATCGCGCGGATGGCCGGGCTGCCGGCCGGCCCCGTCACCGAGGAGATCCCGGTCGTTGCCGGACACACCGCGTGACCTCGAGCATCCTGACGACGAGCAGCGACCGCGCCGCCGACGCCGCCGGGTGACGACGCCGCCCCCGCCGGGCAGCGATCCGCATCCGGCGCCCGAACCCCCGCGGCACAGCCCGACCGAGAACGACGAACGGATGCGGCAGGAGAAACCCCCGCACTACTAGGGGAAGTGGTTGAGGAGCGCCCGCGCGGCGCTCGTCAACCAGCGGTGTTGCGCTGCGCCAGCAGGTCGCGGATCTCGGCGAGCAGCTGCACGTCGGTCGGGCCGGCCTCCTCCTCGGCGACGCCCTTCTTGGCGGCCTGCCGCTCGCGCAGCTTGTTGACCGGCAGCACGAGCACGAAGTAGATCACCGCCGCCACGATCAAGAAGTTGATGAGCGCCCCGATGACGGCTCCGAAGTAGAGCGTCGCCGTGCCGCCCGAGGTGGTCGGCAGGTCGACGGGAAGCGCCTCGTTCAACGACTCGGCGTCGAACAGCGCCCCGATGGCCGGGTTGATCACCGAGTTCACGATCGCGTTGACGATCGACGTGAACGCGGCACCGATGACGACCGCGACGGCGAGGTCGATGACGTTGCCGCGCAGGATGAAGTCTCTGAAACCCTTCACCGTTGCTCCTGTTCTCTTCGCAGTGCTGGGCTCCAGGCTACGGCGAGCTCAGCCGCGTGAGAAGGAGACGATGCCGCTCGGCGTCACCACGCCGTCGACCGGCATGTCGTGGGGCTCGGTCGGCACCTCGTCGACGAGCTCGTCGTCGTAGATGACGGCGTAGACGGGCGGGCCGCCCTCCATCGAGCCGAGCGTCTTGTCGAAGTAGCCCCGCCCCCATCCGAGCCGCATCCCGTCACGCGCGACGCACGCGGCGGGCACGAGCAGCAGGTCGACGCCGTTGATGGCGATGGGCCCGAGCAGCTCGCTCGTGGGGGTCGGCATGCCCAGGATGTCCTGCTCCTCGTCGTCGCCGTCGTAGGGCGCCCAGTCGAGCAGGCCGTCTTCACGCGACACCGGCAGCAGGATCCGGATGCCGTGGCCGTCCGCCCAGCGCAGGAAGTCGCGGGTGCCCGGCTCGTCGGGCGTCGAGAGGTAGGCGGCGATGAACGTGGCGTCGAGGTCGCTCACGAGCTGCACGAGCTGCTGCGTGAGCGCCGTCTCGGTCGTCTCGCGCTCGGTCGCGGTGCGGATGCGCCGGCGCCCGCGGAGTTCGGCGCGCAGGGCGCGCTTGCGGTTCTCCGGATGGTCGGGCATGCCCCCGATTGTAGGAGACATACGACCCGATCTCAGGAAGAGGTGGATAGCCTGGCAGGCATGGCTTCCCCCGCTCCTGTCACCAAGGCCGTCATCCCCGCCGCCGGGCTCGGCACCCGATTCCTCCCCGCGACGAAGGCGATGCCGAAGGAGATGCTCCCCGTCGTCGACAAGCCGGCGATCCAGTACGTGGTCGAGGAGGCTGTCGCCGCGGGGCTCACCGATGTGCTCATGATCACGGGCCGCAACAAGAACGCGCTCGAGAACCACTTCGACCGCGCGGGTGAGCTCGAGGCGGTGCTCGAACGCAAGGGCGACAGCGAGAAGCTCGAGAAGGTCGACTACTCGACCCACCTCGCCGACGTGCATTACGTGCGCCAGGGCGACCCGCTCGGCCTCGGACACGCGGTGCTGCGTTCGAAGATGCACGTCGGCCACGAGCCGTTCGCGGTGCTGCTCGGCGACGACATCATCGACGTGCGCGACCCCCTGCTCGGGCGCATGCTCGAGGTTCAGCAGCGCGAGAACACGACGGTCGTGGCGCTGCTCGAGGTCGACCCGTCGCAGACCCACCTCTACGGCATCGCGACCGTCGAGCCGACCGGGGAGGACGACGTCGTGCGCATCACGGGTCTCGTCGAGAAGCCCGCGCCCGGTGAGTCGCCGTCGAACTACGCCATCATCGGCCGCTATGTGCTGCGGCCCGAGGTCTTCGAGGTGCTCGAGCGCACGGCACCCGGCAAGGGCGGCGAGATCCAGCTGACCGACGCGCTGCAGGAGCTCGCGACCGGCCCCAGCTGGGCGGGCGGCGTGCACGGCGTCGTGTTCCGCGGGCGCCGCTACGACACGGGCGACCGGCTCGACTACCTGAAGGCGATCGTGCGTCTCGCGAGCGACCGCGAAGACCTCGGTGTCGAGTTCCGCCCGTGGCTCAAGGAGTTCGCCGCGGGCCTGCCCGATGAGTCGGTGTCGCACGACGAGAACGACTGAGCCGCACCGCGTCGCGCCGGATGCCCGTGGGCCCCGCGCGCCAGTAGTCTGACGCCGATGGCCACACCGACACTCCGCGACGAGCACGTCACGATCCGCCCCATCCGGATCCGTGACGCGCGCGTGCTCGAGAACGAGCTCATGCGCAACAGGGCATGGCTGCGCCCCTGGGAGGCCAGCAACCCGCACGGACCCGCCGGGTTCGACGTGAAGGCATCGATCCGCTCGCTGCAGGCGCACGCCCGCACCGGTTCCGGCCTGCCGTTCGCCGTCGAGTGCGATGGCGAGTTCGCGGGCCAGCTCAACGTCTCGGGCATCGCGTACGGCTCGCTGTCGTCGGCCACGCTCGGCTACTGGGTCGCCGAGCGCTTCGCCGGTCGTGGCGTGACGCCGACGGCCGTCGCGCTCGCGACCGACCACTGCTTCTTCGGTCTGGGGTTGCACCGCATGGAGATCTGCATCCGACCCGAGAACGCCCCGAGCCTGCGGGTCGTGCAGAAGCTCGGCTTCCGCTACGAGGGTCTGCGGCGCCGCTACATCCACATCAACGGCGACTGGCGTGACCACTTCTGCTTCGCCCTGCTCGTGGAGGAGGTGCCGCAGGGCGTGCTGCGGCGCTGGAAGGACGGCCGTGCCCCTGAGTCGGCCGCCCGCATCCCCGACGCCGACCTGCAGGCCTCGACGCGCCCCCTCCGCTACTAGCCACCCCCCGCGGGTCGAGTGTCGCCTCCGCTGGTCGAGTGCCGCCGCAGGCGGTGTATCGAGACCGCACCCCCCCGCCCCGTGCCGCCGCAGCACACACCCCGCTGCGTGCCGCCGCAGCACACCCCGCGGGTCGAGTGCCGCCGCAGGCGGTGTATCGAGACCGCGCGCGCCTTCCCGGCCGACGCGGCATCCGCTCGTACCCTGAACCCCATGGACTTCACGGGTGCGGGTACCGCGATCATGCTCGCGCTCGCCGCCGTGCTGTGGTTCCTGTATCTGCTGCCCAGCTGGATGCGGCGCCGCGAGTTCCTCGCGACCGAGCGCAACGCGACGCGGCTGCAGCGTGCCATCCGGGTGCTCGCCGAGACCGCGGAGGCCCCGAGTGAGTTGCGGGTGGAGGCGAGCGCGCGCGAGGCGGCGCACACCGAGCGGCTGCTCGCGCAGGAGCGCCGCCGCGTCGAGGCCGCCTCCCGTGCCGAACTGCATGCCGCCGAGCTGCGGGCCCGCGCCGCGGAGGCGCAGGCCGCCGAGGTCGCACGCGCCGCGCGACGCACCGCCGGCGCGCCCCGTGTCGAGCAGACCGCGGATGCGGCTTCCGTGCTTCTCGCGTTCGCGCGACTGCGCCGTGCCCGGCGCGTAGCGGGCCTGCTGCTGCTCGCCGCCGTGATCGTCGGGGCCGTGCAGCTCTGGCTCATGGCGACCACCGGCGTCGTCGTCGGGTCGTGGCTCGTGGTGGCCGGATGCGCGGGTGCAGCAGCCGTGTCGGTGCGGTTGCAGCGCCGCATCGCCGATCGCGCCCGCGCGCTCGCCGCAGCGCCCGCGACTCGCGAGCGTCGTGCCGTGTCGACCCTGATCGACGCGGAGCCGCAACAGGAGCAGCCCGAGCGCGCCTGGACGCCCGTGCCGGTTCCCAAGCCCCTCTACCTCGAGCGCGGTGAGGCGCCCCGCGTTCCCGTCGTGCCGCCCGTGTCGGCCGAGCAACTGCTGCGTGCCGCGGCGGATGAGGCCGAGCGCGCCCTCGCGGCGGCGCACGCCGAGCCCGAGGTCGTGGCGTTCCGACCGCGTGAGGCCGCGCCGGCACCTGCCGCGGCATCCGTACCGGCCGCAGCATCCGCATCCGCGCCGAGCCGCTTCGCCTCGATGGGGCGCATCGACGACGTCGACACCGCACGCCCCGACCTCGACGAGGTGCTGCGTCGCCGACGCTCGGTCGGCTGAGCGCCTGGTCGGGGAGGACCCGCCGCAGGTGATATCGTGTTCAGGCAGTCCGGGCCCATGGCGCAGTTGGTAGCGCGTCTCGTTCGCAATGAGAAGGTCGGGGGTTCGAATCCCCCTGGGTCCACCGTGTGATGTCTCAGGACATATGTCTGATATGTCTCGAGACATCTGTCGTTTCTGTCGCACGAATCGCTGAACGCGAAAGGCGAGAAGCGCGTAGGCCAAGGCGGCGGGGTTGTCCTTGATGACGGAGCCTCATAACATGGCCGCGACTGTGCTCGCGAATCGTTAGGAGTCATCATGTTCGTCGCGCCGGATGCTGAACGTACACGGTTCCCCAGAACCGTCGCGGTTCACCTGGCGATTCCTCTGGCACTCTGCGGCCTGCTTCTCGCCGGATGCACCGGCGGGGACGGCTCCACGAATCAGCCCGGATCGACGAGCCAAGAAGGTGGCGTGGCATCTGACGACGACGGCTCGGCCGAGGGCCCGGACGACGGTGCCGCCGGTGAGCCGGGCGACGGGGAGGTCAATCTGGGGGGCATCGGTGTCGGCACCACGATTCCCGACGATTTCCCCGACGATCTGCCTCTGCCGGAGAAGGCGCCGACGTCGGTCGTGACGGTGGGCGAGGGGCTCGGCAAGGTCGGCGGGGGCGTGTCTCTCAACTACGACGGGGTGAGCAGGGAGGAGCTGGATCAGCTGCTGCAGGATGCCGGCGCGGCCGGCTACCGCGTCGACGGCCCCTTCGAGACGGGCTCGTCGAACCAGTGGGGTCTGCGCAAAGACACGACGGGTGTGCTGGTGCTCTTCTCCGACGACGCCAATCTGAGCATGACCGTCACGAGCGTGCAGTGACGCGTTCCTGACGCCGGGCACTCACTCCACGAGCTTGCCCTCGACCGCCGTGTCGATGGGGGCGGAGGCGAGATCGCGGAACGACTCCGGCGCCTCGGCGGCCGGCTCGAACACGACGCCGTCGCTCGGCGTCCACACGAAGCTGCCGCGCAACGCCTCATCCTGCTCGGGGAAGTCGGAGCGGTTGTGGGCGCCGCGGGTCTCGCGGCGTTCGAGGGCGCACTCGAGGGTCGCACGCGCGGCGAGCAGCGAACCGTAGAGGTCGAAGGCGTGTGCGAGGTCGTCGAAGCCCGCGATGTCGGGGTGCACGCCGAGCCGGGTCGCGCGGTCGTCGAGCTCGGAGAGCTTGGCGAGCCCCGCGCGGAGACCCTCGTCGGTGCGCACGACGCCCGCGTGCTCGGTCATGAGGTTGCGCACCTCGCGCTGCAGCATCCGCGGGGTCTCGGTGCCGCGGTCCGACAGCAGGCGATCGACCTCGGCCCGCGCCTCGGCGACCGCCTCGGGGGAGCGGCGGATGCTCGTGAGGCTTGTGGCGTAGTTCGCCGCCTCCTCGCCCGTGATGCGGCCGTAGACGAGCAGCTCGATGAGCGAGTTGCCGCCCAGCCGGTTGGCGCCGTGCAGACCGCTGGATGCCTCGCCGATCGCGTAGAGGCCGTCGACGCCCGTGCCGTGGTCGTCGGCGCGCACCCACACGCCGCCCATCGAGTAGTGGGCGGTGGGCGCCACCTCGATCGGCTGCTGAGTGATGTCGAGCATCTGCAGGTCGATGAGGGTGCGGTAGACGCGCGGCAGCTTCGTGAAGATGGTCTCGCGCGGCAGGTGCGAGACATCCAGCAGCACGCCGCCGTTCTCGGTGCCACGGCCCTCGGCGATCTCGGTGTAACTCGCGAGCGCCACGCGGTCGCGCGTCGAGAGCTCCATGCGGTCGGGGTCGTAGCGCTCCATGAAACGCTCGCCGAGCGCGTTGCGCAGGATGCCGCCCTCGCCCCGCGCGGCCTCCGAGACGAGCGTGCCCGCGGCATCCGCCGGTTCGAGGATGCCGGAGGGGTGGAATTGCACGAGCTCGGCGTCGCGGATGCGGGCGCCGGCGAGCGCCGCGAGACGGAACGAGTCGCCCGTGTTCTCGTCGCGGCGGGATGAGGTGTTGCGCCAGATGCGCGTGTGGCCGCCGGCGGCGAGGATGACGGCGTCGGCGTGGATGAGCACGGGCGTGCCGTCGACGATGTCGAACCCGTAGGCGCCGAAGATGCGGCCGTCGTCGGTGAGCAGGCGCGTGATGTAGATCGTGTCGACGACCGGCACCTCGAGCTCGCGTGTTCGACGCAGCAGCGTGCGCTGGATCTCGAGCTCCGTGTAGTCGCCCGCGTAGGCCGTGCGGCGGTAGCGGTGCGCGCCGAAGAAGCGCTGGCTGATGCGGCCGTCGGCCTCGCGCGCGAACGGCATGCCCCAGCGTTCGAGGTCGTCGATGCCGCGCGCGGCGTTCTTCGCGACGACCTCGACGATGGCCGGGTCGGCGATGAAGTACGACTCGCGCAGCGTGTCGGCGGCGTGCTGCTGCCAGCTGTCCTCGGGGTCCATCGTGCCGAGGGCCGCGTTGATGCCGCCCGCGGCGAGGGTCGTGTGCGCGTCGTGCCTGCGTCGCTTGCCGACGGCGAGCACCTGGATGCCGCGCTCGGCCAGCTCGATCGAGGCGCGGAGGCCGGCGCCGCCCGTGCCGATCACGAGCACGGAGGTGGAGAGGAGTTTTTCGTCACGCATGCCGCCCACGCTAAGCGCGCGCGCACGATTACTCCAATGAATTGTTTGCAGCGTAACGATGCGCGTACGCTATCGAGATGAATCTCGAGCAGCTGCGCGGCTTCGCCGAGATCGCGGCAACCGCGAACTTCACCCGTGCGGCCGAGCAGCTGCACATCGCCCAGCCCACCCTGAGCCGCCAGATCTCGACACTCGAGACCGAGCTCGGCGTGGAGCTGCTGCATCGCGCCCGCGGGCACATCGCACTCACGGCCGCGGGGGAGCGGCTGCTGCCCCTCGCCCGGCGCATGCTCGCCGACGCCGACACCGCGCGCGCCGAGATGGCGGAACTCGTCGGGCTGCGGAGGGGGCGCATCCGGCTGGGGGCGACGCCGACGCTGTGCACGAGCCTCGTCGCCGAAGTGCTCACCGAGTTCCATCCGCGGTTTCCGGGCATCGACATCGAGATCCTCGAAAGCGGGTCGCGTACCCTCAACGCGGCGCTGCTCGAGGGTGCGCTCGACCTCGCACTCGTCGTCACGAGCGAGTCGTCGGCGGCCGCCCGCGCGGTGCTCGAACTCGAACCGATCCTCACCGAGCGGCTCGTCGCCGTCTCGGCTGCGGCATCCCCCGAGCCGTTCACGCGCACGCCCGTGCGCCTCGACGAACTCGCGCGCGCGCCGCAGATCGCCTTTCCCGAGAACTACGAGCTGCGGGTCGCCGCCGATGCCGCCTATCGCGCGAGCGGGCTCAGCCCCAACATCGTCGTGCAGGGGGCCGAGATGGATGCGGCGCTGAGCTTCGCGGAACGCGGCATCGGCATCGCGATCGTGCCGGCGATGGTCGCGGCCATGCGGCCGGGATTGCGCGCCGCCCCGCTCGCCGACCCGAGCCTCGAGCGCACGGTGAGCATCGCGCGCCGCTCGGACATGGCCCCGGCGCACGCCAACGCGGCGCTGCAGGCGCTCATCCGGGGTGTCGCCGATCGCCTCGCCGCACCCGGCAGCGCCACGGCATCCCTCGTGACCCGGGTGCGGTGAGCGCGAGCGCTCGCGACGCCGCCGCCGTTAGGCTGACGCGGGGAGAGGGGGCACGATGGCCGACTTCAATCAGGGCATCATCGACGAGTTCCGTGCGAACGGGGGCACGGTCGAGACGGCGGGCTTCGGCCGCAGTCTCGTGTTGCTGCACCACCGCGGAGCGATCTCGGGCGCCGAACGCGTGTCGCCCGTCATGGGCATCCCGAGCGAGGCCGGCTGGTTCATCGCGGCGTCGAAGGGCGGCGCACCCGACAACCCGGCGTGGTTCCACAACCTGCTCGCGCATCCGGACGTCACCATCGAGACGCCCGACGACGGCGAGGTCGCGGTGCGCGCCGTGCAGTTGCAGGGCGCAGAGCGGGACGCCGCGTGGGCGCTCTTCGTCTCGCGCAGCCCCGGCTTCGCCGAGTACGAGCGGCGCACCGACCGCGTGATCCCGGTGCTGGAGCTGCGACGGCGATGAGCGGTACCCCGCGCGCCGCGATCAGCCCGGTGGTCACCCTGCTCGCGGTCGCGGCCGAGTGGGAGGCGCGGCTCGACCGCGAGCTGCGGGAGCTCGGGCTCACGACACGCAAGTACGGTCTGCTCGCCCACGTCGAGGCCACGCCGGGCATCTCGTTCTCGGAGCTCGCGCGCCGCTCGCGCATCACCGTGCAGTCGGCGCACGCCGCGGTGCGGTCGCTCGTCGACATCGGTCTCGTGGCCGACGATTCGGCGCACGCGGGCGCGGCCTCGGTGCTGCGGGTCACGGATGCGGGATCGCGCGTTCTCGAGGCGGCGGAGGCGCTGCTCGCACGGCTGGACGCCGAGCTCGACGCCGCGGCGCCAGCGCTGAGCTCGGTGCTCGCCGTGCCGCACGAGGAGTCGGCGGAGGCGCACAGCCGCTGATCGGGTGGCCGCATCGGGCGGTTATTCGTTTTGACAATCATTATCAATAAGGTCTAGCGTCGCCTCATGACCTTTCGTGCCCGCATCCTCGCGACCGCATCCGTGATCGCCGGAGCGTCCCTCGCTCTCGCCGGCTGCGCCGTTGACGAGGGCGCCGGCTCCGACGAGCAGACGCTGCAGCTCGTCGCGTCGACGAACGTCTACGCCGACATCGCCGGGGCTGTCGCCGGTGACGCGGCCGAGGTGACGTCGATCATCCACGACGCCTCCCAGGACCCGCACGAGTACGAGGCGACGCCGCGGGATGCGCTCGCGATCGCCGACGCCGACCTCGTGATCGTCAACGGCGGCGGCTACGACGAGTTCATGCACACGCTGCTCGAGGCCCACGACAGCGCGGCGGTTGTCGTCGATGCGGTCGAGCTCTCGGGGCTCGCACCGGCGGAGGAGGAGCACGAGCACGACGACGCCGAGCACGACGCCCACGAGGGCCACCACCACGGCGGCTTCAACGAGCACGTCTGGTACAGCTTCGACGCGATGGCCGCGCTCGCCGACGAGCTCGCCACGCAGCTCGGCGAGCTCGACCCCGCGAACGCCGACGCCTTCAGCGTCAACGCCGCCGAGTTCGCATCCGGTCTCGACGAGTTGACGCAGCGCGCGTCCGCCATCGCCGGGGCGCAGCACCACGCCCACGTCGCGATCACGGAGCCCGTTCCGCTCTACCTGCTCGAGGCCGCCGGACTCGAGAACGTGACCCCCGACGAGTTCAGCGACGCAGTCGAAGAGGGTACGGATGCGCCGGCGCTCGTCGTGCAGCAGATGCTCGAGCTCGCCGCCGAGGGGTCGATCGCGTTCCTCGCCTACAACGAGCAGACCGTCGGGCCGCAGACCGAGCAGGTGCTCGCGGCCGCCGAGCTCGCGGGAACGCCCGTGGTGTCGTTCACCGAGCTGCTGCCGGAGGGCGAGCACTACCTCGGGTGGATGGGGGCGAACCTCGACGCGATCGAGGTGGCGCTGGGCGCGTGAGGGGGCCCTGGTTTCGAGACGCGGTCCGCTGCGCGGCCCGCTCCTCAACCAGCTCGACGGTCAGCGGCGCTCCTCGACCAGCTCGACCGGTCAGCGGCGCTCCTCAACCAGCTCGACGGTCAGCTGGTTGAGGAGCGGCACGCCGCAGGCGTGACGCGTCTCGAAACCAGCGCCGCGCAGACCGTCAGCGCCGCGAGACCGTCAGCGGCCCCAGGCCGAGGCGGGAGCCTTCACGACGGGCACGGGGTTGTAGTGCCAGTGCGAACCGTTCGCGTAGTGACCCGAGGCCCACGGCGACGCCCAGATCGCGGCCTCGATCGTGGCCGTGTCGGCGCCCTGCTGGAACGCCGCACGCATGCCGGCGTAGCCGCGGTTGGTGAGCAGCGCGTCGGCGGCGTTGCGCGCGGCCGCCACGAGGTCGACGTTGCTGCCGGTGCCGCCGGGGCCGTAGCTCGCGCCCCAGCCGTTGTTGAGCGGGTTGTTGCGGTTCCACCAGGTGTCGGTGTAGTTCTCCTGGCGCATCCAGCGCGTGATGACGGTGACGTTGACCTCGTTCATCGGGAACCCGGCGAACAGGCACACCATCTTGGCCCAGTCGTGGTTGGTTCCGGATGCGATGAGCGACTCGATCCCCTGGCTCGCGGCGTAGTCGTCGCGGGCGAGCGCGCCCGTCGCCTCGAGGTGGGCGACCGTCTCGACCGTCGGCACGTCGAGGCCCTGGGCGTTGTCGGCGGCGTACGCCGCGAGCACGGCGGCCTCGGTCGGGGGTGCGGGCGGGGCGAACGCGAACGGAACCGTGAGGGCGAACGACGCGGCGACCGCGAAGATCACGAGGCTCACGCGGGTGCGACGACTCGCACGGGAGGCGTCGAACCTCTCGCGAAGCGTGCGATAGACGGGGGGAAAGTGCGTCATAGGCGTTCCGGCGCCGCCCCGGGAACGGGCAGACGACGCCCCTCCAGGGTACCAGCGCAGGTGGGAGGCGCCTGGGAGCGTCGCCCCCGTCCGGGGGATGCCTCGCTGCTCAGAGCGACGGATGCAGTTGACGCGTCGCGAGCGCGGTGACCGCCTGCCGGGCGCCCGCCGTGAGCGCGGAGGCGACCTCCGCATCCCGCAGCCACGCGTCGAGGAAACCCGCGAAGAACGCATCGCCCGCGCCGTTCGTGTCGACGACCTCGGCGGGTTCGGCCGGAGTCGAGAAGCGCCGCCCCGCGGCGTCGAGCGCGATCGCGCCCTCGGCGCCGAGCGTGCAGACGGCGAGCCGTGGCCCGGCCTCGAGGCAGCGCTCGAGCAGACGCCACGGGTCGTCGGTGCGGTCGCCGTTCATGAACACGACCTCGGCCGCCTCGAGGAACGGCCGATGGAACGCGCTCTCGCCGTCGTAGTCGTGCAGGTCGGTCCAGACCGGGATGCCGCGCTCGCGGGCCGGCGCGATGAGCTCGGCCGAGCGCGGGGCGAGGTCGAGCACTGCGAGGTCGGCGCCGTCGAGCACCTCGGCCGCGGTCGCCGCAGCGTCCGGGTCGTCGGGCGAGGCGAGGTAGAGCGAGAGGCGCGCACCCGCCGGGGTCATGAGGTTGAGGTGCTGCTCGCTGCGTGCGGCGCCGTGCAGCCGCGTCGGCACCCCGACGTTCGCGAGCGAGCGCCGGATGTGCTGCCCCGCCTCGTCCGCGCCGACGAGCGCGTCGAGCACGACGTCGCGGCCGAGACCGTGCAGGTGCAGCGCCTTGCCCGCCGAGGTGCCACCGAGCGCGTCGAACCACTCGCGGGCGAACTCCATGTGCGGGTGCGGATCGGGCAGCGCGTCGAGCACCACCATGCGGTTCCACGATGCGGCGCCGACGACGAGAATGCGAGTCACGCCGCGACACTATCCCGCAGCAGCGCGGCGGAGGTGCGCATGTGGGCGCGCATCGCCTCGGCGGCCGCGGATGCGTCTCCCGCGGCGACGGCGTCGAGCACCCGCTGGTGCTCCACGAGCGCGTGCTCGGCGTGCCGTCGGGAGTCGGGGTCGGCCGCGACGTGCGTGCGCAGCAGGCCGTGGGTGATGTCGAGCAGGTCCTGCAGGGCGGTGTTGTCGGTCGCGTGCGCGAGCTCACGGTGGAAGGACTGGTCGGCTGCGAGGAAGGCGCCGAGGTCGTCGAGACTCGCGCGCATGGCCGCGAGGTGGCCGGCGAGGCGCGCTCCGGATGCGGGGTCGCGGCGTTCGGCGGCGAGCCATGCCGCGTGGATCTCGAGCGCGGTGCGCAACTCGACGAGCTCGCCGAGGTCGCGCTCGCCGATGAGCATGTTCCATCGCACACTGTCGGTGAGCACGCCCGTGCGGGTCGCACGCAGGAAGGTGCCCGCTCCGGGCCGCGCCTCGATGACGCCGAGCGTCTCGAGGGTCGCGAGCGCCTCGCGCACCGCCGAGCGGCCCACCCGCAGCACCTCGGCGAGCCGACGCTCCGGCGGCAGCCGCTCCCCGAGCGACACCGAGCCGCCGGCGAACAGCTCGAGCAGGGCCGTCGTGACCTCGGATGCGGTGCTGCCGGCGGGCAGCGGAATGAGCGCATCGCAGATGGGATGCGCGTCGCTGCGGGGGTACGCCGGCATGGCGACACGCTAGCAACAGGGTGCGACGCGCGGGACCGCCCCAAGCGGGGGCAGACCGCATCCGGATGCCGTGACGACTTGCGTGGGATGTGACAGGCGACGGCGTGCAGTTCTCCGACATCCGGCCCCGTCGCCCTGGGTGTCGTAGGGGGGTGACGGTGGTTTCGAGACGCGGCCTTCGGCCGCTCCTCAACCACCTGCCAGTGATTGAGGAGCGGCGCGGGCCGTGCGCGGACGTCAGCTGATCGAGGAGCGGCGCGGGCCGTGGGCGGACGTGAGCTGATCGAGGAGCGCCGCGGGCCGCGTGACGCGTCTCGAGATCAGCGCACCTCAGGGCCCGCGACTACGGGGTGGGGGAGGCGAGGCGCCGGCCGGCGGTGACCATGTGAGCTGCCATCGCGGATGCGGCTGCGTCCCCGTCGCCCGAGCGGATGGCATCGCGTACGGCCGTGTGCTCGGCGATCGCGATGCGTGCGTTCTCAACATCGTGCACGGCGCGATCGACCCAGACGCGCAGCAGCGACCTGATGATCTGCAGCAGGTCCACGAGCACCGAGTTTCCGGTCGCGTGTGCGAGCTCGAGATGGAATTGGAGGTCGGCGTCGACGAACGCAGGCAGGTCGTCGAGGTGCGCGACCATGTCGTCGAGATGGGCGTCGAGTCGGGCCGCGGCGTCTGAGCTCATCCGCTCGGCGGCCAAGCGCGCAGCGTAGATCTCGAGCGCGCCGCGCACCTCGACGAGCTCTTCGGTGGAGCGCTGGCCGATCAGGATGCCCCAGCTGAGGCTCTGGGGGAGCAGCTCGCTCGTGGCGGAGCGCAAGTAGGTACCGGATCCCGGGCGCACGTCCACGACGCCGAGCACCTCGAGCGCGGCGAGCGCCTCTCGCACGGCAGATCGGCCCACGTCGAGGCTCGTGGCGAGCTGGCGTTCGGGGGGAAGCCGTGTGCCGGGTGCGATCTGTCCGCTCGTGAAGAGCTCGAGGAGCTTCGTGGCGACGGCCGACGCGGGGCTTCCCGAGGGAAGTCGCGCGAGCGAGGCAGCGAGGTCCGTCTCGTCCTTGGGGTACGCCGGCATGCAGTAACGCTAGAGCAAACACGGGGCATTCGCGATATTGGTCAACCGGTTGACTTCCGTAACCGGTTGACCAATACTGGGTCGCACGAACGCGCCCGCCGCGCGTCGACAACGCAGTCCAGACAAGGAGTCGACGTGGACACCACATCCCCCTCATCGCCGGTCGAGAAATCGGCCATCAGAAAGGTCGCGGTCCGGCTCGTGCCGTTCGTGGCCCTCATGTTCTTCATCAACTACCTCGACCGCACCGCGATCGGCTTCGCCGCCCCCAACGGCATGAACGATGACCTCGCCCTCTCGGCGGCTCAGTTCGGCTTCGCCTCGGGCGTCTTCTTCATCGGCTACATCCTGCTCGAGGTGCCCTCGAACCTCGCACTGCACCGCTTCGGCGCTCGCCGCTGGCTCGCCCGCATCATGGTCAGCTGGGGCATCGTCGCGCTGCTGTTCACGTGGGTGCAGAACTTCGAGCAGTTGTGGATCCTGCGCTTCATCCTCGGCGTCGCCGAAGCGGGCTTCTTCCCCGGCGCGATCCTGTTCCTCTCGCTCTGGGTGCCCGCTCGCCACCGCAGCAAGATCCTCGCCCTCTTCTACCTCGCCCAGCCGCTCACGACGGTCATCGGTGCGCCGCTCGCCGGGGTGCTCATCCAGCAGCATGGCCTGTTCGGCCTCGAGGGCTGGCGCGTCATGTACCTCGGCGTCGCGATCCCCGCGATCATCGTCGGCGTCATCGCCTGGTTCTACCTCAAAGACAAGCCCACCGACGCGAAGTGGCTGACGGCAGAGGAACAGGAATGGCTCACCGGCGCGCTCGTCGCCGAGAAGATCGCCACCGAGAAGGCCGAACCGGTGAAGCACAACTGGAAGGCCGCCTTCACGAGCGGTCGTGTCTGGGTGCTCGCATTCATCTACTTCGGCTTCATCTACGGTCTGTACGCGCTCGCGTTCTTCCTTCCGACCATCATCGAGGGCTTCCAGGCGCAGTTCGGCACGAGTTTCGACGTGTTCCAGAAGGGTCTCATCACCGCCATCCCGTACGTGCCGGCCGCCATCGTGCTGTGGCTCTGGGCACGGGATGCGACCCGTCGTGGTCTGAAGACCTGGCACATCGTGGTTCCCGCGGTCGCCGGGGCCGTCTCGATCCCGCTCGCGCTGTTCGCGGGCAGCCCCGCCGCAACGATCGCCGTCATCTCGATCACGGCCATGGCGATCTTCGCTGCGCTGCCGAACTTCTGGACGCTGCCGACCCGGTTCCTCACCGGCGCCGCGGCCGCCGCGGGCGTCGCGCTCATCAACACGATCGGCAACCTCGCGGGCTTCAGCGCGCCGTACATCACGGGCGCCGTGCACGACTGGACCGGTGGCTACGAGATCCCGATGCTCATCGTCGGCGGCTTCATGCTCCTGTCGGCAGTGCTCATGGTGCTGCTGGCGCGTCGCGGGACGGTCGCCACCGCTCCCGTCGGCGACGCCGAGGTCGGCATCGGTCACTAGTCGAGGAGCGTCATGACCCGCCTGTTCAACGACCCGACAGCCTTCGCAGACGAACTCGTCGAGGGCTTCGTGGCTGCCAACCGGGACCGCGTACGCGCGGTCCCGGGAGGGGTCGTGCGCGCGACGGTGAGCGAACCGGAGACGGTCGCGCTCGTGATCGGCGGCGGCTCAGGACACTACCCGGCCTTCGGCGGCCTCGTCGGTGCCGGCCTCGCGCACGGCGCCGCGATGGGCAACCTGTTCGCCTCGCCGTCCACGCAGCAGGTGCTCTCGGTGGCGCGTGCCGCGTCCACGGGTGGCGGCGTGCTGCTCTCCTACGGCAACTACGCCGGCGACGTGCTCAACTTCGACGCCGCGGAGGCCCAGCTGAACGCCGAGGGCATCCCGACCCGCACGGTCGTCGTGACCGACGACGTCTCGTCGGCCCCGGCATCCGAGAAGCACGAGCGGCGGGGGATCGCGGGCGACCTGACGGTGTTCAAGGTCGCCGGTGCCGCCTCCGAAGCGGGCTACTCGCTCGACGAGGTCGTGCGCGTGGCGCGGCTCGCCAACGAGCGCACCCGTTCGTTCGGCGTCGCCTTCACGGGGTGCACCTTGCCGGGCGCCGCGGAACCCCTCTTCACGGTGCCGGAGGGGCGGATGGCGCTCGGTCTCGGCATTCACGGCGAGCCCGGTATCGGCGAGACCGACATCCCGACGGCCGACGGCCTGGCCGAGATCTTCGTCGAGCGATTGCTCGCCGAGTTGCCGGACGACGTCGACGCGCCCGCGGGGCGGCGGGTGGCGGTGCTGCTCAACGGTCTCGGCTCGGTGAAGTACGAAGAGCTCTACGTCGTCTACGGCGGGGTGGCCCGCCGCCTCGCGGATGCCGGGGTGGAGATCGTTCAGCCGGAGGTGGGTGAGTTCTGCACCTCGTTCGACATGGCAGGGGCATCGCTCACCCTGTTCTGGCTCGACGACGAGCTCGAGCGTCTGTGGGCCGCCGCAGCCGACGCGCCGGGCTATCGCAAGGGCTCCGTCGCGCCGCGGGCGCTCGTCGCCGTCGACGAGGCGGCTCTTCGCACTTCGGAGGCCGTGACGACGCCGGCCTCCGAGGAGTCCCGCGCCTGGGCCCCCCACATCGTGGCGGCCGTCGACGCGATCGCCGCGGTGATCGACGAGCACGTCGACGAGCTCGGTCGCATCGACGCGGTCGCCGGCGACGGCGACCACGGCATCGGCATGCAGCGCGGCGCGACCGCCGCGGCCGCAGCCGCTCGCACCGCCGCCGAGGCGGGCGCCGGCGCGGGCAGCGTGCTCACCCGCGCGGCCGACGCGTGGTCGGACCGCGCGGGCGGCACCTCGGGCGCCCTGTGGGGAGTCGCCCTGCGTGCGCTCGGCGAGCGCATCGGCGACGAACGGGCCCCCGACTCCGCAGCGATCACCGACGGCGTCCGTGCGGCGCTCGACGGCATCCGCGGCTACGGCAAAGCAGAGGTGGGCGACAAGACCATGGTCGACGCGATCGTGCCCTTCGTCGACACCCTCGCCGACCGCATCCGCTCCGGTGACGCGCTCGCCGACGCATGGGACGCCGCCGCCGCGAGCGCGACAGCGGCCGCGGCGGCGACCGCCCGATTGCTGCCGCGGATGGGCCGCGCCCGTCCGCACGCCGAGAAGAGCCTCGGCACGCCCGACGCGGGTGCCACATCGTTCGGCCTCATCGTCACCGCCGTGACCGCCTCCCTCCCCCGAAAGGACACCTCAGCATGACCTCACCTCAGCCGCTTCGCATCGTGGTCGGCGCCGACGACGCCGGATACCAGTACAAGGAGGCCCTCAAGAAGGACCTCGAGGAAAGCGAACTCGTCGCATCCGTCACCGATGTCGGCGTCGACGCCGACGGTCACACCGCCTACCCGAAGGTCGCGATCGCGGCCGCCGAGCTCGTCGCGAGGGGCGAGGCCGACCGCGCCCTGCTCATCTGCGGCACGGGTCTCGGCGTGGCGATCTCCGCGAACAAGGTGCCGGGCATCCGTGCGGTCACGGCGCACGACTCCTTCTCGGTGGAGCGCTCGGTGCTGTCCAACGACGCCCAGGTGCTCACCATGGGACAGCGCGTCATCGGCCTCGAACTCGCCCGGCGCCTCGTGCGGGAGTGGTTGGGATACCGCTTCGACCCGCAGAGCGCCTCGGCGGGCAAGGTCGCCGTGATCTCGCAGTACGAGAGCACGGGATCCTGCTGATGGCGCCGGTGACGGTGGGGGTGAGCCTGAAGATGTACTTCGGGCATCGCGCCGCGCGCGAGTGGGCGGCGGGGGTCGCCGACATCGTCGCGGCGGCCCCCGCCGTCGCCGACGGACGAGTCGAGTTCTTCGTCGCGCCCGGCTACCTTCAGCTGCTGCCGGTGCTCGAGGCGATGGCCGGCACTCGTGCCCTCGTCGCCGCGCAGGACGCCTCCGAACACGACACGGGCGCCTACACGGGCGAGGTGAGCCCCGCCGAGCTCGCCGAGGTGGGCGTGCGGATGGTCGAGCTCGGCCACGCGGAGCGGCGCCGTCTGTACGGCGACACGGATGCCGTGGTCGGCGCGAAGACAGCAGCGGCCCTGCGGAACGGGCTCGTACCGGTGCTGTGCGTCGGCGAGCCCGAACAGGTGCCGACGGATGCCGCACTCGCCTACGCGACCGCGCAAGTTCTCTCGGCGCTCGCGCTCGCGCCCGCCGGCCGCATCGTCGTGGCGTACGAGCCGGTGTGGGCGATCGGTGCCCCGCATCCGGCCCCGGTCGCGCACATCCGCGCCGTCACCTCGGGGCTGCGCGCGGCGCTCGCGGATCTGCCCGAGCGGCAGGGCTCGATGGTCATCTACGGAGGCTCGGCGGGCCCCGGCCTGCTCACCGAGCTCGGCGATGACGTCGACGGAGTGTTCCTCGGCCGCTTCGCGCACGACCCGGTGGCACTGCGCGACGTGCTCGCCGAGGCCACCGCGCTCGCAGAGAGGCGTGGAGCATGACGAGCGAGCTCGGCCTCGGCACCTACTCCTTCTTCTGGGAGGGCGCCCGCGCGCTGCCGGACGGGAGTACGGCCGAACCGCTGCCCCTCGTCGGGATGCTCGAGCGCACGGCCCAACTGGGGCTCGGGCTCTTCCAGATCTGCGACTACGCGCCCCTGCTCGGTTTCTCGGCCACGGAGCTACGCGAGGTGCGATCCCGCGCCGACGAGCTCGGCATCCGGCTCGAGCTCGGCACGAAGGGCGTCGGACCGCAGCACCTGCACAGCTTCCTGGAGTTCGCCGAGGTGCTCGGCGCGCGCTACGTGCGCAGCATGGTGTTCGCACCCGGCTCGCGTCCGACGCTCGTCGAGGCGGAGCGGATGCTGCGCGAGACGCTGCCCGCGTTCGAGGCGGCAGGCGTACGGCTCGGCCTCGAGACCTATGAGCAGGTCTCGTCGCGTGATCTTGTCGGCCTCGTCGAGTCGATCGGTTCGGACGCGCTCGGGATCTGCCTCGATCCGGCCAACACGGTGGCCGCGCTCGAGAACCCGCGCGAGGTCGTCGAACGCTGCGCGCCCCATGTCAACGGCATCCATGTGAAGGACTTCGCCTTCAGCCGCCGCGACGGCTGGGTCGGCTTCACGCTCGCCGGCGCCCGGATGGGCGAGGGACTGCTCGACTACGCGCACCTCGTCGAGACCGTGCGGCCCGCCGAACGCGACATCACGCGCATCGTCGAACATTGGCTGCCCTGGCAGGGAGACCTGCACTCGACCGTCGAACTCGAACGGAACTGGACCTCCCACAACGTCCGCTATCTGAAGGAGAACCCAACATCATGACCGACACCCTCACTCCCGGCCCCGTCGCCACGATCGCCGTCATCGGCGCAGGCGGCAAGATGGGCATGCGTGTCTCGAACAACCTCGTGAAGACCGCGCACACCGTGTACTACTCCGAGAACTCGCCTGCGGGCCAGGAGCGCGTGACCGCCGCCGGGCGCGAGCTCACGGCGACCCCGGATGCGGTGCGAGACGCCGATGTCGTCATCCTCGCGGTGCCCGACCTCGCGCTCAGGGCGGTGTCTGCCGACATCGTGCCGCAGCTGAAGTCCGGCGCCGTCATGCTGACGCTCGACCCGGCAGCCGCGTACGCGGGCCTGCTGACCCGACGCGACGACGTCATCCAGGCTGTGACGCATCCGTGCCACCCCTCGGTGTTCGTCGAACGTCACACGCCCGAGGAGTACGCCGACACCTTCGGCGGCATCGCCGCCAAGCAGGACGCGATCGCGGCCGTGGAGTCGGACGACCCCGCCGTGCAGGCGCTTGTCGAGGCCGTCGTGCGCGCGATCTTCGCGCCCGTGGTCGACGTCCACTGGGTGACCGTCAAGCAGCTCGCGCAGCTCGAACCGACCCTCGTGGAGACGATCGCGTGCATGGTCGGCGCCCTGCTCAAGGAGTCGCTCGACGAGGCCGTCAACATCGGCATCCCGGAGCCGGCGGCCCGCGCGATCCTGCTCGGGCACACCCAGGTGGCGCTCGCGAACACCCTCAAGGGCGACAACCCGTTCAGCGACGCGTGCCTCATCGCGATGGACTACGGACGCGAGATGATCATCAAGCCCGACTGGAAGCGCGTGTTCGACGACGACGAGCTCGACAGGAACCTCGCGCGGATGCTGCACCTCGACCACATCGAGCGCTGAGCGCCCCTCAGCGGAGGGAGGGCCGGGCCGCGGCCGACAGTACGCGGTGCCGGCCCGGCCCGAGGGCGCGGAGGGGCTCCCCGGGCAGGTCGAGTTCGGCCGTCGTGCCGAGAGGCACCTCGAGCTCGAGCTCCAGCTCGTCGTCCACGAACTTCCACGAGATCGCGGCGCGCCCGTACGGTGTCTCGTGCGCGGCAGCCGCCCAGCTCAGCCCTCCGCCGGGGCGGGGGGCGAAGCGGATGCGGTGGTAGCCGGGCGCGGCCGGCGCGAGCCCCGCGACCGTGCGGTGCATCCAGTCGGCAACGGCGCCGAGTGCGTAATGGTTGAACGAGGTCATCGTGCCGGGGTGGACGGTGCCATCCGGCAGCATGCTGTCCCAACGCTCCCAGACCGTCGTCGCGCCCATCGTGACGGCGTACAGCCAGGATGGGCAGCCACGTTCGAGCAGAAGCGCGTACGCCGAGTCGAGGTGGCCCGTCTCGCTCAGCGCGTCGGTCACGAGCGGTGTGCCGACGAAGCCCGTCGAGATCCGGTTGCCGGCCTCGGCGACGAGTTGGGCGAGTCGGTCGCCCGCGATGGAGGCGAGGTCGGGCGGCAGCAGGTCGAAGTCGATCGCGATGGCGTAGGCGGTCTGCGCGTCGCTCGTCATCCGCCCGTCGGAGCGCACGTACGCGGCGACGAAGGCGGCTCGCACCTCGTCGGCGAGCGCGGTGTAGTGTGCCGCATCCTCGGTGCGCCCGAGCTCCCGTGCCATCCACGCCACGCGGCGAGCGGAGGCCGCGAAGTACGCCGTCGCCACGAGATACCGGTCGGTCTTGGCGTCGGCGGGGTCCTGAGGCGGTGCGTCCGGGTCGAGCCAGTCGCCGAGCTGGAAGCCGTCGTCCCAGAGCCGGTCCGGTCCCGCGAGCCGTGTCTGCAGGTCGACCCAGCGCTTGGCGGCCTCGAAGGTGCGCCCGAGCAGCCCGCGGTCCGCGTAGCGCTCGAAGAGCGTCCAGGGGGTGAAGGTGATCACGTCACCCCAGGCGGCCCCGGGCCGGATGGGCGTCCACATGTGGTGTGCGGGGATCACGGGCACGTACCACGGCACCGTCCCGTCGGGCAGCTGCTCGGCCATGACGTCGGCCAGCCAACCGTCGAGCATCCCTGCGACGTCGAAGAGGAACGAGGCCGTGGGGGCGAAGACCTGAAGGTCTCCCGTCCACCCCATCCGTTCGTCACGCTGGGGGCAGTCCGTCGGAACGCCGACGAAGTTGCCGCGCATTCCCCATACGACGTTCTCGTGGAAGCGGTTCAGTTCGTCATCCGAGCTCTCGAACCAGCCCGTGCGAGCGAAGTCGCTGTGGTAGACGCGCGCCACGATGTCGCCGGCAGCGACCGCCGCCTCGACATCGCCCGGCCAGCCCTGGATCTCGGCGTATCGGAACCCGTGGAAGGTGAAACGCGGTTCCCATTCCTCCCCGTCGGGGCGTCCGGCGAGCGTGTAGCTGTCGGTCGACTTCGCCTCGCGCAGGGGACGCGTGTAGAGCTCGCCGTCCTGCATCACCTCGGCGGTACGGATGACGATGCGGGTGCCTGCAGGGCCGTTCGCGCGGATGCGGAGTCGGCCCACGAGATTCTGCCCGAGGTCGAGCACGGTGCGGCCGGACGGCGTGCGCAGCACCGCGATGGGCGTGACCTCCTGTGTGCAGCGGATCGGCGGGCCGACGGGGGCCACGAGCGTTGCGGGATCGCGTTTGTGCAGCGCAACGGGGGTCCACTCGTCTCCGGTCGTGCCGGGCTCCGACCAGCCGCGGAGCTCGAGTCGGGCGTCGTAGTGCTCGCCGTCGTAGAGCCCGCTCGTGATGATGGGGCTGCGCGCCGCCTGCCATGTCGCGTCGGTCGCGATCGTCTCGCGTCGCCCGTCGGCGTATACGAGTTCGAGTTGGGCGATGAGCGACTGGTCGAAGCCGAAGAGGTTGCGGAAGCCGCCGCGCCAGCCGAGTCGGCCGCGGTACCAGCCGTCGCCGAGCCACGCGCCGAGGGCGTGGACACCTGGGGTGAGACGCGTGGTGAGGTCGTGGGTCGTGTAGACGAGACGCTGCGGGTAGACGGTCCAGCCGGGGGCGAGCGCGTGGTCGTCGATGCGTGCGCCGTCGAGTTCGACCTCGTGGAGGCCGTGCGCGCTCACGTAGAGGCGCGCGGCGACGAGTCCCTCGTCGACCTCGAACTCGCGTCGCACGAGCGCGGGACGCCGCTCGTCGGAGTCGGGGAGTTCCTTCCAGGCGCCGCCGACCGGCACGGCGACCCAGTCGGATGCGTCGAGCAGCCCGGTCTCGAGAGTCGTCGTGGGGCTCCATGGACTCCACTCGCCCCCGGCGTTCTGCACCCGCACCCGCACGCGCGCGGTCTCGCGCGACGCGAGCGGTGCGTCGGGCCAGGAGACGAGCAGCTGCTGGTCGCTTCCGACGAGGAAGCGGGATGCTCCTCCGGTGCGCGTGATCTCGAGCTCGGCATCGATGCTGCGCCAGGCAGGGTCGCCCGTGAGCTTCCATGAGATGCGCGGTTCGGGCTCGCCGATTCCGAGTGGATCGCGATGGTGCTCGATCGACGGAGCGGACGGGACAACCGTCATCTCTCACCTCTTCGTACTGTCTGACACGTTTCAAACGGATGCTACATCACCCCAATGAATCAGGGAACAACTCTCTTGACACGTTTCAAGTCGGCTATGCTTGCGGTGTCCCGTCGTCGCGACCGTGAAGGAGCTCCGATGCCGATCTACCCCCCGGGCACGTGGGTGAACCCCGAGACCCGCCCCGACGGCAGCTCCGTTGCCGGCGCCGGGCGCATCCGGCTCGCCGCGGGTGGACGATTCGATCGCCATCACCACGATGGCGAGGAGCTCTGGCTCATCTCGTCGGGGCGCGCCCTCATCGAGATCGAGGGAGAGCGACGGATCGCGAACGCCGGGGACATCGTGCTGCTGCCGGGCGGGATGGCGCACGATATCCGTGCCGTCGAGGGCGAGCTGACGGGGTTCTTCGTCGAACTGCAGACGGCGAGCGGCCGCAGCGGGCACCTCTGGGGAGACCTGGCCGAGGCCGCGGGGCATGAGGTCCAGGCGCTCGAGGCACCGCACGCCGACGACACCGCGCTGGGAGACTGACGTCATGCGCATCGCCATCACGGGAAGCTCCGGCAAGCTCGGCCGCGCGGCCGTCGAGGTGCTGCGGGCGCGCGGCCACGAGGTCATCGGCCTCGATGTCGCAGGCACCCCCGGGGCCGGATTCACGCGCGTCGAGCTGCTCGATTACGGGCAGACACTCGACGCGCTGCTCGGTATCACCGCGCGCCACACGGGCCTCGACGCGCTCGTGCACCTCGCGGCGATCCCCGTCAACGGGCTCGTGCCCGACGTCACCACCTTCCACAACAACATGCTCGTGAGCTTCAACGTGCTCTTCGCCGCGCACCGCGCCGGCATCCGCACGATCGTGACGGCCTCGAGCATCACCGCCATGGGGTTCCCGTTCGACGAGGCGCCGCCGTACCTGCCGCTCGACGAGCAGTACACGGCCGCGAACAACACCTACGGCCTCGTCAAGGTGCTCGAGGAGCGCATGGCGGTCGAGCTCGTGCGCTGGGACCCGGAACTCTCGCTCACGGCGCTGCGCTTTACCAACATCGTGGCCCCCGACGAGTACGACAGCTTCGCGCGCGCCGCCGATCCCGCCTACCGGCGCGACCTGCTCGGCAGCTACCTGGATGCGCGCGACGGGGGCGAGCTCATCGCCGCGGCCCTCGACCACGCGCGTCCCGGCTTCGAGGTGTACAACGCGGCCGCCCCCGACAGCGGGGTCGACATCCCCTCGGCGGAGCTCGCCGAGCGCTGGTTCCCCGGCATCGCGCTCCGGGGCGAGGTGGGTCCGCGCGATTCGCTCATCTCGAGCGCGAAGGCGGCCGAGCGACTCGGCTTCGTCGCGCGGCATGCGTGGCGCACGGAGCACCGCGGATGATCGCGCGCAACGGCCTCGTCGAGGGCGCCCCGATCGAGAGATGGGGGGTCGTCGAACTCGAACTCACGGGACCCGATGGGACGGATCCCGCCGAGCGGGCGTCGATCACCGCGGTCTTCTCGCACCCCGGCCGCGAGGTCGAGGTGCCGGGGTTCTGGGATGGCGGCACGCGCTACCTCGTGCGCTTCTCTCCCGACGAGACCGGCGTATGGGCGTATCGCACGCGCAGCACGCATCCGGCGCTCGACGCCCAGGTGGGCGAGATCGAGGTCGTCGAACCGGGGGAGGGCGACCACGGGCCCGTCGGCGTCGCCGGCACCTATCACTTCGCCTATGCGGACGGCGCCCCGTTCCGACCCGTCGGCACGACCGTCTACAACTGGATCCACCAGCCGCACGAGCTCGTCGCCGAGACGCTCGCGGCCGTCGCCGAGGCGGGTTTCAACAAGCTCCGCTTCCTCGTGTTCCCGCAGGGCGGGGCGCACGTCGAGTACGTGCCGCCGCGGTTCCCCTTCGCACGGGATGCCGCGGGCCGCTGGGATGTCGACCGCCCCGACCCGGAGTTCTTCCGTGCCGTCGACGCGGCCGTGCGCGAACTGCTCGTGCGCGGTATCCAGGCCGACGTCATCATCTTCCATCCCTACGACGGCGGACAGTTCGGCCTCGACCGTCTGAGCGCCGAGGAGGACTCCCGCTACCTCGACCACCTCGTGGCGCGGCTCTCCGCCTACCGGAACGTCTGGTGGTCTCTCGCGAACGAGTACGACCAGCTCGAGCGACCCGAGGAGCGCTGGGACGAGGTGTTCCGCCAGCTCGTGCGCATCGACCCGCACGGGCGGCTGCGCTCGATCCACAACTGGATCCGGCTCTACGACTACAACAAGCCCTGGGTGACGCACGCCTCGATCCAGAACGGCTGGGCGGTCGCCGAGCGGGGCCGCGCCCTCATCTACCGCGACGCCTACCGCAAGCCGATCGTGCTCGACGAGATCCGATACGAGGGCGACACCGTCGAACGGTGGGGCGACCTCAGCGCGCGGGAGCTCGTGCACCGCTTCTGGCTCGCCACCTGCGATGGCACCTACGCGTCGCACGGGGAGAGCTTCCTCACCGAGGAGGGCACGCTCCACATCGTGATCGGCGGACGCTACCGCGGCGCGAGCCCCGCACGGTTGCGGTTCCTGCGCGCGATCCTCGAGGAGGTGGACGGCGCGGGCCTCGACCCCATCGACAAGTGGTGGGACGAGACGTCGACCGTCGGCATCCCGGGGCGCGTGTACCTGCGCTACTTCGGAAAGCAGGCGCCCGCGCGCTGGGAGTTCGAACTGCCGCAGGGCGTCGCGGGTGATCGGCTCGAGGCGGGAGACCGCTTCACAGTCGACGTCATCGACACCTGGAACATGACGGTGCAGCGTGATGTGGCGCAGTTCACCCTCGTCGACATCCAGCGCAACCGTGCGAGCGCTCCCGGCGCGATCGAGCTGCCGGAGGGCGAGGCGATCGCGGTGCGCATCCGCCGCCTCCGCTGAGCGCAGCGCGTTCAGCGGGTCCGGCGTGCCGGGCGGAACATCACGAACCGCCGCCCGGCACGCCGCAGCGGATCATCCCTTGACCGCGCCCGCCGCGAGGCCCTGCATGATCCGCTGGTTCAGGAAGAGATAGAGCACGAGGATGCCGCCGACCGTGACACAGATCGCGGCGAACAACGGGCCGTAGTCCAGCTGGCCGTACTCGCCGCTGAAGTTGAGCAGACCCACCTGCACGGTGTTGAGGTCGCGGCGGTTCGCGAAGGTGATCGCGAAGAGCAGGTCGTTCCAGATCATGAAGAACTGCACGAGCGCGACGGTGAAGATCGCGTTGCGCATCATCGGGAACCCGATCGAGAAGAACGACCTCAGCATCGAGGCGCCGTCGATCGTCGACGCCTCGAAGATCTCGCGCGGGATCGCGCGGAAGTAGGTCGCCATCATGAAGATCGTGAGCGGCAGGCCGTGGCCGACGTAGGTGATGATGAGCGCCCACAGCGTGCCGGTCAGATGCAGGTTGTAGTACATCGTGAACAGCGGCAGCAGGATCATCTGACCGGGCACCATGATGCCCGCGAGCACGGCGAGCAGCACCGCGTTGCGGCCCTTCCACACCATGACCTCGAGCGCGAAGCCGGCCGCGACGCCGAGCAGCACGATGAGCGCCAGTGAGGGAACCGTCGCGAGCAGGCTGTTGCGCATCGTCGTGGCGAGGTTGCCCTGCTCCCATGCGGAGGCGTAGTTGTCCCAGCGCCACTCCTGGGGAAGCCACCACGAGGGCGAGTTGATGAACTCCTGGCTCGACTTGAGCGAGTTCATGAACATCCAGAACAGCGGGTACAGCTCGATCAGCAGGATCACGACGATCGCGATCGCGATCGGGATGCGGCCGAGGTAGTAGGCGGTTGTCTTCCGTCGCCGTGTGGGGCGCTCGCCCCGGATGCGGAGGTCGGGGGCGGTCTCGGAGATGAGGGCGGTCATGTTCGTGTCCTCAGGCGGTGACGTCGCGACGGGCGGAGCGGAAGATGAAGAGGGTCACCAGCAGGCACATGATCGTCAGCAGCAGCGCGATCGTCGAGCCGTACCCGTAGTCGCTGAAGGCGAAGGCCGTGCGGTACATGTACAGGGTGAGCGGCGTGGTGCTGTTGCCCGGCCCGCCGCCGGTGAGGGCGAGCACCGAGTCGAACACCTTGATGGTGCCGTTGATGCTGAAGATCGTCGCCGCGAGCAGCACGGGCAGCGACAGCGGGAAGACGATGTGTCGGAACAGCGTGAAGAAGCGCGCCCCGTCGATGCGGGCCGACTCGAGGATGTCGTCGGGGATGTCGAGAAGTCCCGCGAACAGCAGCACGCCGTAGAAGCCGACGGAGCGCCAGAGGTCCATGATGACGATCACGATGAAGGCGGTGTCGGACTGTCCGAGCCAGTCGACCCCACCGAGCCCCACGTTGACGAGCAGCTCGTTGACGATGCCGTCGCGCGGCGCCGACTGGAAGATCTTCTGGTAGAGCAGGGCGATCGCGACGGTCGGCACGACCACGGGGAAGAAGACGAGGGTTCGGATGAGTGCCGAGGTGAAGCGACGCAGGACGAAGACGTAGAAGAGGGCGAGGCCGTAGCCCACCACGATCTGGCCGATCGTCATGACGAGCGCGTACTTGATCGTGAAGAGGAAGGCGGCTCCGACATCCGGGTCGCTGAACAGGCGGACGAAGTTGTCGATGCCGGCGAAGCGGAAGCCCTCGAGCGGGTTGCCCTTGACGAAGGTGTAGCCGAAGGACCAGAACACGGGCACGATCATCACGAGCGTGTAGACCGTGAGCGCCGGACCGAGGAGGATCGCGATCGCGCGTCGATCGCCGAGTACGGATTTCATGGGGAATCCAGTCGATTCAGGTGGCGGGTGCGGTGCGGGTGGGGGGCGGTTCGAACCCCGCCACCCGCACCGTCATGGATTGGATGCCGTGCGGCTCAGCCCTGGTCGAGGTCGGTCTGCAGCAGCTGCATGAAGTCCTCGGCCGACATCTGACCGGTCACGAGCAGCGACACGTTCTTCGACGAGTCCTGGCCGGCCTTGGCGTTGAAGAGGGCCTCGAACCACAGCACGCTCTCGGTGCTGCCCGCGATGCGGTCATGCACATCCTGGGTCAACTGCGGCTGCTGCGCCCAGACCTCATCCGGAACCTTGAAGCCCGTGATGGTGTTCTGGTCTACCAGCGACATCTCTCCGAAGTTCTCGGCGAAGCACTTCGCCCAGGCCTGGACCTTGGGCCCGAAGGTGCCGGATCCGAAGGTCGACGGCAGGCCGACGTTCGAGGGGTACTGCGAGATGTCGCCCGCGCCGCCTTCGACGCCGGGGAAGGGCATGAAGCCGACGTTGTCGACCCCGATCTGGTTCTGCTCGGGGTTGTTCACGGCGGTCAGCGCCCAGGTGCCCATGTAGAACATGGCCGCGTTGCCGTTCAGGAACTCGTTCTGAGCACCGTCGTAGTCGAGCGAGGCGATGTTGTCGTTGAGGAAGCCCGAGGATCCGAGGTCGGCGATCGCCTGCGCGGCGGCCACGTACTCGGGATCGGTGAGCTTGGCCTCGCCGTCGGCGACCTTCTGCAGCGCGTCCGGCCCGACCGAGCGGAACAGGTAGCCCGAGATCAGGCGGGTGATCGGCCAACCCTGCTCACCGGATGCGGTGAGCGGGATGATGCCGTTCTGCTTGAACGTGCCGGCCGCCTCGAGCAGCTCGTCCCAGGTCTGCGGCTCCTCGATGCCGAACTTCGCGAAGAGCTCCTTGTTGTAGAAGATGCCCTCGATGTTGTACTGGACCGGCAGGAAGTTGAAGGCGCCGCCGTAGAGCTTCTTGATGGTGTCGATCGCGGCGGGTTCGACCTGATCGAGCACCCCCAGCTCGTCGAACGCCTTCTCGAAGTCGACGAGCTTGCCGGCCTTCCACAGCTTCGCGCCCTCGGCGGGGGTGCCGCCGGCGGCGAACATCGCGGGGAGCGCGTCCTGGCCGACGAGCAGCTGGATCTGGCCATCGAGGTCGGCCTGCGGGATCGAGTTGATCTCGAGCGGGAGCGCGTCGTTCTCGTCCTTGCACACACCGCTCGCCATGTCTTCGAGCACGGGTGGGGTGTTGCCGTTCTCGACGTTGACGAGGTATTCGAACTTGTCGGGGTCGGATCCCTCCGACGGCGGTGCGGTCGGCCCGCTCGAGCAGGCCGCGAGCAGCACGGCCGAGCTGGCCACTGCTGCGAGCACCGATGCCCGGCGCGCGAGGCGCCGATGACGTGCTGTGGTCACAATTCCTCCTTGAAGTGCGACGCCCCGGTTGAGACGTTTCAATCGCGATGGTAACTTCGGCGTGATGGGGTGTCAATACCCGACATCCTTGAGATTACGGCGATCATCCCTCGATACCTGTACTGTGCTGGCGCTGTACGGGCGCAAGGGATGAAACGTCACAAGACGTACTCGAAGGAGAGAACCATGCACGCCACCCCCGAGCAGCATGCACCGCTTCAGGGTCGACGCGCGATGGTGACCGGTGGCGCCGGCGCCCTCGGGCGCGTCATCGTCGATCGTCTCGTCGCGGTGGGCGCCGACGTCGTGATCGTGGATCTGGACAGCGCTCGCGCCCACGAGCTCGCCGACGGATACGCCGCATCCGGCCGTCAGGTCGAGGCGCTCGCCGTCGATCTGACCGACTTCGACGCCGTGCAGGCCGACGTGGGTGCCGTGGTCGCGCATCGCGGCGTCGACATCCTCGTCAATGCGGCGGGCGGAGGTCAGGTGGTGCCCTTCGCGGAGATGGATGCGGAGGTGTGGCGTTCCCAGATGGCGCGCAACCTCGACAGCGTCTTCCACGTGACGCGAGCGGTGCTTCCCGGGATGCTGGAACGCGGCCACGGACGCATCGTCAACATCGCATCCGTCGCGGCGATCGCCGGTGGGCGGCTCGTGCGCAACGCCACCGCCTACGCGACGGCGAAGGCAGGCGTCGTCGGACTCACGAAGGCGCTCGCGATCGAGGTCGCCGCCCGCGGTGTCACCGTCAACGCGATCGCTCCCGGTGCTCAGGCGACCCCTGGACGAGACCGCGACACCCCCGAGCGACGCGAGGAGCTGCTCGCCCAGATCCCCACGCGGCTGCTCGGTCGCCCCGAGCATCTGGCAGAGGCGATCCTGTTCCTCGTCTCACCCGCCGCCGAGAACGTGACGGGCGTCATCCTGCCGCTCGACGGCGGACACTCCATCTGAAAGGAGAGCTTCATGACAGATCGGCTGGAGATCGGGCGGCGCTGGTTCGACGAGGTGTACGGGCCCTCTGCCTCGAACGGGCTCGTGGCGATGCAGCGCGGGCGCGCACAAGACCTCGCGCGGCTCGGGATCGAGTTCAACTTCGGCGACATCTACTCGCGACCGGGGCTCACGCTCGCGCAGCGCGAGCTGCTGACGCTCGCGTCGCTCGTGACCATCGGCGGGCTCGAACCGCAGTTGCGCGGGCACACCAAGGGCGCCATCCGAGCCGGCTGCACGGCCGAGGAGATCCTCGAGACCGTGATCCATGTCGTGCAGTACGCGGGGTTCCCGAAGGCGCTCAACGCCATCCGGGTCGTCACCGATCAGCTCGTCGAGCTCGGCGTGGACCTGCCCGAGCCGCTCGACCCGGTCGGCTGAACGGGGCGCGAGGCGGCGGTTGTCGTCGTGCGCACGCGATAGAGACTCGTCGACGCCGTGATGTAGAGCTCGTCGCCGTCGGGCCCGCCGAAGCACACATTCGAGACGCGCTCGGGCACGGGGATGCGAAGCAGGAGCTCGCCCTCGGGGGAGAGCACGTGCACCCCGTCACCCGCCGAGCTCCAGATGCGGCCGTCGCGGTCGACGCGGAAGCCGTCGGTGGCGGGCGGCTCGACGACCGCGAAGCGGCGGCCGTCGACGCAGCTGCCCCCGACCACGTCGTAGGCGCGCAGCTCGCGTGGCGCCCCGTCGATCCAGAGGAAGCCCGTGTCGGCGACGTAGAGCACGCTCTCGTCGGGAGAGAACGCGAGGCCGTTCGGATGCGTCATGTCGGTGATCACGGGAACCGCTTCGCCCGTCGTGGGGTCGACGCGGAACACGAAGCACCCGGCGTAGTCCGGGTCACCCGGGTGGCCCTCCGCGCCGCTGTCGTGCAGACCGTAGGGCGGGTCGGTGAACCACACCGCGCCGTCGGCGCTGACCACGACGTCGTTCGGCGAGTTGAAGCGCCCTCCGGCCCACCGTTCCGCGACGGGGTGGAGCACGCCGGCGACCTCGCGCTCGACCCGGCGACGCCCGTGCGAACACTGCACGACGTTGCCGTCGAGATCGATCGTGCGACCGTTCGCGTACTCGGCATCCGGGTCGATCAGCGCGACGACACCGGTGGTCGGGTCGAACTCGTGCACGGTGGACGCCGGCACGTCGCTGAACCGCAGCCGTCCCGTGCGCGCGATCCACGCGGGGCCCTCGGTCCACCGGAAGCCGTGCGCGAGACGTTCGACGGTGGCGTCATCCGCGAGGAGCTGATGCATGGACCCAGCATGGCATTGAAACGTTACGATTCCAGAAGCGGGTCGTCGACGATCCGCTAGGGTCGAGCAGGAATCGCAGAGGAGGACGGCATGGCGCGAGCCGGGATCCGCGAGGTCGCTGGTCTCGCGGGGGTCGCTGTGGGAACCGTCTCGCACTACCTCAACCACCCCGACAAGGTCTCCGACGAGAAGGCCGAACGCATCCGGGCCGCGATCGAGACGCTCGGCTTCGTGCCGAACAACGCCGGGCGCCAACTCCGGCTCGGCACGAGCCATGCGATCGCCTACATCGCCCCCGATGTGAGCAACCCGTTCTTCGCCGAGATCGCCGAAGACGTCGAGCGGCGTGCATCGGACCTCGGACTCTCGGTGTTCATCGCGAACTCGCACCGCAGCCGCGAGCGGGAGGACGCCTATCTCGCCCTCTTCGAGCAGCACCAGGTACAGGGACTCCTCGTGGCATCTCACGAGCCGATCGAGGACCGCCTCGCGCGCAGCCGTTCACGCGGCACCCCCTCGGTGCTCGTTGGTCAGGCGGCGATCTCCGTCGAACAGCCGTCCGTCTCGCTCAACGACGTCTCGGGCGGCCGTCAAGCGGGCGAGCACCTGCTCGAGATCGGATGCCGTCGACTCGCCTTCGTGGGCGGCCCGCTCGGAGTCAAGCAGGTGGGCGACCGGCTTTCCGGTGCGAGCGGGGCCGTGCGCCAATCGGGCAGGGCGACGCTCGAGGTGCTCGACGAGACCGACCGCACCATCCGCGGCGGACGCGCTGCGGCGCGCGCGCTGCTCGCGCGCAGCCCTGAACTGCGGCCCGACGGGATCTTCGCCGCGAACGACTTGCTCGCGCTCGGCATCCTCCAGGAGTTCGTCGACGCAGGAGTGCGCGTTCCCGACGAGCTCGCGATCGTCGGCTACGACGACATCGAGTTCGGCGAGGCCTCGCTCATCCCGTTGAGTTCGGTGCGCGGACGGCACTCCGACTTCGGCGCGGTCGCCGTCGATCTGCTCGTGCGCGCGATCACGGGCGGCGCCATCGATGAGCCGCACCGGGTGTTCGAGCCCGCCCTCGTCGTGCGGCGCAGCTCGGAAGGGTTCCGGCCCGAGGGCTGAGCCCGCGGCCGACGCGCCGCGCCCGCGAAGGGGTCGATGCGGCTCCGCGCCGGATCGTCGTCAGAACTCGAAGACGGTCGGTCGGTCCTCGAGCCAGGCGATCATGTTGAGCACCAGGAAGTTCCAGTTCTGGAAGCCCCGCGTCATGATCGGCTCGCCGTTGTCGGGGTGGTAGTACTCGTGCAGCGCGCCCGTGGTCTCGAGGTCGCGCCCGAACAGCTCGACCGTGCGCTCGGCAAGCCGTGTCGCCTCCTCGAGGTAGCCGTACTTCACGAGGCCGCGGAACACCATGTAGTTGCTCATGCCCCAGATCACGCCGAGCCAGTTCGACGGGTTGTTGGAGGCGCGCAGGTCGTACTGCTTCTCGAGGCGCGAGAGCGTGCGCACGCCGTACCGCGCGTCGAAGGTGCGGGGATCGAGCAGGCGATCCACCATCCGCTCGGCCTGCTCGGCAGACGCCATGCCCGCCCACATGGGCAGGAAGCTCGACCAGTTGTCGATGCGCAGCAGCAGCGACGACCAGCGACGTGGGGCCCCCGCGTGCAGCCAGTCCTCGGGGTCGATTGGACGCAGGTCGATCGCGGCGCTGTAGAAGGTGCCGTCTCGCTCGTCCCAGAGATGCGCGTTCATGGCGTCGGCGAGGTCGCTCGCACGACCGCGCCAGCGGTTGGCCTCTGCGGGGTCGCCGGTGTCCTCGAGAAGGGAGCCGTACGCGAGCAGCTCGCGGTAGAGCAGCGAGTTGAGGTACACGGCGGCGGTGCTGCGGTCGGGGCGGTAGAACACGGACGGGTCGTTGTCGACGCCGACCGCGAAGTCGGTCTGCCAGTAGGCGAGGCCCGTGTCGGCGTGCACGTGGCTGTCGAGGTAGCGCTCGAGGAAGCGTGCGATCGTCGGCAGCTCGTCGCGGATCCACTCGGCGTCGCCCCGGCGGCGGCTGAGCAGCGCCGCGTGCTGAGCGATGACGGGCTTGTGCATGTTCTCCGCGAAGCCGCCCGCGCGCGTGGCGTCGCCGTGGACGAGGGTGCGCTCGGGACGCATCTGGATCGGCATGACACCGTCGGCGTCGGTGTGAGCGAGGAAGTTGCGGATGCTTCCCGCCTCGTACTCGAAGAAGCGGCCGGGCCGCTGGGTGTCGGCCTCGACCTGGCCGAGCACGATGCTCGTGGCCCAGGAGTCCCAGTCCCACAGCGCGCTCGAGTAGTAGGGCGAGGTGGGGCTGCTCGGCACGATGTACGGGAAGGCCAGCTGACCCGCGGGCTCGCGCGTCATCTGCTCGGCGTTCTCGCGGATGTGCTCCTCGAGGTCGTGTGTCCAGCGGCTCGGCATCGTTGCTCCAGGTTCCCGCCGGCCCTCCGGCGCGCACCCATCTTGACACGTTTCAATCCATCCGCGATACCCCGCCCTCCCCTCCGCGAAAGTACGCGCTTCGGGGCGCGCGCCCCGGCGTGTCGGCCCCAAAGTGCGTACTCTCGCGGACTCGCACGTCAGCTGATCGAGGAGCGCCGCGCACAGTGCATGGCGAGCTGGTTGAGGAGCGGCGCGCGCAGTGCATGGCGAGCTGGTTGAGGAGCGGCCGCGAAGCGGACGCGTCTCGAAACCAGCGTCGGTAGGGTGAGCCCCATGGGCAAGCGGGTCACGGCGGCGGATGTGGCGCGCTCCTTGGGGCTGTCGCGCGCGACCGTCGGGTTCGTGCTGAATGACACGCCCGGGCAGACGATCTCCGAGGCCACGCGTGAGCGCGTGCTCGCCGAGGCGGCGCGCCTGGGCTACCGCCCGCACACGGCGGCCCGCGCTCTCGCGAGCGGACGCAGCCACATCGTGCTGCTGCTGCTGCCGGATTGGCCGATGGATCACGCCATGCGTGCCCACCTCGACGAGGCCTCTCTTGTGCTCGACCAGGCCGGGTACTCGCTCGTGACCACAACACCGCATCCCGGCGGCCAGGCGGTTCCGCTGTGGGAGAGCCTCGATCCGGATGTCGTGGTGTCGTTGGCACCCGTGCCCGACGCGCAGTTCGCGGGGATCGCCGCGACGCGCGCCCGCACGATCATCCCGGGTCGTGACGAGCTGGGCACGGGGGAGGAGTTGCGTTTCGCCGACGGCCCCCGCCTGCAGGTCGAGCACCTGCACGCGACCGGTCGACGGCGGGTCGCGTTCGCGGGCTCGGGCGACGCGCGGCTCGTCGATCTCGTGCGCGAGCGACGTGAGCTCGCCGACGCGACGCTGCTCGAGCTGACGGGTGCAGGCCTCACGGCCGCGGCCGACGTGACGGGATCCGAGGATGCCGCCGCGCTCGTCGCGGGCTGGGCGGCCGACGGCGTCGACGGCGTGGTCGCCTACAACGACGACATCGCGGCCCTCGTGCTCGGAGCCGCCCTGCGGCAGGGCGTCGACGTGCCCGGGCGGCTCGCGATCGTGGGCCACGACGATACTCCGCTCGCACGGCTGATCGTGCCCGCGCTCTCGAGTGTGCGTATCGACTCCGGGGGCCTCGGACGCTTCGTCGCCGAGCTCGCGCTCAGCCGGGCGACGGATGCGCCGCCACCGATCGCCGGTCCCGTCGCGAGCGCGACGCTCGTGCGCCGCGAGACCAGCTGACGCCCGCCGCTTGCGGCGAGGCCGATCGTCGCCTAACCTCAGGTAGCGCGCGCTAGTAGAGCGCCCCGACAACGGAGTCCCGAGCCATGACCAACACCCCTGCGGCGCCCACGGCGCCTGCCGCCCCCGTCGCCGAACCCGAGAAGAAGGTGAGCGGGCTCTTCCTCACCCTCTTCGGCTTCCTCAACTTCGGTCTCTACCTGACCGTGATGATGCCGGCCCTCTTCAGCCTCCCCTACAAGATCGGGGTGCTCGCCCCGGATGACAAGGTCGCCGTGCTCGGTCTCGTCGCGACGGTCGGCGCCGTGGTCGGCATCATCACGGGCCCCATCGCGGGCGTGCTGAGCGACCGCACCCAGACGCGCATCGGCCGCCGCCGGCCGTGGCTCATCGGCGGCATCCTCATCCTCGCCCTCGGCTCGAGCATCGTCGCGCTGGCACCCTCCGTGCCGGTGCTCATCCTCGGCTGGTCGATCGTGTCGATCGCGGGAGGCGCGACGGGGGCGGCGATCACCCCGATCGTCGCCGAGCGGGTGCCCGAGGCGCAGCGTGGCACGGTCGGCGCGATCGTGGGCGTCGCCACGCAGCTCTCGGGCGTGCTCGGCTACACGATCGGCGGAGCGCTCACCGAGAGCCTGCTGCTGCTCTTCCTCGTGCCCGTCATCGTGCTCGCGGTCGTCGCTGCCGTCTTCATGATCGTCGTGCGCGAGCCGATCATCGAGGCGCCGCGCACCACGCTCGCGCAGACCGTGCGCAGCCTGCTCTTCAACCCGGCGAAGCATCCGGACTTCGCCCTTGTCTGGGTGGGCAAGCTGTTCATGCAGATCGCGCTCGCCTTCCTCACGACCTACCAGCTCTACTTCGTGATCGACCGGCTCGGCTTCACCGCCGAGGAGGCGGGCGGCAACCTCGCGCTCGTCGGCGGCATCGGCATCGTCGTCACGATGGGCTTCGCGGTCGTGTCGGGCATGCTCTCCGACAGGCTCAAGCGCCGCAAGCTGTTCATCTACCTCGCGTCGGGGCTCACCGCGGTCGGTCTCGTGCTCATGTCGATCACCGACGGTTTCGGGCTGTTCTTCGCAGCGGTCATGTTCATCCTGGGGGCTGCCGGCATGTTCGGCTCGGTCGATGTGGCGCTCGCGAGCGACCTCGTGCCCGAGCGTGATCAGGCGGGCCGCTGGATGTCGATCTACAACCTCGCGGCGACCCTCTCGACCGCGCTCGCGCCGCTGCTCGGCGCGGCGCTGCTCGCGATCGGCTCGGCCGACAGCACCAACTACTTGGCGTTGTTCCTGGTCGGCGCCGGCATCGCCATCGTGCCGGGCCTGACCGCAGCCTTCATCAAGGGCGTGCGATGACGCGAGCGGATGCCGGGGTCGCGGCGGATGCCGGGGTCGCGGCCGCGCCCGTCACCTCTGTCGAAGAACAGCTCGCGCAGTTGACCCTGGAGGAGAAGGCGCGCCTGCTCGAGGGGGTCTCGTCGTGGACGAGCCTCGGCATCCCGCGCCTCGGCATCCGCTCGCTCTCGATCACCGACGGGCCGCACGGGGTGCGCAAGGTGCGCGTCGCCGACGGCGGCTTCGACATCGGCGACAACCTGCCCTCGACCGCGTTCCCGCCCGCCGTGACGGTCGCGAGCAGCTGGGACCCCGAGAACGCGCGGCGGATCGGCGAGGCGATCGGCCGCGAGAGCGTCGACCTCGGGGTCGACGTGCTGCTCGCTCCGGGCGTCAACCTCAAGCGCAACCCGCTCTGCGGGCGCAACTTCGAGTACTACTCCGAGGATCCGCTCGTCTCGGGCGTCTTCGGTGCCGCCTTCGTGCGCGGGGTGCAGGCGCAGGGGGTCGCCGCATCCGTGAAGCACCTGGCCGCGAACTCGAACGAGGACTACCGCTTCGTCGGCGACAGCGTCGTCGACGAGCGGGCGCTGCGCGAGCTGTACTTGCGGCAGTTCGAGCGCGTCGTGCGCGAGGCTGAACCCGCTACGGTTATGTGCGCGTACAACGCCGTGAACGGCACCTACGCCGCCGAGCACCGCGAGCTGCTCACCACGATTCTGCGCGAGGAGTGGGGCTTCGACGGGCTCGTGATGACCGACTGGGGAGCCACCCACGACCGCATCGCCTCGCTCGAGGCGGGTTGTGAGCTCGACATGCCGGGCGACAACCCGCACAACCGCGCGCGCATCATTCATGCCGCACGCGACGGGCGGCTGGATGCGGCGGTGCTTGACGAGGCGGTGCGGCGGATGTTGCGGCTCGTCGAGCGCTGCAACACGGCTGAGAAGCCGGATGCCCCGCACGACCCCGAGGCGCACGCCGCCCTTGCTCGCGACGTCGCGATTGACGGAGCGGTGCTGCTCACCAATGACGGCACGCTGCCGCTCTCGGCCGACGCGGACGGCGTGCTCGTCGTCGGCGAACTGTTCGAGCGGATGCGGTTCCAGGGTGCGGGTTCCTCGCTCATCACCCCGACCCGCGTCGTGACGCCGCGCGACGCGTTCGAGGCCCGCGGCATCCGCTTCGCCTACGCGCGCGGCTACCGGGCGATGTACGCGGAGCGCGACGCGGAGCTCGCGGCCGAGGCGGTGGCCGCCGCACGCGAGGCCGGCACCGTGCTGTTCTTCGGCGGCCTCACCGACCTCGAAGAGAGCGAGGGGTTCGACCGCACGACCATGGCGATGGGCGAGGCGCAGACCACCCTGCTGCGCGAACTGCTCGACACGGGCGCCCGCGTCGTGCTCGTGCTGTTCGCGGGCGCACCCGTCGAGCTGCCGTTCGTCGACGAGCTCGCGGCCGTGCTCGACCTGCACCTGCCGGGCATGATGGGCGGAGACGCCGCGGCCGCACTGCTGTTCGGCGAGGCGAACCCCTCGGGCAAACTCGCCGAGTCGTGGCCGCTCACGGCGGCGGATGCGAGCTCGGCCGCCGACTTCGACCGGGGGCCGATCGCGCGCTACGCGGAGTCGATCTACCTCGGTTACCGCGGCTACGACGCAGCGGGGACGACGCTGCGCTTCCCCTTCGGGCATGGGCTTTCATACACCGAGTTCGCGTACCGGGGCCTGCGGGTCGAGGTGCACGACGGCCGCGTCACGGCGCGCGTCGACGTCGCCAACACGGGCACGCGCGACGGCGCAGAGGTCGTTCAGCTCTACGTGCGCAACAACCGCGGGCAGGTGTTCAAGGCCGAGAAGGAGCTGCGTGACTTCACCAAGGTGCGACTCGCCGCCGGGACGACAACGGAGGTGGAGCTGAGCTTCGCCCTCGACGACCTCGCCTACTGGGATGTCGCCGACCACGGCTGGCGACTCGAGAACGGCGACTACGAGGTGCTCGTCGCGGCCTCGGCAGCCGACATCCGACTGCGCGCCCCGCTGCGGGTCGACACGGGGGTCGCCTCGCGCTCGCCCTACCCCGCCGAGGTCGACGCCGCCTACGCGAGCCCGCCGGTCGGCATCCCCGAGGCCTTCGCCGCGTTGCTCGGGCGCGACGTGCCGGAGCGCCCGATGGACGGTCGGCTCACGATGGAGACCCGCCTCGGCGACGCCCAGCGCTCGCTGCTCGGCCGCATCATGCTGCGCGCGGTCGTCGGCCGGGTGGAGCGGCAGTACCGCGCCGCGCTCGCGCTGCCCGACGGCATCGAGCGCGATGCGCGCGTCAAGAACGGCCACTTCCTGGTGCGGATGATGCCCACCCAGTCGCTGCGCAGCATGGCGATGTCGTCGTCGGGTGCGCTGCCGTACCGCGTTGCCGCCGCGATGGCGCTCGCCTCAGCCGGCCACCCGATCCGCGCGATCCGCGCCCTCACCGACCGCACGGGAGCACACCTGGCATGAGCACCGACCGCCTGACGATCTCCGCCCTCACCCTCGACGGCCTGGCCGAGGGACTCGTGACGGATGCCGCCCCGCGCATCGCGTTCGCCCTCGCATCCGAGGTGCCGGGTGAGGCGCTCGCAACCGCCCGCATCACGTGCGGAGACTGGTCAACCTCGACCGCCGACCAGCTCGGCACCGTCTACGGCGGCGAGCTCGCCCCGCACACCGAGTACGTGGTCGAGGTCACGGCGACGGGCACCAGCGGGGTGGGGGCAACCGCATCCGCAACCTTCCGCACCGGGCGGCTCGGCGCCCCGTGGCGCGCGCAGTGGATCACGGATGCGGCATACCGCACCCCGAAGAAGGTCTCGCCCGTGCCGATGACGTTCCGCGGCACCTTCACCGTGCGGCCGGGGTTGCGGCGTGCCTGGGTCGAGGCGACCGCGATGGGCGTCTACGAGCTCGAGCTGAACGGCACGAAGCTCGGCGACCGCTACTTCGCGCCCGGCTTCACCTCGTACCACCACCAGCTGCAGTACCAGAGCTACGAGGTGACGGATGCGGTGCTCGGCGCGAACACGCTCGTCGCGACCGTCGCGGGCGGCTGGGCGGTCGGCTCGTACACTTTCGCGCGAAAGAACATGATCTACGCCGAGCGGCAGGCGTTCCTCGCCGAGCTGCACCTCGAGTACGACGACGGCTCGGTCGAGGTGGTCGGTACCGGCCCCGACTGGCAGGTGAGCACCGACGGGCCGTTCCGGATGGCGGAGTTCTACGACGGTGAGATCTACGACGCGCGGGTCACCGAGGCCGAGCAGACGTGGAAGCCGGCGGACGTCACGACGCTCGCCCACGATCCGGCGATCATCGCCGACGACGGCGCGCCCGTGCGGGCACAGCAGGTGCTGCGGCCCGTCGCGCAGACCGTCGCCCCGAGCGGGGAGCTCGTCTACGACTTCGGGCAGAACTTCGCGGGCGTCGTGCGCGCGCGCATCCGGGGCTCCCGCGGGCAGGAGGTCGTGTTCCGGCACGCGGAGGTGACGGTCGACGGCGAGCTGTTCGTGACGTCGCTGCGCACCGCGAAGGCGACGGCGACCTACACGTGCGTCGACGGCGAGCAGGAGTATTCGCCGCGGCTCACCTACATGGGGTTCCGCTACGTGGGCGTGACCGGCATCGCGCCCGAGGATCTCGAGCTCGAGGCGCTCGTGCTGCACTCCGACCTTCCCGAGACAGGCTCGTTCGAATGCTCCGACGAGCGGCTCAACGCCCTGCAGTCGGCGATCCAGTGGGGCGGCAGGTCGAACCTCGTCGACATCCCCACCGACTGCCCGCAGCGCGACGAGCGCGAGGGGTGGACGGGCGACTACGCCGTGTTCGCCTCCACCGCCTCCTACAACTTCGACATGAGCCGCTTCTTGCACAAGTGGCTGCGCGACATGCGCGCCGAGCAGGGGCGCGGGGGCGGCATCCCGATGGTCGTGCCGCGGGCCGGCAACGGCTTCCCCGTGGTCGCCACCTCGTGCTGGGGCGACGTGTGCGTGCTCGCGCCGTGGGCCGAATACCTGGCGCGCGGCGATCTCGAGCTGCTGCGCGGCAACTACCGCATGATGACGCGGTTCCTGGATGCTGCTGAGTGGTGGGCGAAGTTCCTCGCGGTCGGGCGCGACCACCGGCGCATCTGGCGCTTCCTCTTCCACTTCGGCGACTGGACCTCGCCCGACGGCTCGGCGAAGGAGTGGATCGCGAAGGGCCGCTGGGTGGGCACCGCCTACTTCGCCAACTCCGCAGGTCTCGTCGCCCGGATCGCCGAGTTGCTCGGCGAGACCGCGGATGCCGCGCGCTTCCGCCGCCTGCGGGAGGACATCATCCGGGCGTACCGCAACGTGTTCACGGATGGTGCGGGCACGCTGAAGAAGGAGTTCCAGACCGCCTACGTGCTGCCGCTGCACTTCGGCATGACGTCGGGGGAGGAGACCGAGGCGATGGTCGACAACCTCGTGCGGCTCATCGACGAGGCGGGCGGCCACCTGCGCACGGGGTTCCCGGGCACGCCGTACATCCTGTTCGCGCTCTCGGACAACGGGCGGTTGGATGCCGCCTACGAGCTGTTGCTGCAGACCGACTGCCCCTCGTGGCTGTACATGGTGGAGTCGGGCGGCACGACGATCTGGGAGCGGTGGGATGCTCTGCGGCCCGACGGCACCGTCAACATCGCCGACCTCGGGCCGGGTGCGAAAGAAGAGGACTCGGGTGGCGGCATGGTGTCGTTCAACCACTACGCCGCGGGCGCCGTGGGCGACTGGCTGTACCGCCGGGTCGCGGGACTCGAGCCGCTCGAGGGCGGCTACCGCACGTTCCGCGTCGCGCCGCGCCCCGGCGGCGGGCTCACCTGGGCGCGCGGCGCGGTGCAGACCCCTTACGGGCAGGCGGCATCCTCCTGGAGTATCGAGTCCGGTCGCTTCACGCTGCGCGTCGAGGTGCCCGTCTCGACGGTGTGCGAGGTGGAGTTGCCCGACGGCACGACCCACGAGCTCGGGAGCGGCAGCCACGAACTCCGCTGTGGACTCGTCCGGGGGTGACGGTGGTTTCGAGACGCGGCCTTGGGCCGCTCCTCAACCACCTGCCAATGATCGAGCAGCGGCGCGGCCGTGCGCGGACGTCAGCTGATCGAGGAGCGGCGCGCGCGGCGCGTGCAGTGCATGGCGAGCTGGTTGAGGAGCGGCCGCGAAGCGGACGCGTCTCGAAACCAGCGTCGAGAGACCCGGCGCACCCCCGCCGAGCGGGTCAGGAGTAGCGCGCGACGAGCTCGCGCTTGAGCACCTTGCCCGAGGGCCCCAGCGGCAGCTCGGGCACGAGGTGCACGACGCGCGGGAACTTGTAGGCCGCGATGCGGTCGCGCACGAAGGCGATGAGCTCGTCGGCGTCGACGGTGTCGTCGTGAGGGATGACGGCCGCGTGGATCTCCTGCCCGTGGGTGTCGTCGGCGACCCCGAAGACCGCCGCGTTGACGACGCCCGGATGCCGCAGCAGCACCTGCTCGACCTCGTTCGGGTAGACGTTGTAGCCGTTGCGCACGATCATGTCCTTCTTGCGGTCGACGATCGTGATGTAGTCGTCGTCGTCCTTCGTGCCGAGGTCGCCCGTGCGGAACCAGCCGTCGGTGAACGTCGCCTCGGTCGCATCCGGACGCCCGAGGTACCCGGCGAACAGGTTGTAGCCGCGCACGACGATCTCGCCGAGCTCGCCATGCGGCAGGAACACGATCTCGTCGTCGTTCTCGGCGTCGACGATCTCGACGTCGACACCCCAGTTCGGCTGCCCGACGGTGCCGGGGCGCGGGGTGCGGCCGACGTAGTTGAACGAGACGGTGGGCGAGGTCTCGGTGAGCCCGTACCCCTCGTGGATGGGGGCGCCGTAGGCCGCTTCGAACTTCTCGAGCGCCGCGACGGGGAGTGCCGCACCCCCGGAGACGGCGAAGTTCAGCGGAGGTCGCGCATCCGTCTGCTCGGCGGCCTGCAGCATGCCGATGTACATGGTCGGCACGGCCGTGAACACGGTCGCGCCGTGCGCCACCATGAGCTCGAGCGCCTCGACGGCGTCGAACTTGGGCAGCAGGATGATGGAGCCGCCGCGCCGGAACGTCACGTTGAGCACCGCCATCTGCCCGAAGATGTGGAAGAGCGGCAGCCCGCCGAAGACGACGTCGTCGCTCGTCATCGGGAAGGTGTCGAGGAGGGCCACGTTGACCTGCTCGACCATGTTGAGGTGGGTGCCGATGGCGCCCTTGGGGGTGCCGGTTGTGCCGCTCGTGTAGAGGATGGTGGCGGCGTCGAGCGGGTTGGTCGAGGTGTAGCGGTCGATGGGGGTCGCGGATGCCGCCTCCGTTTCGAGGCGCGCGATGCCCTTCTCGGCGGCGATGTCGTCGGGCAGCAGCACCGTCGTGAACGGAACGCCCGCACGTGCGGCGGCGACGGCGGCCTCGCCGAGCACGGGCGCGGCGACGACGGCGAGGGTGGCGCCGGAGTCGCGCAGCACGAACTCGATCTCGTCTGCTTTGAACAGCAGGTGCACGGGCACGACGACGGCGCCGAGCGAGAGCACGGCGTAGTACACGCGCACGAAGTCGGGCACGTTGGGGATCACGACGGCGACGCGGTCACCGGGTCCGACGCCGCGATCGCGCAGGGCGCCCGCATAGGCGCGGGTCTGATCCCACAGCGCGCCGTAGGGGATGCTGTGCCCCATGAAGTGCAGTGCGGGGCGGTCGGGCATGCGGTGCGCGGTCTCGGCGAGGATCGCGGCGATCGACAGCGTGGCGTAGCCGGGGCCGTCGTAGAGGGGTGAGGTCGCGGTCATGGCGTTCCTCTCGGGTCGGGCCGTCGTCGTCGACGGCGTTTCGTGGTGTCAGTTCGGATGAGCAGCGGATGCGGGCGTGGCGGATGCGGGCGTGGCGGATGCGGGCGCAGCGGATGCGGGCGCGGCGGCGCGCAGCATCGCGCGCCCGAGCGATTCGAGGTGCACCTCGTCGGGGCCGTCGGCGATGCGCAGGGTGCGGATGCCTGCGGCGAACTCGGCGAGCGGGTAGTCGGCCGAGACGCCTGCCGCGCCGAACAGCTGGATGACGTCGTCGACGATGCGTTCCGCGGCGCGCGGCACGGCGATCTTGATGGCCTGGATCTCGGTGCGCGCCTGCTTGTTGCCGACGGTGTCCATGAGCCACGCGGTCTTCAGCACGAGCAGCCGCAGCGCCTCGAGCTCGGTGCGTGCGGCGGCGATGCGCTGCCGCACGACCCCGTGCTCGGCGAGCGGCCGGCCGAAGGCGACACGTTCCTGCGCGCGCGCGGTCGCGAGGCGCAGGGCGCGTTCGGCCTGGCCGAGGGCGCGCATGCAGTGGTGGATGCGGCCCGGCCCGAGTCGTGCCTGCGCGATCGCGAAGCCCTCGCCGGCGCCCCCGAGCAGGTTCGAGGCGGGCACCCGCACACCGTGGAAGGCGACCTCGGCGTGCCCGCCGTGGTCGCGGTCGTCGTAGCCGAAGACGGTGAGCGGTCGCACGATCTCGACGCCGGGCGCGTCCCGCGGCACGAGCACCATCGACTGGCGGCGGTGCGCGGACGCATCCGGATCCGTGACGCCCATGACGATCAGCAGGGCCGCATCCGGATTCATGGCGCCCGTCGACCACCACTTGCGACCCGTGATCACGAGCTCGTCGCCGTCGCGCTCGATGCGGGTGGCGATGTTGGTGGCGTCGGAGGAGGCGACCTCGGGTTCGGTCATGCAGAAGGCCGAGCGGATGCGCGCGTCGAGCAGGGGTTCGAGCCAGCGCTGCTGCTGCTCGGGCGTGCCGAAGGCGTGCAGCAGCTCCATGTTGCCGGTGTCGGGTGCTGCGCAGTTCATGGCGGCGGGGGCGAGGCGCGGGCTCCACCCCGACAGCTCGGCGACGGGTGCGTAGTCGAGGTTGCTGAGCCCCTGCTCGTGCCCGGGCAGGAACAGGTTCCAGAGCCCCCGGCTGCGCGCCTCGGCTTGCAGTTCGCGCACGATCGGCCGCGCGGTCCACTCGCCGGGGGTCGCCGCGAGCTGATCCTCGAGCACGGGCTCGGCGGGCAGCACGACCTCGTCGAGGAAGGCGCGCATCCGCGCGGTGTAGTCGGCGGCGCGCGGGCTCGGCGCGAAGTCCATCAGGCGTTCACCCCTTCGAGTCGTCTGAGGCCCGCCGCGGCGAGCAGCGGCACGAGTTCGCCGACATGGTCGAAGCCCTCGCCGACGGTCTCGCCCTGATCATGCCGCAGCTGGATGCCTTCGAGGATGATCGCGAGCTTGGCGGCGGCGAAGCCGAGATACCACCCGAGTTCGGGCACCCGGATGCCGCGGCAGGCGGCGTAGGCGTCGAGCAGTTCGTCGAAGGCGGGGTAGCCGGCGGCGGGGTCGACGGCGGTGCGGGAGGCGGCGGAGTCGCCGAGCAGCTCGGCGAGGTCCCAGTAGAGGCCGAGGAGCCCGAGGTCGGTGAGCGAGTCGCCGATCGTCGCCATCTCCCAGTCGAGCACAGCCGCGATGCGCGGGCCGTCGTCGGTGCGCCGCACGAGCGCGTTGTCGAGGCGGTAGTCGCCGTGCACGAGCGAGCTCCAGCGGGTGACCGGCAGGCGTTCGCGCAGCCGCGCGAGCAGACGGTCGAGGTCGGGCAGCTCGCGGAACCGGTTGCCCGCATACTGGGTCGCCCAGCGCCGCAGCTGCCGCTCGAGGAAGCCGTCGGGGCGGCCGACGTCACCGAGCCCTGTGGATGCGGGGTCGAGCGAGTGCAGGCGCGCGAGCGTGCGGGCCAGCTCGAGGCTGATGGCGCGCAGCTCCTCGGCGGTGTAGCCGGCGTTGTCGCCGCGGTCGTCGAGCGTCTCGCCGTCGACGCGCTGCATGAGGTAGAACTCGGCGCCGACGCCCGCGGCCCCCGCGGCGTCGGTCTCGAGCACGTACGGCTCGGGCACGGGCACCGCGGTGCCGTGCAGTCCGCTCAGCACGCGGAACTCGCGCGCCATGTCGTGCGCGGTCGAGAGCACGTGGCCGAGCGGCGGGCGCCGCAGCACGAGCGGCACGGCCGCGCCGTCGATGCGGTAGGTCAGATTGCTGAGCCCGCCGGTCAGCAGTTCGGCGGTGAGCACGCCGTCTCCCCGGAGTTCCGGATGCCGCCCCGCGAGCCAGCGCTCGAACGTGCCGAGCTCGAGGCCGGTGGGGGAGACGCCGTCGTCCATGCCGAGAACCGTACCATACCGGCTGGTCGGTTTGAACGTGCGAGGCGATCAGCCGATTACGAGATCCCGCTCGATCGCGGTGCGCAACGCATCCGGAATCGGGGTCGGGCGGCGGTCGTCGCGCGACACGAACACGTGCACGAAGGTGCCGGTCGCGAGCAGCTCGCCGTCGGACTCGCGGAAGATGCCCGTCTCCCACGTCACGCTCGTGCGCCCCACCCGCCCGACGCGCACGCCCACCCGCAACGTCTCGGGGAAGCTGCCCGAGGCGCGGTACTCGCACGAGGAGGCGGCGCACACCCCGATCACCTCGCCCGCCACGGGATCGAGCGCGCCCTGGCCGACCATCCAGGTGTTCACGGCGGTGTCCATCGCGGCGTAGTACACGACGTTGTTGACGTGCCCGTACACGTCGTTGTCGTTCCAGCGGGTGGGGAACGGATGGAACCATCCGTAGTCGGCGTCGGTCATGGTGCTCCTCGGTGGCGGATGCGGTCGGTCGCGGATGCGGTCGGGCGGCGCGGTCACCCCAGCACGAGCGCGAAGGCGGCCCGCGCTCGTTCGGCGCTCGGCTGCTCGCCCGCGATGAGGTCGGCGTAGCTGAAGGTCTCGGAGATGCGCACGAGCAGGTAGGCGAGGTCGTGGCGCGCGAGCGCGCCCCCGGCGTGCGGCGCGTGGGCCGCGAGCAGCTGCTCGACGGCGTGCGCGTACCGTCGCTGGATCTCGCTGTCGGATGTCGTCATGAGCCGCAGGGCCCGCTGCGGTTCGCGCTGCAGGAAGCCGCGGAAGTACTCGGCCGTCACGAGGCCGTCGACGAACCGGCCGAGCACGTCGACCACCCGTGCGGGGCCTTCGCCCGTCGCATCCGCCTCCGCTCGGTCGAGGGTGGGGGCCGCGAGGCTCCAGAGCACCTCGGCGAGCAGCGCGTCGCGGTTGCCGACCCAGCGGAAGAGCGAGGTGCGGTCGACCCCCAGCTCGGCCGCGAGCGCGCCCATCTCGACGCGGTGCCCCGCGAGGAACGCCCGGCGGGCCGCCTGCAGGGCGCGATCCGCGTCGCGGTGACCCTCGGCGATCCGCCGCGAGAGCGCGCTCGGCACGGCGTGCGTCGCACGGCTTCCCGCGCCCTCGTCGACTCCGGGCGCGACGGGGTCGGATGCGGACATGCCGGAATGCTAACCGCAAACCGCCCGCTTGCAACATTCCGCGAGATGTTGCATCATCATCCCGCAACGGTCGGTTCCCCTGTGCCGACCGCGTCAAGGAGGACACCATGCCCGACGCCGTCATCGTCGCCGCCGCCCGCACCCCCATCGGTCGCGCCCACAAGGGCTCGCTGCGGGAGGTGCGCCCCGACGACCTCGCCGCCTTCGCCGTGCAGGCCGCCCTCGACCAGCTGCCCGGGCTCGACCCGAGCGAGGTCGAAGACCTCATGCTCGGATGCGGCATGCCCGGCGGGCAGCAGGGCATGAACATGGCGCGCATCGTCGCCGTGCTGCTCGGGCTCGACACTCTGCCCGGCACCACCGTCAACCGCTACTGCTCCTCGAGCCTGCAGACCACCCGCATGGCGCTCCACGCGATCAAGGCGGGCGAGGCCGAGGTGCTCATCTCGGCCGGCGTCGAGTCGGTGTCGAGCGCCGTGCACGGCAACTCCGACTACGTCGAGGGCAAGGACTTCGAGAACCCGCGCTTCGCCGACGCGAAGGCGCGCACCGCCGCGCGTGCGGCAAGCGGGGAGGCGTGGCACGACCCGCGACAGGACGGGCAGCTCCCCGACGTCTACATCGCCATGGGCCAGACCGCCGAGAACGTCGCCCAGCTCACGGGCGTGAGCCGCCAGGAGCAGGACGAGTTCGCGTGCCTCAGCCAGAACCGCGCGGAGGCGGCCATCGCATCCGGGTTCTACGCGCGCGAGATCACGCCGTTCACGCTGCCCGACGGCACGGTCGTCGCGGCCGACGACGGGCCGCGCCCCGGCGTCACGATGGAGGCGCTCGCGGGGCTGCAGCCGGTGTTCCGCGAGAACGGAACCGTCACCGCCGGCAATGCATGCCCCCTCAACGACGGCGCCGCCGCCCTCGTCATCATGAGCGACACGAAGGCGAAGCAGCTCGGGTTCACCCCGCTCGCTCGCATCCTGTCGACCGGCGTCTCGGGGCTCAGCCCCGAGATCATGGGGCTCGGGCCCGTCGAGGCGAGCCGGCAGGCGCTCGCACGTGCCGGGCTCGGCGTCGACGACATCGACCTCGTCGAGATCAACGAGGCCTTCGCCGCGCAGGTGATCCCCTCGGCGCGCGAGCTCGGGGTGCCGTGGGAGAAGCTCAACGTGCACGGCGGCGCGATCGCCGTCGGCCACCCCTTCGGCATGACGGGTGCGCGCATCACGACGACGCTCCTCAACGGCCTGCGCAGCACCGATGCGACCCTCGGCCTCGAGACCATGTGCGTCGGCGGCGGCCAGGGCATGGCCATGGTGATCGAGCGGCTCGCCTGACATGCGCATCCGGGGTGCCGTGCTCGAGCGGATGGGGGAACCCCGCCCGTACGCCGACTCGCGTCCCGTCGTGGTGCGCGAGCTCGAACTCGACGAGCCCGACACCGACGAGCTGCTCGTGCGCATCGAGGTCGCGGGCGTGTGCCACTCCGACCTCTCGGTCGTCGACGGCAACCGACCGCGGCCGCTGCCGATGCTGCTGGGGCACGAGGCGGCAGGCGTCGTCGAGCGCGTCGGCGCGGGAGTGACGGATGTCGCCGTCGGCGACCGCGTCGTCATGACCTTCCTGCCGCGCTGCGGCGACTGCCCCGGCTGCGCGAGCGAGGGTCGGATGCCGTGCGAGCGCGGATCCGCGGCGAACGCGGCGGGTGAGCTGCTGGGCGGCGGGCGACGCCTGACCCTCGACGGGCAACACGTGCACCACCACCTCGGCGTCTCGGCCTTCGCCGACCACGCCGTCGTCTCGCGGCGATCTGTCGTGCCGGTGCCCGCCGACGTGCCCGCCGAGGTCGCGGCCCTGCTCGGGTGCGCCGTGCTCACGGGAGGCGGGGCCGTGCTCAACGCGGCACGCCCCGAGCCCGGCGCTCCCGTGCTCGTCGTCGGCCTCGGCGGGGTCGGCATGGCGGCGCTGCTCGTGGCGCGAGCGCTCGGGCATCCCGTCGTGGCGGTCGACGCACGTGCCGACAAGCTCGACGCGGCGCGCGCGCTCGGTGCGGAAGCGGCTCTCGACCCGTCCGCGCTCGCCGACTCGCGCATCCGCACGCCCGTCGCGATCGAGGCCGCCGGCCACCCCGCCGCGTTCGAGACCGCGTTCGCCGCCACCGCGCCCGGCGGCACGACCGTCACGGTGGGCCTGCCGCATCCCGACGCCCGCTCGAGCATCTCGCCGCTCACCCTCACCGCCGAGGCGCGCACCGTGATCGGCAGCTACCTCGGCAGCTCGGTGCCCGAGCGCGACATCCCCCGCTACGTCGAGCTGTGGCGGGCCGGGAGCCTCCCGGTCGAGGCACTCGTCTCGGACCGCATCGCACTCGACGACATCGCAGCCGCCTTCGACACGCTCGCCGACGGGGCCGCGCTCCGTCAGCTCATCGTGTTCTGACCCTCACGAAAGGAACCCCCATGACCTCCAGAGTCGCCGTTGTGACCGGTGCCGCCCGCGGCATCGGCGCCGCCATCGCCCGTCGCCTCGCCTCCGACGGCAACGCCGTCGCCGTGATCGACCTCGACGAGGCGGCCACCGCCGACACCGTCGAGGCGATCCGCGCCGCGGGCGGGCGGGCCGCAGGCATCGGAGCGGATGTCGCCGACGAAGCGCAGGTCGCCGCCGCGATCGAGCGCACCGCGGCCGAGCTCGGAGCCCCGACGATCCTCGTCAACAACGCCGGCATCCTGCGCGACAACCTGCTGTTCAAGATGAGCGTCGACGACTGGGATGCCGTGCTCGGCGTGCACCTGCGCGGTGCGTTCCTCGTCTCGCGCGCCGTGCAGGCGCACATGGTCGAGGCCGGCTGGGGGCGCATCGTGAACCTGTCGTCGACCTCGGCGCTCGGCAACCGCGGGCAGGCCAACTACGCGGCCGCGAAGGCCGGCATGCAGGGCTTCACGAAGACGCTCGCGATCGAGCTCGGTCGCTACGGGGTGACCGCGAACGCGATCGCGCCGGGGTTCATCGAGACCGACATGACGGCGGCCACCGCGCGTCGCGTCGGCATGGAGCCCGAGGAGTTCTTCGCGCTCGCCGTGAAGGAGATCCCGGTGGGGCGCACGGGGCGACCGGATGACATCGCGGCCGCGGCGTCGTTCTTCTGCTCCGAGGAGGCCGGTTTCGTCTCCGGCCAGGTGCTCTACGTGGCGGGAGGGCCGCGCGCATGAGCGCGTCGTTCGCATCCCCCGCCGAGCTGCTGGGCGCCGTCGGCACGGAGCTCGGCCCGGGGGAGTGGATGAGCGTCGACCAGGCGCGCATCTCGCTCTTCGCCGAGGCCACGGGCGACCACCAGTGGATCCACGTCGACCCCGAGCGGGCAGCATCCGGCCCCTTCGGCACGACGATCGCGCACGGCTACCTCACGCTCTCGCTGCTGCCGGCGCTCGCCGCGGGCTTGCTCGAGGTGAGCGGCGTGGCGATGGCCGTCAATTACGGGCTCGACCGCGTGCGGTTCCTGCAGCCCGTGCCGGCGGGTTCGCGGGTGCGTGCCTCTGCGGTCGTCACGGGCGCGGAGCAGACGCCCCTCGGCATCCGTCTCGCCCAACGGGTGACGGTCGAGATCGAGGGCGCCGACAAGCCCGCGCTCGTCGCCGACACGCTCGCCGTGTTCGCGCCCGCCTGAGTCCCCGAGAGTACGCACTTTCGGCGCGACACGCCCGCTGAGCACCCCCGAAGTGCGTACTCTCGCGGAGAGGCCGCGCCTCAGCGACCGCGCACGCGGCGCAGCACGCGAGCCGTCGCGAGCACGGCCTCGGCCGCCTCCTGGCCCTTGTCCTCCTTCGACCCGGGGAAGCCGGCACGGTCGATGCCCTGCTGCTCGTCGTCGAGGGTCAGCACCCCGAAGCCGACGGGCTTGCCCGTGTCGAGAGCCACGCGGGTGAGGCCGTCGGTGGCCGCGTTCGACACGAAGTCGAAGTGCGGGGTGCCGCCCCGGATGATCACACCGAGCGCGACCACGCCATCCGCTCCCGCCTCGAGGGCGGCCTTCGCCACCACCGGCAGCTCGAAGCTGCCCGGCACACGGAACACCTCGACCTCGGCACCGGATGCGGCGAGCGTGCGCAGCGCGCCCGTCAGCAGGCCCTCGGTGATGCGATCGTGCCAGGTGCCGGCGACGACGGCGATCCGCAGACCCGTGCCGTCGGTGTCGACCTGGGTGGGGCGACCTTCGCCGCTCATTCGGTTCCTCCGATCGTCGTGAGGCGCTCGACGAGCGCCTGGTGGCTGGGAAGCGCGTGACCCATCCGGTCGCGCTTCGCGTCGAGGTAGCCCTCGTTGAACTCGCCGACGCCCACCACGAGCGGCACGAGCTGCTCGACCTCGACCCCGCGCTCGGCGAGCTGCCGGGCCTTCTCGGGGTTGTTGCTCAGCAGGCGCACGCGGCGGATGCCGAGGTCCTTGAGGATCGCGACCGCGGCACCGTAGTCGCGTGCGTCGGCGGGCAGCCCGAGGGCGAGGTTCGCGTCGAGCGTGTCGAAGCCGTCCTCCTGCAGGCGGTAGGCGCGCAGCTTGTTGATGAGGCCGATGCCGCGCCCCTCCTGACCGCGCAGGTAGACGACGACGCCGCCCTCGGCCTGGATGGTGTCGAGCGCCGCGTCCAGCTGCGGACCGCACTCGCACTTGAGCGAGCCGAAGGCCTCGCCCGTCAGGCACTCGGAGTGCACGCGCACGAGGGCCCCGTCGCGCGGCTCGCCCGCGATCCAGGCGACGTGGTCGGCACCCGTCGAGCGGTCGCGGTAGGCGCGCACGCGGAAGCTGCCGTGCGCCGTCGGCACCGTCGTCTCGACCTCGAAGCTCACGCGCTGCCACTCGGGCACAGTCACCTCGGCCTTGGGGTCGCGTTCGCAGCGGCGCTCCTCCATGAACCGGATGAGCGCCTCGATCGTGATGACGGGCACGTTCTCGCGCTCGCCGAGCCGCAGCAGGTTCGGCAGCCGCATCATCTCGCCGTCCTCGTCGACGATCTCGACGATCGCCGCGACGGGGGTGAGTCCCGCGAGCTTGAGCAGGTCGACGGATGCCTCGGTGTGCCCGTCGCGTTCACGCACGCCGCCGTCGACGGCGCGCAGCGGCAGGATGTGGCCGGGCCGGTGCAGGCTCTCGGGCGTCGAGGTGGGGTCGGCGAGCACCCGCAGCGTGTTGGCGCGGTCGGATGCCGAGATGCCCGTCGAGAGCCGGTTCGCGGCGTCGACGGACACCGTGTACGCCGTGCCGCGCGGATCCTCGTTGTGCTCGACCATCGGCGGCAGGGCGAGCCGGTCGGCGATCTCGTTCGTCATCGGCGCGCAGATGAAGCCGGAGGAGTGCTTGACCGCCCACGCGATCCACTCCTGGCTCGCGGTCTCGGCGGCGAGCACGACGTCGCCCTCGTTCTCGCGGCCCTCGTCGTCGGCGACGATGACGGGTCGACCCTCGCGCAGGGCCTGCAGGGCCGTGGGGATGTCGCTGAGGCTCATCGTGTTGCTCCATTCACCTGAGGGGTCGCAAAGTGCTCCGAAACCGGCGTGTTGGGGGCACTTTGCGACCCCTCACCGAAGGCCAGCATCCGCTCCACGTGCCGCGCCAGGATGTCGGTCTCGAGGTTCACGCGGTCGCCGGGCGCGAGGGCCCCGAGCGTCGTCGCCGCGAGCGTCTCGGGGATGAGCGAGACCTCGAACCACTGCTCGGGTTCCGCGGCATCCGACACGGCGCTCACCGTGAGCGAGGTGCCGTCGATCGCGATCGAGCCCTTGCGGGTCACGAGCGGCGCGAGCTCGGCGGGCAGCGCGAAGCGCACGACGCGCCACGCCGACCCGTCGTCGGTCGCGAGCACGGTTGCCGTGCCGTCGACGTGGCCCTGCACGATGTGGCCGCCGAGCCGGTCGCCGACGGCGGCCGCGCGCTCGATGTTGACCCGATCGCCGGGCCGGCGGTCGCCGATCGTCGTGACGTCGATCGACACTCCCATGACGTCGGCGGTGAACCAGTCGTCGCCCTGGTCGACCACGGTGAGGCACACGCCCGAGACCGCGATCGAGTCGCCGTGGGACGCATCCGATACCGCGAGCGGCGCACGCACGGTGAGGCGCGCGGCATCTCCCGTGCGCTCCCACGCGAGCACCTCGCCGAGTTCCTCGATGATGCCGGTGAACATGGTCAGCTCCTCTTCTCGGGTCGTGCCATCACGAGCAGGTCGTCGCCGAGCTGCTCGACGCTCATGATGCGCAGGCGTCGTGCCTCGGCGAGCGTGCGGATGCCGAGGTCGCCGATCGCGAGCTTCTCGCCCCCCAGCAGGGTCGGCGCGAGGTACACCGCGTACTCGTCTGCGAGTCCGGCCGCGACGACCGCGGAGGCGAGCGTCGGCCCGCCCTCCACGTAGACGCGTCGGATGCCGCGGGCGTCGAGGTCGGCGAGCACGCGTTCGAGGTCGCGGGTTCCCGTCTCGATGACGCCGGCGGGATGGTGTCGCAGGGCCGCATCCGCCGGGAGCGGGCGTTCTCCGACGACGACGGGCACGGGCTGGTGCTGGTGACGCACGAGCTCGCCCGCGTCGCCGCGCACGGTGAGCTGCGGGTCGTCGGCGTACACGGTGCCGGTGCCGACGAGGATCGCGTCGGAGGCGGCGCGCTGCTCGTGCACACGCTGGCGGGCGGCGGTGCCGGTGATCCACTGGCTCGTGCCGTCGGATGCCGCGGCGCGCCCGTCGAGGGTGGAGGCCCACTTGACCGTCACCCAGGGGCGGTGCCGCGCGACGGCCGTCAGCCAGACGTGCAGCAGCTGCTCGGCCTCGTCGGCGAGTACGCCGGGCACGACCTCGACACCGGCGGCCCGCAGCCGTTCGGCGCCCCCCGCGGATTCACGACCGGGGTCGGTGACGGCGTAGACGACGCGTGCGATTCCGGCGGCGATGAGCGCCTCGCTGCAGGGGCCCGTGCGGCCGGTGTGGTTGCACGGCTCGAGGGTGACGACGGCGGTGAGCCCGCGGGCGTCGGTGAGATGCGACAGGGCGTCGACCTCGGCATGCGGCGTTCCGGCGCCGCGATGCCAGCCCTCGGCGACGATGCGTCCGGTGTCGTCGAGCAGCGCGCAGCCGACCTGCGGGTTGCCGCCCGTGACCGGTCCGCGTTCGGCGAGCTCGAGGGCGCGGCGCATCGCGACGTCGTACGCGGCCGTGTCGCGAACTGCCGTGACCGCCATGGCATCCCTTCCGGTTCCGGTCCGGGGATGCGCGACGAGTCGGCGCCCGCCGACGGATGCCGGGAACGGCTCCGCCGACGCGTGCTTCCTTCCATCCGGACTGTCACCGTCGGTTCCGGAGTTCCACCGGATCGGCCCCGCCTCGGGTGAGGCAGGGTTCGCGGACTATCACCGCCGGTGCGGATTTTCACCGCCCCCGGAGCACGTGCTGCTTGCTTCGGAGTCTACAACGCGTCGTTGTCGCGACTATTCCCGGGCGCCGTCGTGAGGAGGTCGACGATCGTCTCGAGCCGCGCGTCGATCCCGTCGAGCCGTTCGTCGATCCCGTCGAGCCGCGCGTCGATCCCGTCGAGCCGCTCGTCGACTGCGTTGAAGCGCTCGTCGACTGCGTTGAAGCGTTCGTCGACCGCGTTGAACCATTCGTCGACTGCGTTGAAGCGCTCGTCGACCGCGTTGAACCGCTCGTCGACCGCGTTGAACCGCTCGTCGACCGCGTTGAACCGTTCGTCGACTGCGTTGAACCGTTCGTCGACCGTGTCGAGGCGTGCGGAGAGCTTCTCGTCGACCGCGTCGATGCGTGCGGTGAGTTTCTCGTCGACCGCGTCGACGCGTGCCGTGAGCTTCTCATCGACGGCGTCGATGCGTGCGGTGACGTTCTCCTCGAGCAGCGTGAACTTCTTGTCGAGCTCACCGAACTTGCCCGTCATCAGGAGCACGTGCTCCTTCACGATGGCGGCATTGCGCTCGATGTCGTCGAGCTTGCGGCCGATGAGTCCCACCTCGGCGGTGATCCGCACCCCCGTGCTCACGAGCTCCTTCTCAAGCCGCACGACGCGATCGCTCAGCACCTGGTGGTTCGCGCGCACGTCGTCGGTGAGGCTCTCCAGATCGTGGTGGGTCTGATCGTGGGCGGCGATGAGCAGCGAGAGACGAGGATCCATGGGTGAGACGGGCGCAGCAGGTGCGGTCATCGGGCATCCTTTCGGGCAAGCGGGGGGCGGGGGTGTTCGCGAGGCTAACAAGCGCCCGTGACGACCCGCCAGGGTCCGACACCGATCTTGGGAAAGCCCGGCCACGGCCTGCCTGTGGAGGAGCAGACGACGTGCTCAGCCCAGCAGCGCAGGCAGCTGTGCCAGCCCCCGGATGACGGGAACACCCTCGCTCGCGGCTTCCGCGAGTTGCTCCGTCGTGGCGACGCCGCGGCGGTCGATCCACACGCCCAGCAGGCCCGCGCGCGCGGCGCCGATCGCGTCGGTGTGCAGACGGTCGCCCACGTAGCAGGCCTGCTCGGGCTCCACCCCGAACCGCCGCGCCGCCAGGTGGAAGATGCCCGCGTCGGGCTTCGCGACTCCCACCTCGCCGCTCGCGACCACGTGGTCGAGCGGGATGAGCGCATCGAGGCCCGTTCCCACGATCTTCGTGGTCTGGAACTCCAGGTCGCCGTTCGTGATGATGCCGAAGACGCGCGGCGCGATCTCGGCGAGGCAGGCGCGCACGTCGTCGTGCAGGGTCCAGCTCGTGCGGTAGTGGTCGGTGTAGTCGGCGAACCATCGCAGCGCCGCGTCATCGTCGAGCTCGATGCCGTACGGTGCCACGAACGCGCGCGCCCGCGCACGACGCTGCTCGAGGTAGTCGATCTCTCCCGCGAGGTAGCGGTGGTAGTGCTCCTCCTCGAGCGCGTTCCAGCGGGCGAACTCGGAGACGGGATCGGCCGTGGCGAGCGCGCCGCCGAGCGCCGTGCGATGCGCGAGGATCCCCGCCTCCACCGACTCGCGGTGCGCGAAGAGCGTGTCGTCGAGATCGAACAGCACGACCCGGATGCTGCGCCCGTTCACAGCGGCCACCCCGGTCGCGGTGCGCCGTCGTCGCTCGCGAGCAACGAGCCGTGCCAGGAAGCCGGCCGCACGCCGTCGCGCTCGCACACGGTCGACTCGCGTACGCCCTCGTAGCGGAAGCCGAGAGCGCGGGCCACCCGTGCCGAGGCGACGTTGCCGACGTGCGCCTCCCATCCGATCCGCTCCACTCCGAGCTCGGCGAACACCCAGCGGCACACCTCGCGGGCGGCCTCGGTCATGTACCCGCGCCCGCGTGACGCGGCACCCATCCAATAGCCGATCTCACCGCGCTCGGGGTGCCAGCCGACCGAGCCGAGGTGCGGGCCGTCCTCGTGCTCGCGGGTGCTCCAGATGAACCCGCCGCCCGTCGCCCAGCCCAGTGCCACGACGCGACGCACGAAGTGCTCCGCGTCCGCGCGCGTGTACGGCCACGGGAGCGCGGCGAGCATCGCGACCATGTCGCGGTCTTGGCACAGCTCGGTGATCGTGTCGATGTCGACCTCGGTCGGCGCCGACAACACGAGCCGCTCGGTGCGCAGCACCACGGGGTCCATCCCAGCCGCCTCAGCCGCGTCGGGGAAGGAAGCCGACGCGGTCGTAGGCGCGCGCGAGCGTCGCCTCGGCGATCTCGTTCGCCCGGTCGGCGTTCACCGCGAGCACCCGGTCGAGTTCGGCCGGGTCGGCGAGCAGCTCGAGGGCCCGCTCACGCACGGGACCGAACTCCGCGACCACGGCATCCGCGACGGCGCTCTTCAGATCGCCGTAGCCGCGGCCCGCGAACTCGTGCTCGAGGGTCTCGATCGACGTGCCGCCGAGCACCGACAGCAGGGTGAGCAGATTCGAGACGCCCGGCTTCGCCTCGCGGTCGAAATGCACCGAGCCGTCGTTATCGGTCACGGCCGACTTGATCTTCTTCACGAGCCGGTTCGGTTCGTCGAGCAGCCACAGGATGCCGTTCTCGGTCTCGCCCGACTTCGACATCTTCGCGCCCGGGTTCTGCAGGTCGTAGACCTTCGCGGTCTCCTTGAGCACCGAGACCTCCGGCACGACGAAGGTCTCGCCGAAGCGCGAGTTGAAGCGTTGCGCGAGGTCGCGTGTGAGTTCGACGTGCTGGCGCTGGTCTTCACCGACGGGCACGATCTCGGCGTCATAGAGCAGGATGTCGGCCGCCTGCAGGATCGGGTACGTGAACAGGCCGACCGAGGCGGAGTCGGCGCCCTGCTTGGCCGTCTTGTCTTTGAACTGCGTCATGCGGCTCGCCTCGCCCATACCCGTGATGGTGTTGAGCACCCAGGCGAGCTGTGCGTGTGCGGGCACGTGCGACTGCACGTAGAGGGTCGACGCGGATGGGTCGATGCCGGCCGCGATGTACTGTGCGGCCGTGCGGCGGGTCTTCTCGCGCAGGGTCGACGGGTCCTGAGGAACCGTGATGGCGTGCAGGTCGACGACGCAGAAGACCGCGTCGTAGTCGGCCTGCAGCTGCTTCCACTGCAGGAGGGCGCCGATGTAGTTGCCGGCGTGCAGCGAGTCGGCGGAGGGTTGCATGCCCGAGAAGAGGCGCGGCTTGGTCATGTCTCAGAACTTTCGGTGGGGATTTCGATGCGCGGCCTGCGGCCGCTCCTCAATCTGCGGTGCGGTCAGAGCGCATAGTCGACGACGACGGGGGCGTGGTCCGACCATCGCTGGTCGTAGGCCTCGGCGCGATCGATCGTGTACGACACGACCTTCTCGGCGAGCGCGGCGGTCGCGAGGTGGTAGTCGATGCGCCACCCGGTGTCGGTGTCGAACGCCTTGCCGCGCTGCGACCACCACGTGTACGGGCCCGGCACCTCGCCCGCCCAGCGGCGGCCGACATCCACCCAGCCGAAACCGGCGCCGGCGTTGTAGCCCTCCTCGCCCTCGGCCCCGACGAACCGGTCGAAGTAGGCGCGTTCCTCGGGCAGGAAGCCGGCGCGCTTCACGTTGCCCTTCCAGTTCTTGATGTCGAGCGTGCGGTGCCCGACGTTGAGATCGCCGACGATGAGCGAGAGCGGGTTGTGCTCGGCGAGCTTCGGCAGGCGCTCGGCCATGGCGTCGAGGAACTTGTACTTCTCGACCTGCTTGGGGGTGTCGGCCTCACCCGAGTTCACGTAGGTGGAGACGATGGTGACGATCGTGCCGTCGACGTCGTAGTCGGCCTCGAGCCAGCGTCCCGCCGAGTCGAAGTCGTCGGGGCCGAGCGTCACCCGATGGATGTCGGCCTTGCGGCGGCTCGCGAGCGCGACGCCCGCGCGACCCTTCGCGGTGGCGGGGTCGTGCAGCACATCCCACTCATCACCGAGCAGCGCCGTCAGGTCGTCGGTCTCGGCGCGCACCTCCTGCAGCGCCAGGATGTCGACGCCGCGTGGGGCGAGCCACTCGCCCATCCCCTTGCGGAAGGCGGCGCGGACGCCGTTGACGTTGACGGAGGCGATACGAAGCGGTCGGGACACGTCGTCAACTCTAGCCAGCGCATCCGACACTCACCGTCGCCCGAACAGCCGTCTCCAGAAGCCGGGACGCTCCTCGGCGAGCTCCTCGCGCAGTTCGGCCTTGAGACGCTCGCGCTCCGCCTCCTCCTCGGCGCGGCGCCGGGCCGCGAGCTCGGCGTCGAGCGGCACCCCGGCATCCTTCATCGACACGAACACCCAGCACGCCGCGATGAGGATCACCTGGCAGATGAGCGTGAACCAGATGAGCAGTCCGATGATCACCGCGAATGACGCCAGGAGCGGATTCCTCGTCGCGCCGCCCAGCAGCGCGGTGCCGAGCACCTTGAGCACCCCGAGCGCGAGCGCGCCGAGCAGGGCGCCCTGCGCCAGGTAGCGCAGCGGGATGTGCACGCCCGCGAGCACGCGGTAGAACGCCGCGAGCACGACCGTGTCGAGCAGGAACATGAGCAGGATCGACAGGCCGCGCCCCAGCAGCGTCGTCGCCTCCGACTCGCGGATGCCGAGCATGTCGAGCACCCCGTCGAGCGCCTGCGACGAGAGCACCGAGAGCCCGGCCGAGATGAGCAGCAGGATGCCGAAGCCGATCGCCAGGCCCAGATCCTTGAGCTTGAGCAGGATGAAGTTGGTGCCAGACGGGGGAAGGTCGCCGAGCAGACGCACCGCGTCGCGGGCGGACGCGAGCCAGCCGAGCGCCGTGAAGAGCAGACCACCCAGCGCGACGGCGCCGGTCCAGGTGAAGACGGTCGGATTGACGAGCGCCGCGGGGTCGATCGCGCCGCCGTCGCCCGTGTCGATGAGCCCCGGCACCGCCGAGGCGATGAGCGAGAACAGTCCGTCCTGCAGCTCGGGGCTGCCCGAGAGCACGATGCCGAAGATCGAGAACGCAACCCAGATGGCCGCGAACACGGCGAAGATCGCCTGGTTCGAGAGCCCCGCGGCGAGCAGTGGCCCCCGGTGCGCTCCGTAGTCGAGGAACACCCGCACGGGTCGCAGCGCCATGACCCGAGCGATCACCCGTTGCACCCACGCGATCAGCGCGGGCGGCTTCTTCGCATCCGTCCCCTGCGATTCAGCCACCCCTCCACGCTAGCGGGGCACCCGCATCCGGGAACCCCCTTGCACGTCCCGTCTCAAGGAGTCAGGCAACCCGTCTCAAGGAGTGCAGCATCCGACATGCCGTCATCAGCCACAGCAGTCGACTCGCGCCACATCGACTCCTTGAGACGGGTTGCGCACGTCCTTGAGATGGGACGTGCAAGGGGCCGGCAGACAAGGGGGAGCGAACAGCGGATGCCGGAGCACGCCCGCCGGAACGCCCTACTTCTTGGGGATGTCGGGCTTGCCGCGCAGTACGGCGGCCTTGACCTCGGCGATCGCCTTCGTCACCTCGATGCCGCGCGGGCACGCCTCGGTGCAGTTGAAGGTCGTGCGGCACCGCCACACGCCCTCCTTGTCGTTGAGGATGTCGAGGCGCACGCTCGCGGCCTCGTCGCGGGAGTCGAAGATGAAGCGGTGCGCGTTCACGATCGCGGCGGGTCCGAAGTACTGGCCGTCGGTCCAGAACACCGGGCACGAGGAGGTGCACGCGGCGCACAGGATGCACTTGGTCGTGTCGTCGAAGCGCGCACGCTGCGCGACCGACTGCACGCGCTCCTTGCCGTCCTTCGGCTTCGCGTCGGCGATGAGGAACGGCTGGATCTCGCGGTAGGAGGCGAAGAACGGCTCCATGTCGACGATGAGGTCCTTCTCGAGCGGCAGACCCTTGATCGCCTCGACGTAGATCGGCTTGGTGATGTCGAGATCCTTGATGAGGGTCTTGCACGCGAGCCGGTTGCGGCCGTTGATGCGCATCGCGTCCGAGCCGCAGATGCCGTGGGCGCACGAGCGGCGGAAGGTGAGCGAGCCGTCCTGCTCCCACTTGATCTTGTGCAGCGCGTCGAGCACGCGGTCGGTCGCGTACAGCTCGACGTCGAAGTCCTGCCAGTACGGCTCGGCGTCCTTCTCCGGGTCGAAGCGGCGGATGTTGAGGGTCACGGTGAAGGCCTGGATCGGGGCCTCCGCGGACCCCGCGGTGTCGACCGCCTCGAGTGTGGCAGCGCCGGCCATCAGTACTTCCTCTCCATCGGTTGGTAGTTGGTGATCACGACGGGTTTCCAGTCGAGCGTGATGTGGTCCGCGGCGTCGGCGGAGTGTGGGTCACCCGTGAGGTAGGCCATCGTGTGCTTCATGTACGTCTCGTCGTCGCGCTTGGGGTAGTCGTCGCGCATGTGGCCGCCGCGGCTCTCCTTGCGGTTGCGCGCCGAGTAGACGACGACCTCGGCGAGGTCGAGCAGGAACCCGAGCTCGATCGCCTCGAGCAGGTCGGTGTTGAAGCGGTGACCCTTGTCGTGGATCGACACGTTCTTGTAGCGCTCGCGCAGCGAGTGGATCGTCTGGGTCACCTTCTCGAGCGACTCGTCGGTGCGGAACACCTGGGCGTTCCGGTCCATCTCGTCCTGCAGCTCCTTGCGCAGCGCGGCGATCCGCTCGGTGCCGGTCGAGGTGCGCAGGTTCTCGACGAGGTTCCGGATGCCGGCGGCGGCATCCGCGGGGATCGGCGTGAAGTCGACGGTTTCGGCGTAGTCGACGGCGTTGTTGCCGGCCCGCTTGCCGAAGACGTTGATGTCGAGCAGCGAGTTGGTGCCGAGACGGTTGGAGCCGTGCACCGAGACGCACGCGCACTCGCCGGCGGCGTAGAGGCCCGGCACGATCGTGTCGTTGTCGCGCAGCACCTCGGCCTTGACGTTGGTGGGGATGCCGCCCATCGCGTAGTGCGCGGTCGGCATCACGGGCACCGGCTCGACGACGGGGTCGACACCGAGGTAGGTGCGGGCGAACTCGGTGATGTCGGGGAGCTTCGTCTCGAGCACCTCGGCGCCCAGGTGCGTGCAGTCGAGCAGCACGTAGTCCTTGTGCGGGCCGGCGCCGCGCCCCTCGGCGACCTCCTGCACCATGCAGCGCGAGACGATGTCGCGCGGGGCGAGGTCTTTGATCGTGGGGGCGTAACGCTCCATGAAGCGTTCGCCGGATGCGTTGCGCAGGATCGCGCCCTCACCGCGGGCGCCCTCGGTGAGCAGGATGCCGAGGCCGGCGAGTCCGGTCGGATGGAACTGGAAGAACTCCATGTCCTCGAGCGGCAGGCCCTTGCGCCAGATGATGCCGACGCCGTCGCCCGTGAGGGTGTGGGCGTTGGAGGTGGTCTTGTAGATCTTGCCGAAGCCGCCGGTCGCGAACACGATCGACTTGCCCTGGAAGACGTGCAGCTCGCCCGTCGCGAGCTCGTAGGCGACGACGCCGGAGGGCTGCTCGACGCCGTCGACCTCGGTCATCACGAGGTCGAGCGCGTAGAACTCGTTGAAGAAGTTCACGCCGAGCTTGACGCAGTTCTGGAACAGCGTCTGCAGGATCATGTGGCCGGTGCGGTCGGCCGCGTAGCAGGCGCGACGCACGGGCGCCTTGCCGTGGTCACGGGTGTGGCCGCCGAAGCGGCGCTGGTCGATGCGGCCCTCGGGCGTGCGGTTGAACGGCAGGCCCATGTTCTCGAGGTCGAGGACCGCGTCGATCGCCTCCTTGGCGAGGATCTCGGCCGCGTCCTGGTCGACGAGGTAGTCACCGCCCTTGACGGTGTCGAAGGTGTGCCACTCCCAGCTGTCCTCTTCGACGTTCGCGAGCGCCGCGGCCATGCCGCCCTGCGCGGCTCCCGTGTGCGAGCGGGTCGGGTAGAGCTTCGTGATCACCGCGGTGTTGGCGCGCGGTGCCGCCTCGATCGCGGCCCGCATCCCGGCTCCGCCCGCGCCCACGATGACGACATCGTGGCGGTGGTAGTGGACGCCGTCGATGACGTCCCCATCTTCGAACTCGAGGTAGTCGGTCACGTTCTCTCTCACTGCTCGGCGCGCGCTACTGGGCGGCGCAGATGGCGATCAGCTCGGCGTTGTCGGTGTCGCCGAGGCAGGGGTCGAAGGTCGTCAGCACGAGCGTGCCGAGCACGAGCAGCACGACGGTCGTGATGCCGAGCGCCCACAGCAGCACGGTGCGGAAGCGGCCGTGCGCGTAGTCGTTGATGAGCGTGCGCATGCCGTTGGAGCCGTGGATGAGGGCGAGCCACAGCAGCAGCAGGTCCCACACGATCCAGATGGGGTTGGCGAACTTGCCGGCCACGAACGCCCAGTCGAGGATCGACACCTTGCCCGGGAAGATCAGGTTGTAGAAGAGGTGGCCGAAGATCAGCACGACGAGCAGCACGCCCGAGACGCGCATGTAGATCCAGCCCCACTTCTCGATGTTGAAGCGGTTGCGCTTGCGGTGGCTCAGGTGCGGGCTGCGCGGCGCCGCGATGTTCTGCGCGGTCATCAGTGTCCTCCGAAGACGACCATCAGGTGCCGCGGCACGAAACCGAGCAGCAGCACGATCCAGAGGGCCACGACGACCCAGAACATGACCCGCTGGGCGCGCGGCCCCCACGAGAACATGTCGATGAAGATGATGCGCAGGCCGTTGAGGGCGTGCAGCCCCACGGCGGCGACGAGCGCGACCTCGCCGAGGCCCATGATGGGCGTCTTGTAGGTGCCGATGACCGCGTCATACGCCTCGGGGCTGATGCGGATGAGCGCCGTGTCGAGGATGTGCACGAGCAGGAAGAAGAAGATCGCCGTGCCGGTGATGCGGTGCAGCACCCACGACCACATGCCCTCGCGGCCGCGGTAGAGCGTTCCTGCCAGCCGGCGCTGCTTCGGTTCGGGAATGGGTGCCGCGGGGCTCTCAGCTGGTGCGGCCTGGCTCGTCACGGCACTTTCTCCCTCGCGAGTCGTTCGTCGTCGGAACGGCCTTCAGTCTATGCCCGACCCTCGTCGGTCGCAGTTGAGGGTACCCTCACTTGTCTCGATATCGAGATATCCCGCACGCGTGCCCTCTCTATGGTTGACGCATGTCGACATCCCTCGAGCGCTTCTACGGCGTCATCCCCGCCGGCGGCGTCGGGTCGCGCCTATGGCCGCTCTCCCGCGCCGACGCGCCGAAGTTCCTGCACGATCTCACGGGCTCGGGCCGCACCCTGCTGCAGGGAACCTGGGAGCGGCTCGCGCCCCTGGCCGGCCCCGATCGCGTGATGGTCGTCACCGGGCGCGCCCACCGGGCGGCCGTCGAGGCGCAGATCCCCGAGCTCGACGACCGCAACATCGTGCTCGAGGCCGCTCCCCGCGACTCCACGGTCGCGATCGGTCTCGCGGCCGCGATCCTGCTGCGCCGGGATCCGGATGTCATCATCGGCTCGTTCGCGGCCGATCACGTCATCGGCGACGAGGTCGCCTTCCGCGCGACGGTCGAGCAGGCCGTCGCCGCAGCCGATGCCGGCTACATCGCGACCATCGGCATCCAGCCCACCGAACCGGCGATCGGCTTCGGCTACATCGAGTGCGCGGATGCGGCGTCGATCGCGGGTGCGCCCGACGCGCTGCTCGTGGCGAGCTTCGTGGAGAAGCCGGATGCCGCGACCGCGGCGCGCTACCTCGCCGACGGCAAACACCTGTGGAACGCGGGCATGTTCATCGCCCGCGCCGACCTGCTGCTCGAGCAGATCGGCGCGTTCGACGCGCAGTTGCGCGCCCAGCTCGAGGAGCTCGCGGCCGCGTGGGACGACCCGGCCACGAGGGGCCCCGCCGTCGACCGGCTCTGGCCGGTGCTGCGCCGCATCGCGATCGATTACGCCGTCGCCGAGCCCGCCGCGGCCGCCGGACGCCTGGCCGTCATCCCGGGTCGATTCGACTGGGACGACGTGGGCGACTTCGCCTCGGTCGCCAAGCTCAAGGCGGGCGGGCGGTCGAGCGACCTGTCGATTCTCGGCGAGAACGCGCGCGTGCTCGCGGATGCCTCGAGCGGCATCGTCGTGAGCCAGTCCGACCGCATCGTGTCGCTCATCGGCGTGCACGACATCGTCGTGGTCGACACCCCGGATGCGTTGCTCGTGACGACGACCGCGAACGCCCAGCGCGTCAAAGCGGTGGTCGACGCGCTCAAGCTCTCGGGTCGCGACGACGTTCTGTAGGGCCCCAGACGCGCGCATCTGCGCTCCGAGCCGCATCCGCGCGCACGCCTCGTGCTCATATGAGCACAAACATTTCCGAGACGTTTGCGAAGCTCGGCGGGTGTGTAACTGTTCTGTTGCGAGCGCCGTTGCTCATGTCTCGGCGTGCGTCACAGAAGGTAACGTGGATCGCGACCCGCCGGCATCCTGCCCGGCGACTTCTTGGAGGACACAGTGACAATCACGACCCGCAAGGCCGGACTCTCCGGGCTTGCCATCCTGGGTGCGAGCGCCCTGGTGCTCACCGGCTGCGCATCCGCGCCCGAAGAGGACCCGTCGACCGAGCCCGGCGCAACCGACTTCCTCGCCTGCATGGTGTCCGACTCCGGCGGCTTCGACGACCGGTCGTTCAACCAGCTCGGCAAGGAGGGTCTCGAGGCCGCTCAGGACGAGCTCGGCATCGAGATCAACACCGTCGAATCCGCCTCGGAGGACGACTTCGGACCGAACATCGAGAGCCTGCTCGGCCAGGGCTGCAACATGATCGTGACCGTGGGCTTCCTGCTCTCGGCCGCCACGATCACCGCGGCGAACGAGAACCCGGACGTCGAGTTCGCGATCGTCGACGACGCCCTCGACGGCGACTTCGACGGCAAGAACGACACCACCAACGGCAAGCCGATCCTCTTCAACACCGCCGAGGCCGCGTTCCTCGCCGGCTACGCGGCGGCCGCCACGAGCCAGACCGGTGTCGTCGGAACCTTCGGTGGTCTGCAGATCAACCCCGTCACCATCTTCATGGACGGCTTCGTCGACGGCGTCGCGTACTACAACGAGCAGAACGGCGCGTCGGTCAAGGCGATCGGTTGGGACAAGGCGAGCCAGACCGGCTCCTTCACCGGTGGCTTCGCCGCGGGTGTCGAGGCCAAGACGGCGGCGCAGAACCTGCTCGACCAGGGTGCCGACGTGCTCCTTCCGGTCGGTGGCCCGATCTACCAGAGCGCGGCAGAGGCCATCCGTGAGAAGGGTGGCGACATCGCCCTCATCGGTGTGGACGCCGACGTCTACAACACCGACGAGAACGTGAAGGACCTGCTCCTGACCTCGGTCATGAAGGGCGTCGACGCGGGTGTTCACGACACCGTCGTCGCGGCCGCCAAGGGCGAGTTCGACGCGACCCCGTACGTGGGCACGCTCGAGAACGGCGGCGTCGGTCTCGCTCCGTTCCACGACTGGGAGTCGAAGGTTCCGGCCGACCTCGCCGCGACGATCGACGACCTCAAGGCGAAGATCATCTCGGGTGAGATCACGGTGACCTCGCCCGCGACCCCCAAGTAATCACCGTTCGCGACACGGCACGGGGAGGCCGGCACCGCCGACCTCCCCGTTGCCGTGCCGGGGACCGATTTCTAGATTGAGACAATGAAGCTCGAGCTCCGCGGCATCACCAAGCGGTTCGGTGCCCTGGTCGCCAACGACCACATCGATCTCGTCGTCGAACCCGGCGAGATCCACTGCCTGCTCGGCGAGAACGGCGCAGGCAAGTCCACCCTCATGAACGTGCTCTACGGCCTGTACCAGGCCGAAGAGGGCGAGATCCTGCTCGACGACGAGGTCCAGCACTTCTCCGGCCCGGGCGACGCCATGAAGGCCGGCATCGGCATGGTGCATCAGCACTTCATGCTCGTGCCGGTGTTCACCGTCGCCGAGAACGTCATGCTCGGCCACGAGCAGACCAAGGCGGGCGGCATCCTCGACCTGGCGGCGGCCCGCGCGAAGGTGCGCGAGATCTCCGACCGCTTCGGCTTCGACATCGACCCCGACGCCGTCATCGAAGACCTGCCGGTCGGCGTGCAGCAGCGCGTCGAGATCATCAAGGCGCTCTCGCGCGACGCGCAGGTGCTCGTGTTCGACGAGCCGACCGCCGTGCTCACCCCGCAAGAGACCGACGAGCTCATGGCGATCATGCGCCAGCTCAAAGAGGCGGGCACCGCGATCGTCTTCATCACCCACAAGCTGCGCGAGGTGCGCGAGGTCGCCGACCGCATCACCGTCATCCGACTCGGCAAGGTGGTCGGGGAGGCATCGCCCACGGCGACCAACACAGAGCTCGCGTCGATGATGGTGGGCCGCGCGGTCGAGCTCATGATCGAGAAGGCTCCCGCCGATCCGGGCGCCGACGCGTTCGTGATCACCGATCTCTCGGTCATCGACCACCTCAACCAGTACGTCGTCAAGGACGTCTCGCTCACGGTGCGGGCGGGGGAGATCCTCGCCATCGCCGGCGTGCAGGGCAACGGTCAGACCGAGCTCACCGAGGCGATCCTCGGCCTCCAGTCGCGCGCCACGGGATCGATCACCCTCGACGGGGTCGAACTGCTCGGCAAGAGCGTGCGCCGCGTGCTCGACGCCGGCGTGGGATTCGTGCCCGAGGACCGCACAGAAGACGGTCTGATCGCCGAGTTCACGATCGCCGAGAACCTCATGCTCGACCGGTCCAACGGCGCCCCGTTCGTGAAGGCCGGCACGCTGCAGCTGCAGACCCTCGACGCCTTCGCCGAAGAGAAGCTGCGCGAGTTCGACATCCGCGCCCAAGGCATCGACACCTTCGCGGGCCGGCTCTCGGGCGGCAATCAGCAGAAGGTCGTGCTCGCGCGAGAGCTCAGCCGCGAGCTGCGGCTCTTCGTGGCATCCCAACCGACCCGCGGCCTCGACGTCGGGTCGATCGAGTTCGTCCACACCCGGATCGTGCAGGCGCGCGACGCCGGGATCCCCGTGATCGTGGTCTCGACCGAGCTCGACGAGGTCGTCGCGCTCGCCGACCGGATCGCGGTCATGTATCGGGGCGGGATCGTCGGCATCGTGCCGGGCGACACCCCCCGCGAAGTGCTCGGCCTCATGATGGCCGGAGAGACGGGAGCGGCCGCGTGAGCGACGAGCAGATCCCCGCCAAGGGCCAGGTGCCGGCCGAGGAGGTCGAGAACGACCAGGTGCCCGCTCCTCAGCGTGACGCATCCGCCGCACGCGAGAGCGAGCCCGCCCCCGCGGCGAACCGGTTCATCCATGACGTGCTCAGCTCGAGCTGGCTCATCTCGGTTCTCGCCGTCGTCATCGCGCTCGTCGTCGGCGCGGTGCTGATCGCGGCGACCGACCCGGATGTGCAGAAGACCGCCGCGTACTTCTTCGCACGCCCCGGTGACACCTTCGCGGCGATCTGGGCATCCGTGAGCGGTGCCTACGCCTCGCTCTTCCAGGGCGCCGTGTTCAACCCCCGCATGGGCGACTTCGTGCGCGCGATCAAGCCGCTCACCGAGACGCTGACCTTCGCCACGCCGCTCATCACCGCGGGCCTCGGCGTCGCGCTCACCTTCCGCGTCGGCATGTTCAACATCGGTGGCCGCGGCCAGATCCTCATCGCGGCTGCGGCCGCCGGATGGGTGAGCTGGTCGTTCGACCTGCCCGCCGTGGTGCACATCATCATCGCGACGGCGGCCGGCTTCATCGGCGGCGCCATCTGGGCCGGCATCGCGGGACTCCTGAAGGCACGCACGGGCGCCCACGAGGTGATCGTCACGATCATGCTCAACTACGTCGCGTTCTACCTCATCTCCTTCCTGCTCAAGACGCAGGGCGCGCTGCAGGCGCCGGGCTCCAACACCCCGAAGTCGCCGCCGGCGAATCCGAGTGCGACGTACCCGACCCTCACCGACCTGCTCTCGCTGTTCGGGGTCGCCCAGCCCGGGTCGTTCCGCCTCCACTTCGGCTTCATCCTCGCGATCCTCGCGACGATCTGGGTGTGGTACCTGCTCAACAGGTCGAGCCTCGGCTTCCGGTTCCGTGCGGTCGGTGAGAACCCGCGCGCCGCACGTACCGCGGGCATCAGCGTCAAGAGCGTCTACGTCGTGGCGATGCTGTTCTCCGGCGGCCTCCTCGGCCTCGCCGGCGCCTCGCAGGTGCTCGGCACCACCACGACCGGGTTCGCGGCGGGCGTCGACGCGGGCATCGGCTTCGACGCCATCACGGTGGCACTCCTCGGCCGCTCGCGGCCGTGGGGCGTCTTCTTCTCCGGCATCCTCTTCGGTGCGCTCAAGGCGGGCGGATACTCCATGCAGGCCGCCCAGGGTGTGCCGATCGACATCGTGCTCGTCGTGCAGTCGGTCATCGTGTTGCTCATCGCGGCTCCGCCGCTCGTGCGCTCGATCTTCCGACTGCCGCAGCCGGGTGCGCCGCGCACTCGTCGAACGCCCGTGACCGCGGCCTCGAAGGCGGTGACCAAGTGACCACGACCGTTCCCGCCTCCGCGCAGATCGTGCACGAGAAGGCGCTCGTCCGCAGCTGGAAGACGCCGATCGCCCTCGGGATCTTCGCCCTCATCGGCCTCATCATGGCGTTCGCCTACCCGAACGACGGAGAGACCACCTTCACGCTCTCGACGACGGCGGATGCCATCCAGCTTCCGCCGCTCGTCGTGCCGACGACGATCACCGTCATCGTGCTCGCGGTGCTGCTCGTGCTGCTCACGGCCGCGTCCGCGACCTACGTCGCCTCCCGCACGGGACGCGCTCCGTTGTGGATCTCGATCGTGTTCGCGGCGGTGTTCCTCTTCGCCTTCCTCACCTGGGCGGCGGCCGACAAGAACATCCCGATCCCCGGCATGCTCGTCGGAACGCTCGCGCTCAGCGTGCCGCTCATCTTCGGCGCGCTCGGCGGGGTCATCTCCGAGCGGGCGGGGGTCGTGAACATCGCGATCGAGGGGCAGCTGCTCTTCGGCGCGTTCTCGGCCGCCATCGTGGGGTCGATCACGGGTCAGCCGATCGTCGCGCTCATCGCGGCGATGATCGGGGCGGTGCTCGTGTCGTTCGTGCTCGCGGCGTTCTCGATCACCTACCTCGTCGACCAGGTGATCGTCGGCGTCGTGCTCAACGTGCTCGTCACGGGTCTCACGAGCTTCTTCTACTCGAAGGTGCTCACCTCCGACCCGGCGCTCAACTCGCCCGTGAAGTTCCCGGTGACGCCGATCCCCGGGCTCTCGGAGATCCCGATCCTCGGACCGGTGCTCTTCCGCCAGACGGTGATCGTCTACATCCTCTACATCGCGGTGTTCTGCGTGTGGTTCGGACTGTTCAAGACCCGCTGGGGTCTGCGCGTCCGAGCGGTCGGCGAGCACCCGCAGGCGGCCGACACGGTGGGCATCAACGTGAACCGCACGCGCTTCTGGACGGTCTCGCTCGCGGGCGCGATCGTCGGCATCGGCGGCGCGTACTACACGCTGGATGTCGTGGGGCAGTTCGGCAAGGAGATGACCAACGGTGCGGGCTTCATCGCACTCGCCGCGGTGATCTTCGGACGCTGGCACCCCATCCGCGCCACCCTCGCCGGCCTGCTGTTCGGCTTCGCGACCAACCTGCAGAGCGTGCTCGGCATCATCGGCTCGCCCGTGCCATCCGACTTCATGCTCATGCTGCCGTACGTCGTCACGATCTTCGCGGTCGCGGGCCTCGTGGGCGTCTCGCGGGCGCCGGCGGCCGACGGCAAGCCGTACATCAAGTCATGACGAAGATCAGCGCAGAGACCTGGCAGCAGCTGCGGGACGCGGCGAATGCGGCGATCCCGCACGCCTACGTGCCGTACTCGAAGTTCCCGGTGGGGGTCGCGGCGCTCGTCGACGACGGCCGCATCATCTGGGGGTGCAACGTCGAGAACGCCTCCTACGGCCTCACGCTGTGCGCCGAGTGCGCGCTCGTGTCGACGCTGCACATGACGGGCGGCGGCAAGCTCGTGGCGTTCACGTGCGTCGACGGCAAGGGGCAGACGCTCATGCCGTGCGGCCGCTGCCGTCAGCTGCTGTTCGAGCACTCGGCCGAGGGGATGCTGCTCGAGACCGTGTCGGGCATCCGCGCGATCGACGAGGTCATCCCCGACGCCTTCGGCCCGCGCACCCTCGAGGCGTATTCCGAAGGCGATTGAGGAGGCGCGCAGCGCCGTCTCGAGCACGTTGTCAGGTGGTTGAGGAGCCGCGGAGCGGCGTCTCGAAACCATGACGACCCAGGTGGTTGAGGAGCCGCGCAGCGGCGTCTCGAAACCACCGCCCCCGAAAGGACCCCCCTCATGACCATCGAGCCCTTCGACACCGTCGACCTCATCCACCGCAAGCGCGACCGCGGCGAGCTCACCGCCGACGAGATCCGCTGGCTCGTCGACGCCTACACGCGCGGCTACGTGGCCGACGAGCAGATGTCGGCGTTCGCGATGGCGGTGTTCCTCAACGGCATGACGGCCGACGAGATCCGCGAGCTCACCGCTGCGATGGTCGCGAGCGGCGAGCGCCTCGACTTCTCGAGCCTCGACAAGCCCACGACCGACAAGCACTCGACGGGCGGTGTGGGCGACAAGATCACGCTCCCGCTCGCGCCGCTCGTGGCATCCTTCGGCGTCGCCGTGCCGCAGCTCTCGGGCCGCGGCCTCGGCCACACCGGTGGCACGCTCGACAAGCTCGAGTCGATCCCCGGCTGGCGGGCGCGCCTGTCGAACGAGGAGTTCCTCGCCCAGCTCGGCTCGGTGGGGGCCGTCGTGTGCGCGGCGGGCGCCGACCTGGCCCCGGCCGACGGCAAGCTCTACGCGCTGCGCGACATCACGGGCACCGTCGAGGCGATCCCGCTCATCGCCTCGTCGATCATGTCGAAGAAGATCGCCGAGGGCACGGCGTCGCTCGTGCTCGATGTGAAGTTCGGCTCGGGCGCGTTCATGAAGGACTACGACCGCGCCCGCGAACTCGCCGAGACGATGGTGCGGCTCGGCAACGACTCGGGTGTCGCCACGCGTGCCCTGCTCACCGACATGAACGTGCCGCTCGGGCTCGCGATCGGCAACGCCAACGAGGTGCGCGAGTCGGTCGAGGTGCTCGCCGGGGGCGGACCCTCCGACGTCGTCGAGCTCACGGTCGCGCTCGCGCGCGAGATGCTCGCGCTCGCGGGGCAGCCGGATGCGGATGTCGAGGCGGCGCTCGCGGACGGGCGCGCCATGGACACCTGGCGAGCCATGATTCGCGCGCAGGGCGGCGACCCCGAGGCCGCGCTTCCCGAGCCGCGGGAGTCGCATCCGGTGCTCGCCGACGCGGATGGCGTGCTCGCCACCCAGGAGGCGCTCGCGTTCGGCGTGGCCGCCTGGCGCCTGGGTGCCGGCCGCGCCCGCAAGGAGGACCCCGTGGTGCACGCCGCGGGCATCGACCTGCACAAGAAGCCGGGTGACGCCGTGCGTGCGGGCGAGCCGCTCTTCACGCTGCACGCCGACGACCCGGCCCGCTTCGAGCGCGCCCTCGAGTCCCTCGACGGCGCCTACTCGATCGCCCCCGCCGGCACCGAGCTGCCGCCGCGCCCCCTCGTGGCCGCCCGCATCGCCTGACCCCGCCCCCTTGTGGCCGCCCGCATCGCTGGACGCCGCCTCTCGTCCGCACCCGGCCCGTCTGACGGCCGCAACCGACGGTCCACCGTCGCGGGCAGTCCTCCGCGTCTGCCCGCGGGCTCCCATCTCAAGGAACCTCGGCTCCCATCTCAAGGACCCCATGGGGCTGGAGTCGCCTCGTGTGCGTCAAGTAGTCGATTTCGCACGCGAAGTCCTTGAGATGGGATGCTGCGTTCCTTGAGATGGGATGCCGCGTTCAGACGGCGGGGTCGCCGAGCGATGCGAGCGCGTCGACGACGAGATCCCAGAAGCGGCGCTCGTCGAGGCGCAGCGACACCTGGGTCGTGCAGTCCGGCGGAGCCGGTCGGCGCAGGTCGGCGACCGTCATGCCGAGGGTGAGCGTGCCCGCCAGCTCGACATCGAGAGGCGCCTTCACGACCTCGAGCACCGAGGGGTCGATCACGTACGCCACCGCGACGGGGTCGTGCACCGGCGGCGACGCGAAGCCCTGAGCCGCCAGATACGTCGCGCCGAAGAAGTCGAGCAGCTCGCCCACGAACGCCGCGGGCTTCGTGCCGACGGCCGCGATCCGCTCCCGCACCTCGGGGGTCGCGAGCGCCTGATGCGTCACGTCGAGTCCGACCATCGTGAGCGGCCACGTCTCGTTGAAGACGATGTGCGCCGCCTCGGGGTCGATGACGATGTTGAACTCGCTCGTCGCGTTCCAGTTGCCCACGTGCACGCCGCCGCCCATCAGCACGACCTCCCGCACGCGCGACACGATGCGCGGCTCGATGCGCGCGGCGAGCGCGATGTTGGTGAGCGCTCCGGTCGGCACGAGCGTGATCTCGCCCGGGTCGGATGCCATGACGGTGTCGATGATGAGCTGCACGGCGCCGCGCGGGTCGGTCTCGAACGCGGGCTCGGGCAGCACGGGGCCGTCGAGCCCGGAGTCGCCGTGGATGTCGGGCGCGTACTCGACGCTGCGCACGAGCGGTCGGGCGGCCCCTGCGGCGAAGGGCACGCCGACGATGCCGGCCATGCTCGCCACGGCGAGGGCGTTGCGCGTGACCGCGTCGATACCTGCGTTACCCGCGACGGTCGTGACGGCGGCGAGTTCGACATCCGGGTTGCCGTGTGCGAGCAGCATCGCGATCGCATCATCATGGCCGGGGTCGCAGTCGAGGATGATGCGGCGGGTCATGCTGTAAGCCTAGGTGCGCGAGAGTACGTGGAATCGGCGTGCGCAGGCTCCGTGGGGCGCGAAAGTGCGTACTCTCACGGACACGTCGTGTTCAGCTTCGACTCGGTTTCGGGGGAGGGTCGCCGACTACTCTGGAGGCATGAGCGACGCAGCCACCGCAGACCACCACGTCGTCGACGGAGTCGACCTGCGCGTGCTTCCCAAGGTGTCGTTGCACGACCACCTCGACGGGGGGCTGCGGCCGCGCACGATCATCGAGCTCGCCGAGCCGCTCGGCCTCGAACTGCCCGCGACGGATGCGGATGCGCTCGCCGCGTGGTTCGCCGAGAAGTCCGACTCCGGCTCGCTCGTCGAGTACTTGACGACCTTCGACGTCACGACCGCCGTCATGCAGACCCGCGAGGGCCTCACCCGTGTCGCCCGGGAGTTCGTGGAGGACCTCTCCGAAGACGGCGTCGTGTGGGGCGAGGTGCGCTGGGCGCCCGAGCAGCACCTGAGCCGCGGGCTCAGCCTCGACGAGGCGGTCGAGGCCGTGCAGGAGGGCCTGGAGCAGGGGATGGAGCTCGCCGCCGAGGCCGGCCACGGCATCCGCGTCGGCCAGCTCGTGAGCGCCATGCGCCACACCGACCGCGGTCTCGAGATCGCCCAGCTCGCGCTGCGTCACCGTGACCGGGGCGCCGTCGGCTTCGACATCGCCGGCCCCGAGGCGGGCTTCCCGCCGAGCCGCTTCGCCGACGCCTTCGACCTGCTCGCGCGCGAGTGCTTCCCGGCGACCGTGCACGCGGGCGAGGCCGACGGGCTCGAGTCGATCCGCAGCGCGCTCGTCGACGGTCACGCCCTGCGGCTCGGCCACGGCGTGCGCATCGCCGAGGACGTGACGATCGAGTCGCAAGACGACGAGGCGAGCTATGTGAGTCTCGGCCGCCTCGCCCAGTGGGTGAAGGATCGCGGCATCGCCCTCGAGACGAGCCCCAGCTCGAATCTGCAAACCGGCGCGATCGCGGCGTGGGGCGACGACCTCACGGCGCATCCTTTCGACCTGCTCTACCAGCTCGGCTTCCGGGTGACCGTCAACACCGACAACCGCCTCATGAGCGCCACGAGCCTCACGCGCGAGCTCGCGCTGCTGTCCGACGCGTTCGACTACGGCCTCGACGACCTGCTGACCTTCCAGCTCAACGCCGCCGAGGCCGCGTTCCTGCCGCTCGAGGAGCGCGCCGAGCTCGTCGAGCTCATCGAAGACGGGTTCGGCGACGTCTGATGCCCAACTCGACCCTTCCGGCTCTGCCCGACGACGCCGTCGTGATCGGCGCCCGCGCCCGCGACTGGCGTGAGGCGGTCGAGTTCTCCGGGCGCGCGCTCACCGCGAGCGGGGCGACGGATGCCGGCTACACGACCGACATGGTGCGCATGATCGAGGAGCACGGCCCCTACGTCGTCGTCGCCCCGGGACTCGCCCTCGCCCACGCCCGCCCCGGTCCCGCGGTGCGGCGCGACGGTCTCGCGATCGTGACGCTCGCCGATCCGGTGCCGTTCGGGCACCCCTACAACGACCCGGTGCGGGTCGTGCTCGCGCTCGCCGGCGCCTCGAGTGCGCGCCACCTGCAGCTCGTCGCCGAGATCGCCAACATCTTCAACGACTCGGATGCCGTGGCGAGGCTCGCGGACGCCGCGGATGCCGACGCGGTGCGTGGCATCCTCCAGGTGAGCGCGTGAAGATCCTCACGCTGTGCGGCGCCGGCGTCGGCACGAGCGGGATCCTCAAGGTGAACGCCGAGCGTGTGCTGCAGCGGCTCGGTATCGACGCGCGCGTCGTCGCGATCGACGCGTCGATGCTCGAGGCGGAGCTCGACGACGCGCAGGTGATCCTCACCGGCCCCGAGTTCGTGGAGACGATCGGGAAGACCTTCGCCGACGTGATCGTCGTCGAGAACTACTTCGACACCGCCGAACTGCAGGCGAAGCTCGAGGCCGCGCTGGGCTGAGGCCGCGAGGTGGGTGCGGTGGTTTCGAGACGCGTCGCTTCGCGTCGCTCCTCAGCCACCTCTCAGCTCAGCAGTTCGCGCATCCCCGCGTCGAGCGCGGCGAGCGCCGCATCCGCCGTCGCCTGCCGCTCGGCGGGCGCACCCGCATCCGAGCGCGTGTCGAGGTAGCACTTGAGCTTCGGCTCGGTGCCCGACGGTCGCACGATCACGCGCGAGCCGCCCACGAGGTGGAAGCGCAGGATGTCGCTCGGCGGGAACGGCCCGAAACCGTCGCGGAAGTCGTCGACCTGCTCCACCCGGATGCCGCCGATCTCGCGCGGCGGATCCTCACGCAGGCGCGCCATGAGCTCGGGGATGCGCGCGAGGTCGGCGACCCGCACCGAGATCTGGCCGGATGCGAAGGCGCCGTAGCGTTCGGCGAACGCCGCGCGGTGCTCGGCGAAGCTGCGCCCCGACGCCTTCAGGTCGGAGAACAGCCCAAGCACGGCGACGGCGGCGGAGATGCCGTCCTTGTCGCGCACCTTCTCGGGGTCGACGAGGTAGCCGAGCGCCTCCTCGTAGCCGTAGATGAGGCCGCCCGCGCGGGAGATCCACTTGAAGCCGGTGAGCGTCTCGACGAAGTCGAGGCCCTCCTCGCGCGCCACCACGCCGAGGGCGGGCGAGCTCACGAGCGAGCAGGCGAGGGTGCCGCGGTCGAGTCCGCTCTCGAGGGCCTGCCGGGCGACGCGCCAACCGAGCAGCCATCCGACCTCGTTGCCCGAGAGCCGCTGCCAGCCGCCGTGTCCGTCCGGAACGCCGACGGCCACGCGGTCGGCATCCGGGTCGTTCGCGATCACGAGGTCGGCGCCGTGCTCGGCCGCCGTCGAGAACGCGAGGTCCATCGCGCCGGGTTCTTCGGGGTTGGGGAAGTCGACGGTGGGGAAGTCGGGGTCGGGCTGCTGCTGCGCGGCGACCGACACGACATCCGGGAAACCCGCCGCCTCGAACACGCGCCGCGCCGTCTCCCATCCGACGCCGTGCATCGCCGTGTAGACGATCCGCAGCGGCTGCGGGTCGCTCGCGAGCGCGGCCGTGCGGTGCACGTACTCGTCGACGACCTCCTCCGAAGCGGTCTCGTACGCGCTCGAGCGGGGCAGATCGGCGATCGAGCCGCGCGCGACCTCGACGATCGCGGCCTCGATCTCGGCATCCGCGGGCGGCACGATCTGCGAGCCGTGGTCGAGCCCGCCGAGGTACACCTTGTAGCCGTTGTCGGCCGCGGGGTTGTGCGAGGCGGTCACCATGACGCCCGCGCTCGCCTCGAGGTGGCGCACCGCGAACGCGAGCACGGGGGTCGGCAGCAGCCGCGGCAGCAGGATGGCCCGCACGCCCGCGCCCGCCATGAGCTCGGCCGTGTCGCGCGCGAACACCTCCGAGTTGCGGCGGCCGTCGTAGCCGATGACGACAGACGGATGCGTCTCCCTCGCGAGCAGGAACCGCGCCAGCCCGGCGGCGGCCTGCGACACGAGTACGCGGTTCATGCGCAACGGGCCGGCCCCCAGCTCGCCGCGCAACCCGGCCGTGCCGAACGTCAACCGCCCGGCGAACCGGGATGCCAGCTCGGCGTGCGCATCCGGGTCGCCCGCGTCGGCGCGCGCGATGAGCGCCTCGAGGTGGGCGCGCGTGACCTCGTCGGGGTCCTGTGCGGCCCACGCGCGAGCCGCGTCGAGAGCGTCGAGCACCTCGGCCATCAGATCGCCGCCACGACGCGTGCGAGCAGCTCGGAGATCACCGGCTCGGCATCCTTGCCCGCCTGCAGCACCTCGGCGTGGCTGAGCGGCTCGGGCGAGATGCCCGCGGCGAGGTTGGTGATGAGCGAGAAGCCGAGGACCTCCATGCCGGCCTGCCGGGCCGCGATCGCCTCGAGCGCGGTCGACATGCCGACGATGTGCCCGCCGATCGTCTTCGCCATCTGCACCTCGGCCGGCGTCTCGTAGTGCGGGCCGCGGAACTGCACGTAGACGCCCTCGTCGAGGTCGGGCTGGATGCCGCGGGCCACCGCGCGCAGGCGGGCCGAGTAGAGGTCGGTGAGGTCGATGAAGGTGGCGCCCTCGAGCGGGGAAGCGGCCGTGAGGTTGATGTGGTCGCTGATGAGCACGGGCGTGCCGGGCGTCCAGTGCTCCTTGATGCCGCCCGCGCCGTTGGTGAGGATCATCGTCGTGGCCCCCGCCGCGGCCGCCGTGCGCACCGAGTGCACCACGCGGCGAACGCCGTGGCCCTCGTAGAAGTGCGTGCGCGCACCGATCACGAGGGCGCGCTTGCCGTTCGGCAGCAGGATGCTGCGCAGCGTTCCGACATGCCCGGTGAGGGCGGGGGCGCTGAAGCCGTGGATGTCGGTGGCCGGCACGGTGGCGACGGTCTCGCCGATGAGGTCGGCGGCCTTGGCCCACCCGGAGCCGAGGGTGAGGGCGATGTCGTGCTTCTCGACGCCCGTCGCCTCGGCGAGCTGCTCGGCGGCGATGCGTGCGACGGCGAACGGGTCCACGTTCTCACCGTCGAGGGGATGCTGGGTCTGCATGCTCTCACTGTATTCGGCACGCCCGACCGACGGGCCCCGGCGGCATCCGCTGCCCGGATGCGCGACAATTGAGGCATGCCCTACGAGTTCGAGCGGACCCAACGCATCGCCGTCCTCGGAGGGGGGCCAGGCGGTTACGAGGCGGCCCTCACGGGCGCCCAGCTCGGCGCCGAGGTGACGCTCGTCGAGCGCGCCGGCGTCGGCGGCTCCGCGGTGCTCACGGATGTCGTGCCGTCGAAGTCGCTCATCGCGACGGCGGGCGCGGCCACGGATGTCGGCCAGGCCGCCGATCTCGGCGTGCAGTTCTTCACGCGCGGCGAGAACGGTCGTGCCGTGCGCCCCGAGGTGACGGTCAACCTCGCCGCCGTCAACCAGCGCCTCATGCTGCTCGCCCGCCAGCAGTCCGAAGACCTCAAGTCGCAGCTCACGCGTGCGGGCGTGCGCATCGTCGCGGGCGACGGACGGCTCGACGGCCCCAACCGGCTCATCATGTCGACCGGCAAGGGCAAGAAGCGCGTCGACTTCGACGAGGTGACGGCCGACACGCTCGTGGTCGCGGTCGGAGCCCGGCCGCGCATCCTGCCGAGTGCGAAGCCCGACGGCAAGCGCATTCTCACCTGGACGCAGCTCTACGGGCTCGACGAGGTGCCCGAGCACCTGATCGTCGTGGGCTCGGGCGTCACCGGTGCCGAGTTCGCCTCCGCCTACCGCGCCCTCGGCGCGCACGTCACACTCGTCTCGAGTCGCGAGCAGGTGCTTCCGGGTGAGGATGCGGATGCCGCCCGCGTGATCGAGAACGTCTTCGTGCGCGGCGGGATGACGGTGCTCTCGAAGTCGCGCATGGCATCCGTGGAACGCTCGGGGGACGGTGTCGTCGTGACCCTCACCGACGGACGCACGGTCGAGGGCTCGCACTGCCTGCTCGCCCTCGGCTCGGTGCCGAACACCGCCGGGATCGGTCTCGAGGAGGCGGGCGTGCAGCTCACCGAGTCGGGTCACATCCGGGTCAACCGGGTCGCGCGCACCTCGATGCCGATGGTGTACGGCGTGGGCGACTGCAGCGACTTCCTGCCGCTCGCATCCGTCGCCTCCATGCAGGGGCGCACGGCGGTGTTCCACGCGATGGGGGATGCCGTGACGCCCGCGGAGCCGCGCAACGTGACCTCGAACATCTTCACGCATCCGGAGGTCGCGACCGTCGGATGGAACCAGAAGCAGATCGAAGAGGGCCTCGCGCAGGGCGAGATCTACAAGCTGCCGCTCGCTTCGAACCCGCGCGCCAAGATGGAGGGCATCAAGGACGGCTTCGTGAAGCTGTTCGCCCGCACCGGCTCGGGAACCGTCATCGGGGGTGTCGTGGTGGCGCCGAAGGCCTCCGACCTCATCCTGCCGATCGCGCTCGCGGTGGAGCACCGGCTCACGGTCGACCAGCTCGCGCGCGCGTTCAGCGTCTACCCCTCGCTCTCGGGTGCCGTCACCGATGCCGCCCGCGCCATGCACATCGTCAGCTGACCCCCGCCCCCCACCCCCCTCCCCAACCCCGCGAGCGCTACCCGAAACCGCGAGCGCTACCGGTAGACGGGTAGCGCTCGCGGAAACGGGTAGCGCTCGCGCCTGTGGAGAGCTTCTGCGGGGGCAGGTCGAGGTGCGGGAGGGTGGCGGGATGGATGAGATCGTCATCGACGCCCCGTGGCGTGACAGGTTCCTGCTCGCGCGAGAGGCTCCGGATGGTGACCCCGACCGTCTCGGCGTTCTCGCCCAGCGCGGGGAGCTGATCCGGCTCGTGCGCGGCGTCTACGTCGCCGCTGTCGACTGGGATGCCCAATCGCCCCGCGAGCGCCACATCACCCTGGCGCGGGCCGTGACGCTCATGCGCGAGCGGCGACTCGTGCTCTCGCACCGCACGGCCGCGATCGCATGGAACCTCCCGCTGCTCGGCGACCCTCCCGAAGGTGTGCACGTCATCGCGTGGCGCACCAACGGCGGCCGCTCGGATGACAGATTGGTGCGGCACTGCCTCGACATCCCCGAGGAGACCGTCGTGATCGACGGGCTGGAGGCGACGACGCTCGCACGAACGGTCATCGATGTCGCCCGCACGAGCCGATTCGCCGAGGCGGTCATGATGGCGGATGCGGCGCTCGCCCGGGGAACGCGGCGCGACGAGCTCATCGCCCAGCTGCCCGAGCCGGGGCATCGTGGCGTGCGACGCGCTCGCGAGGTGGTGGCGTTCGCGGACGGACGCAGCGGGTCGCCCCTCGAGTCGTTGAGTCGCGTGTCGATCGCGGAGGCCGGACTGCCGGCTCCCGAACTGCAGCACGAGTTCCGGGACCGTGACGGACGGATGGATGTCGACTTCTGGTGGCCGCGTTACGGCGTGATCGGCGAGTTCGACGGCAAGGTGAAGTACCTCGACGAGCGGTACCGCAACGGGCGCACGCTCGAGCAGGTGCTGCTCGATGAGAAGTGGCGCGAGCAGCGCCTGCGCCGGCAGCCGGGTGTACGCGCGATCGCCCGGTGGGATGCTGCCACCGCGGCGTCGCCCGCGCGCCTCGGCCGACTTCTGCGCGGCTACGGCATCCGCTGACCGCGAGCGCTACCGAAAACCGCGAACGCTACCCGCAGACCGGTAGCGCTCGCGGAAGCGGGTAGCGCTCGCGGGGAGACGGGCGGGGGCCGGGTCAGTCGGCGATGCTCAGCAGGAGGTGGCCCGAGGAGACCGTCGCGCCGACGGTCGCGTCGAGGGAGCCGACGGTGCCGTCCTTGTGAGCGGTGAGCGGCTGCTCCATCTTCATCGCCTCGAGCACCACGACGAGGTCGCCCTTGACGACCTTGTCGCCCTCGGCGACCGCCACCTTCACGACGGTCGCCTGCATGGGCGCCTTCACGGCATCCCCCGTCGCCCCCGCGACCGCCAGCGAGCCGCCACGGCGACGCGGCGGCGGGGGAGCCGACACGGTGGCCGACGGCAGCAGCGTGGTCGGCAGCGACACGGCCACGCGCTTGCCCTCGACCTCGACGACGACGGAGTGGCGCTTCTCGGCGGGGGTCGGGTCGGCGAGCACGCCGCCCCACGGCTCGAGCTCGGCCGCGAACTCGGTCTCGATCCAACGCGTGTACACGCCGAACCGCCCGTTCTCGGCCGTGAAGGCGGGGTCGCGCACGACCGCGCGGTGGAACGGGATGACGGTCGGCAGCCCCGCCACCTCGAACTCGTCGAGCGCCCGGCGGGCACGCTCGAGGGCGTCTTCACGGGTGGAGCCGGTGACGATGAGCTTCGCGAGCAGCGAGTCGAACGCGCCCGAGATCTCGTCGCCCGTGGTCACGCCCGAGTCGACGCGCACGCCGGGCCCCCCGGGGTAGCGGATCGCCTGGATCGGGCCGGGCGTCGGCAGGAAGCCGCGGCCCGGGTCCTCCCCGTTGATGCGGAACTCGATCGAGTGGCCGTGCGTCTCGGGGTCGGGGTAGTCGAGGATGCCGCCCTCGGCGATACGGAACTGCTCGCGCACGAGGTCGATGCCGGTGACCTCCTCGGAGACCGGATGCTCCACCTGCAGTCGCGTGTTCACCTCGAGGAACGAGACGGTGCCGTCGAGCCCGATGAGGAACTCGCAGGTGCCGGCACCGACGTAGCCGACCTCCTTCAGGATCGCCTTCGACGAGGAGTACAGCAGCTGCTTCTGCTCGTCGGTGAGGAACGGCGCCGGCGCCTCCTCGACGAGCTTCTGGTGGCGGCGCTGCAGCGAGCAGTCGCGCGTCGACACGACGACGACGTTGCCCTCCGCGTCCGCGAGGCACTGGGTCTCGACGTGGCGCGGCTTGTCGAGGTACTTCTCGACGAAGCACTCACCGCGGCCGAATGCCGCGACCGCCTCACGGGTGGCCGAGTCGAAGAGCTCGGGCACCTCGGAGCGCTCGCGGGCCACTTTGAGCCCGCGACCGCCGCCGCCGAACGCCGCCTTGATGGCGACGGGCAGGCCGTGCTCGTCGACGAACGCGAGCACCTCATCCGCCCCCGCGACCGGGTTGAGGGTGCCGGGTGCGAGCGGCGCGCCGACCTTCTCGGCCACGTGGCGGGCCGACACCTTGTCGCCGAGACGCTCGATGGCATCCGGGCTCGGGCCGATCCAGACCAGCCCCGCGTCGATGACGGCCCGCGCGAAGTCGGCGTTCTCGGCGAGGAAGCCGTAGCCGGGGTGCACGGCGTCGGCGCCGGAGCGGCGGGCAACCGAGAGCAGCTTGTCGATGACGAGGTAGCTCGTGGCGCTCGTGGCGCCGTCGAGGGCGTAGGCCTCGTCGGCGAGCACCACGTGTCGAGCACCGCGGTCCTGGTCGGCGTAGACGGCGACGGATGCGATGCCTGCGTCGCGTGCGGCGCGGATCACGCGCACTGCGATCTCCCCGCGATTCGCGATCAGGACCTTCGAAATGCGCGGCATAGTGACCCCAGCCTAGGGGGAGCGGTGGTGCGCGCCGTTGTCGACGATGCACAAACGCGCGGGTGCGGCTTGCAGGGCGTGTACAACCAGCGGAGGTGGTCAGCGGCTCCAGAGGCTCGGCCACTCGACGCCGAGCTCGCGCACGAGGGTGCGCAGGTAGGGCACGCTGAGCCCGACGACGGTGTGCGGGTCGCCCTCGATCGAGGTGATGAAGCCCGCACCCTTCGAGTCGATCGTGAACGCGCCGGCCACCTCGAGCGGTTCGCCCGTGGCGATGTAGGCGTCGATCTCGTCGTCGGTGATGTCGGATGCGAACCGCACGCTCGCCGAGGTCGCCCCGCCCACGGCGCGTCCGAGCAGGCCGCCGCGCGCGTCGATGAGCCAGTGCCCCGAGTGCAGCACGCCCGTGCGGCCGCGCTGGGCGTGCCAGCGCTCGCGCGCCACCTCGGGCAGGTGCGGCTTGCCGTGGATGGCCCCGTCGAGCACGAACGCCGAGTCGCCGCCGAGCACGAGACCGTCGAGCCCGCTGTCGTCGACGAGTCGCTCGGCGACCGCTTCGGCCTTCGCGCGCGCGAGCAGCGTGACGTACGCATCCGGGTCCTGCGGTCCCGCCGCCGCGGCCACGGCATCCTCGTCGACGTGCGACGGCACGGCAACCGGGTCGATGCCGACCGCCCGCAGCGTCGCGAGCCGGGCGGGCGAGGTGGATGCCAGGTACAGCCGCACGCGGCGCTCCCTTCCGATGGCGACCCATTCATCCGCGCCTATGCTCGGACGGATGGGTGACATGCAGGGCCGCGAGGTCGAGGTCGAGGCTACCAACATCGCGCACGGTGGCTACGGGGTGGCGCGGCTCGACGGTCGCGTGATCTTCGTCGCGGATGCGATTCCCGGCGAGCGCGTGCGGGCGCGCATCCTCGACGACCGCAAGAAGCGCTTCTGGTGGGCCGACACGGTCGAGGTGCTCGAGCCGAGCCCGCACCGCAGACCGCACCTGTGGGCCGAGGCCGACGTCGCGCGCGACCCCGCGCATCGACCCGGCGGCGCCGACTACGGGCACATCGAGCCGGCGCACCAGCGCACCCTCAAGGCGCACGTGCTGAGCGACTCCCTGCGGCGCATGGCGCGCATCGAGCGCGAGGTCGTGGTTGACGCGGTCGAGGGCCCGGCCGACGGCGGCGGATGGCGCACCCGCGAACGTCTGCACGTGGCGGATGACGGCACGGTCGGCCCGTTCTCGGCGCGCTCGCACCGTGTCATCAAGGTCGCATCGCTTCCGCTTGCCACGGCCGAGCTGGGCGAGGTCGCGCCGATCGGCGAGCGGATGCCGGAGCATGCCGGCGGCGACGTCGTGGCGCTCGCACCGAGTGTCGGCGGTGCGCGGCTCATCCTCGGCACCCAGGCGCCCACCGTCATCCGGGAACGGGTGGGGGAGCGGGAGTTCCGGGTCGACGACGCGGGGTTCTGGCAGGTGCACCGGGCGGCGCCGCTCACCCTCACGCGCGCCGTGCAGGAGGCGATCGACGAGGAGCTGTTCGATCCGCGCGCCGCGAACCTCGACCTCTACGGCGGGGTGGGACTGCTCGCCGCCGCCGTCGGCGACCGGTTCGGCCCGGCCACCCGCATCACCTCGGTCGAGTCCGACGAGCGCGCCACCGAGCATGCGGCCGAGAACCTCGCCGACTGGCTGGGCGCCCAGGTGGTCACCGCCCGGGTGGAGCGCTGGGTGCGGGCGCTCGCCGACGCATCCCTCGCGGAACGCGCGCGCCTCGCGAGCGCGACGGTCGTGCTCGACCCGCCACGTTCGGGTGCGGGACGGCCCGTGCTCGAGGCGCTCGCGGCGGTGCGGCCCGCACAGCTCGTGTACGTCGCGTGCGACCCGGTCGCGTTCGCGCGCGACGCGGGGGTGCTCGCCGAGCTCGGCTACGAACTGACGGGTCTTCGCGCCTTCGACCTCTTCCCGAGCACCCACCACGTGGAGGCCGTGGGGTCGTTCTCGCGCGCCTGACTCCTGCACAACAGCCCAACTCCTGCACAACAGCAAGTACCATGAGCGACGGCGGACGCCCTCGACAGGGAGGCAGCATGAGCACGGTGATCGATCGCCCGGAGACGACGGCACAGGTGCGTCCAGCGCGCGTCGCGGTCGTCGACGACCACGAGTCGGTGCGCGTCGGCCTCAAGGCCGCGTTCGTCGAGGCGGGCCACGACTTCATGCTCGCCGCGCCCAACGTCGCCGAGCTCATCGAGGGCCTCGCCGGACGCGAGGTCGACGTCGTCGTGCTCGACCTGTCGCTCGGCGACGGATCGAGCGTCACCCAGAACGTGAAGAGCGTGCAGGCGATCGGCGCGCCCGTGCTCGTGCACTCGATCGCCGACCGGGTCGACCTCGTGCGTGAGGCGCTCGCCGCCGGGGCAGCGGGGGTCATCCCGAAGTCCGCCTCGATGCGCACGGTCGTGACGGCCGCCGCCACCGTCGCCCGCGGCGAGGTGCTCAACAACCTCGAGTGGGCCACCGCGATCGACGCCGACCGCGACTTCGCCAAGGCCGAGCTCGGCCGCCGGGAGCGCGAGATCCTGCACCTGTACGCATCCGGGCTGCCGCTCAAGCTCGCCGCCGAGCAGCTCGGCATCGGGTATTCGACGGCCCGCGAGTACCTCGACCGCATCCGTGCCAAGTACGTCGAGGTGGGCAGGCCGGCTCCGACCAAGGTCGACCTGCTGCGCCGCGCCGTCGAAGACGGAATCCTGCCGGGGCTCGACCCCGACAGCGATGGCTGACGTCGCCCGCAACCTGCTCGCGTCGGTTCCGCGCGGGAGGCCGGTTCGTAACCCGCTGAGTCTCGTGCGGGTCACGACCGCGATCGCGCGCACGGCCGCCGGCTTCGGCGTGGCCTTCATGCTGCAGTCGGTGCCGGCCATGATCGAGCAGCTGCCCAACATGCACCCGGCGTGGTCGGCGAGCATGGTCGGGGCGCTCGTGGCGAGCCTCGCCTTCACCGTCGTGGTGTCGGTCATCGACCGGGGGCTGCGGATCGGGCACGGCACCTTCGCGGCCGTCTACCTCATCGCGCTCGTCAGCTGGCCGTTCGCGGTGCTCGACCCGGCCCAGGCCCCCAGTTCGAGCTACTGGCTCTACTACACCCTCACGATCGCGACCGCGATGGCGACCGTGGGTTTCGGCATCCGGCTGGCGACCGTGTACGTCGTGCTCGCGCCCGTGCTGTACGGCATCATCCGCGTCACGCCGGCCGGCGGCGGGGTGACGATCACGCAGACGGTGCTCGACTCGGTCTACGCGATCATCCTCGGCGGTGCGATCACGATCATCACGGCGATCCTGCGCAACGCCGCCTCGTCGGTCGACAGGGCGCAGGCGACGGCCCTCGAACGCTACGGGCACGCCGTGCGGCAGCACGCCACCGAGGCCGAGCGTGTGCAGGTCGACGCGATCGTGCACGACAGCGTGCTCACGACCCTGCTGTCGGCGGCCCGCGCCGAGACCGCGGAGGCGAAGGAGCTCGCGGCCCTCATGGCGGGCAATGCGATCGGCCACCTGCGCGAGGCGCTCTCCGACGCGCCCCAGAGCGACATCGAGGTGTCGGTCGCGGCCCTCGCGAACCGCATCGCGGATGCCGCTGCCGCGCTCTCGGAGCCGATCTCCGTCGACTCCGACGGGGTGCGACCCGGTCGCCTGCCGGTCGCTGTGGCCGAGGCCGTGTACTCGGCCGCCGTGCAGGCGCTGGTCAACAGCCTGCAGCACGCGGGTCCGGCGCGTCGTTGGGCCGTCGTGCGCGGGGGTGCCGACGACATCGTCGTCGAGGTCGGCGACGACGGGCGCGGCTTCGACCCGGATGCCGTGCCGACCGAGCGCCTCGGGGTGCGGGTGTCGATCCTCGAGCGCGTCGCGAGTGTCGGCGGCGCCGCCGTGATCGACACCGCGCTCGGCGAGGGCACCGTCGTGGCCCTGCACTGGCCCGCGCCCACGGAGTCGGTCGTGACGGGCAGGAGGCTGCCGTGACGATCGGTGTTCCCCGCGTGCTCATCATCGTCCTCGCGGCGGTGTTCTCCGGCTATCACCTCGTGCTCGCCGCGTACTCGCTGACCTTCCCGTACGCGAGCGAGCCGGGTGCCGTCATCGCGGGCATGCTGCTGTACGCCGTCGTGACGGCCGCCGCGCTGTGGCTCACCCGGGAGACCCGGATGCCGGTGTGGCTCGCGTCGTTCGCCCTCGGTGTCGCGATCGCGCTTCCGCCGCTCATCACCGTGGTGCTCGATCCGGCGCGGCCCGGCGGCAACGGCTACGCCACCTGGTACGTCGCGGCGATCGGCACGCTCATGACGATCACGGCGGTGCGGCTGCGGCCCGGGTTCGCGTGGGCGGGCATCATCTTCCTCGTCGTGCAGACGCTGTTCTGGTCGGGTCCGGGCGCCCTCGGCACGATCGGCGTCATCGGCTCGGCGTCGTGGGTGGGGGTCGCGCACATCATCACCAACACGCTCGCGAAGGCGGCACGCGACTCGGAGCGCTTCGCGCACGCAGAACGCGAGGCGACGGAGTGGCAGGCGGCGCAGGAGGCGCACCTCAACGAGAGGCAGTTCCGACTGGGGCAGACGAGCGTCATGGCGTTGCCGATGCTGCGCACGATCCGCTCGTCGGGGGGCGACCTGAGCGACGCGCAACGCGCCGAGTGCCTGCACCTGGAGGCCGCCATCCGCGACGAGATCCGCGGACGCAAGCTGCTGAATGACGGCGTGCGCGAGCAGGTCATGCTTGCCCGTCGGCGCGGCACGATCGTGACGCTGCTCGACGAGGGCGGCATCGACGACCTGTCGGATGCCGAGCTCGACCGGGTGCTTGGCCGTCTCGCGCTCGCCCTGCGCGACACGACCGCCGACCGGGTGATCGCCCGCACGGTGCCGGAGGGGTCGGATGTCGCGGTGACGGTGGTGGGGCTGCGCACGGCCGACGACGAAGAGGTGACGCTGCTCGGCGGCGAGCCCGACGACGAGGTCGAGCTGTGGCTCGAGATCCCGCGGGTGTCGGCGCAGTAGGGGGCGCTGAACCGGGGCCGGACGTGGAACGAGGGGCCGGACAGAGCGTCCGACCCCTCGCAAGAATCGAGTCAGGGCGACAACCCGAATATCGCCCTGACTCGCCCCCACATCATCGGTCTGCTTACCCTAGACGACCGGTGATGCTGTGTAACTCGATGAGATACACCTGCTAGTACTCAAGTATGCGGGAGAGTTACCGCCTCGTAAGTCATCATTTCGGGGGACTTTCGGGGTACATTTTCGGGTGACAATCCCGCCGTATCCGCGAAATCACGCGATATCCGGGGTACAAGTCGCGTCCCACCGACGGAATCTTCCGTCACATTCCCGATGGCGACGGAATCATCGTCCCCGCGCGAGGTTCGCGACGGAATCGGTGGAGTACGCGCGACGGCTCAGCGCGCCCAGCGGTTCCAGGCGCCGGGTTCCAGCGGCCGCCGCAGTCCGCGACGTTCCCGCTCCCACCTCGTCGGGGTGCGCTCGGAGCGTCGGTGCATGCCCGCGAGTTCGTCGAGCGCGGCGTGCAGCACGGCCGTTGCGGCGGCGAGCTCCTCGGGCGTCGGATTGCCGCCGACGACACGGATGGCGTCGGATGCGGCGGCGCGGTCGGGCTCGCTCACAGCGGGATGTTCCCGTGCTTCTTCGCGGGCAGTGCGGCGCGCTTGGTGCGCAGCGCCCGCAGCGCCTTGATGATCACGAGGCGCGTGGCGGCGGGCTCGATGATGCCGTCGAGCTCACCGCGCTCGGCGGCGAGGAACGGCGAGGCGACGTTGTAGGTGTACTCGTTCGCGAGCTGGGTGCGCACCTCGGCGATGTCCTTGCCGGCGGCCTCCGCCTCCTTGAGCTCGTTGCGGTACAGGATGTTGACGGCGCCCTGGCCGCCCATGACGGCGATCTCGGCCGTCGGCCAGGCGTAGTTGAGGTCGGCGCCGAGCTGCTTCGACCCCATGACGATGTAGGCCCCGCCGTACGCCTTGCGCGTGATCACGGTCACGAGAGGCACGGTCGCCTCGGCGTAGGCGTAGAGCAGCTTCGCGCCGCGGCGGATGACGCCCGTCCACTCCTGGTCGGTGCCGGGCAGGTAGCCGGGCACGTCGACGATCGTGATGATCGGGATCGAGAACGCGTCGCAGAAGCGCACGAAGCGCGCGGCCTTCTCGCCGGCGTCGATGTTGAGGGTTCCCGCCATGGCGTTCGGCTGGTTGGCGATGATGCCCACCGAGCGACCCTCGACGCGCGCGAAGCCGATGACGATGTTGGGCGCGAAGAGCGCCTGCACCTCGAGGAAGTCACCGCCGTCGACGATGCGCTCGATGACCTCGTTGACGTCGTAGGGCTGGTTGGGAGAGTCGGGGATGATCGTGTTCAGCCGGCGGTCGGAGTCGTTGATCTCGAGTTCGGTCTCGGACTCGTACACAGGCAGCTCCGCCTGGTTGTTGTCGGGCAGGAAGCTCACGAGGGTGCGCGCGTAGTCGAGCGCGTCGTCCTCGTCGGAGGCGAGGTAGTGCGAGACGCCCGTGCGCTGGCTGTGCGTGAGCGCGCCGCCGAGCTCCTCCATGCCGACGTCCTCGCCCGTCACCGTGCGGATCACATCCGGGCCGGTGACGAACATCTGGCTCGTCTTGTCGACCATGATGACGAAGTCGGTGAGGGCCGGGCCGTAGACGGCGCCGCCGGCCGCAGGCCCCAGGATGATCGAGATCTGCGGGATGACGCCCGAGCTCGCGGTGTTGAGGCGGAAGATCTCGCCGTACTTGCCGAGCGCGACGACACCCTCCTGGATGCGCGCGCCGCCCGAGTCGAGCATGCCGATGATCGGTACGCCGGTCTTGAGGGCGAGCTCCATGACCTTGATGATCTTCTCGCCCGCGACCTCGCCGAGCGATCCGCCGAAGATCGTGAAGTCCTGCGCGTAGACGGCCACCTGGCGGCCGTGGATGGTGCCGGTGCCGGTGACCACCGCATCCCCGTACGGGCGCTTGGCCTCCATGCCGAAGGCGTGGGTGCGGTGGCGCACGAACTCGTCGAGCTCGACGAACGAACCCTGGTCGAGCAGCTGCTCGATGCGCTCGCGGGCCGTCTTCTTGCCCTTGGCGTGCTGCTTCGCGATGGCGGCCTCACCGCTCGCGGTCACGGCCTCGTGGTAGCGCACCTTCAGGTCGGCGAGCTTGCCGGCGGTCGTGAGGTCGGGGGCAGTGGTCTCGTCGGTCACGGCGTTCAGCCTATCCGCCACCCTCATGCGGGTCGGGCCTGTGCGATCCGACAAAACCGCGGGCGGATGCTTGGCGCTCCCCGCGGGCCCGTGGCCGACGCACGAGTCGCGCGATCGCCCACACGGTGACGCGCCACATCGCCTCGACGACGACCCCGCCGCTCATCTTCGAGACGCCGGCGCGGCGCTCGGTGAAGGTGATGGGAACCTCGCGGATGCGCCACCCGGCGTCGTGGGTGCGGATCGTGAGGTCGATCTGAAAGCAGTAGCCGCGCGAGTCGACCACCTGGTGGGCCACCCGATCGAGCACCTCGGCGCGGTACGCGCGGTACCCGGCCGTGACATCCCGCACCGGCAGGCGCAGCACGATGCGGGCGTAGGCGTTGGCGGCCTTGCTGAGCCGGCGACGGTAGGCGGGCCAGTCGACGAGCGCGCCGCCGGGCACCCAGCGCGAGCCGATCACGAGGCCCACCCCGGCATCCGCGGTCAGCGCCTCGAGCATCGCGGGCAGCGCGCTCGCCGGGTGCGAGCCGTCGGCGTCGAACTCGACGACCACGTCGTAGCCGCGCTCGAGCGCCCAGGCGAAACCGGCGAGGTAGGCGCGGCCGAGGCCGTCTTTCTCGGTGCGGTGCAGCACATGCAGGCCCGGATCGGATGCCGCGAGCCGGTCGGCGAGGTCGCCCGTGCCGTCGGGGCTCGCGTCGTCGACCACGAGGATGTCGCACGCGGCGCCCGAGGCACGCAGGGCGGCGACGGTCGCCTCGAGATTCTCGACCTCGTCGTAGGTGGGGGTCACGACGAGCACACGCCCGGGCTGGGGCGTTCCGACGGACGCCATACCCCCGATCCTAGATTCCCGGAGTCGGCACGAACTGCGGCGTGGCGAGTCACCGGGCGGGGCGGAGCGGCCCCTTATGCTTCCCGTCATGAGCTTCGACCGCAGCCGGAGGATCGCGGGGGCCCTCTACGAGGTGGCGTCGTCGAGCTCCACGAACAGCGAGCTGTCGGCGCGTGCCGACCGCGAGGGCATGCGCGACCTCACGGTCATGCTGACCCGCTACCAGAGCGCGGGCCGCGGTCGGCTGGGGCGCGCCTGGACGGCCCCGCCGGGAGCGGCGGTGGCGGCATCCGTGCTGTTGCGCCCGCGCCTGCCCGACGGCACCGTGCCGGGGCCCGACCGGCTCGGATGGCTGCCGATCATCGCGGGGGTCTCGATGTCGGCGGCGATGCGTCAGGCGCTGCCGGGGCGCACGGTCGGTTTCAAATGGCCCAACGACGTGCTCGTCGGGGGGCGCAAGATCTGCGGCATCCTGACCGAGCTGCTGCCGAGCGGCACGGGTGTCATCATCGGCTCGGGCTTCAACACCCGCATGACCGCGGAGGAGCTGCCGGTGCCGACGGCGACCTCGCTCGCGGTCGAGGGGGTGGCCGTCGACGACGCGCTCGAGGACGCCGTGCTCGCGGCCTACCTCGAGGGTCTGCGGGACCGGGCCGCGCGGTACTTCGCCGCGGGGGCGGATGCGGATGCGTCCGGCATCCGGGCCGAGGCGCGGAGCGCGTGCCTGACCCTCGCGCGCGCGGTGCGCATCGAGCTGCCGGGCGGGGAGGAGCTCGACGCGACGGCGGTCGACCTCGACGCCGACGGCAGGCTCGTCGTGGCCGACCGGGACGGGCTCGCCCGGTCTGTCGCGGCGGGAGACGTGACCCACGTCCGCTAGAACTGGAGCATGAGCCAGCTGACGCCGTCCGGCGCCCCGGGCGCCCCGGGGGCCGCGCCCGCGGTGCAGCCGGAGGCCGTCGTGGCGCGGCTGCGCTCGCACGGGCGGGCGCTATTCTGGCCGTGCGTCGTGCTCGTCGCGGATGCCGCCGCCCTCGGCTACTTCGGCGGCACCTTCGCCGAGCCGTGGCTCAACTGGGTGGTGCTCGCGGTCGCCCTGCTCGTGGCGGTGCTGCTGTTCCTCGTGCCGCTCATCGCGTGGCTGGGCCGCAACTACACGATCACGACGCGGCGCATCGTGCTGCGCAGCGGGGTCGTCGTGCGCACGCGTCAGGAGCTGCTGCACAGCCGCGGCTACGACGTGACGGTGCGCTCGGCCGGACTGCAGGGCATGTTCGGCTCGGGCGACGTGCTCATCAACACGGGGCTCGAGCGCCCCGTCGTGCTGCGCGATGTGCCGGGGGCCGCGCTCGTGCAGGCGACGCTCCACGACCTCATGGAGCTCTCGGTCAACTCCGTCGCTACCCGGCGTCAGCAGGAGCAGTCGCGGCCGCCGGACGAGACGACCGCGTTCGGGTACCGCTGACCGCATCCGGTTCCGCGTCCGCGTCGTCCGACTGCGCGGCAGGTGCCGAGGTCGGTGTCGCATCCGGGAACAGCGCGGGGGCCGCATCACCGCGGTGCGGGGCGAACACCCACAGCTTGTAGAGCGTGAACCGGAACGCCGTGCCGAGGGCGAGCCCGATGACGTTGCCGGAGATGTTGTCGGCGAGGATGCTCGTGAAGCCCAGCAGGTAATGCGAGACCCACAGGCACGCGAGGCCGATGACCATGCCGCCGAGGCTCACGGCGAGGAACTCCGCGAACTCGCGCCAGAGCTGGCGGCCGCGGTGCTCGCGGAAGGTCCAGAAGCGGTTGCCGATCCAGTTGGCGACGATCGCGAGCCCCGTCGAGACGACCTTCGCGAGCACGGGACCCTCGTGCACGTTCTCGGGGGCGAAGACGGTGACGCGCAGCAGGTTGAACACGCCGAAGTCGATCACGAGACCCACGAGCCCGACGACGCCGAAGCGCGTGAACTGCGAGATGAGCGTGCGCACGCGTCGTGCCTTCCCCGTCGTGGGCCGTAGGGTCGTAGAGGCGGCAGTCTAGCCGCCGCATTCGACGCGAAGCTGGAGAGGCATCTGTGAGAGTCGGCGTCATCGGCGGAGGGCAGCTGGCCCGGATGATGATCCCCCCGGCGGTCGCGCTCGGGGTCGAGCTGCGCGTGCTCGCCGAGGCGGAGGGCAGCTCGGCCGCGCTCGCCGCGACGGCGGTGGGTGACTACCGCGACGAGGCGACGGTGCTCGCGTTCGCATCCGAGGTCGACGTCGTCACCTTCGATCACGAGCACGTGCCGCAGCCGGTGCTCGAGGCGCTCGTCGCCTCGGGGGTCGCGGTGCATCCGGGGCCCCATGCGCTCGCCGTGGCGCAGGACAAGACGGTCATGCGCGAGCGGCTGTCGGCGATCGGCGCGCCCGTTCCCGATTGGGCGCGGGTGTCGGATGCCGCACAGCTCGGCGCGTTTCTGGCCGATCACGGCGGGGTCGCCGTGGTGAAGACGCCACGCGGTGGCTACGACGGCAAGGGTGTGCGCGTGGTGCGCGACGCATCCGGGGCCGACGACTGGTTCGCCGAGGCGCGCGACGGCCTGCTCGTCGAGGAGTTCGTGCCGTTCCGCCGCGAGCTCGCGCAGCTCGTGGCGCGCCGGCCCTCGGGGCAGATCGCGGCCTGGCCGCTCGTGGAGACGGTGCAACGCGACGGGGTGTGCGCCGAGGTGTTCGCCCCCGCCCCGCGCGCCGGGGCGCTTCCCGCCGAGGCGCGGGCGCTCGCCGAGCGCATCGCGACCGAGCTCGATGTGACGGGCGTGCTCGCGGTCGAGCTGTTCGAGGCCGACGACGGGCGGCTGCTCGTCAACGAGCTCGCCATGCGGCCGCACAACACGGGGCACTGGAGCATCGACGGCGCGGTCACGAGCCAGTTCGAGCAGCACCTGCGCGCGGTGCTCGACCTGCCGCTCGGCGATCCCTCGCCGCTCGCGCCCGTCGCAGTGATGGTCAACATCCTGGGCGGGCCGTCGGGCGAGCGGATGCCCGACCGTTACGCGCGCGCGATGGCCGACCGCCCCGAGGTGAAGTTGCACTCCTACGGCAAGGAGTCGCGCCCCGGCCGCAAGGTCGGCCACGTGACGGCGACGGGCGACGAGCTCGACGACGTGGTGGCGCGTGCGCGCGCCGCAGCGGCCTTCTTCCAGGGTTGAGCGCCCACCTGGGCGTGGCCTGTCGAGGTGATTGAGGAGCGGCCGTGGGCCGCGTCTCGAAATCACCGTCGCCTCGCCGGCCTACGGGTGTGGCTTCGAGACGCGTCCGCTGCGCGGCCGCTCCTGAGCCACCTCAACACGTGCGGCTCGTCCGCCGCCTCGCCGGGTGGCCTGTCGAGGTGATTGAGGAGCGGCGGAGCCGCGTCTCGAAATCACCGTCGTCTCGCCGGGTGTGCGGGTGTGGCTTCGAGACGCGTCCGCTGCGCGGCCGCTCCTCAGCCACCTCAACAGCACCGCGACCGGGGGCGGGGCCGTCAGGCGGTGAGGCGTTGCAGGGCGGGGCTGCGGGTGGGCAGGGGTGTGCGGCGCAGGATCCCGTCGTCGTCGGGCCGTTCGAGGTAGTAGTCGCCGCCTTCTCGGCGGATGCGCCACCCGCGGTTGTGTACGAGCAGGTGACAGTGTCGACACAGCAGCACCCCGTCGTCGATGTCGGTTCTGCCGTGGTGTTCTTCCCAGTGGTCGATGTGGTGCGCTTCCGTCCAGGACGGGGGCCGGTCGCACATGAGGCACCCACCGAGGGTGTCAGATCGTTTGTGTAAGGGGTGACGGCTTCTTACGGAAGGACGACACTGATGACGATGATCGAGAGGGAAGCGCGTGCGCGGCGGCGGCGTGAGCAGGAGGAGGGCGCGCGGCGGCTTC
>Ga0206106_100093_pt1 | contig 167058 bp, 141 predicted proteins | sample 1B1ome_FD_148677 | JGI IMG/M metagenome (GOLD analysis project Ga0206106, IMG submission 148677) | Enriched microbial communities from leaf-cutter ant dump, University of Wisconsin, Madison, United States - 1B110A | ecosystem: Environmental > Terrestrial > Nest > Insects nest > Nest dump...
GATATCAGCAAAGGGTTGTTTCTTTGCCTTAAGCGCCTGCATAAAGTCGGACCATACCGATGAGATATTCTGGCTGTCGGGCTGGTTCAGTTGGGCTGCCTGGTGAATGATTTCTTTTTTGTTATCCCTGGGGTAGAAGCTCCAGCCGTTCTGCCAGCCCATATGGAAGGTGCCTTCGGTACCGTGAAAATAAACACCTACATTTTCGGTGCGGCTTTGCGGGCGGCCGTTCAGGTTGGAATGCTCCCAGATACAGTTAAAATCTTCAAAGTCGTATACGATCACCTGGCTTTCCGGGGCATTGTAGTTATCAGTTTTTATCTTATCAGAAGCAGTGGAATAAATGCGCCTGGGAGCGGTTTCCTCTGTCCACCAGAGAATCTGGTCAAACCAGTGCGGGCCCCAGTCGCCGGCCTGGCCGTTAGCAAATTCCAGCCGCTGCCGCCAGCCTCTGGGGTGAATAGCGCTGCTATAGGGTACGAGGGGAGCGGGGCCACACCATAAATCCCAGTCGAGCCCCTGTGGAACCGCTTCATTTTGCAATACATTTCCCGGCCAGAAATTATAGGTGACAAAGGCTCGGACTTCTTTAATGGTACCGGCTTTTCCCGATTTCAAAAACTCCATTCCGGATACATTGTGGGGAGAATAGCGCCTGTGGAAGCCCACCACACAGGTTTTTCCGGTATCCTGAACAGCTTTAACAATGGCCTTTCCTTCATCTATGGTATGGCCGATGGGCTTTTCCAGGTACACATGAGCCCCTGATCTCAGGGCTTCAATGGCAATCAGGGCATGCCAGTGGTCGGGGGTGGCATTGATCACGATATCGGGTTTTTCTTTGCGGAGGAGCTCGCGGTAATCTTTATAGGTGGCGGGCCGGTCGGAACTCATTTTCTGCACTTCTTCCAGGCATTTTTTCAATTGATTCTCATCGGCATCGCAAAGGGCTACAAGCTGGCAATCGCCGTGGCGCAGCGCTTCTCTGAGGATGTTGGTTCCCCACCAGCCGCTGCCTATGAGGGCCAGCTTGTATTTTGACTGCCGGGCGTAGGTGATGAAAGGATGGGAAAGAACGGCACCTGCTGCGAGGGAAGTGGCTGAAATAAATTGACGTCTTTTCATAAGTTTTGGTTTTTGACCCTTTACAAAGATACAAAATATGAATTAATACCTGTAGGAAACTAATTCTCTGAATAATTTGTATACTGTATATAATCAATATTCACAAAGCTTTTATGATAATATCTTTTATATTTTGAGAAATGGAAAGACATAAAAGTATAAATATTCACCCGGGGGTGATTTTGCTGGAAGATGTGATAAAACCTTTGAATCTGACGATCAGTGAGGCGGCCGGTTTATTGGATGTATCAAGATTGACCTTGTCTAAAATTGTAAATGCCAAAGGGGCTATTACGCCTAATATAGCTATCCGGATTTCATTGGTCTTTGGAGGTAAAGCAGACTTCTGGTTAAGAATGCAAAGAAATTATGATTTAAGAAAAGCAGAAGAAGAGTTTAAGAAAAAATCAGTAATCCTGCACAGGTATAAAGTTGCTTAAAAATATTCAAAATTATATAATTCTATAATTATTTAATTATCTATATTAAGTGCTCGAATATACCGCTCCGGCGCCTCCATAAACGCCTTCGTTAGCCTGTAATGCTCAGTTTCGGTGTAATGACGTTCGGTGATGGTGCCGTTATCAAAATGTAAGATTTGCGCATCCGGCATGGCCATGATAATAGGGGAGTGGGTGGCAATAATAAATTGGGAACCTTTTTCTCTTACGGCATCCATGATAATCTTGATCAGGCTCAGCTGGCGTGCGGGAGACAGAGCTGCCTCCGGTTCATCAATAAGGTAGAGGCCTTTGCCCGTGATTCTTTGATTAAAAAAGTGGAGAAAGCCTTCGCCGTGTGACATGCCGTCAAAGTTTTCCGTATAGCGGTCGGTGTAGCTTTTCCGTTCCGCTTTCAGGGTAGCCAGGGCTCTCTCCAGGTCTCCACCGGTCCAGTTATCCCGGATCTCCTGCATTTCAGCATCCAGCTCTGCAATGCTTCTCAGGATATTTTTCACAAAGCCCAGGAAGTCTTCGGCCCTTACGAAAAACCCGGCCGAGGTCTTCTCTGCAAACCGGAGGCTCATCATTTTACCCAGTCGCCGCGCCGGTTCCATAAGCGGATCTTCTTCCAGCGAGATTCCGCCCACGGTAGGTACGCGGGCAGCATAGGCCAGGGCTTCCAGGAGGGTGGATTTCCCGGAACCGTTTTCTCCTACCAGGAAAGTGACCGGCCGGCTTAAGGAAACGGCTGGCAGGTTTTCTACCAGTTCCAGTGTAAACGGGAATACTTTTTCGTCGGGAATATTTCGCAGTCCGAAGCCGTTAAGAATCATGTTCCGGGTGATTATAAATTACAAAGTTAATTTAAAGCCGATAGGTTGTGCAGTTTTCATAAAGTTAATCTGAAAGGATATGCGTACTTTTGCCCCTTCAATTTTTAACGGGTATGGGTAACGCAGCAGTTTTAACTCCAAAGCATCTTCTTTTAGCTCTTTTAATTGTTATCGTCTGGGGACTCAACTTTATTGGTATATACCTGGGCCTGAAAGAGCTGCCTCCGTTTCTTTTTTGTACCCTTCGTTTCGGACTTTCTGCCTTGCCTTTTGTTTTCTTTCTGCCAAAACCACAGGCTCCCTTAAAATACATTGTCGGGTTTGGAGTGGTTAACTTTGCCTTGCAGTTCGGCCTGCTTTTCAGTGGTATTTACCTGGGCTTATCTCCGGGCTTATCTTCGCTGGTTCTCCAGGTGCAGGTATTCTTTTCTATAGGCCTGGCCTTTTTATTTTTCGGTGAAAAGCCGGGTTTCTTGAAAATACTCGGTTCGCTGATCTCATTTGTCGGAATCGGGATCGTTGCTTCCAACGTGGGCGGAGATGTCACCATCATCGGCCTTCTACTGACTGTGCTGGCTGCTTTGTCCTGGGCTGCCGGAAATATGTTTACCAAGAAAGTAAATGCAAAATCCCCGCTTTCGCTGGTGGTCTGGGGTAATCTTGTGGCGCTTCCCTTTATGATGGTAGCCTCATTTTTTATAGATGGCAAAGCGGCTATTGTGAGCTCATTTCAGCATATGTCGTGGGTGGGCGTGGCATCAGTAGCCTATGTGGTTTACGTGTCTACTCACCTGGGTTATGGTCTTTGGGGCTTCCTGATAAAAACCTATTCCACATCGGCGGTGGTTCCTTTTACCCTGCTGATTCCGGTGGTGGGCTTTCTGAGCTCCGCCCTGTTTCTGGGTGAACATCTGACCACGTGGAAGCTCTGGGCTTCCTTTTTTATCATGAGCGGACTGGTCTTCAATTTATTCGAAAAGCAGATCAGGAAACTCGCCGAAAGGGCAAAAATGAGCTTCACGGCAAAATAAGGCCGGGAGAAAAGGTTTATTTGTACGGGAGCCGGAAGATGTGATACAGGCCGGGAGATTATGCGGAGAAAACGCCACCTAATCTGCGCATAATTTGCGGAGATTAATCTGTATTTTTGTATAAACAAAAACACAGAACAGTGCATATTCATTTTATACAACACGAAATCTTCGAAGCACCAGGTGTCTACCTGGACTGGGCAAAGGACAGAAAACATGACATTACATTCTCAAAAGTCTATGAGAATCAACCTTTGCCTGAAACGGCAGATAACATCGATATCCTGATCGTAATGGGTGGCCCTCAGGACCCCGGCACTACCCGTGAAGAATGCCCTCATTTTGATGCACAAGCCGAAAAAAACCTGATACAAAAAGCGGTGGAGGCCGGCAGGGCAGTAGTAGGAATCTGCCTCGGTTCTCAACTTATCGGTGAGGCATTGGGAGCCCGGTTTGAGCATAGTCCTGAAAAAGAAATAGGGGTATTTCCCATCCGGCTTACAGCAGATGGCTTGAAAGATGAGAAGCTGAATCACTTTGGGGCAAGCCTGGCGGTGGGGCATTGGCATAACGACATGCCCGGCCTTACTCCGCAGAGTAAAGTAATGGCCACAAGTGCAGGTTGCCCGAGACAGATAGTGGCCTATAGTAACCTCGTTTACGGCTTCCAGTGCCATATGGAGCTTACACCTGAAGTGGTGGAACTGCTTATTGCAGAGGAACTGGATTTCCTGGAAAACAATACGGTTCATGCTTATGTACAGAAACCGGAGGAAATCCGTAAGCACGACTTCAGCGAAATGAATGAAAAACTGTTCCGGTTCCTGGATAAGCTGGAAGAGGAGTATTTGTCTTCTATCTCTTCAAATTAAAAACATTCTGTTCTGCTATTTCTGCAATTCACCGGCCACGGCTTGGTAAAGTCTGGCATAAGCGTAATCTTTGGGTAATAATTGCTTAATTCCGGTATGAACAAGAAAATAGTAATCATAGGCGGTGGATTTGGCGGAATGAACCTGGCCAAAAAACTGGCCGGGGTAAAGGGTATAGAAGTGGTGCTGGTGGACAGGAATAACTACAATTTCTTCCCGCCCCTTATTTACCAGGTAGCTTCTGCGTTTATTGAACCTTCCAATATCAGTTATCCTTTCCGGAAGATGTTCCAGGGGAAAGACAATGTGCGTTTTTACCAGGCAGCTTTTTTAAGTGTGGACACGGAGGCCCGCCATATCCGGACCGACCGCGGGATATTGCCTTACGATTACCTGGTCTTTGCGCAGGGAACACAAACCAACTATTTCGGATTGCAGACGATCAGCGAGAAGGCATTGCCCCTAAAAAATATTGAAGATGCCTTAAAAATCAGGAATACCATACTGCACCGGATGGAGCAGGCCTGCAAAACCGGGAACCCGGAAGAAAGGCGGAAGCTGCTTACTTTCGTGATTGCCGGCGGAGGGCCTACCGGCGTGGAACTTTCGGGTATGCTGTCTGAAATGAACCGGCACATCCGGAAAAAAGACTATCCTGAGCTGACTGATGATCCCATGCATATTTACCTGGTGGATGCGGCTCCGGTATTGCTGGGGACCATGAGCCGGAAATCACAGGAAGAAACGCTGGCATCGCTTTCTAAGCTGGGAGTACAGGTTCGCCTGTCTGCCGCGGTGAAAGATTTTAAAGATGACATGGTGTATCTTTCTGACGGAGGGGAAATTGGGGCGAAGACGCTGGTATGGGTATCCGGAGTAACTGCCCATGAAGTAAAAGGCTTACCCGGAGAGGCATTACGGAGAGGCGGAAGGATAGGGGTAGACGCCTTTAACCGGGTGGCAGGTACTTCGGATGTTTTTGCCATTGGTGATATCTGTTACCAGGATACGGATGAAGCATTTCCGAACGGGCACCCGCAGGTAGCCCAGGTGGCCATACAGCAGGGAATCCTGCTGGCAAAGAATTTTAAAAATATCATTGACGGGAAAGAGCTCCGGCCTTTTCGTTATACCGATAAGGGTAGTATGGCCATTATCAGTAAATACAAAGCCGTGGCCGAGTTGCCGGCAGGTTTTTTCAAAGGAATTCTAGCCTGGTGGATGTGGCTTCTGATTCATATTCTGCCCATTGCAGGTTTCAGGAATAAGCTGAAACTGTTAAGCAGCTGGTTCTGGAATTTTATATCCAATGATCCTACCTTAAGGCTGATCATCCCGTCGCGTGATCCTGACAAGCCGGCCGGTTCCGCTTAAAGGGTTTGATTCACCGGTGCATGCAGCATGGCATTTACCGCCCGGAGAATACCGTCGGCATCAAAACCGCATTCGGCCCAGAGCTGGTATTGTTCACCATGCTCCACGATACGGTCGGGGATACCCAGTCGTTTTACTTTGGAAGCATAGCCGTGATCCGTCATAAATTCTACGATAGCTGAACCGATTCCGCCCTGCAGGCAGCCGTCTTCTACGGTGATGACATGTTCAAATTTGCGGAACACTTCGTGCAGTAGCTCTTCATCCAGCGGCTTGGCGAAGCGCATATCGTAATGGGCAATGCTGTATTCGCTGTTACGGATGGCTTTGGCCGCCTCATTGCCTATCGGGCCGAAAGACAGAATGGCCAGGTCTTCCCCATCTTTTAGTTTCCGGCCTTTGCCCACGCTGATTTCTGAGAAAGGTTTGCGCCAGTCGGGCATCACTCCCTCTCCCCGAGGGTAGCGCAGCGTAATGGCCTGCTTTCCGCTCTGGAAGCTGTCAGACTGGGCCAGGAACATGAGATTGCGCAGCTCTTCTTCATTCATGGGAGAGGCCACCACCATGTTCGGGATGCAGCGCATATAGGCAATGTCATAGGCACCGTGGTGGGTAGGGCCGTCGGCACCGGCAAAGCCGGCCCGGTCGAGGCAGAAGATCACCGGCAGGTTCTGGATACATACATCGTGAATGACCTGGTCATAGGCCCGCTGCATGAAAGAGCTGTAAATATTGCAGAAAACGGTCAGCCCCTGCGCGGCCATCCCGCCTGAAAGGGTGACGGCATGCTGTTCGGCAATGCCTACATCAAACGCCCGGTCAGGCATGGCCTTCATCATGATATTCAGTGAAGATCCGGAAGGCATAGCCGGGGTGATACCCACAATTTTCGGATTTTTCTCCGCCAGCTCCACAATGGTATGCCCGAATACCTCCTGGAATTTCGGCGGTACCGGAATGGTATGAACTTTCTTCTTAATTTCGCCCGTTACTTTGTCGAAAAGGCCAGGTGCGTGCCACTTGGTCTGGTCTTCTTCGGCCAGTTTATACCCCTTGCCCTTTACGGTAATGCAATGCAGGATTTTGGGACCGGGAATATCTTTCAGGTCATTTAATACGGAAACGAGATGGTCGATGTCGTGACCGTCTATAGGTCCGAAATAACGTAAATTCAGAGCTTCAAAAATATTGCTCTGGCTGAGCAGGGCTCCCTTCACGGCATTTTCCACCTTGGCCACCACCTCACGGGCACTCTTACCGAAAGTGCTGAATTTGCCCAGCAGGTTCCATACATCGTCCTTCACCTTGTTATAGGTTTTGGAAGTGGTGATATCTGTCAGGTATTCTTTCAGGGCCCCTACGTTAGGGTCAATGGCCATGCAGTTATCGTTCAGGATGATCAGCAGGTTGGCATCTTTCTCCATGCCGGCATGGTTCATGCCTTCAAAGGCCAGCCCGGCGGTCAGGGCGCCGTCACCGATCACCGCAATATGATGCTTGTCTTTGATGCCGTTATGGCGCGAAGCCATGGCCATACCCAATGCTGCAGAGATAGAAGTGGAAGAGTGGCCTACCCCGAAGGCATCATACGGGCTCTCCTTTATTTTCGGGAATCCTGAGATTCCGCCATACATCCGGTTGGTATAGAAAACGTCTTTCCGACCGGTCAGAATCTTGTGGCCGTACGCCTGGTGGCCCACGTCCCAGATCAGCTGGTCGTAAGGCGTATTAAATACATAATGCAGGGCTGTGGTAAGCTCCACTACCCCCAGGCTGGCTCCGAAGTGCCCTCCGTTTACCGACACCATATCGATGATGAATTGCCTGAGCTCCCGGCAAAATTCGGGAAGCTGCTCAGGAGTCAGTTTTTTGAGGTCGTCAGGATTATTGACCTTTTTCAGGAGTTCGCCTTGGTTTGCTATCATGTTTTTAATCTGCACTCTGACTGGCTTTGTGCAACCTGTTTTTTTCTTCGTTAGTGAGGCTGGAGTAGCCCCCTTTATTTATTTTGTCCAGCAGATAATCTACTTCCTCTTCGGTGGGAATGTTATCTTTGTTGAACTCACTGAATTTAATAATTTTCCCCTTTTCCGTACTCTTACTCCGGCTGTATTTCTGGAATATGGAGCGTTTTTTAGGTTGAAGTATCTCTGTGGCCCAGATAGAGAAGCGTTCCAGGCCGTAGGTGAGGTTGATACCGGTTCTGAGCAGCTTCATCTGAACGTAGCCGAAAACCGCGCCGCCCAGATCCAGCACTCCCAGAGGCGGGTTCCTGAAAATAGACAGCACCAGCAGGGCCAGCACCAGCAGGCGGGTTTTTATCCGCAGTGTAAACAGCATCACCTCACTTTCAGGGTTCAGGGCCACATAGGCGTACATCAGTGCGAAGCCGCCGGCAGAAGCCCCGTAAAGGAAGCCGTTAAAGTTAAGTTCTTTATTCAGCAGGGTGAAAAATCCCCATACCAGCATGAAAAATACGATAGCCGCATAAGAACCGGAGAGATAGGTGATCAGCATCTTTCTTCCGCCTATAAAATCAGCCAGCATATTGCCAAACCAGTAGATGATGATAAGGTCAAACAGCATGGAGAAGATGCCTTCCTGGGTAAACGGATGGAAGAGGAGGGTCCAGGGCCGGCGGATCAGCTCCATAAAGCTGCTTCCCGTAAGGTAATTCCGCGAAATAGTTTCTGCTGTGAGAGGGGCATCAGGAAACAGGCTTACCCCGAACTTAAGCAGGGTAAATCCGAAGAAAACAACCACGTTGATAATGATCAACTGCGTAGCCTGGTTGCTGTTCCTCTTAAAAACATCCACTATGTCAGTGAAGACTTTGCCCATTTATACTATTTGCTTAACGAAAACAATTACGAATTTAATAAAAGTTTCTTTTTTTGAAGTGAAAAAATTGCAATAAAATAAAACCGGTGATCAGCCCGCCGATGTGCGCCCAGTGGGCAATGCCTGTGGCGGTTCTTCCGAAAGCCTGTACGAGCTCAAAAATAGCGTACATGGCCACAAAATATTTGGCTTTTATAGGTACCGGGAAAAACAGCAGCATCATTTCGATATTCGGGAAGATCATGGCAAAAGCGATCAGGATTCCGAAGATGGCCCCGGAGGCACCCAGCATGCTTTTTATGGCCAGGTACTGAAGCTGGGCATCACTCTGAGAGCTCTGGAAAAAAGCCATATAATCCATGCCCATATTGAAAAAAGCGGCTCCGATACCACAGATAATGTAGTATTTCAAAAACTTTTTGGAACCCATATAAGCTTCAATGGCCGGGCCGAAGATCAGCAGGGCAAACATATTGGAAAACAGGTGCATAAAGGTATCCCTGCTGTGCAGAAACATGTAAGTGATGAGCTGCCAGGGTTTGAAATTGGGGTTCCACAGCTCAGAAGTCCCCGGCAAAACGGGGTTGTAAAAAGAAAAAATCACCCGTATGAAGTCGTTCGGGACCAGGTTCGCCAGGAGGTGGATCACGATATTGACAATCAACAGGTTTTTTACCATGGGGGTAAGGTTCGAAAACATATCTTTTAATTTAATTTTCCGTTATTAAAAATAAGCTCACCTACTTTATCCAGTGTAAGGATGGTCATAACGGGTTTACCGTCAGGACTGATAGAAGGCATAGCCGTTTCAAAAAGCTGGTCTACCAGGTGGGTCAGTTCGGTTTTTTCAAGGGTTTTATTCATGCGGGCCGCATATTTTTTAGCCAGGGTGCGGGCCAGCGTCTCTTTCTTGCCCGGGGTACGGTTATTTTCGTTTTCCTTGAAAGACTCCAGGATACTTTTAAACAGCACCGCTTCGTCTTCATCGGCAAACTGTGAAGGCACGCCGTTGATGAGGTAGGTATGGGTGCCAAATTCCTCTATGCTGAAGCCAATGCTCCGGATCATATCCAGGATATCGCGGCTGAGGGCGTAGTCGAGGGCGCTTAGCGTGACCGTTTTGGGAAACAGCAACTGCTGGGAATGGGCCTGTGACGACTGGATATCTCCGAGGTATTTTTCGTACAATACACGTTCAAAAGCATAACGCTGATGAATGATCATCAGCCCGCTTTTTACCTGGGTCAGGATATAGGTGTTGTGAATCTGGATGATATTGGTCTCATCGGTTTTCTGGAAATCTTCTGTGCGGTTGGCTTTGCTGGAAAATAAAACCTGCTGCTGGGGTTCGGCTTCGGTGTTTACCAGGGAGCTGAACGACTCGAACATTTTCTCCCAGTTTTCCAGGTTATCTTTCTTATTTATTTCCGAAGAACGGTAAACGCCGGCCGGGGTCTGACGCACCGGCGGTTCCACAGGGGTGGGAGCCGGGAAATTCGTCAGGTTAATGTCCGCATCAAAGTCAATGCTGGGGGTGAGGTTATAAACGCCGATAGACTGCTTCACCGCCGATCGCAGCACCGCATAGATGGCCTGCTCATTATCAAATTTAATCTCCGTTTTGGTAGGATGGATATTGATATCAATGTTTTCCGGGTTAATCTCCAGGAAAAGAGCGTAAAACGGGTGAGTTCCCTCCGGGATAGCCGACTCAAAAGCGCTTACTACGGCATGGTGCAGGTAGGCGCTTTTAATAAAGCGGTGGTTGACAAAGAAATACTGGTCACCCCGTGTTTTTTTGGCCGATTGTGGCTTCCCCACATAACCGGTGACTTTAACAATATCGGTTTCTATTTCGCATTTGGCCAGCTGGTCGCGGTACGATTTATCCAGGGTATCGGTAATGCGCTTGCTGAGTTTGGCTACGGGCAGGTGGAGAATCTCAATATCGTTATGAAACAGGGTAAACTGTACTTCCGGGTGGGCCAGGGCCACGCGCTGAAATTCTTCAATGATGTGCTTCATTTCCACCGGGTTACTTTTGAGAAACTTCCGGCGGGCGGGCACATTAAAAAACAGGTTTTTCACCGCAATGCTGGTGCCCTGGTTGCATTGTATAAATTCCTGTTCCTTTACTTCCGAGCCCTCTATTCTGACCAGGGCGCCCAGCTCATCTTCCGCTCTCCGGGTGCGTAACTCTACCTGGGCTACGGCTGCGATAGAGGCCAGGGCTTCTCCCCGGAATCCCATGGTCCGGATCTGAAAGAGGTCTATCGACTCCCGGATTTTGGAGGTAGCATGCCGTTCAAAGCTCATCCGGGCATCAGCCGGAGACATGCCGGAGCCGTTATCGCTTACCTGGATCAGGGCTTTGCCGGAGTCTTTTACAATAAGGGTGACCTGGGTGGCTCCGGCGTCAATGGAGTTTTCCAAAAGTTCTTTCACCACCGATGCCGGTCGCTGAACCACCTCACCGGCAGCGATCTGGTTGGCCAGCGCATCTGAAAGAAGTTTTATTTTATCCATTATATCCTGTTTACGTGTTCTCCTGCGGCGAGAGCCATGCAGATCAGATGCAAAGTTCTTGATTTTTAAGGGAAAAACCGAATGCTGGATTCAGGAACTTTCTATCTGTGGTTAATAGAAGGTTTAAACATGAAGGAATGAAGGTATGTGAAGATTGACCATCCCGCTCTTAATGTACCTTCATTCCTTCATGTTAGAAAAACATATATTATACTTGTATATTAATATAATTGTATAAATATCTAATATTTATTATCAATCCTGCCCACTTTTGATGAATGATATTGGTAAGAAATGCAAATTCACCTGGCTTTTCAACACCACTTTGTTTCCGATGTTTGAAAGATTCGGCTTTGGGGGAAGGTACAAATGGTATAAACCTCAATTATCCACTTCAGATTCCTTCAAAGCCGGCCTTCCGTCATTTGCCCTTTGTTCGTAATCTATTTTAAACCGGCTAAGATCTGGTGTGTGTGCCCGTTCCCTTGCCAGCTCATAGCGATAGATCGTCTGCCCGAGCTCATACAGAAACGGGTAGCCCAGTTCTTTATAATCGTATTTGCCGTCATTCAGCACCCCATCCTCATTGACATAGACGGTAGCCGCCAGCATATATTCCACCCGGTGGTCAAAATCCGCCACATACGAAACGTCAGTCAGGAAACCATAAGCCCAACCTACCTTATTGAAGACACGCAGTCCTGCCGGCTGCTGCTGCACGGTACTGTCGCGAAAGAAAAATTTGGCATATGACGGGTAAAAATCCTTTTCGTCGTATTTCGGGTAATTGGTCTCACCGGGTGATTGCGACAGGTACCGGTAAAGAAAACGGTAGTCTTCCTCATCCAGGCGATACCTGTTTTCCGGTGAAAAAGACATGGGGAACATCAGTCGCTGCAGCATCTGCTGCAAATCAAAGAGGGGTAAATTATTGGCCGTGCTGAAATCCATGCCTTTGGGAATCAATACACCATTGCTGTAATGGCCATCACCGATCAATGGGAGCTGTGGAAATTCAAACCGGATTTTGCTCACGCCCGGCGGCTGTGCGTACAGCAGGCTGCCATCCTCCCGTAAGAACCGGAAGGCGTTGGAATGGCGGTTCTGTTCTTCATCATTCGGCTCAAAACGACGGGTGATGCGCACTTCCTTATGTCCCAGTTGCCACAGTCGCTGATGCAGGTATTCCTGTCCTAAAAATTGATAAAGGCGGTTATATGCATCATTCTCACTGACCAGCATGGCCTGCCGGATAAAGTGGGCCAGGGTGGGTTTTCGTTCAGCCGCGCCCGGCTCTTCCATCAGTGAACGCTGCCCTCTGAAAGAACTGTCAATCTGCAGCCAGGTATCTTTGTTGACTCCCCCGGGGAGTTGATGGAGCTTCTCCAGGGCGAGTATTGCAGCCGGCAGCTTGACGGTAGATGCCGGGTTAAAGTAATGACGGGCATCGGTTTGAAACGTATGATGGGTAAAATGCGGCACATTATCCTGGTCGCGGTCGATACGCGTGTAAATAATCTGCACCCGATATTTCCCGGGATGATCCATCACCTGCCGGAACCGGGGGGCGGTATTCCCGGCCAGCAGCTCAGCGAGAAACGGGGAATTCTGCGCCTGTGCTTGTGCCATACTCACCACCAATAGAAGGGTTAACCATGATCTCATGGGATGAAGGTAAAGAGTATGCCGTAGAAAAGCAAGCGGTCTGTTACATCCGATTCCGCCCCCCGAAAGATGAAGTGGTTTTGTCAGATACCACACGGCAGGTTTTTGGCTACCGGCTCTTCAGGGGTAGGAGAATCAGATCCTGTTTTTTTAATTGCAATTGGAATACGTAATTTTAACTGTATTCGTAACATTTGAAATCCGGTCGGTGGCACTTTCTTCCACAATGAAATTCTGGCTGTTCACCTTGAAGACACTCGTATAATCTACGTAGGTACGTATTGTGTTTCCGGCACCGGTCCAGTCTTCATTATACTGGGTTTCATACTTTCCCTTTACAGGAGAATGCTTACGCCCGGTAAGGTTCAGAGGACTGGAATATATAATATCAGATGTAAAATTTTCCGGCCTGAACGGATGCCCCTTAATAACCGAAAGGTACGATTGCGCCGTATTGTTTTGATCATACTCATAGGTTGAACGGTCTATAATGAAATTGTTCCAGGTAACTTCAGTCTTCGTTACGTTTCCGTTATTATCGTAGGTGTAGGTACTGATAAAATCTTCTAGGTTCTTTATTTGAGTAATGCGTTTTTGGGCGTCCATAGTCACGGTAAACCGTTCTTCTACCTGTCCCTGACCGTTTTTAAACTCAACCTTTGTAAGAGCCCCGCCGCCATCATAGGTATACTCATCGACCCATCCGCCCGGAGAATTTGTTTTGACCAGGTTTCCGGCCGTATTGTATTCATAGGTTACGGGTACTTCCACTATTTTGTCGTCTTCATTTTGGTAGGTCAGTGTGGCACCTGTCAGTTTACCTGCCGTATCAAAGCGAAACAAGGTATAGGTTCCATCTTCATTGTCCACTCTGTCAATCCTGCAGGCTGTTTCCGGTTCCGGATCATCCCCTCCGGATGGTTTTTTGCAGCCTGTCAGCAAAAAAGTAAGTACACTTAAAAAACAGATAAATCTCATGGTCGTAAAAGGTTATATAAAAAATTGTAAAAAATATTTTAGGGGTTAATACTTTACAAACCTGGTTTGGTTTCTCTTTGCAAAATTCCGTGCGAAAGAAATGGCAATCAATACGGCATTTGCCTTATTTTTCAGTCGGTTAACCCGTCTGTGATATTTAATAAATACGGCATATGCCTTATTGCCGGCAGTAGTTAATGCATCTTAATTTGTGTATTTTTACAGTCATTATGAGCTTAATAAAAGTAGGGATGGCGGATGATAATCCCGGATTATTAAAAAACCTGTCGCAGAACCTGTCTCTTTTCGGAGAGATACTGATTGTGTTTAAGGCTCTGAACGGACTGGAGGCCGTCCATATGAGCGAACAGTTTGCTCCTGATGTTATTCTTATGGATATTGAAATGCCTGTGATGGACGGCATAGAGGCTACCCGTGAAATAAAGAAAAGAATACCTCAGCAGAAAATCATGATGCTTACCGTTATGGATCGTGAAGACCGCATCTTTGATGCTATCAGGGCCGGAGCCACCGGCTATCTGCTTAAAGATGAAAAACCGGGCAGGATTCTGGCGGCCATTGAAGAACTGATGGAGGGCGGTGCTCCCATGTCATCGGTGGTAGCCATTAAAACATTGGAAATGCTACGCAATCAGGAATCCGGGATGGAAAAAGGAGGAAACGTAGAATCTCCGGAAGATTTCAACCTTACCAAAAGAGAAACCGAGATTCTGGAAAAAATAGCAAATGGACTTAATTACAACCAGATCGCTGATCAGTTGTATATTTCTGCAAGAACCACCAGAAAACACATAGAGAACATTTATGAGAAACTGCACGTGCATTCAAAACTGGAGGCCGTAAAAATAGCTCAGAAAAACAAATGGGTATGAGTGTTTTCTTTCTTTTACTGCTGTGGTGGCAGGCCAACCCCACCCATAGCGGCACAGGCGCAGAACCGGATTCAATGGTGATCGGGCGTATCCTTCGTTTGGGAGAAGACGCCATCAAACAGCATAAGTTTAAAGAGGCCAAAGAACATATAGTAACCGCACGGGACAGGGCGAAGGCGTACAGAGATACCGCATCAGAAATAAAAGTAATATTAACGGAGGCCCGGATGTATCATGAAATGGGTAACCTTACCCGGTCAGACGAAGAATATCAAAAGGTCTTCCTCCTTGCGCAAAAAACTTCCCATGCCCCTTTGGTTGCAGAAATCAGAAAAGGGCAGGCCAATAATCATATCGCCAGAGGGCAATATGCTGAGGCCCAGAAATTATATTTTGACCTGGCCAAAACATATGAAAGCCAGGGTAAACTACATGAATATGCCGCATCGCTATCTGTAGCAGCCAATCTGTACAGGCGGTTAGGCCAGGTAGCCAAAGCAGAAGCCCCGCTTTTAAGAGTCTATAGAATTCAAAAGGGGGCAAACGAGCAATGGGATCTTATTACCACTACCCGGTATCTGGGCATGCTTTATACTGATCTGAAGCAATATGCGTTTGCTGAAAAATACCTGAGTGAGTCTCTGGAACTTTCCCGGCTGTTTGAGAGTAACAGCGATATCATACGCGTATATTATGCTATGGACAGGCTTTACTTCTCGAAAGGTGATCTGGAAAACGGAGATCAATACCAGAAACAGGTTATCAGGTTCCGTGACTCACTGTATACCTCGGAGAATAACAAGGCCCTGGCAGAATTTGAAGTAAAATATAAAACAGCGGAAAAGGATAAAAAAATTCTTGAGGCGGAGTATAGGGCTGCCATAAAAAACACCTGGATCCTTGGGTTATGTGCGGCACTGGTATTGATAAGCGGATCAGGGTGGATATTATGGACAGTCAGGGAAGCACGGCAAAAATCAGAGATGCAGCAAAAAGAGCTGGACCATACACACCATATATTGAACGCCAGAGAAAAGGAAAGGCATCGCATAGCACAGGAATTACACGATAGTGTGGCATCTCAACTGACCATAGTAAGTACAGGCTTAGACAATGCTTTATTTACGCTTCAAAACAAACAATCGCTGCCAGCCTCAAAACTGTCTGCCATCAGTGAAGACCTGAGAACCGCCACACAAAGCCTCAGAGATACCGTTTGGGTGACCCACAATACCGTCATTACCACCACAGGCCTTTATGACCGGATCAGGCAGTACCTGTCCCGGGTTTTTGATGAAAACTCTACGGTTACGTACACCACCCGGCTAAGTGGTGAAAGCCTCACACTTAATGCTATGGTTATCTTCAATCTTTTCAGAATCGTACAGGAGGCCGTACAGAACATCCAGAAACATTCCGGGGCCAGTCATGTTCAAATCAGCTTTGAAAATACTTCAGATATCCTCACGCTCAGCATTAAGGATAACGGCAGGGGTTTTGATCCCGAATCTCAGGTATCCTATGAAAGTTTCGGGTTAGGTAATATGAAGAAGCGGAGTGAGGATATCGGTGCTTTGTGTGAAATCCTTTCATTACCTGACGGAACTGAAATCCGGGTATCTATGCGTTGTTCGAACCCGCTTCAAATTCAACCCCCTCCCAGCCATTTTTCATAAACTGGCGGATATTCTGGTGGTTAGTTCCTTCCGGGTCATCCAGAACTGCCTGGTAATGTTCAGCAAAGAGAAGCAGCGTGTCTTCTTTGCTGAGCTTATTCAGGCGGGCAAAGTAAAGTACTTTGGCACTGCCCTGGTTCTGGGTGGCCTCGTTGTACTGGCTGCCGTTGCGGAAAGCTACCGGGCTGATGTTGTATTGATTTTCAATGTGCCGGATGACGTCAGCGAAAGCCAGGTTACCAGCTTGGAGATTTTTGATTAATTCATTCATAGTATATATGCGCAGGAAGAATTTTCTTGCTAACCAAGGCAGATCAGCTTTAATGGCTCAAAATTAATTAATCAAAGCCGTAAAACCCCGCTTTTACCACTACATTCAGAGTTCTGCTTCATAAAAAGCCGCTACAGGAGTGTTTTTGAGGCTTGCCGGCTGGCCGTTTTCTTTATCCTGCTGCCACCGGGATATCTTAAAAGAAGAAATACCAAAGTAGCCCGATCCGGGGTAAAAAAAGTATATATAAGTGATTTGCAGGGCCGGGAAGAGGCAGAATATGATAATATGCTGGATAAATTAGAAAATTTATAGAAGTGATTCTTGATGGAAAGGCTTCCATCTTTGCTAAAAAAAAACGCCGCTTATGGAGAAAAATACGGTTATGCTGGTCTGCAGCGGAGACCTCAGGCCATCCGCCAACCTGAAGTGCTGGCCAATGCAGCAACAAATGGAAGAAAACCTGGCACAGGCTTTAAGCCGGTACGGATGGTCTGTGGAAAGAGCGCATCATTATAACGAAGAGAAAGGCCATGGCTTTATTGATTACCAGCACGTGGGTGTGAAGGTATTCCGGGAAATAGACAAAACGCGGCCGCTGATTGTGGCTGAAAGTGTCTGGCAATACAGCCATCATGTGCTGGCAGGACTGATCTCGCATCAGGGCCCCATACTGGTGGTGGCCAACTGGGACGGAACCTATCCCGGCCTGGTGGGGGCATTGAACCTGACCGGCTCGCTTACCAAAGCGGGGGTGAAATACAGCTTCTTATGGAGCCGCGATTTTACGGATGATTTTTTCAGAAAAAGACTGCAGGAGTGGCTGGAAACCGGGGAAGTGACACAGGATTACTCGCACGTATCCCGGTTTAACCTGGTGTCTCTTTCGGATGAAGACAGAAAGCTGGCAGAGAGCTTTGCCGCCCGGATGCTTCATGATAAAGTAATCATGGGGGTATTTGACGAAGGCTGCATGGGCATGTTTAACGCCATCGTGCCGGATGCGCTGATCCACCGCCTCGGGATCTTCAAAGAGCGCCTGAGCCAGTCCACTTTATATGCAAAGATGCTGACCGTGGCAGATAAAGAGGCCGAAGCGGTGCTGGCCTGGCTGCTGGAGCGGGATATGCACTTTGAGTGGGGAACCGACCCCGCCGCTGAGCTGACCCGGGAGCAGACGCTGGAGCAATGCAAAATGTACATTGCGGCCCTGCGCCTGGCAGCAGAATTCGGCTGCGACATCATCGGTATTCAATACCAGCAGGGATTAAAAGACCTCACCGCGGCCAGCGACCTGGTAGAGGGCCTGCTGAATAATACGGACCGCCCGCCGGTGTATGATGAAAACGGTAATGAATTATACGCGAAGGTGGCATTGCCCCATTTTAATGAAGTAGATGAATGCGCCGGCATAGATGGCTACGTCACGTATCATCTGTGGCGGGAGCTGGGGCTGGACGGGGATAACACCCTGCACGACCTGCGCTATGGGGAGAACTTTGCCGTAGACGGCCGGGAAGAATTTGTGTGGGTATTCCTCATATCAGGCGCCGTTCCCGCTTCTCATTTTGAAGGCGGTTATGCAGAGGCGAAAAGCCTGCGCCAGCCGGCCATGTTTTTCAAAAAAGGCGGCGGAACCCTGTGTGGGGTGAGCCGCCCGGGGAAGATTGTTTGGAGCCGGGTGTATATCGAGAACGATGAGCTGTGGTGTGATATCGGTACGGGAAGGGCAGTGGAGCTGCCGGAAGAAGAAACCCAACGCCGCTGGAAGATGACCGACCCGCAGTGGCCGGTGATGCATGGAGTGCTGGATGGCGTAAGCCGTGACCAGATGATGGCCAAGCACAAGGCCAACCACATCCAGGTGGTGTATGTAGACGGTGACTTTGACGTCAGAAGAGCGGCAGAGATCAAAGCCGCTACCCTGGAAAATCTTGGAATAAAAGTGAACTTTTGCGGAATTTAACAGCGCTACAGGATGACTCATCTGCCCTTATTTGATATTGCCATTATTATTGCCTACCTGGTGGGCATGGTGCTGGTGGGAGTGTATTTCTCAAGGAGGAATACCTCGGCAGATGAGTTTACCAAAGCGGCCGGGCGTATACCGGGCTGGGCCATCGGGATTTCCATTTATGCTACATTTCTGAGCTCAAATACTTTTCTGGGGGTACCCGGGAAAGCCTACGGCGGCAACTGGAACGCTTTTGTATTCAGTTTATCCATGCCCCTGGCGGCCTGGTTTGCCACCCGTTATTTTGTTCCCTTTTACCGCGGTACGGGAGAGGTTTCAGCCTACACCAACCTGGAGAAGCGGTTCGGAACCTGGGCCCGCACCTATGCCGTAGTGTGCTTCCTGCTGACCCAGCTGGCGCGTATCGGCTCTATCTTTTTCGGGATTTCTCTGACGCTTCAGGCGCTTACGGGATACAGTATGGTGACTATTATGATCATAACCGGTATATGTATTGTAATCTACACCGTTATGGGGGGAATTGAGGCGGTGATCTGGACCGAAGTGGTACAGGGGATTCTCAAAACCCTGGGAGCGGTAATCATTATTTACCTGGTGGTCAGGGAGGTGCCGGGAGGTTTCGCGGAAATCATCCGGACCGGCACGGTCGACCATAAGTTCAGCCTGGGCTCCCTGTCGCCGGATTTTGTAAGCTCCTCCTTCTGGGTGGTGCTGCTTTACGGCTTCTTTATTAACCTGAATAATTTCGGGATGGATCAGAATTATGTACAGCGTTACCACACGGCCACCAGTGCCAGGGAAGCTAATAAGTCCGTATGGTTATGTGTATGGATCTATGTGCCGGTATCGCTCCTGTTTTTTGTAATAGGTACCTGCTTATATACCTATTACCAGCAAAATCCGGAACTTCTGCAGAGTATCACCCTGCAGGCTGCTTCTGAGCGGCTGGGACTGGCCGCAAACCACCCGGAAGTGGTGAAGCTGGCAGCCACCATGCAGCCGGCCGATTACGGCGATAAGGTGATGCCGCATTTTATGGTCTATATGATTCCTACCGGTCTTTTAGGGTTGATTATTTCCGCTATCCTTTCTGCTGCCATGAGCACCATCAGCTCGGGAATGAATGCCTCAGCTACCGTATTTACGGAAGATATTTATAAGCGCTACTTTAACCGCGGCTCTTCTGAAAAGAACAGCCTGAGGGTACTGTACATTGCTACGGTAATTGTGGGACTCGTGGGTATGCTCTGCGGGATAGCCATGATCGGTATCAGGAGTCTGCTGGATGCCTGGTGGACCCTGTCGGGAATATTTGCCGGCGGTATGCTGGGACTTTTCCTGCTGGGGCTGATCAGCAGGAAAACAGAAAACAGGGATGCCCTGGCCGGAACCCTGGCGGGTATACTGGTGATCGTATGGATGACCTTTTCTTACCTGATTCCCGAATCGTATGCTTATCTGAAAAATCCTTTACATGCCAATATGATTATTGTGGTGGGAACACTGACCATTTTCCTTGCCGGCAACCTGAGTAGAAAAATACGAAAAAACTAAAAATAATGACGCATAAAAAATACGTACCTGTAATGCTGATGCCATTCCAGGATGACAAGACTATTGACTATAAAAGCCTGGATGAGCTGGTTGAGCTCTACCTCGACGCCGGGGCGGGAGGCCTGTTTGCCAACTGCCTGTCGAGCGAAATGTTCCATCTTTCCAAAGAAGAAATGCTGCGGTCAGTGGCCTTTATTGTAGAGAAAGTAAACGGACGGGTGCCCGTGGTGGCTACCGGCACTTTCCGGGAATCTCCGGAAGACCAGGCCCGGTTTGTAAAGGAAATGTATGCTACAGGGGTAGACAGCGTGATTGTGATCACCTGCCTGCTGGCTGCGGAAACCGATGATGAGGCTACATTCCGGGCCAATGCACGGCAGCTGATTGCGCTGACAGGAGACGTACCCCTCGGTTTTTACGAATGCCCGGTTCCTTATAAGCGCCTGATTCAGGCCGATTTCCTGGGGGAACTGGTGGCCACCGGCCGGGTGAACTACCATAAAGATACCTGCCTTGATATGACGGGTATACAGGAAAAGCTGGCCGCTACCCGCGCTTATCCGGGATTCGGGCTGTACGACGCCTATATGGTGCATGCGGTGGAGTCACTGCGGGCCGGTTCAGCGGGACTGTCGTGCATCCAGGGAAACTATTTCCCCGAACTGGTGGTATGGCTGTGCGATCATTATACCGAAGACTCTCCGGATGTGCAGGAGGTGCAGGATTTTTTCAGCCGGAACATGGACGTGATGCACGATACCTACCCGGCCAGTGCCAAGTATGTCCTGAAGAAAAGAGGCCTGGATATCGGCATTTTGTGCCGGAATGATAGTGAATTAACCCGGGAAGAAGACCGCAAAGCCCTTGATATACTATTGGAAAATTATCACACGCTTGCCGACAGGATCGGTTTACAGCTGGTATTTGGTTAATCTTACATGGGTGCTTCCTGCCGATTACAGACCTCCTGGAGAACCGGGAGGTCTTCCTGTTCCGGGGCAGGGGGGACCGGGTTTTTCCGGCGGGAATAGTCCTTTTCAGGATATTTTCAGTGTTAAAAACAAGGGGTGTTTTTTCTTATTTTCATCGATCCATACTATTTTATCTGCCTATAGGAATATTTTATGTTAAAATCCTATATAATTTGGGAAAAGTTATATAAATATTGATCCTCCTTTTGAGCCTTACTTTGCATAAACAAATAAGCAGTTTATTTTATGCTAAAAGTAGGACCATATGAAATCTAAAATTTTATTCATTGTATGTTGTATTCTGATGTCGGTGGTTATGTCCGTCCGGGCACAGAATGTCATCAAAGGTTCGGTAGTAGATCAGTCAACAAACGAAATACTTCCGGGGGCAAGTGTAACGGTAAAAGGCAGCAATCAGGGAACCATGACGGACGCTGAAGGAAACTTCAGTTTACAGGTAGCTTCTTCCGGGGTGGTACTGCTGGCCACTTATGTAGGGTATGAAAGCCAGGAGATCCGATGGGATGGCAGAGCGAACATTACTATCCGCCTGCAACCCTCCGCTTCTTTAATGGATGATGTGGTGGTGGTAGGGTACGGCACCCGGAAAGTGGTTAACCTTACCGGTTCGGTTTCTACCATTGCCAATGAAGACATCAACTGGAAGCAGGTGGGTCAGACCTCAATGGCTTTGCAGGGGGTATCGCCCGGGGTAACCATTACCCAGTCTTCCGGCCAGCCGGGCAATGACGCCGGTACCGTCAGAATCCGGGGTATCGGTACACTGGGAACTGCAGGACAGGCCCCCCTGGTGCTGGTAGACGGGATTGAAATGGGCTTAAACAATATTGACCCCAATGATATTGAAAATATCTCTGTTCTGAAAGATGCGGCCTCATCGGCCATCTATGGTTCAAGAGCTGCCAACGGGGTGGTGCTGGTGACCACCAAGCGGGCGAAGGCCGGAAAAATTGCCGTGAATTATAATGGCTATGTAGGGGTGCAGTCGCCCATAGATATGCCGAAGCTGGTAGGCGGCCTGGATCATATGCTGCTGATGAATGAAGCCAAACGTAACAGCGGGCAGGCGGTCACGTTCTCAGAGCAGTATATAGAGGAATACCGTAAAAACGCACCTTCCGACCTGTATCCCGACACCGACTGGCAGGCACTTACGCTGACCGGTAGTGGCCTGATGACCAATAATGCCGTGGATGTTTCAGGTGGAAATGAAACGATCCGCAGCCGGGCATCGCTGGCCCAGCTGAAACAGGAGGGGATTATCCCGAATACCGGGTATGACCGTCTTTCGCTTCGTATTAATTCTGACCTGAAGGTGAGCAATAAGCTGAGCTTCAGGTTTGATGTACGGGGAAACAGCTCTTATGTTTATGAGCCTGCCTATACCCTGAATAACATCTTCTTTTATATGAACGGAAGGGTGCCGGCTAATCAGGAAGGGATATTATCTAACGGTTTGTACGGCCAGGGATGGCTGGGAGATAATCCCATTGCCGCGGCCAACTCTTCAGGGATGAATAAAGAAAGAACCTATGCGGCAGTGGTTAACCTTCAGGGCGACTGGAAGCCGGTTACGGGCATGAATATTAACGTGATGTACAGCCCGGAGATCAGCAATGGTCATAACCGCTTATTCCGTAAAATCTATAATACCTATTACGGGAACGGGAATTTCGCTTATCAGAACCCGTCAACAACCAACTCCCTGACCCAGTCCAGCAGCCTGACCCGGAACAGCCATTTCAGAACCCTGGTAACCTATGCCAGGAACTGGGGAAAAAATTACTTTGATGTGCTGGGAGGCTGGGAGGTTATAGAATCTTTTGCGGAATCTTTCAGTGCCAAGCGGGAGAACTACCTGCTGCAGGATTATGAAGTATTAAACGCAGGTTCGGAAATTAACCAGCAAACCACCGGTGCCGGGGGCTCGGAATATGGTTTAATATCCTATTTCGGGAGACTTAACTACAACTTTGATGATCGTTACCTGCTGGAGGCCAACCTGCGCTACGACGGTTCATCCCGTTTTGCCGAAGGCCATAAATACGGTTTGTTTCCTTCTTTTTCAGTAGGCTGGAGGTTGACGGAAGAGGAGTTCATGAAGGACCAGACCTTATTGGATAACCTGAAAGTAAGGGCTTCCTGGGGAGTTTTAGGGAATCAAAGTATTGGTAACTATCCTTTCTCATCTACCGTAAACCTGGGACAAAGCTACATTTTCAATGAAATATTTGCTCCCGGAGCAGCCATCACGGCCCTGGGTAACTCTGCCATCTCCTGGGAAACTACCGAAATGTTAAACTTCGGGGTGGATGCCTCGCTCTTCAGAAAGCTTTCTCTAACAGCGGAATATTACATCAGGAATACCCGGGATATCCTTTTGACCCTTCCTGTTCCGGCCACTGTAGGGCTTGACGCTCCTTACCAGAATGCAGGTAAAGTAAAAAACAAAGGCTGGGAACTGGGTCTGGCTTATGCAGATAAGGCCGGCCAGCTGGGCTACAGCGCAAGACTGGCACTTTCTGATGTGAAAAATGAGATTGTGAGCCTGGAGGGCACCGGGCCGTATATCAGTACCCGCACCATCCGCGAAGTAGGCCGGCCTATTGATGCCTTCTACGGATACCAGACCGACGGGTTTTTCCAGACTGATGAGGAGGCTGCCAAAGCGCCCAAACAGTTCGGCACCCTGAAAGCAGGCGATATCCGATATGTAGACCAGAACAATGACGGGATCATCAACCCGGATGACCGGGTGGTACTGGGATCTTCTATCCCGAGATATACCTACAGCTTAAACCTGGGCTTCACTTTCAAAGGGTTGGATCTGAACGCTTTCTTCCAGGGTGTAGGTAAGGTAAACGGCTACCTCGACGGACCCGGAGTATGGGCATTTGATACAGGCGGTACGGCGTATGAGCACCATAAGGACCGGTGGACTCCCGAAAACCCGAATGCCTCTTATCCGCGGCTCACATTCAATGAGACCAATAACTACCAGGTGTCGGATTTCTGGATGATTAACGGAGCTTACCTGCGTCTGAAAAACCTGGCTTTGGGTTACTCCCTTCCTAAAAATATAACCGATAAGCTATCGGTGAAAAATCTCAGGGTTAACCTCAGCGGTCAGAACATACTGACCTTTGATAAGTACCTGAGCGGTTTTGATGTGGAGACTCCAACCGGCGGGGTAGGCCGGTATCCGATTGTGAAAGTTTATTCTGTGGGTTTAAATGTTAATTTTTAAGATGAAGACAATGATAAATATAACAAAAAAGGCAGGGGTACTCCTTTTGGTATTAATGAGCCTGTCCTGCCAGGATGTATTGGAGAAATTCCCGGTAGACAAGCCGGATAACTCCACGTTCCTGAAAAACGCCGCCGAATTGGACCTGGCAGTCACCGGGGTGTACTCACGCTTATGGCATACGGGCATCAGCGCAGCCGGTCAGTGGGAATACATCCTGGATTGCGCCACAGATATTTCATGGGACAGAAATGGAAGCATACTGACCTTTGCCGGAAACGGAACTCTGAATTCAGCCGATGCTTCGGTGAAGTCTGTCTGGCAGCATTATTATGCCGGAATAGGCCGGGCCAACTATGTTCTGGATAATTTATCAAAAGTGGAAGGGGCCTCTGAAAAGGTGATTGACGAAGCCGAAGGGCAGGTAAGAGTACTCCGGGCTTATTGGTACAGCCAGCTGATCACTCTTTTCGGTGATGTGCCTCTGATTGAAAATGTTCAGGGGATCAACGATATTGAAGTGGCGCGTACTCCGCGAAAGGAGGTGGTTGATTTTATTATCAGGGACCTGGATATAGCTGCCTCGAAGCTTCCCGCAACCTGGGCACAGGCTTCGCAGGGGCGGGTGACCTCCGGTACGGCCCTGGCACTAAAAGCACGGGTGGCGCTGGCAGACGGTCGCTATGATCTGGCGGCACAGGCGGCTAAAACCGTGATGGACTCCCAGGTGTATACCTTATATCCCAATTACCAGGATCTCTTCAATTACACAGGTGAAAGTAACAGGGAAGTGATTCTTGAAGTGAATTACAATTATGGTTTGAGGGTACACAATGCGCCGGTGGCCCTGTTTTCCAGGAATGCCCAGGGAAACTCTACCAAAGTGCCCACCCAGGCCCTGGTAGACTCGTATGAATGTGTGGATGGCCTGACCATTGACAAGTCGCCATTGTACGACCCGAAAAAACCTTTTGAGAACCGTGATCCGCGCCTGCGGCAAACCATAGCTTTACCGGGAGACCGTTTCCTGGGATTCCAGTTTGAAACGCATAAAGACAGCCTGCAATGCTGGGATTATAATACTACACCTGCCCGGCGTATTCCCAACCAGGATGCCACGAACCCTTATGCCAGCTTTACCGGTTACTGCTGGAAGAAATTTACAGACGATAAGGATAAGGGTTCTTTCCGGAGTGCTTCATCTCTTAACTATATACTGATCCGTTTAGGAGAAGTATACCTGACGTATGCAGAGGCAAAAATTGAGCTGAACCAGGTAGATCAGTCCGTGCTGGAGGCAATCAATGCTATCCGCGGAAGGGAATCCGTAAAAATGCCGCCTGTTGCCGCCGGCCACAGCCAGAGTGAAATGCGGGAGATCATCCGCAGGGAACGGAAAATTGAGCTGGCTATGGAAGGTTTGAGATTACAGGATATCCGCCGTTGGAAGATTGCCGACCAGGTGATGCCCGGACCGCTTTACGGCAGGCCTCAGAAGCCTTACAGCTATAAAGACCAGGGTACCCCGGTCATCCGGGCTAATGGCATGCCGGACTACAGCACGTATAAAGACAAGTTGAGCGTGGTGGAACAGCGGGTATTTGATACCAGCCGTGATTACCTGTGGCCTATTCCCCTCAGTGAACTGGACGCCAATAAAAAATTAGTTCAAAACCCAAATTATTAATCAAATGAATTTAAAAGCTTTAACCACCGTATTCCTGTGGTGCCTGGGCTCAGTAGTACTGGCCCAGCATCCTTCTACCCAAAATGTGAAAGTTTACGGTGAGGAAGGAAAATTTGCAGGATGGCCCGCTAACTGGGGAATGTGGAACTGGGGAAATGAAATACTGGTAGGCTATACCCGGGCCAATCACCTGGACCGGAACGGGCATACTTACGATAATCCGACTTCTGTAGCCCAGTTTTCCAGGAGTTATGACGGCGGAAAAACCTGGACCGTGGAAGATGGCATGGCGCACGGAATTACCCATTCTACCTGGGAGCATCACATAGGCAACCAGGAAACAAAAGTACTGAAGGAAAAAATCAATTTTAAGCATCCTGATTTTGCCATGACCTTCCGGATGCGCAGCGAGCTTTACGGTCCCACCTCTTTTTATTATACCTATAACCGGGGGAAAAACTGGATAGGACCTTTTCCGCTGGAGGTAGACTTTACAGGTCCCCGACCGGAAGGAATAGTGTCACGTACCGACTATATCGTGGAGGGAAAGCACAAAATGACTGCATTTATTACGGTAGGCTTTAAAGAGGGAGAAAAAACCAACTGGCGCCAGGTGGCCTGCATAGAAACGAAAGACGGCGGGAAAACCTGGCATCAGAAATCGTGGGTAGGAGAGCCGAAAATCAACTCCATCATGCCTTCTTCCATCCGGATCGACAAGAATACCCTGCTTTCAGTTATCCGCCGGACCAAACCCCCGAGAATGGTGAGCTTCCTTTCGAAAGACAATGGCAAGACCTGGACGCAGCTGGAAGACCCGGTGAAGGTGGATGCCAACGGCCACCCGCCGGCTGTAGTGAGGGTAAAGGATGGAAGGCTTTGTATGGTCTATGGAATACGTCATGCACAGACCATGCCCGACGGGATCGGGATGTATGTGGTATTCAGTAAAGACAATGGCCTGACCTGGGGAAAACCCACTTTGCTGCGGGGCAAAGACGGCGGCACCTGGGATATCGGTTATCCCAGGGCACTGGTACTTCCGAATGGCCACGTGGTCACCACCTATTATTATAACCAGGCAGATCAGGGGGATAAATATCGCTATATTGCCGCTACTATTTTTAACCCTGCCGAATATGAGTAAATGCCTATGAAAAATACGTTATTCTTATTGCTGCTCAGCACAGTGGGTGTGTTGGCCCAAGGCTCTTCCTGGGAAACCCGCCGGGTAGCCGAATGGAACTTCGAAGCAGCTGCGGAACCCCTGAAGAACAGCCTGGGGAAAGATCCTCTTAAAGCTCCCGTCACCATACGGTCGGCACAGGGGATAGCTCATCTGCCTGCCGGGGTAGCGCTTAAGTCGGGACAGCTGAAGGGTACTTCAGGGGAGCTGACCACCTGGATGCGGTTTCAGATACCTCCCACTTATGGAGATCTGAAAGAAATTTCCCTGCTGAGTGACGGAAATGTACAGGTGAAGGCCATGATCACCACTGATAATAAGGGAAAAGAAGTAGCAGAGCTCAGCGCTGTCCACGACGGGCAGGGGACCACTCCCCGGCCTGCCATCAGGATTCCCGTAGGCCTGTGGGCCCAGGTAGCCTTAACGTCTCATGTAAATGCCCGGGGAAATCGCTTATATAAATTTTATTATTATGCAGAGCATTCTTCGGCGTCGAATAGCGATGCCAAGCGAAATTACTGGGTATATGTGGGGCATCTGGAAGTCAAAGAAACCAGGAATAAAGCTATACGGGTCGGCGAAGATTTCCCGGTTATTTCCAGGAGCTGGATGTACGTGGATGAAGTGAGGATCTATAATAAAAAGGCTGAGCTGCAGGATTTGTACGGTATGTTACCTGTTATTCCCGGTTTTGAAACTTTCTCCCCGAGGGTTCCGGGGGTAGTGATTGAATACAGCCCTGCCTATACAGGCCGTTTTGTGGCAGGTTCGCCTTCGGTTATCGTACTGGAAGACGGGTCCTATCTGGCAAAAGGCGATCATTACGGCCCGGCAGTAGGAGAGAGTGAACTGGTTACTGTTTTTCGTTCGGAAGATAAAGGCAAAACCTGGAATAAGATTTCAGAAGTGGAAGGAATGACCTGGGCCAGCCTGTTCCAGGTTAACGGCCAGGTGTATATGCTGGGTACCAGCGCCGGCCATAAAAAAGGTCATGCCATTATCATGCGGTCGGGGGATAAAGGTCTGACCTGGACCCGGCCCCGCGATAAAAGCACGGGCATCATCTTTTCGGACCTGTCTTATCATACCGCACCTACCCCGGTAGTGATTCATAACGGTCAGGTATGGAAGGCCATGGAAGATGAGAAAGGGATAGGCGGATGGGGAACAAACTTCAGGGCTTTCATGCTTCATGCAGATGTGAATTCCGACTTGTTGAACGCTGAAAGCTGGAAGATATCCGATATACTTCCTTCTGATCTGAACTGGGAGAAAGGCAAATTCAGAGGCTGGCTGGAAGGAAATGCCGTATTGGGCCCCCAAGGGAACATGGTAAATGTGCTGAGGCTGAGTATTACTGACGGAGGAGGGAAGGCGGCCATTATTTCTTACGATAAAGAAGGGAAAAAGGCGTCTTTTGACCCGGAAAAGGATATTATCAGCTTCCCGGGAGGAAGCACCAAGTTTTTTATCCGGCACGACCCGCCCTCAGGCCGGTATTGGGCGCTTTCCAATGCCGTACCCGCGAAACATAACGGAGCGGCTTACAGTGAATCGCTGATCCGTAATACACTGGTATTGATGAGCTCGGCAGATCTTCGTAACTGGGAGATTGAGGAAACAGTGCTTTATTACCCCGAAACGGCGGTTCATGCATTTCAATATCCTACGTTCGCCCTGGAAGGAGAAGATATGCTGGTAGTATCAAGAACGGCTTATGACGATGCGTATGGAGGGGCGTTTAAGCATCATGATGTGAATTATTTCACATTCCACCGGATTAAAAATTTCCGGAATAAAAAATTAAGAAAGGTTGAATAAGAGGTTTATTTCAGGAGTTTACCCGGCCGTCTCTTTCAGGCAATGAGCTGGAGGGGCGGTTCGGGTACCTGAGCCTCGAGATAATGATATTTCTTTTTGTAATCTGCCGGCGTGCTTCCGGTAATCTTTTTAAAATGCCGGTAAAAATTGGAAGCATTGTTAAATCCGCAATCCATACATACCGCTTCCACGGTCAGGTTGGTCTCTATTAACATTCTGCAGGCATGGCTGACCCGGATCTCAATCAGGAAGTCGTAATATGTCTTTTTGGTCATCAGCTTGAAATACCGGCAGAATGAAGTGGTGCTCAGATTACTGATGGAGGCAATCTCATTCAGGGTGATCTCTTTCCGGAAATTGCTCAACGTATAGTCGCAGATCTTATTGATCCGGTCAGTATCAATTTTAGAAGTATTAATGGGCTTGTAAGACGGGTTGATAAGCTCATATTCGTCAGATTCAGCCAGGGTAGACAGGATAGACAGCAGGATGGTCAGCCTTTTGAGATCAGAGGCTTTCAGGGCGTCTGAAATCAGGTCTTTTAGCTTCTCCCGGGTCTCTCCTTTAATAATCATGCCGTATTGGGCCAGCTTATACAGGTGGGGAATCTGGTGGGCTTCCGGCAGATTAAGAAAATCATTTCCCAGGCAGTCGGGTAAAAAATGGACAATGCTGGCTTCTACTTTGAGATCGGGATTTCCCTGGTAATACTCCTGGTTACAGCGCCAGGTATGAGGTAAATTAGCTCCTAAAAGGATCATCTCTCCCTCTGAAAAATTACTGACATCATTCCCGATAAAACGTACTCCCGCGCCTTTTTTGACATAATGCAGCTCCAGTTCAGGATGATAATGCCAGATATTTCCGAAATTACTCGCAATGTCATTCCTGACACTGAAGGAGGTCTGAAGCTTGATCGGGACTTTGTGAAATAAAGGTTTCATGTTTTTTTATTAAGGTTAATTGGTTAAGTACTAATTTAAGGACTATATTATAAATTGCCAATAAAATTCAGCATAATTCAATAATTAAGATAATATAGTATATAACCTTGTCAATTATATGGAGGAAAGCTGCAGCTACCCCCCGGCAAAAAAACAGGAAACCGGTGTTTTGCCTGGAAATCCTGTTTAAAATGATAAAATGGTACACAGGAAAGAAAAAATGTAATATTCAAGACGTCTCTGTCCTGTGCTACCTTTGCTGTGCGGAAAGGTACACCGCATAATAATTATGGAAAATAAATACGATTTAGTGGTTTGCGGTGGCGGGCCCTCAGGGGTGGCAGCTGCTATTGCAGCCGGAAGGAGAGGAGTAAAGACCCTGCTTATAGAAAGATATGGCTTTTGCGGCGGAATGGCTACGGCGGCTCTGGTTAACCCCTGGTCAGGCCATGAGTATACTGACCCTGAAACCGGCAGAAACGGATCGCTGATCGGGGGGATATTCCGGGATGTGGTTCTGAGACTACAGAAGTACGAAGGCTTCGGCTCGGTATTATCCCCGGCGGCCTTTGATGAAGAAGCACTGAAAGTAGTGTACGATGAGCTGCTCAAAGAAGCGGGTGTGGAGGTGCAGTACCATACCTATCTTACCGGAGTGCAGAAAGACGGTGCCTCTATCCGGGCTCTGGAAGTGATTTCCAAGAGCGGCCGGGAAATGATAAGCGCTGATCAGTTTATTGACTGTTCAGGTGATGCCGACCTGGCAGCGCTGGCAGGAGTAAACTTTAATGTGGGCAGGCCTTCTGACGGGTTAACCCAGGCCATGACGGTGAGCTTCCGCATGGCCAATGTAGACAAAAAAGCGATGCAGGAAACCCGGCACATTCGCAAAGCCCGCCAGCTGGTAGAACCCTATTTCCAGGAAGCGCTCCAGTCAGGCAGCCTGCATTATCCCTATCGTCCTTTCATCCATTTTTATGATTACCCCCGTCCCGGTGTTCTGCATTTTAACATGACCCGGATCAACAAAGTATCCGGTTTGTCTGTAAAAGATCTTACATTTTCGGAGACCGAAGGCCGGCGCCAGGCGTTTGTGATCGGGCAGTGGCTCATCCGGAATGTTCCCTGGTTTAAAGATGCCTATATTGAAAAAGTGGCCTGCCAGGTAGGGGTACGTGAAACGCGGCATATCACCGGCCTCTACACCGTGGAGAGCGAGGATATCCTGCAGTCAAGAAAGTTTGAAGACGGCATTGTGCGTTCGCGCTACTTTATTGATATCCATAACCCCACAGGAGCAAAAGATGTGCAGCAGAAAGAAGGCACGCACGGAGCCCTGGATCACAGTTTCGGTCCGGCACCGGGTGATTACTACGAGGTCCCTTTCCGTAGCCTGGTAGCTCCTGAAGTGCCTAACCTGCTGGTAGCCTGTCGCGCGCTGTCAGCTACACATGAGGCCTCTGCGGCCATCCGTGTAATGGCCACCATGCACGGTATCGGCGAGGCTGCGGGTATTGCCGCTTCAGCCGCCACCGGGCAGCGCATTCCGATTACACAGGTGCCGGGAGCATGGGTACGCAGCCAGATCACTTATATGAATGAAGGCCCTGATTTTAATGAGCCCTGGGTGGCTGAAAACGGATTCCCCTGGACTTTAAGCTAAAAGCAAATGAAAAATATTTCACTGATTGATTTAAGCATAGTAGCCGTTTACCTGGTTCTGATGATCGGGGTGGGGCTATGGTTTTCGCGGAAAAATAAAACCTCGGAAAACTTTACCCGGGCGTTAGGCAGGATTCCCGGCTGGGCCATCGGCATATCGCTTTATGCTACTTTTCTGAGCAGCAATACCTTTATAGGGGTACCGGGCAAGGCCTTCGGAAGTAACTGGAGCTCACTGGTATTCAGCCTGGCCATGCCGTTTTCTGCCTGGGTGGCCGCCCGGTTCTTTGTGCCCTACTACCGCAGGATAGGAGGTATCTCGGCCTATTCCAACCTGGAGAGCCGGTTTGGGTCGTGGGCCCGGATTTACGCCGTGGTATGTTTCATCCTTATGCAATTTGCCCGGATGGGCTCTATTTTCTTCGGAACTGCCCTCACCTTGCAGGCTTTTACCGGGTATTCTATGGCACCTATTATGCTGGTGACCGGTATATGTATTATCATCTATACGGTTTTAGGCGGGATTGAAGCCGTTATCTGGACAGAGGTGATCCAGGCCATTCTTAAAACCGTGGGAGGGCTGGCCATCATCCTGATCATCTTCTCTGAGCTTCCGGCGCCTGTTCAGACCATTTTTGAAGTGGGTATGCGGGATAATAAATTCAGTTTGGGGAGTCTCAGCTTTGACCTGACCACCTCTTCTTTCCTGGTGGTATTCCTGTATGGTTTTTTTATGAATATCAAGGCTTTCGGGTTTGATCAGAACTATGTTCAGCGTTACCATACCGCTGTTTCCGAGAAAGAAGCGGTAAGCTCGGTATGGCTTTGCGTGAAGCTGTATGTGCCCATTTCCCTGATGTTTTTCTTCCTGGGGACTTGCCTGTACACGTATTATGATAGTCATCCTGAGGCACTTTTGCCGGTTAAAATAAATGCGGCAACAGAGATTTTACCTGCCGGTGCCTCTGCCTCTGAGATTGCTGCCCGGGCTGCTATTTTAAAGCCATCGGATTACGGGGATAAAGTGATGCCTTATTTCATTGTTAATATGTTACCTGTGGGCCTGGTGGGCCTGATCATATCTGCCCTGCTTTCTGCCGCTATGAGTACCATCAGTTCGGGAATGAATGCTTCGGCCACCGTGTTTTTGGAAGATATTTACAAGAGGCATATTAATCCGGGGATCACGGAAAAACAGGGTTTAAAGCTTTTATATGTGGGCACGGCGGTATTCGGATTAATAGGTATGGGTTTTGGTATTGCCATGATCGGCGCTAAAAGCATCCTTGACCTGTGGTGGGAGCTTTCCGGGATCTTTGCCGGAGGTATGTTAGGCCTTTTCCTGCTTGGATTTATAAGTGATAAAGTGAGCAATTCTACGGCGGTCATATCAACTATTGCCGGAATTTTAGTTATCTTGTGGATGGCTTTGAGTAAGTTGATTCCCGATGATTACCAGTTTCTGAAGAATACGCTGCATGCCAATATGATTATTGTAGTGGGTACCCTGGTGATTTTCTCGACAGGGATGGGAATAACCTGGTTAAAGGCCCTGAAAAAGGAGGAGAGCGCCGAATAAATTTCATTCCGGAATTCTCCCGGAGCATTTTAGACCGATTACTATGAAAAGACTTGTATTTATGTTCTTTATCTGGATGGGAAATGCCTATGCCCAAACGGTCCCGGGCAATATCGTCTGCTATGAACCTGCTTCTTCGCAGCGATACATTGGTTCCCCCAGCCTGGTCACGCTTCCTAACGGCGATTATGTGGCTTCGCATGACTTTTTCGGACCGCAAAGCTCAGAATGGCAGCAGGCGGTTTCCCGCATTTACACCTCTAATGATAAAGGCAAAACGTGGCGATATCTCACCGAGATCCGCGGGGCTTTCTGGAGCTCGCTGTTTGTGCATCGCGGAGAGCTTTATTTCCTGGGGCCTGACCGTCACCACGGTACCGTACTGATCCGGAAGTCGGCAGATGGTGGCCAGACCTGGACCCAACCCACTAACCGGGAAAACGGAGTTTTGCTGACCGGAGAGTTTCATTGCGCACCCATGCCGGTAATTGAACATAACGGCAGGCTGTGGCGCCCCATGGAGACCGCGCATGGTCCCATTCTGAAGTGGGGGAAACGCTACGGCGCCATGGTGATGTCTGCATCGTCAGATGCCGATCTGCTTAATGCCGGATCATGGCAGGCCAGTGAGCCGCTGCTGTACGACAGTACCTATAACCAGGGCGATTTCGGCGGATGGCTGGAAGGGAATTTTGTGGTGGATCGTAATGGGAAAATGTGGAATATGCTCCGGGTGGCTAATACAAAACTGTTGGACGAAAAAGCAGCCATGGCGGGTATTTCTCCCGATGGGAAGACACTGGATTTTGACCCTGCTGCCGGCTTCATTCCTTTTGACGGCGGCAGCAAGAAATTTGTGATCAGGTATGATACCCTAAGCGGAAAATACTGGACCCTGGCTAATGTGGTCAGAGACAAATACCGGAAGCAGTACCCGGACCGGAACCCCTCCGGATTCCGGAATGTGCTGATGCTTAAAAGCTCTGACGACCTTAAAAACTGGCAGGAGGTGAAAGTGGTACTGGAACACGAAGACGTGCTCCATCATGGTTTTCAATATGTGGACTGGTCTTTTGAGGGTGAGGATATCATTGTGCTATCCAGAACAGCGTATTTTGACGGAAAGGCGAATGCCCATAATAATCATGATGCCAATTACCTTACCTTTCACCGGGTGGAAAACTTCAGAAAACTTAAAAAATAACAAAATTATGAGGTGTAGGAACCTACTATTGTCAGCCGGATTTCTGGCCATTATTTCTACAGGCAAAGGCCAGGAACTTCCTGCCTGGGCGGTACCGGGCCAGCAGGGCCTGGTGAGTGCCGGACTCATCTATCCACTGGACAGAAAGCCCACACCTCAATGCCACGCTTCCACGGTTATTGAAACCCGTGACGGGCTGATGTGCGCATTCTTTGCCGGCACCGAAGAGGGGAACAAAGACGTAGGTATCCGGGTGGCGCACTATAAAGACGGGCAGTGGAGCTGGCCTGTAGAGGTGGCAGACGGGCGCATATCGGACTCCCTCAGGTATCCTACCTGGAACCCCGTGCTGTTCCGGCCCAAAGACGGCCCCATTTACCTGTTTTACAAGGTAGGGCCGGATGTGGATCACTGGTGGGGAGCGTACACTACTTCTTCTGATGAAGGCCTGACCTGGACCCGGCCCGTGGTGATGGGTAAACATGAGGTGGTGGGCGACCTGCTGGGGCCTGTCAAAAACAAGGCGGTTCAGCTGGCCGACGGCACCATTATTTCGCCCACCAGCCTGGAAAGACGGGGCACGCCGAACGACCGCGACTGGCGCATCTACTTTGAGATCAGTAAAGATAACGGCAAAACATGGAGGGTGATTCCACCCATCCATGACGGTGTGGAATATGACGCCATCCAGCCCAGTATTCTTATACACAAAAACGGAGATCTCCAGATCCTGGCCCGCACCATGCAGGGGGTGCTGGTGACCAGCTGGTCAAAAGATAAGGGTGAAACCTGGTCACCACTGGAAAGCAGCGGGCTGCCTAACCCCAATGCCGGCACCGATGCCGTTACGCTGAAAGATGGCCGGCACCTCCTGGTGTATAATCACTCCACCAAACAGGGCGCGGAGCCCAAAGACCGGAATATCCTGAACATCGCGATTTCGGAAGACGGTAAAAAGTGGAAAACCGTAACCACGCTGGAAAATGAGCCCATCTGGGCGGGATATTCTTACCCGGCGGTTATCCAGACGGCAGACGGGAGGGTACATATTACCTATACGTATTCGAGAAGGTCAATTAAGCATGTAATTATCGACCCCTCACGCTTATAGTATGGCCTTAAAGGTTTTCATCATTATTTTTATTTTTATCTGCTTCGAAAGTTGTATGACACCAAATCAGGAGGATCATGGGCCGCTGACCCGCTCGGCCACAGGGCACACGCTTCACCATAACGGTATTTTTTCACCCGACGGTAAATGGGTGGTTTTTGATGGACGCAATGACGACACCAAAATAGGGGAGACTTCGGTCATAGGCCTGGTGAATGTTTCTACAGGAGAGGAGAAAATTATCTATCAGACAAAAAATCCTACGGTATATGGTCCCGGCGTGGGAGCCGCTTCGTTCAGCCCGGTTCGTGACTTTGTGATCTTTATTCACGGCTTGCCGGATGCTGACCGGGAAAAACCGTACGCCATGAGCCGCAGAACGGGCGTAGGAATAAACATCCATCAGCCATTTCGGCCCGTCATGATGGACGCACGGGATATTACTTCCCCCTATGCGGCCGGCTCACTCCGGGGCGGTACCCATTCACATGCGTGGAGCAGTGACGGTCAGCTGATCAGCTTCACCTACAATGATGAGCTGGTGGATCCCGACCTGCGGGTAGTGGGCGTGATGTTGCCTTATGCGCCGGGGGTGCAGGTAGACGATGCACCGGGAAATAATAACGGAACCTGCTATTCCGCCATCGTAACAGAGGTGGTCAGGAATCCGGTACCCGGTTCGGATGAGATCAGCAAGGCTTTTGATGAATGCTGGGTAAACGGCTATACCGATAAAGCCGGTAAAAAGATACCGTATGCCATAGCCTTCCAGGGAAATGTTCTTACCACTGACGGTAAAGTAAAAACCGAAATATTTATAGTGGATATTGATCCGGCTAAAATCCCGGAGAGCCCGGAGGCAACAGGCAGGAAAGGGGAGCGGCCCCGTGTACCTGCCGGGATTAAGCAAAGAAGGCTGACATTTACGGAAAACGGTATTTCAGATACCCGCCACTGGTTACGGTCTCATGGTAGGTTTATTTATGCTTTGGTCAAAGACGCGGAAGGCCGGAACCAGATTTTACAGGTAGAGATGAACACCGGAAAAACGGAATGGGTCAGCCGGAATGATTTTTCTATTGACTATCCTTTTAACCTGAGCCATGACGGCCGCAGGATTTGTTTTGTCGCGTTGAATAAGGTGTATCTCCTGGACCTGGAAACGCAGGAATGCCATAGTGTAACAGCTGATGATGCCGGGGGTAAAATTGTGGGAGCACCTTCCTTTTCTCCTGACGACAGCTCTCTTGTGTACAATCAATACCGGAAGCATGCCGACGGACAGGAATACCTGCAGATACACCTCACTAAATTGAAGAATTAATATTTTAACTTATACTATTTTACTGAATTTCCGTCTTTTGGGTGGATTTTCGCTTTTAACCCGGACCTTTGCGGCAGAATTTACGGAAAGATCATGGCCTTAAAAGCAGTTTTGTTCGATATGGACGGGGTAATTGTAGACTCTGAACCCCTTCACCGGAAAGCCTTCCACCGGGTTTTTGAAGACCTGGGCATTCATGTTCCACAGGAAATGTATTATTCGTTTTCAGGGGCAGCTACCCGGCATATTGCAGACCGATTAGTAGACGTATTTGCTTTGAATGTGGCGCCGGAGCAGATCATGGAGGCCAAACGCACCTATTTTCGGGAACTCTTTTATAACGATACGGAATTTGACCTGCTGCCCGGGGTAAGAGAGCTGATCGGGCATTATCATAAAGAAGGCATTAAGCTGGTGGTGGCTTCTTCTGCCACCCGGAACACCATCGCCATGGTCTTTGACCGCTTCGGGCTGGACCCCTACTTCACCGGCCGTATCAGTGGTGCCGACCTTAAAGCCTCCAAGCCTAACCCCGAGATCTTTATACGTGCTGCTGAGCTGGCCGGCGAACCCCGGGAAAACTGTATGGTCATTGAAGACGCCACTAACGGTATCCTGGCCGCTCACCGGGCAGGAATCTTCTGCGCCGCTTTCAAAAGCCCGCACACCCACATGCAGGATTATACCCTGGCTGACCTGGTAGTATCGGATTACCGGGAGCTGTGGGTAGAGGAGATAGGCAGGTATTTTAAGTAAAGCAATTCAGGCCCGGTTTAATAACAGCGGAGCTCTTTTCATATTCAGCGGAGGACTCCCTCACAAGTCCTTGTACAGAATGTATTGTACATTCATCTTCTAATATTGGGCTGAACATTTTTTACCCCACATTCGACCAATAATTACCCCGTCAGAGGCAGGGCTCTTTCCTACATTTGCTCTCTGTAACTATTTTACAAACGTTCAACCTTAACAGAATGAATAGACGTTTTACGCAAAAGCGGAGCCTGGGCTCCGCAATGATTTTGTGGCTGGTTTGTATGGTGGCCGCCTATGCACAATCCCCAATCACCATAACCGGGAAAGTTCTTCATGAAGACCGGACCCCTGCAGTGGGCGCTATTGTAACCCTCAAAGGGACAGGCACAGTAGCGGTAGCAGATACGGAAGGAAGCTACCGCATAGCGGCCCCGGGAGACGGGACCCTCGTATTTACCATGCTGGGCAGTGTACCCCAGGAGATTCCCATCAATAACCGCTCATGGATCAACGTAACCCTGGCCGAAGATGTATCCCTGTTGGAAGAAGTGGTGGTGGTAGGTTATGGTACACAGAAGAAAGTCAACCTCACCGGCGCTGTGGCCCAGGTGGGCGGCGAGGCCCTGATTAACCGGCCTGTGGTCAACGCTACCGGGGCGTTACAGGGCGTATTACCGGGGGTTACGGTGTTCAGAGGCAGCGGACAGCCCGGGTCTGAAGGCTATGGGATACGTATCCGGGGCTTTTCATCGGCAAATGCTACCAATGCCCTGGTACTGGTAGATGGCATACAGATGGATATGAACCTGCTGAACCCCGATGACATTGAGTCTATTTCCGTGCTGAAAGATGCCTCGGCCTCGGCCATTTACGGTGCACGCGCCGCGGGCGGTGTGATATTGGTTACGACCCGAAAGGGCGCCGCCGGAAAAACCAGGATCAATTTCAATAGTTATTACGGCATCAATGCCACCGCCCGTCAACCCCAGCGCCTCAATTCGTGGGATGAGCAACTGCTCATTGACGAATCACGGATAAACGCCACGGGAAATCCTGAATTCAGTGCTGAGCAGATGGAATGGCTGAGTAATCCGAATTTCTCTACCAGGCCCAATCCCACGCAAGACCGCTGGGAGTATTTCGGCAATAACAACTGGCTCAAAGAGGGAATGGACAAGTACAATGCCATGCAGAACCACACGCTGTCTGTGAGTGGTGGAAACGATAAAACGAATTACCTGGTATCGGGGAGCTATTATAAACGGGACGGGGTATTACGCTATGGGCCCGATGATAATTCGAGATACAATATCAAAGCGAATATCAACACCGAGCTTAACAAATATATGCGGTTAGAAGTGGTGGCCGGATACATCGGGTCTGTGGTGAATGAAAACGCTTACGGTACGGAACAAATCATTAACCGGCTCTACCGGAGCCGTGCACGCCAGAGCCTTTATGTGCCTGAGGAAGATATCACCGGCCAGCCGTATAATGGCGACCTTCAGATCAATGCCGTGGATATTGAAAAAAACGCAGGACTGGAACAGCGCCTCTACGAGTCGTTCACCGGGCGGATAAACCTCAAAGTGCATAGCCTGGTGAAAGGGCTTAGCTTGGACCTGTCGGGCTGGCGAAACCAGGACTACTACTCCATGGAGAACGACAGCCGTACCCTGCTGTGGTACGGACGTACCACCAATACCGTGCGCTTCCGTATTAATGACCCTAACACCAAGAATATGGTCAAAAACCGGGGCTACCACAATAACCTCCAGGGCGTGCTGACCTATAACCTGTCGCTCGCCGACGCGCATAATTTTACACTCCTCGGCGGAGGCTCCTTTGAAGAATACCGGCGCGATGAGTTCTCGGCCGGGGCACAGTCAATGATTACCAACGATTTCTTCAGCTTTAACTTTGCTGACCCGCTCACTAAAACCAATGGTGATAACAATGCCACCTGGGCCATGGGCTCTTTCTTTGGCCGCTTCAATTATAACTTCCGTGAAAAATACCTCTTCGAAGGGTCTTTCCGCTACGACGGAAGTTCGCGGCTGGCCCCTGCCAACCGCTGGCAGCTGTTTCCCTCTTTTTCGGCGGCATGGCGGATTGACCAGGAGCAATTCATGCAGGATCAGAACCTGTCTCTCAAGCTCCGGGGCTCCTGGGGGCAGCTGGGCAACGGCGCCGTACTGGGCTTGTATGACTATATCGCCCTGCTGACCAGCGGGCTCACGCAATCGGGTAACCTGGTTTTCAATGACACGCGTACCCAATACCTGTATCAGTCCCAATTGGCTTCCCCCCAGAAAACCTGGGAAACCGTACAGCAGGCCAACATCGGCATAGATGCCGGGTTCCTAAGGGAAAGACTTACCCTCACGGCAGATTACTATGTAAAACGAAACAAGGATATGCTGGCGTCATTGAACCTGCCCAGCCTCATGGGCGTGACGGTTCCTGTCATGAATATCGGTGAACTGAAAAGCTGGGGTTGGGAGCTGGACCTTCGCTGGCGCGATAAAATCAATACATTCAATTACCGGCTGGGCTTTAACATCTCGGATAACCAGAATAAGCTGGTGAAATACGATGGCCGCAACTCCCTGGGTAACGGTGGCGTGATTCCATTGCTGGAAGGCTACCCGCTGAATACCGTTTGGGGCTACCGTACTGACGGCTTTTTCCAGACCAACGAAGAATACCAGGCCTACAAGCAAACCGTATCCACACCGTTTTTTCCTAACAATGCCGGTGCCGGGGATATCAAATACCTTGACCTGAACGGCGACGGTGTCATTTCTCCCGGAGGGGCTACCCCTGAAAACCCCGGAGACCTGGTTTACCTGGGCACTACAAACGCGCGGTACACGTACGGGGTTGACCTGGGGCTGGATTGGAAAGCTTTCGACTTCTCGGTATTTTTCCAGGGAGCCGCACAGCGCCGCTTCCTCATCAATGAAGGTACCCTTTCTCCCATGCTGGGTACGGCAGATATGCCCTGGACCATCCATATGGACCGGTGGACTCCCGAAAACCCGGATGCGTACTTCCCGCGGATGTACCAGACCAGTGCCCATAACTACCGGGCATCTGACCGCTGGGCGCAGAACGGCAACTACCTGCGCCTCAAAAACATCCAGTTGGGTTATACGGTGCCCGTACGCTGGAGCCAGGTTCAAAGGCTGCGTGTTTACTTCTCCGGGCAGGATCTGTGGGAGAAAACAGACGTCATGAACGTGTTTGACCCCGAGGTGGGCAACAACGTCAGTGCCACCACTTACCCCTTCTACCGGTCATTTTCATTTGGTTTAAATCTTACTTTTTAAAATCTTTCCGAACATGAACTATACGAATATCCCCGGCTATCTGCGTAAGCTTGTTTTCTTCTGCGCCCTGGCAGGCCTCGGGGCCTGCAGCCTGGATCGCTTTCCCGAAAGCCAGTTCACCGATGCCGCCTTCTGGAATACCGAAACCGACCTGATGAATGCAGCCAACCGGCACTACCAGCTGCTGGCCGGATTCCAGCTTGACGGCAGGGGCGATGATAACGTGAACCAGACGGCTAACAGCATCAGCAATGGTACCCGTAACGTTCCGGCCAGCAGCACCGACTGGTCTAACGCTTACCGCGATATATTTACCGCCAATAACATCCTCGAAAAGGGAGAAAAAGCACAGGTAGCCGACCCTGTCAAAAACCGCTATTTTGGTGAAGCGCGGTTTTTCCGGGCCAGTGCGTATTTCGGCCTGGTGCAGAAATACGGCGATGTGCCGCTGATTCTGAAAACGCTTGATATCGACGCACAGGAGCTGTCTATGCCCCGTACACCCAGGGCAGACGTTATCCGGTCTATTTATGATGACCTCGATTTTGCAGCGCAGTGGCTTCCTGACCATCGGCAGCTGCCTGCGGCTCAATACGGACGGGTTACGCGCAGCAGCGCACTGGCACTCAAAGCACGGGTAGCCCTGTATTTGGGTACACGAGCCAAATTTCACAACGAAGGCGACTGGCAGTCGCATCTGAACCTGGCGGTGCAGGCTTCGCAGGCCGTGATGGCCCAGGGGCATCAATTGTACCGCTCTTACCACGGACTGTTCCAGCACGAAGCCGAAGGGCGCGCGAATACCGAAAACATTTTTGTGAAAATCTACGGGGTGAGTGTGTCTAATCTGATCGTGGGCCACAGCTACTCCCGTGATATGGAAAACGGGCGAAATGCCCCCACCCGTAACCTGGTACGCCAATACCTGTATAAAGACGGCCTTCCGGCTTTTAATGATAAAAATCAGCCTTCGGCCCGCCGGTCAGCCTATTTTGTGGAAGAGAAAGACGAGCAGGGTTACAATACGGTCTTTGAAAACCGTGATCCGCGTTTGGCCATGACGCTGTTCCGGGCAGGGGAGGAGGCGTACAAAGGTCCCTGGGTACCTACTACCACCCTGGGATCAAGAACAGCCTATGCTGCCAAAAAGGGTTTCAACCTGACCGACTGGCAAACGGCAGGTGCAGGTACGGTAGATAAAATCCTGATCCGCTACGGTGAAGTGCTGCTTATCTACGCGGAGGCAAAATATGAGCTGGAGGGGTCAATAAGTGATGCCGACCTCGACCTCACCATTAACGCTTTACGGAAGCGGGCGGGCTTTGATGCGCTGCTTACCAACGCTTTCGTAACCGCCAATGGCCTGGACATGCGTGACGAAATCCGGCGGGAACGCACGGTAGAGCTTGCCCTGGAGGGATTCCGCTACGATGACCTCATTCGCTGGAAAACGGCTGAAATCCACCTGGCAGGCCAACTGCTGGGCGCTAAATTCACAGCCGAAGATTGGCCGGGAGCCGACCCGTCTACACTGAGAATCAACAGCGACGGTGTGCTCATTACGGAGGATACGAACGTTCGTACGTTCAGTCCCGGAAGAGATTACCTCTACCCCGTTCCTTTACAGGAGATTACATTAAGCGGGGGGAGTGTAACCCAGAATCCTAATTGGCAATAATACAAACAAGACACCAGAAACAATGAAAATACAATATATCTTCCTTATTATGCTCCTGTCAGCCGGCGGGTTACTCTCTTCGTGTGAGGACAAAACTTACCCTGCCGGGCTGGAGGAATTTGAGCACCATTACTATGTGGTGTATGTGCCGAACAATAACAGCGCAGTTACCGTGAACAGGGCGCAGGCCGGGTTAGTGAAATTGCCTGTTCAGTTTTATTCTTCGTTCACCCGTTCGTATGATGCCGTAGCGCATTATTCCGTGGTAACCCCCAATGTTTCCAACCCGGCAGTGCAGGGAGTAGATTTCCAGATCACAGACCGGCAGGGGAACGTTATTCAGCCGGGCAGTGACGGGAAATATTCCCTCCTGTTTCCCCAGGCCAGAAAGACTACCGACACGGTGTATGTAAAATTGCTTAATAACCCCGCACCCGGGCGGCGGATTGTGGAAATCAATTTTGAAGACCATATTACGCCCGATTACCGGGTGGATATTTTCTCAACGGGGTTCAGGCGAACCCTTAATATTGACTGATTCAGATGAACCTTTACATTAGAGCAGGCCTTTTGACCCTGGGAATATTATCGCTGTACCGGGTCAGTTACTCCCAGGAAACAGAAGTGGAGCAGGCCTTCCGCTTCACGGAAGCACAGGCTACACTTCAGCTGCAGGAAGTTCGGAGGCTAACAGGAGCCGGCCGCGTTTCACCGCGCACACTGGATGCCGGCGGCCAATTGGTGTTGGTTCCGCCCGGCGACTGGACCAGCGGCTTCTTCCCCGGAATCCTGTGGCTGCTGTACGGCCACACAAAAGAAAACAAATGGCAGGAGGCAGCACGGGAAGCGACCGCGAAACTTGAAAACGAGCAATACAACGGCCGCACCCATGACATGGGTTTCAAGATTTACTGTAGCTATGGGCAGGGTTACCGGCTCACCGGCGATACGGCGTACCGGAAGGTAATTATCCGTTCGGCACAGACACTGGCTACCCGGTTTAACCCTGTGGTGGGGGGCATCCGTTCCTGGGACCACAACCGGGATAAATGGGAGTTCCCGGTGATCATTGATAACATGCTTAACCTGGAGCTGCTGTTTGCCGCTACAAAGCTTACCGGCGACTCTACCTTTTACCGTATCGCCGTAACGCATGCCAACACTACCCTGAAAAACCATTTCAGGCCGGATGGCGGCACGTATCATGTGATTGATTACGACCCCGGAACGGGCAAAATCAGGAACCGGCATACCCACCAGGGATTCAGTCATGAATCTACCTGGGCACGCGGACAGGCCTGGGCATTGTACGGTTATACCCTATGTTACCGGGAAACGGGGGAGGAACAATACCTCCGTAAAGCATTGGACATTGCTTCCTGGCTGCAGAATCATCCGCATTTTCCGGAAGACGGTGTGCCGTATTGGGACTTTGATGCGCCGGGGATCCCTCATGAACCGCGGGATGCCTCGGCAGCGGCCATCATTGCTTCGGCCTTGTATGAGCTTCAGGGTTTTGTGCCGGGTAAGCCCGGGCTTCGTGGCCTGGCAGACCGCATCACCCACAGCCTCGTTACCGCTTATACGGCTGAGGTCGGTACCCATAGCGGGTTTACCCTCCTGCACAGTACAGGGGCGAAACCGTCGGGTTCGGAAGTAGACGTGCCCCTGATTTACGCGGATTATTACTTGCTGGAAGCATTGACCCGGAAAAAAAATACCCGTTGAATACATGAAAAAATCAGATATATCCTGTTTTTTTTCGATATTGTGATTTACAAAAGTTAGTTGAAAACAATACATGCGTCGTTTTGTCGTATTATCTTTCTTCCTGGCGGCAGGCTTGTTGCCGATAGGCTCTGCCTTGGGTCAGGGAGTGGATAAAACGATCAAATTCACACAGATCGGGTTGAAGGAAGGACTCTCCCAAAGCAGTGTTTTTGCCCTATGCCAGGACTACCTCGGTTTTATGTGGATGGGTACGCGTGACGGCCTGAACCGTTACGACTCCCGGAAATTCCTCACCTACCGCAATATCCCTTCCGATAGCACATCGCTCGCCGATAATTACATCCTTTCTTTATTGGAAGACAGCAAAAAGCGGCTATGGATCGGTACCCGAACTGGTATCCACCGGTATGACCGTCTCCGTGACCGTTTCATACGCATACCTCTGCCCGATAATTCATCCGGCAATTCCTCTCCTGAACCCATGATATGGTCTGTCGTGGAAGATCGTGCCGGCCGGATCTGGTTGGGTACCAACCAGGGCTTGTACTGCTTTGACGAACAATCGAAAACCGAACCCTTCTCACTCGTATTTGAGGCCGTGAGGTATCAGCTACCTATGGGGTGTAATAATGTAATGTCTTTCTACGAAGACAAAAAAAAGAACATCTGGCTCAGCACCGTCAACGGGGTGCTGGTTTTTGAACCTTATCGCAGCGGATCAGCCCTTCGGTTGCAGCGGCACTTCCGGCAGCGTGAAGGGGAGCTCAACAGCGAAGAAGTGCGGGTAGTGCAGGAAGTGCAGGACGGCATCTTCTGGTTCGGCACAAAAGAGGGCGGTATCAACGTGTACAACACCTTCACCCGGCAGTTTACCTACCTTGTTCATCAACCCCATGCGAAAGGGAAATCATTGGCCGGTAATGATGTCAGGTCTATTCTCAGGGACCGCTTTGGCGGATATTGGATCGGTACCATCAACGGCTTAAACTATTATTCTGAAACAGGCGGATTCCAGACGTATTCTGCCAACGATTACGACCAGCTTTCACTCACCAGCAACTCCATCCGGCCCATTTTCCAGGATGCGCGCGGATCCGTTTGGATTGGCACCTATTATAGCGGAGTATGTGTCTACGACCGGCATATCCCGATTTTCCGGAATTATGCGTACAGCCCTTATGTAAGCAGCCTGAGTTACAATGTGGTAAGCGGCATACTGGAAGATAGCGGGGGGAACCTGTGGGTGGGTACAGAGGGCGGTGGCCTGAACTGCATGGATCGTTTCGGGAATGTCTTCCGGCAATTCCGGCATGACGCCACAAAGCCGGGCACACTGAGTCACAACCATGTCAAGTCACTACATCTTGATCAGCGGGGTGATCTTTGGGTAGGCACCTATCATGGCGGTCTGAACCTGCTGAGAAAAGGGAGCCAAACCTTTCAAAACATCAGGCATGACCCGTCCATACCTCATTCGTTATCCAATAACAACGTATATGCTATCAGGGAAGACAAGCAGGGGAATATGTGGATCGGTACCTATGGCGGCGGTCTCAACCTTAAAAAGCCCGGCCGTGAGATGAACTTCGAAAGCTACCGGCTGGGCAAAACGGGCCGTTATCACATCAGTTCAGACCTGATACGCACGGTTTTCATCGATAGCCGAGACAATATCTGGGTGGGTACCGAACATGGACTGAACCTGAAACGTCCGGGTGCCGACCACTTTGAAGTTTTCCGTTTCTCGCCGGATGACCCCGGAAGCATCAGCGGAAACGTGGTGATCAGCATTTTTGAAGACAGCCGGAACCGGCTATGGCTGGGTACCTACAAAAACGGGCTGAATCAATATCACCACGACACGCGATCGTTCAGCCGTTTCAGCGAACGGAACGGGCTGCCCGGCAACAATGTCTTTGGCATACTGGAAGATCAGCAAAAACTCTGGCTCAGCACCAACAACGGTATCTGCAGCTTCGACCCGGAATCCGGCAGCGTCCGGTCGTATAACACCAAAGACGGCATCGGGGGCAATGAGTTTTCTATCGGCGCCTGTTACAAGGCCGGCGACGGGCAGCTGATTTTCGGAGGCACGCACGGACTGACCTCTTTTTACCCCCGGAATTTCAGTGCCAGCAACTACGTGCCTCCCATTGTATTTACGGATTTCCGGCTGTTCAACGAGCCCGTGGTTCCCGGCAAACAACATGCTCTGGAGAAACCTATTTCTGTTACCGACACCATTGTGCTTACCCATAAGCAGAATATTTTCACTATCGAATTCTCCGCTATCAACTACGTATTACCCGAAAAAAATAAGTATGCCTATCGCCTGAAAGGCCTGGAAAATCAATGGAACTACGTAGACGTGCCCTCAGCTACCTATACCAACCTGCATGCGGGTACCTATACGCTGCTGGCCAAAGGATCGAGCAATGACGGCATCTGGAACGAAGTGCCCGCCACGCTGATCATCCGGATTCTGCCACCCCCCTGGAAAACCTGGTGGGCCTATACCATTTATTTTGCCCTGATAGCAGCCAGTATTTATATGATCATCCGGTTTACCCGAATCAGGACCCGGCTGGAGCACCAGTTGCAACTGGAACACCTGGAAAATGAAAGACAAAGGGAGATTAACGAAATCAAGCTTAATTTCTTTACCAGTATTTCGCACGAGTTTCGTACTCCGCTCACGCTGATCCTTGCGCCCGTGCAGCACCTGCTCACGCACGTAAACCTGGACGAAAATGCCAGGACCATGATGGCAACCGTCAGGAACAATTCCCTTCGGCTGCTTAACCTGGTGAATCAGCTGCTGGACTTCAGGAAGCAGGAAAGCGGGAATTTTCAACTATCGTTTCAAAACCATAACCTGGTGGCGTTTATCGACAGGATCGCAGAAGAATTCACACATTATGCAGAAGAGCAACATATTCGTTTTCAATACGATAAACCGGCCGGAATCATCGAGGCATGGTTTGATAGTGACCAGCTGGAGAAGGTAATCTACAACCTGCTCTCCAATGCATTTAAGTTTGTACCTGAGGAAGGCAGCGTAAAACTGGTTCTTGAAAAAAGGGCTCCCTCAGTTAATTATACGCAGGGGTCTGTGCTTATTCGTGTATGGGATAACGGCAGGGGGATTCCTGTGGATAAATTATCTTCTATTTTTGAATTTTATTACCAGCTTCAGACAGGACACGAAAAAAAACGGGGACATTTGGGCTCCGGAATAGGCCTGGCCTTAGCCAAAAACCTGACGGAAATGCATGGCGGGAAAATTGAGGTGGAGAGCTATGATGGAAATGAAAAACCCACCTATACCTGCTTCACGGTGGAACTGCCGCTGGGTAACCTGTATTTAAAGCCGGAGGACGTGGGCCGTCACGAAAAAGAGGAACCTCAAAATGAAGCTGAGAAGCCGGTTACGGAGGAGGCTGCCTACCTGGTGGAAGCATCAACCCCTACCGGAAGCACTTCTAACCGGCCGACGATTCTTGTGGTGGAAGACCATGAAGAAATACGGACGTTCATTGCTCAAAGCCTGCACGACGATTATACAATACTGGAAGCGGCCGACGGGCAGGAGGGTTGGGAGATGGTCAGGTTGCATCTTCCCGACCTGGTCATCACCGACATCATGATGCCGGTAGCCGATGGTATATCGCTGCTGAAAAACATCAAACTCACGCTCGATACCAACCACATTCCCGTATTGCTGCTCACAGCACGTACAGCCATGGAAAGCGTCATAGAAGGCCTGCAATCGGGCAGCGACGACTACCTGACCAAGCCCTTCCACCCGGAAGTCCTGTCGCTCAAAATACGGAACATCTTAGCAGGCCGTGAGCGCTTCCGTAAAAAATTTATCCGTGACTACGTGCTCACCCCGCAGCAGGAAACCGTTGAGCCGGATGCCGATCAGCAGTTCCTGCACAAGGTGATCCGGCTGATTGAAGATAACCTGGGGGAAGTAAATTTCAATGTGAATATGCTGGCAAGGGAACTCAGCATGAGCCGGCCGGTACTTTACCGGAAGCTGAAGCAGATGACCGACTTAAGTGTTATTGAGCTCATCAATATATTGCGCCTGAAAAAAGCGGCCCGGCTGCTGGCCCAGGGAAATACACAGGTCAGCCAGGTGGCCTACCAGATCGGGTTTAGCGATCCCAAATATTTCAGCAAATCATTCAAAAATTATTTTGGGAAGTCGCCCAGTGAATACATCGCATTGAATGTCATTGAACAGGCAGAAATTATCACTCATAAGTTTAACTCTTTTTCTCATGAAGACACCATTCGTCATTCTTAGCCTTTTAATTTTTTCCATCTTCCAACCGGCCCGGGCTAACGATACGTTACCTGTACGCGGGTTCTGTATTGCAGCGCCGAGCCCGGGCAGGCTGCCGGAATTCATCCGTTTTATAGACGAAGAGCTGGCACCCCGGGGTGTCAATACCCTGGTACTCCGTATTGACTACAGTTACCGGTTTGAAAGCCGGCCGGAGTTGGTGGATGAAGATGCACTGTCCAAAGCAGAGGTGAAGCAACTGGTAGCCGTTTGCCGGAAAAACAGCATCCGGATCATCCCGCAGATTAACCTGCTGGGCCACCAATCCTGGGCAGAGAAGATAGGCAAATTACTACAGGTATATCCGCAATTTGATGAAACTCCCCAAGTACAAATGCCGGAACAATACAAGTGGCCGAATGCGGATGGCTTGTACTGCAAGAGTTATTGCCCCCTCCATCCGGAAGTGCATGACGTGGTTTTCGACCTGGTAGATGAAATCTGCGAAGTTTTTGAAGCCGACGCTTTCCATGCCGGTATGGATGAGGTGTTTTATATCGGTCACGATAGCTGCGGGCGTTGTGCCGGAAGAGACAAAGCCGAGTTATATGCCGGGGAGATTAATAAAATTGCAAACCATCTGGCGTCAGGCAACCGCCAGCTTTGGATTTGGGGCGACCGCCTCATTGATGGCAAAACCACCGGCATCGGTATGTGGGAAGCGAGCATGAACAATACCCATCGGGCCATTGATCTTATCAACAAGGATGTGATGATCTGTGACTGGCACTATCAACAGCCTTTACAAACTGCCGTGTACTTCGCCATGAAAGGTTTTTCCGTAATTACCTGCCCCTGGAGAAAAGGAGATGTGGCGATCCGGCAGCTGCAAGACATGCTTCAGTTTCAGAAAGAGTCTACCAAAGAGCTGGCCCCCCGCTACCAGGGCATGATGCAGACCATCTGGGCAGGAGCTGACTCTTTCATGGATGAATTTTATGGCAGAAAAGCCGCTCAGGCAGATAGCGAAGCGGCCTGTTTCAGGGCGCTTGCTTCGCAATGGACCAACAAATAGCTTTTGGAAAGCCGGATTATACCATAGGAGGGGTAATTTGAACGATTTTTACCATTGAAATAAGCGATAATTACCCCTGCCGGACGCCGCGCACCTGATACCTTTGCAGTATGAGGAGCCCGTTCCTGTAATATCCTATAGTATAATTTCATATATGAAAACCGGTCGAAAAAAAACATTTGCTGCCTGTTTAATCTTCCTGCTTCTGGCTGTGGTAAGGCATGACCTGCAAGCCCAATGGCTATGGGATGTGCAGAAAATGCATGTTGTTAAAAGTCAGCTGGCCTCCGATAAATATGCCGGTGCGTACCGGAAACTTATTTCAGAAGCTGACGAAGAGCTCCTCAGGAAAGCGTATTCTGTGACCGGGAAAGAGGGTATAGCACCCAGCGGAGATAAGCACGATTACGTCAGCCTGAGCCGTTATTGGTGGCCCAATCCGGATACTCCTGATCGCCTGCCTTACGTTTACAAAGATGGCCGGTCGAATCCCGAACTTAATCACTACGACCGCAATACACTGGGCAATATGTGTGCTGCCGTGAACACCTTATCTTTGGCCTTCTTCTACAGCGAAGAGGAAAAATACGCACAGAAAGCCGTAGAGATTCTCCGGGCCTGGTTTCTGGACAAGGACACCCGTATGAACCCCCACCTGGAATACGCGCAATTCATCCCCGGGAAGAACGATTCAAAGGGCCGGCCGGAAGGCCTTATCGATAGCTATTCGTTTGTAGATATGCTTAACAGCATACAGCTATTGAACGGTTCCCCCGGCTATACCCTGCAAGACCGGGAAGGGTTGAAACAGTGGTTTGCTGACTTTGCCACCTGGTTTCAGACGAGCAGGCAGGGCAAAACGGAAAACGCCGCCAAAAACAATCATTCCACCGCCTACGATGCCCAGCTGATCTCCTACCACCTGTTTGCCGGAAACGAGAAAGCCGCCCGGGAAATCCTCCGTGACTTCCCCCGGAAAAGGATATTTGCCCAGATTGAGCCGGACGGGAAACAGCCCAACGAACTGTGGCGTACCCTCGCTTACCATTACTCACAATATAACCTGAGCCACATGATCGACGTCAGTGCGATCGCCAAAAGGCTGGGAATCGATTTGTTGAACAAAGAGTCAGCAGACGGGAGATCGATCTGTAAAGCAATGGACTACCTGACTTCATTTTTGGACAAAGACGTAAGCCAATGGCCGTACCAGCAGATCAGCGGATGGGAAGATGAACTGCAGGATGTCTGCAGCGATCTGATCCGGATCCTGGATATTGACCCCGGCCGGCATGCCTACCGCCACCTGTTCCGCCAATACGCCCGACAGGATATGTCAGAGCGATGGCGGCTCCTGTATGGGGTAGAGTGAAACATCCGGAAGAAAGGATCAGGGAGCCATCCAGGCTTCTTTAACCACTGACCCCCTCCAGCTTTGAGGCGTTTTCAGCTTTAAGACAGCAGCCAGGGTGGTGGCCGTGTCATAAATGATGACCGTGCTTTTCAAAGCATGGTTTTTCCGGATACCCGGGCCGTGCAGCACCCACGGGATTTCCACTTCATCCAGGGTTTTACCGCCATGGCCTTTGCCCGTTCCGCCATGATCAGAAGTGATGAGAATAAGGGTTTGTTCTGCTATACCTGCGTCTTTTACCGCCTGCAGGATCTTCCCGATGCGGGCATCTACCTTTTTAAGCTCTGCATAATATTCGGGAGTACGGTGCCCGATGTTGTGGCCTACGCCGTCGGGTTCGCCCAGGTGAATGAAGGTCAATACGGGTTTCCGGGTTTTAATGACCTCTTCGGCTTTAGCCACACAATCCTCGTCGTTATCTTTCCCATAAAACCGGTAGTCGGTGGCCCCTTTTTCCACCAGCGGGCCAATTCCCTGCCAGCTGTAAACCAGGGCGGTATAGGCCTCCGGCCTCTGCTCTTTCAGCAGGCTGAAAATAGAAGGAAACAGGCCTGATCGCGTAGTATCTGCCGAAGGAATTTCAGGCACCGCACTGTTCCACTCGGTATAACCGTGCAGGGTAGGCCCGGCCCCCATCAGGGCAGATGCCCAGTTGACCCCACTCGACGAAGGAAGCACCGTGCGTGCCTTTAAAGTCCAGGCCCCCTCTTTCATCACCTGTTTTAAATGCGGCATGTCTCCGTCAGGAAGGGCATAAGCGCCCAGCCCGTCGATTCCGATAATGACCACATGCCGGGTTTGGGCGAAGGTGGTGAGGGAGAGGGTCAGGCTGATGAGGAGGAGGATTGTTTTTTTCATGATGGTTTTATTTTCATGCAAGTAATACCTCGGCCGGAATACCAAAGTGCTTATGTAGCTTTTTAGCCATATTTAGAGTAAGCTGCCTTTTCTTGTTCAGAACCTCGGAAACCCGGTTTTCTCCGCCAAAATAACGGGCAATATCCTTTTGATTCAGGTTCAGCATTTCCATACGCTGTTTAATGGCCTCTATTGGATCCAGCGGAGGCATGGGGTAGTGTTTTTTCTTATAATCAATGGCCAGTACGGTAATTGCTTCTAAAAGGTTCAGGGCTTTTATTCTTTGGGCTTCGTCCTCTATCATATCCGCATCTACCAAAGCCTCAATGATCTGGCTGGCCTCCTCAAAGTCCTCCTCTGTTACGATGGGCTTGATTTTTATATCCTCAATATTCATAATCAAATGTTTTTTATGTCCTCTATCTTATCGTACTCTTTATGGGTGCCTACGAACCTGATAAATACAAAGCCTCTGTCATACTCGAATTTTGCTACCATTCTGTACTTATTATGGCAAATGTTGAATACGATCCGGCCATTTCCTACCGTGTCAGCTCCTTTGAACAGCTTAATTACCTCATTCGGGGTATTAAAGTCTGTTTCCTTTGAACAGCTTAATTACCTCATTCGGGGTATTAAAGTCTGTTTCCTCTACCACGTCATACCAGGTCTTTAACGATGGGTATGCATCAGGATAGATGTTCCAAAACTTTGCCAGTGTGCCTTTGGTGAATATTCTCATAACAGTGTGAAGGTAAATAAAATTCCCAAATGTGGAAGTGATTGAAAAAGTACCCTAAGCTCTAACCAACTTCACTATAGATTACTCTCCCGTCATCATATAATTATAGAAGATTAAAACGGGTTGAATTTGTACCTCAACCCTGAAAGGGAAAATAAAGGTACAAAAACTTAATAAACGCATAACATCACAAAAAAAATAGTAATAAGAATGCAACAAAAAAGCCCTAATATCAGGGTTTTATAATAATTATTCTATTTTTCTTATCGGTTTTTTTGCCAGTTACTTTCCGATACAAAACTTCCCGAAAATATTCTTCAGCAAATCATCCGTGGATATCGTCCCCGTAATTTCCCCCAGATGATGCAGCGCCACGCGGATATCCTGGGCGAGGAAGTCGCCGGTGATGCCGGAAGCCAGGCCGGAGAGGACGTCGTTGAGGGCTTCGTTGGCTTTAGAGAGGTGTTCGTAATGGCGGATGTTGGTGATGGTATTGTCTTCGGTTTTCAGGTCCTGTACCGCACTGACAATGGCGGTTTTTAAGGCTTCTAGACCCTGGTTTTCTTTGGCGGAGATGCTGAGCTCTTCTTCCCGGATGGGAGTGGGGGAGAGGTCGGTTTTGTTTCTTACCCAGAATAAGATCTGCTGGTCGGAGACCTGGTCACGAAGGTTTTCCAGGAAGGCATATCCTCCGGGTGAATCGTAGAGGAAGAGCACCAGCCGGGCCTCTTTCAGGGCTTTCCGGGAGCGTTCTATTCCCATGGATTCAATGAGGTCGTCGGTTTCGCGGATACCGGCGGTATCAATGAACCGGAACTTGATACCGTCTATAATCAGGGTGTCTTCGATGATGTCGCGGGTGGTGCCGGCAATATCGGTGACAATGGCCTTTTCTTCGTTCAGAAGGGCATTCAGCAGGGTGGATTTTCCGGCATTGGGGGCACCGATGATGGCCACGGGGAAGCCTTCCTTGATGGCGTTGCCGTTGTCGAAGGAGGTTAAAAGGGGCAGGATCTGTGCCTGGATGTTCAGGATCAGGGCGCGGAGGTCGTCGCGGTCGGCAAATTCCACGTCTTCTTCGCCGAAGTCGAGCTCCAGCTCTACCAGGCTGGCAAAATGGATGAGGTCTTCGCGCAGTACGGCCAGCTTGCGGGAGAAACCCCCGCGCAGCTGGTGCAATGCGGTTTTATGCGCTGCCTCCGAGTCGGCGGCGATGAGGTCGGCTACGGCTTCGGCCTGTACCAGGTCCATCTGGCCGTTTAAGAAGGCGCGTTGGGTAAACTCACCCGGCGCGGCTAAACGACAGCCGTTTTGCACCAGCAGCTTTAATACATAGCGGATAATGTAGGGACTCCCGTGGGTGGAGATTTCAATGGAATCTTCAGCCGTAAAGGATTTCGGGGCTTTGAAAACGGATACCAGCACTTCGTCTACGGTTTTGTTACCGTCTGTTATACGGCCATAATGAATGGTGTTTCCGGCGGCTTTGTTCAAATCTGCGCCTTTGAAAATAGTATTCCCTATTTCAAGCGACCGGGGCCCTGAAACCCGTATAATGGCCAGTGCCCCGACTCCGGGCGGCGTGGCTACTGCACAAATGGTATCCTGGAAATTCAAATTCTGATCTTTTTCAGCTACAAAGATAGTGTATTGTATATAAATTGCGTTTGAACAATACCAGACCAGCGGGAGACAGACAATAAAGCCTTCTTTCTTCCGTAATTTATATCTTACAGCTATACTCAACTATTTATGTTTTTACGTGCATTTGTCCTGGTTTTCCTTATGTTGGTGTTCAATAAGGGCTTCGGGCAGCAACAGGAGCTTTCCCAAACGCCCAAAAACAGGGGCGGTATTACCTATAAAACCTTTTTGCCTGTTGCTAATCCTTATGACAAGATCATAAAACCCAGCCACAATATAGGGTTGAATTATGCCCGTACCATCCGGGGAAATCATTCTGTAGGATTGAATGTATACTATAACAGGAGCAAATATTTGGGAAACCTGGTGGGGGCTGAGCCTTTCTATAAATATGTTTTCAGATTTAGTGACCGGAAGGTATTTCCCTTCGTGAAGGTGAATGCAGGGTTTCAGACATCGGTGCAGGAAAGATGGCTTACTTTTACGAATACGATTGTTCACGGCGAATATGATATGACGCAGATACGCCGGACATTCCGGATCAGCCCGAAGGTATTTTACCTGGGAGAAGAATTCGGGCTTGAAATAAAATTAGGGGAAAAGTATATTCTGGAGCCAAGCCTGGGGTATATGTTGACTTTAAGAAATTACAAAAACAAATGGTTGGATGCCTACCGCCAGGATATTTCCTTATCCGAGCCTCCTCCGGGATCTCCCGTGATCCTTACGGATCAACCTCAGGTTCCGCCGTTGGAAAGAGCAAAGAATTACTATTATGAACCCCTGACTTTTTCCTTCGGATTATCGCTGCAGAGAAAGTTTTAGAAAGAGACGGAGAAGGATACCCGTGAACTATTTTTATCCCTGATTTTACATTCCCTGTAACTTTATCTATTTTTGAGCCGGAATAACCCCCATACGGCATAGATGTTATTTGATTCGCTGCAGTTTATACTGTTTTATATCGTAGTTACTATCCTTTATTTTTCGATTCGTCATCGGGGAAGGGTGTGGCTGTTGTTGCTGGCGTCGTGTTATTTCTACCTGGTGTTCAAACCGGTATATATCCTGATCCTCCTGGTGACCATTGTGGTGGATTATTTCGCCGGAATCTGGATTGCCAACAGCGAAGGAAAGAAACGAAAGTGGTTCCTGGTGCTGAGCCTGATTGCCAATATCGGTTTCCTGGCCTTTTTTAAATACTGGAACTTTTTTAACGATAACCTTACCCACCTGCTGAGCCTGTTCGGGATGGTGAACCATTTGCCCGACTACGAGCTGGAGCTGCCCATCGGGCTTTCCTTCCATACATTCCAGGCCATGAGCTATACCATTGAGGTATACCGCAGGAAACAGAAGCCGGAGAAAGATTTTATCGTTTACTCGCTCTACGTGATGTTTTATCCGCAGCTGGTGGCAGGGCCTATTGAGCGCCCCCAGAATATGCTGCACCAGTTTCATACCTATTTCAAATTTAACTGGGAAAACCTGAAATCGGGTCTTATGCTGATGCTATGGGGGCTTTTTAAAAAAGTGGTGATCAGTAACCGGCTGGCAGAAATGGTGGATTATTGCTTTGATAACCCCTCGGAACACCCTGGTCTGACCCTGCTGGTGGCTTCGGTATTTTACAGCTTCCAGATCTATTGTGATTTTTCCGGCTATTCGGATATTGCTATCGGTGCGGGCCGGACCATGGGCTTTACGCTCATGAAAAACTTCGATGTGCCCTATTTATCCAAAAGTATCGGTGAATTCTGGCGCCGCTGGCATATTTCCCTTTCCACCTGGTTTAAAGATTACCTGTATATTCCTTTGGGCGGCAGCCGCGAAGGCGAGTGGAAGCTCTACCGTAACCTGGCCATCGTTTTCCTGGTGAGCGGGCTTTGGCATGGTGCTGCCTGGACCTTCATTATCTGGGGGGGGCTGCATGCCCTATTCCAGATCATGGCGCGTATGCGTGATCGCTATCTCCCTTTCCAGGTTCCTAAAAATGATGTATTATCAGTCATTTTTACCTTTATCCTGGTCACCCTGGCCTGGGTATTTTTCAGGGCAAAAGGGCTGCATAATGCAAAGCTGATCCTGGGTAAGCTGCTGTCGTTCGACTTTTTCAGCGGATACTCCATGCCGTACACTGCAAGCGAGTTTATGCTTTGCTGGGTGCTGATTGCGGTTTTGTTCCTGAAAGATATTTTTGCTAAAGAAATAGCGGTAAAAAATACCCCGGCCTTCTTTCTGAAATTTACAGGGCTGGCTGTACTGTGCTATTTCTTCGGGGTATTTTCAGGTGAACAATTCATTTATTTCCAGTTTTGATGAAGGCACTGAGATACATAGCGTTACTGGTTTTCGGCTTCCTGTGGTTCCTGGGATGCTCCCGCGATGCCGTAGTATGGCTGGCAGATAACGGGCTGCTGGAAGACGATTTCCGCTACGGTGACCTTTACCGCCTTTCCAATCTTTCTGCCTACCGGGTGCCGGTGGAAAAATGTAAGGTGCCCTATACGGGGCCTAAGGCACCCGTAGCGCTTTACCTGGCCGGCGACAGCTTTACGGAAGAAGGGCGCGTAAGCCGGGATCAATATGCTACGGACCGTTATTTCCGTTCATTTGTAGCCGATGAACAGGTGCCCCTGGAGCTTACAGAAGGGAAGAAGATCCTCGTAATAGAGACCGTAGAACGGCACTTACGGGAACGTTTCTCCGAAAAGCCGTGGATGAACTGGTTGGTAATGCCCCCTGCCGGGCCCGTGGCAAAGGCGGAGCCGTTCACCTGGACTAAGCTCTATGATGATATACTGGAATATGAAGTGCCCTACCGGGAAGAAATGCACGAATCAGTGCTTTTCAGCAGTGATCCGGTTCTGAAAATCAAAGAATGGAAAGCCGACCTGAACTACCGGTTTTTCGGCCGTACAGACCCTAAAGTGAAAGTGCTGAAGGGCGAGCTGGTGTATGATCTCGACCTGGCCCCGGGTATCAGCTCCGTGTATGATCCGGTATCTGACGAGGAGATCGCCCGGATCGTAAAGCATGCCAATGCTACCCGGGAATACTACCGGTCGCTGGGTTTTGATGAAGTATATCTCAGCATTATTCCCAATAAATCCAGCCTGCTGATCCGGGAGGATGCGGCCTATAATCACCTGGTGGAAAGAGTGGAGAATCACCCGGAGCTACAGATGCCGGTCATCAGCGTCTGGAAAGCCTTTGTAGCAGAAAATTATTACCAGAAAGGCGACTCTCACTGGAACTGTGCCGGGCAGAAGATATGGGTAGATGCCGTCAACGAGCGACTCTCCGCCCACTGATCCGTAGGATCAGCACATCCATTACCCGGGGATTTATCCCCTGGGGGACGGGGGCACTCCATGAGCGGCTAGCCACTCCCGGGCCTACAGCCCACCCTCCAGCAGCACCTCCGCAAAAGCCCTGATATCATGAGTATCGCGGTAAGCGCTGCCATCAATAGCTGGCAGAGATTGCCGGTAACACAGAAAAACTTCCCGTATGGCAACGGTATTATAAGGATCCACTATATCGCCCAGCCGGTATTTCTGCACCAGCTCTGCCATAACACCGGTATCCGAGACGATTACCGGCTTATTGTACCGGGCGGCGATGCCCACCACCCCGCTGGAGCCGAAATAGTTTACGTTCATCCGGAGAATGACATCCGACTGCTGAAAAGTGCTTTCCATTTCTTCGTCAGAAATAAACTCATCGCGGGTAATCATCCGGAAAGGGCCGGTTTTGAGCTTCTTCAGCTCGTCTTCATACCCCGCTTTGAACCTGCCGATAACCAGCAATGTTATATCAGAATGGGGTATTCCGTTTAATGCCGCCACGATATTCTCGTTGTTTTTCCGCTCATCGGCATAACCGAATTGCAGAAGGATCAGGTGATGATCGGGAATGCCGTAATGCTTCCGGAGGTCAAAGCCTTCAGCCCTGGGGTAATCAAACCAGGGGTCTGGCAGGGTGAAAAACCGCTTGCTGTTGAGCCAGCCCGGCATTTGTTCATCATTCAGGATAAATATCTTATCCAGTGAAGGGTTCCTCAGGGCCAGCTTCATTACCAGTTGCTTCTGCAGTTTTGATTTCAGGAACCGGATGTGCTGAAGCAGGCCGTTGCCTTCAGGCTCCATACGGGAATAAGGCCGGAACCAGATGCCGGAGATGGCATACGGGGTGCGGCTCCGGCCGATGGCCACCTGGTAGAGATCCAGCTCCATCAGGATCAGGCGCCCGCAGTTATGCCGGCGGGTTTCCCGGTCGATCAGCGCCCACTCTGCCGCCGATTTTCTGAGGAGTCCGGGCTGTTTTTGCAGCATTTGCTGCTCTTCTTCCGTGGGCATAATGACCTGCACATGGGAATAAGGGCTTTCAAGATGGAAATCAGCTGAGCGGTTGACCAGAAATACAAATTCATCTTCCGGCCGGTTTTCTCCCGCATAGTGCAGGAGGTTATTCACAAAACCGAATTTGTGCCCGTTGAGTGTGATATTTAAGTCTGTAATAAGGTATTTCATCAATCCGTATAGACGTTTTTAGATGGAATCCGGATCAGCAACAGGAATCCGACTATAAACAGGACAATCAGAAACAGGATAGAATTCCGCATACTGCCGGTCTGATCCAGGATAAACCCGAATATAAACGTTCCGACGGTCAGTGCTATTTTCTCCGTAATGTCATAAAAAGCAAAATAAGCAGAAGTTTCTTCTACATTTTCCGGGATAAATTTGGCAAAAGTAGACCGGGAAAGCGACTGTATCCCGCCCATCACCAGTCCCACGAGGCAGGCAATTACATAAAACTGGTTGGCCGTGGTGGTGAAATAGGCTGCCAGGGGCACTATAGCCCATAAAGCGATCTCGATCCGTAAAGCAATGGTGTTTCCGAATTTCTCCGACAGCCTGGAGGCCAGGTAGGAGCCGGGAATAGCAATAAGCTGGATCAGCAGAAGCGTGGTGATCAGCCCCTGTCGCGGAATATTGAGTTCTTCATTGGCAAAGAGGGTGGCCACGTAAATAACCGTCATCACCCCCATATCATAAATAAGAAAAGCCAGGAGAAAACGCTTCAGATACCTGCTTTTTTGTACATTGAAGAAAGTATTTTTCAGCTGGATAAAGCCGTTTTTAAGGAATCTCGAGCGGAAGGCCTTGTTTTCATCTTTGGGCAAGCGGTAGAAGGGGATCTGGGCAAACCCGGCCCACCAGAGTCCCACAGTTATAAAGGCAATACGGGTGGTAAAGCCGGAGTCGGAATCGGCCTGGGTGAGACCGAAGAGCCCCGGCTGCATAATCAGCAGCAGGTTAAAGATCAGCAGCAGCACACTTCCCACATACCCGAAAGCAAAGCCCCGGGCACTGAGACGGTCGTAATGCTCTTCGGTAGCAATTTGCGGTATAAACGCATTGTAAAACACCAGGCTTCCTCCCCATCCGATGATCGAAAGCCCAAACGCGATCATGACGAGCTCCAGGTTATCCGGGGTAAAGAAGTAGAAATAGGCGCAGGAAGCGGCCCCCAGGTAGCAGAAAAACTTCATGAACATTTTCTTACGGCCGGAGTAATCGGCTATACCGGTAAGAATAGGGTTCAGGAAGACCAGCAGGAGGGAGGCTGCCGAAATGGTAAAAGTATACAGGGCGTTTTTGTCAAATTTGAAATTGAAAAAAGAGACCAGTTCCTTGGTGCCGCTGATTTCTGATACCTGCACGGTAGACTGGTAATAGATAGGGAAAATGACGGTAATGATGACCAGGTTATGAACAGAATTGGCCCAGTCATACATACACCAGGCATTCCAGGTTTTCTTGTTATTCATTCAAAGGGTTTTGGGTTAACAGTTTTGTTTTTTGTAAAGCGGTCATTCCGACCGGACAGAAAAACAAAAAACGAAAAAACAAATTTACAAAAAAAACAAAACCGGTTTTACGCACAAATCAGATATATTTGTCCCTATTCGACCTTAAACTAAGAAAAAGTATTCATGTCCCAAAAACGGAGCCCGATGTTTGCCGTTATCGGCGCATCATCTGTAGGTACCATGATCGAGTGGTACGATTTTTATATTTTCGGAAGCCTTGCTACCCTGATATCGACCAAGTTTTTCCCGAGCGGAAATGAAACTTTGGCTTTCCTGTCTACCCTGGCCACCTTTGCTGCCGGGTTTATTGTACGGCCTTTCGGTGCCTTGTTTTTCGGGCGCCTGGGCGATCTCATCGGGCGGAAATATACGTTTATGGTCACCCTGCTGCTCATGGGAGGGGCCACTTTCCTGATCGGGTGTATTCCGGCGTATGAGACCATCGGGTTTATTTCGCCGCTCCTGGTGCTGCTTCTGCGCCTGCTCCAGGGACTGGCCCTGGGGGGCGAGTATGGAGGTGCCGCTACCTACGTGGCGGAGCATTCTCCGGCGCACCAGCGCGGCCTGATGACTTCCTGGATCCAGACCACGGCTACTGCCGGACTGATTATTTCGCTGGTAGTCATTGCCGTTACCCGTGCCAGCATGTCGCGCGAATCTTTCGAGGCGTTTGGCTGGCGGATTCCGTTCCTGGCTTCTGCCGTCATGATCTATGTATCGTATATTATCCGGAGAAATATGCACGAGTCGCCCCTGTTTGCCAAAGCCAAGGCAGAAGGGAAAACCTCGGTGAATCCCCTGAAAGAGTCGTTTGGCAACCGGTATAACCTGAAATATGTGCTCCTGGCACTTTTGGGCGTAACCATGGGGCAGGGGGTAGTGTGGTATACGGGCCAGTTTTATGCCATGTCATTTATAGAACGCGTGATGCATGTGCCCAAAGTGCAGGTAGACAGCATCCTGATATGGGCGCTGTGCCTGGGTACCCCTTTCTTCATCTTCTTCGGATGGTTATCCGACAAGATCGGGCGGAAATGGATCATGATGGCCGGAATGCTGGTGGCAGTGCTGAGCTACCGGTATATTTATACCCAGATGTATGAGACGGTGAATGTGCAGAATAAGACGGAACTGACCGCTGAAACTAAGTTTACAGCAGAACTAAAGGGGGCAGATTCGGTATACACCACCACCCGGAAATACAGCGACGGCACGATTTTCACCGAGGCAATTACCCTGAAGGAGGGAGTGAGGCATACGGAGACCCATGTGACGGTGACCGATGCCGATAAACGGACACTGATTTTCTGGGTGTTTATCCAGGTGCTTTTTGTGACCATGGTATACGGGCCTATAGCGGCCTTCCTGGTAGAAATGTTCCCGGTGAAGATCCGTTATACTTCCATGTCGCTGCCGTATCATGTGGGGAACGGGATATTCGGCGGGCTGCTGCCGGCCATTGCCACTTTCCTGGTGACCCGGGCAGGTACCATCAATGAAAAGGCCGCGTCCATGGGCTTGTTGCCGCCCATTGATAAACCTTACCTGGAAGGCCTGTGGTACCCCATTGTGATTGCTGCCATCTGCCTGGTGATCGGGGTGGTTTACCTGGACGGAAAGGATAACCGGGTGGATGACTAAAATAATGGTTAATGATTAATTGTTAATGGTTAATTCATTTCACTAACCATAACTCAATCTTGGAACTTATATGAATACAGTAAAGCGAATTTTAGGAATAGTATGGATCCTGCTGGGAGTGGCGGCGGTCTGGTACCTGATCTATAACCAGGCTGTTCCGCTATGGAAAGCGGGCGGTGAGAATATCATTGCGGCTGTGATTTATATTTTTGTGCTTTGTCCTATTATTGCCGGATCTCTGGGATGTTTCGGCTGGTTTGCCTGGAAAGGAGAGTTTGATGAATAAAATTTGTCATACGAACTATAATATGTTATTTTTGAGTTTGTGGGCTATATAACATCAATTCATCCTTATGAAACAGGCAGTAATCACAACTTCCGTTTTTGATCTGTTTAAGATCGGGCCCGGACCGTCCAGCTCGCATACTATCGGCCCCATGAAGGCCGGGTATGACTTTCTGCAACGGGTGAACCGCCTTACGCTGCCTCCCGGGCAGACGCTGAAAACAGAAGTACACCTGTACGGCTCGCTGAGCGCTACGGGAAAGGGCCATGGTACCGACCGCGCGGTGATCGGCGGGCTCTTAGGGTGGCTTCCGGATACCGTAGACCCGGTGGCTTTTACCTCACTGCTTAAAAACCCGGAAGATACCTATTTTGTTACTATAGGAGAGTATAAGATACCTGTTTCTGCCGAAAGTGTGATTTTTCAAAGGGTAAGGTATGATTCTCCCCACCCCAATACCGTAGTTTTTAAGCTGCTGGCGGGCGAAGAAGTGTTTCACGAAGAAGAATATTATTCGGTTGGCGGGGGCTTCATTCAGCGGAAAGGGGAGCGGAAAAGTGAAGAAAGCAAAAAACAACCGCCTTATCCTTATACCAGCATGAAAGAGGTAAAAGGGCACCTGGTGGCGAATGGAATATCGCTTACGGAGCTGATGCTGGTCAACGAGGAGGCCCTGACAGGGCTGGACAGGAAGCAGATCCTGAGAAAGATAGACGATATCCTGGAAACCATGCATAAGGCGGTAAAACGGGGCTTAAAGCACCGGGGAGAGCTGCCCGGCACCATCAGGCTGAGAAGGAAAGCGCCCGTGCTCTACGAGCAGGCCAAAAGCAGCGCATCTGCCTCTGATAGCTTTATGGTGTTTCTGAATGCCTATTGTATGGCGGCATCTGAAGAAAATGCTGCCGGAAATATGGTGGTAACGGCACCTACTTCCGGAGCTTCAGGCGTGATACCGGGCGTGACCTACCTGTTAAAGAACCACTATCATTACGACAAACAAAAAATCAGGGAAGGAATGCTGGCCGCTGCGGTTATCGGTTTCCTGATCAAGCATAATGCCTCTATTTCCGGTGCGGAAATGGGGTGTATGGGCGAAATAGGCTCGGCCTCAGCCATGGCAGCTGCTATGCTGGCCCACTGCGCCGGCAGAAGCATAGACACCATAGAAGTGGCGGCTGAAATTGCTATTGAGCATCACCTGGGCATGACCTGTGACCCCATTGGCGGGTACGTGCAGATTCCCTGCATAGAACGGAACGCCATGGGGGCGATTAAAGCCTATAACGCTTACCTGATTGCTTCTTCGGGGAACCCCGGCGATCAGAAGATCACCCTCGACAGCGTGATCAAAGTGATGCGGGCTACCGGCCGCGATATGTCCAAAAAATATAAAGAAACCTCAGAGGCCGGACTGGCGCTGAGTGCTACGGAGTGCTGAAGTTTTTTTGTAAAGTTGTTTTTCTGTAAATTCGTTTTTCGTAAAGCAGATGATACGGCCCGGCAGAAAAACGGAAAAACGAATTTACAAAAACACCCCTAATGAAAAAAATACTCACCAATCTCACCTTCTGGGTTTTACTGGCCATTATCACCGGCACGCTCTTAGGCCATTATTTTCCTGCCCTGGCGCTGAGTCCGATCATGGCCAAGCCGGTTAAATTCAGCCTGATTCTGAGCTCTTTTGAGATAAAAACCTCCTTAAGTGAGGCCTTTAGCAGTGGGTTTATCAGTATAGTTAAGATTTTTATTAACCCCATTATCTTCCTGACCATTACCCTGGGTATGATCTCTATGGGAAACCTGAAGAAAGTGGGAAAAGTAGGTGCCAAAGCCCTGATCTACTTTGAGGTGGTGACCACTCTGGCCCTCATCATCGGGGTGGTGGCGGCTAACCTGATCCGGCCGGGCGACGGCGTGGAAAGAAAGGAGGTGGCTGCAGGAGAGATTTCGCAGTTTACGGACAAGGTGGATGATTTCACCTGGTCACAGTTTTTCTGGGACAATGTCACGCTGCAGGTACTGGTGCTGTCGCTGGTGCTGGGGGTGGTGTTCAGCAACTACAGCGGAAGACAGAAGATCGTGGATTTTCTGAACCCCATTGCCCGGGTGGTCTTCCGGGCCCTGCATAAGGTGATGTACCTGGCTCCCTTGGGGGCTTTCGGAGGGATGGCCTATACGGTGGCTGTATATGGAATAGACACCCTGCTGCCCCTGGGCAAGCTGATGGTTACGGTATATGTCACCATGGCGCTCTTTATTTTTATAGTGCTTAACCTCATTTTACGGCATTACAAGGTGCGTATAGGCCGTTTTTTGAGATATATTAAAGAAGAACTCCTGATTGTGCTGGGTACGTCTTCGTCTGAAGCGGCACTGCCTTCACTGATGGAAAAGCTGGAGAAAATGGGTTGCTCCAAGCCGGTGGTAGGGCTGGTGGTTCCTACGGGTTATTCTTTTAACCTTGATGGTACCACCATTTATTTGTCGATGGCGGTGATCTTCCTGGCCCAGGTGTATAACGTACACCTGACCTTTGAGCAGGTGCTGACCATCATCGGGATATTAATGGTCACTTCCAAGGGGGCCGCCGGGGTTACGGGAAGTGGTTTTGTGGTATTAGCGTCTACTTTAACGGCCATTAAGGTAATCCCCGTAGAAGGACTGGCCCTTTTGTTGGGGGTAGACCGCTTTATGTCGGAAGCACGGGCTATCACTAACTTCATTGGAAACGGAGTGGCTACCATCTGGATATCCAATAACGAGAGAGAGTTTGATCATGAGCAGATGGAAGAGGCATTCAGGGAGTAAGGCCAGGGTGTTTTTTCGCCGGGTTGTTTTTTTGTAAATTTGTTTTTTTGTAAATTCGTTTTTCTGTCGGGGGTAGCTACCACTTACAGAAAAACGAATTTACAAAAAAACAAATTTACCCCTGAAAAACGCCGCTTATTATCAAAAAATCAGGCGATATGCGTAGTTTAAAACTCATTGCTTTATTACTTCTTCCGGCGTATTGGGCAGCTGCGCAGGAGGTAAAGGTCGTAAAATACGAGGCACTTCAGGAATTCATAGGCGGGGAGAAAGACAAGCTGCTGGTGGTGAATTTCTGGGCTACCTGGTGCGGGCCCTGTATCACGGAGTTGCCCCATTTTATGGAAGTCAACCGGGAATATAAAGACGATGCAGGATTTAAAATGATCCTGGTTTCCCTGGACCAGGTGCGTCAGCTGGAAAAGGTGAAACAGGTGATCACCCGGAAAAAACTGGACACGGAGCACTATCTGCTGGATGATAATGCCCGTATGAATGAATGGATTCCAAAATTTGATCCCTCCTGGGGTGGGGGGATTCCCGCAACGTTTATGTACAAAAATGGTGTAAAAGTGGAGTTTGTGGAGAGCGGACTGTCGAAAACAGAGCTTAAAAATTTAATTTCAAACCATAAAAACTAAACGCTATGAAAAGGTATTTGTTCTTAATTCTGATCAGTGGAGTGCTGCTTAGTGCGAAAAACCGGTCACAGGAGTATGGGATAGGGGATGTAGCTGCAGATTTCAGCCTTCCCGGTGTAGACGATAAAAAAGTGAGCCTTTCCGATTATAGTGAAGCCAGGGGATTTATAGTGATATTTACCTGCAATACCTGTCCGTATGCCAAAGCGTATGAAGACCGTATCATTGCCCTGGATCAAAAGTATAAGCCGCAGGGTTATCCCGTAATTGCCATTAACCCCAATGATCCCGGGCTTGAACCCAGGGATAATATGGAAGCCATGAAGGTAAGGGCCCGGGAAAAAGGATTCACTTTCCCTTATCTGCAGGACGAAGGACAGAAGGTGTATCCGCAATACGGTGCCACCCGTACCCCGCACGTTTTTGTTTTGAAGAAAGAGGAGGACAAAAATATTGTTAAGTATATCGGTACCATTGATAATAATTACGAGGATGCTTCACAGGTGACCGACCGCTATGTGGAAGAAGCGGTAGATAACCTGCTGGCAGGCAGAGACGTGATAAGAAACAGAACCGTGGCGATAGGCTGCGGTATTAAAGCGAAAAAATGAGATTTCGCTAAACCCTGAAACCATGAAAAAAAATACCGTAGGCTTTCAGCAGATGTTCCGGCAGCTGAAGGCTGACCTGATCGGTAAGGATTCTCACCGGGGAGTTACCCTTACCTATGCCTGGCTGGCCAACCAGTTCGGGCATTTTTCACTGGGTTATATTCCGGCGCTGATCGGGTTTTACCTGGTCAGTGCCTGGACCGACTGGAAAAACCCGGAGCTTAAATCGGCTATGCTGGTGTCTTTGGGCTGGTTCCTGTTTGAAGTGTATAATTTCCTCGGGCCTTTGCTGCTGAAGAGTGTTTCCTCTGCCAAAGCCGTGTATATCCCTTCAGATCGCAGGTATATCTTTCAGCCCGACTGGAAGAACATTGGCTTTGATACACTTACTGACCTCCTGTTTTTTGCTTTGGGGGCATTTGCCTCGGCCCTGTTACTCTCTTTCTCGCTGTTTACACTGGCCATCCTGTGCGGCATTGCCTCACTGCTTGTTTACCCGGTTTACTTCTGGTACCGAACCAAAACCTATCTTCAGTATGCCCGGCTACCCGTGCAGCTGCGCCTGACCCAGTGGAGCGGCCCGCTGAAAGAGGAAGAGAAGGGTACGGTGACCGGTTATCTGAAAGTGGCAACCAGGTCAGGCGGAAATCACCTGATCATTTTCGGAGGAAGAAAGAGCGGAAAAAGCCTGCTGGCCGTGGGGCTGGGTACAGAAATGGCGGTGCGGTCTTTCTCATGCAGCTATTGTACGGTCATCAAGCTGGCCCATCTGCTCAGTCTTGAAGAAGACGACCTGCTGGCTGCCGGGGAGGGCGAAGTATGGACCTGGAGATCATCTTCCTTCCTGATCATTGACGATATTAACCCCGGAAGTCCGCTGTCACAGGTATTTCTCACTCCGCCGGGAATCCTTTCGCTGCTGGGCATGTCTGATGACCCCCTGAAAAACAGGGAGATACTAAGTGCAAAAAACGTGGTATGGGTGGTAGGCAATATTTCTAATGAAGAAGAGCTGGAATGGAAAGATATGCTTCTTCAGATAGGGGTGCATGAGGAAAAGATCAGCTCGGTAAGGCTGGGGCATGCCTGAAGCCTGCACCTGAAATTATTCAGGGCAGGATGTGGTTTTCATAAGCAAAAGTGATCAGATGCGACAGGCTTCTGACATTGAACCGCTTATAAAGCGGCAGGATACGCTTCTCTATGGCCGACGGTGAGACATTGAAATGATGGGCGATTTCTTTAAAAGAATACCCCCGGGCCACCAGGGCCAGGGCCTCCTTTTCTTTGGCAGAAATAGCAAAGTAGTTAAACAAATCTTTGTTAAGCTGCTCCTCAAATTCTGATTTTTCCGGGCCGAAAGCCGCATAACGCATTACTTTTCCCAGGGTAATACTGTGATTTACCTGGTTACGGCCGATGATTTCAGTGACCTGCCCGTTTTCAGACCGGAAAACGCCCACCCGAACAATGAGGGGTACCGCCCGGCCGTCTTTATGAAATTTCTTCAGCTCTATGGTAAAACTATATTCTTCCAGGCGCTCCCGTTTGTGAAGAATAAAGAAGAGGGCCTTGTCATTCAGCTCATTGCTGAAAGGGGCATACTCAGGAGTGGTGATATTAACAATCTCCAGCATGTTGATCTCGTCATCGCGGTAACCCAGAACCTCCTCCCAGCCGTCGGCATAAATCATCCGGTTTTCTTTAAACGAATAGACATAAATAGCTTCTTCCGGAAAGCGTTGTACGGACTTCCGGATGGTTTGGGCCCGGTCACTGCTTAAATCAGCCGGGATATCCGTGATCATCGATTTAGAAAATTTTCCGCGGTTATGCATGCTGGGATGGTTTGGGGTAAAAATACGAAATACCTGGCAAAACTGCGAATTTACACAGTTGACTTCCCTGGTTGGTGTATATAATTTTGCATATATGAATGTTTGCCTGTAACAACTTCAAAGCCATGAAATAATAATAGTGTGCCACGGAGGGATTACCCTTCTCCGGCAGAAGACCGGAAGCGCTGAAGCTGGGCCCTTCGTTTTACAGACAGCGTTTCGTAAATACCTTTTAAATGGTATTTAACCGTGTTTTCAGAAATGTAAAGCACATCGGCAATTTCTTTGTTACTTTTCCCCTGCTGAACCAGAACTATAATTTCCCGCTGACGGGTGGTGAGGTCATACCGGCTGAGGTCAAAGACCCCGGCTGAGCTGGCCTCGCCACTTTCGGGAACGGGCGGATGTTTACGATAGAAGTAAATCACCGGAATCAGGAACCCCAGGAGCAGAACCATGATAAGGAGATAGGTTTTCTGCTTTTTCTGGCGGGCCAGCTCCTGCAGCTTTTTTTCATCTTCCATCTTCTTGTCTAACACCTGGGCTTTTCCCGCATAACCTGTGTAATCATAGATACGGGCAAGGGAATCGTACTTTTTCTGAGCCTGGAGGGCGGCAGTATGATCTTTTACAGCATAAAGTTCCCCCTTAAGCACTTCATACAGGTACATCTGGTATTTGATTACTCCTGCTTTTTCGGCTTCCCGGTAGCCTTCTCGGAAAGCGCTGTCGCGTAAATCATAGCGGCCGGTAGCGTTATAAAGATGAATTTTCTTCCCGTAAAAAAGAGGCAGGTCATGAGGAGAATGCCGGCGGGCCAGGGCAATGGCATCGTCGAGATTCCGTTCGGCGGCAGGATAGTCTTTTTCTTTTATATGGAGGAAACTGGCCTGTAAAAGCAGGTAGGCCACATGCTGCGGATTCAGGTGGCGGTACTGCTGAGCTTCCAGCTCTTTCATGATGCCGGCGGCTTTGTCGTAATCCTGGGTGTCAAAATATACAAAGGCCTTTTCTGCCTTCAGGTCGGCTACGAGTTTTTCTGCCCGGGCACTTTTCAGGGCTTCTTCAATGGCCAGGTCGAGGTTATACATGGCCTGACCGTAGTTAAAGAGACGCTTGTAGGTGTACGATTTGTAAAGATAAAATTTAGATCTTTCAGCCGGGCGCCTGTCGGAATCAGCAAGCATACGGGAAAGAAGAGCGATGGATTTATCGTATTCAAAGGCATTATTATACGCATAAATCACCTTCTCAAGCGAGTCAGGCTCAATTTTCTGCGCAGAGCTCCCTGAAGGCAGGAGCAGGATCAAAAAAAGGGTAACTAATTGTTTAATATGCCGGGTTTTTGTACAAATGTAACGCGGAGAGCTATGAAATGCAATTCGGAAGAAAGGAAAAATTGAGCAGCAAACACACCCCGCAAAAAAAGCTTATAAAGGGTGGGAAAGGGGTGGTTAGCAGAAAACTACCCGCTGACTACCCGTCTGAATGATACCAATAAAACAGCTTTTAGCGTATTTCGCGAAATAAACGGGCCATAGACTGATGACTGCTGTTGAATGTATGTTACGGACCTTAATCATCTACTTTAAACTATGGAATGGGTATGTTTTTTACTCGGGAAGAAAATCGAAGGATTTTATGTGGCCGGGGGAGGCCTGCAGGACTTCTCCCGCAGCCTGCGGGCTTTAGTGGAAAGAAAGAAATCTTACTGTGTGTATTTTGTGAACATGAAGCTGCTTTGCCGGGCAGCGGAGCATGAAGACAGTTCGGTCGCTCTTCGTAATGCTGACATGCTGATCCCGGGAAGCCGGTGGCTGGCCTGGAGACTGCGGCAACGCCGGGAAATTAATGCTCTGAGAATTAGCCGGGAACATCTGATAGCCACCCTTCTCGAATCCCTGCCCTGGAATATGGTGTGTTTTTACGGGGAAGATAACTACCGGTTGCGCACGCTCACCCAAAAATATCCCGAAATCACAGCCATTCGCCCTCATGCAAAATCACTTTCGGCCGATACCGTGCTGAATGCGGGAGGTTTCTCCCTTGTACTGGTATGTTTGCCCGATCCTGAGCAGTTGCGATGGATGAACGCCATGAAAGGAAAAGTCAAAGCCTGCATGCTGGGTCTGGGGGATGGCAACAACACGTGGTTCTGAGCATCAGGGAAATAAATACGGGAAATTTAAAGCAGTATGCCACCTCCGGGTGGTTTTTTTGTACCTGAACGGGTAAATTTCTTTGTTTTTGTAAAATATCTGAAAATAAATATCATTTTATTTTTAATTTTATTAAAATATATTTTAACTTTGTTGAATAAATATTAAAAATATGAAACTGCCGATTATTTGTCCCAGTTGTGAAAATATTCTAAAGGTCAGCCAGATGAAATGCAGCCGTTGTGATACCTCCATCAGCGGTAATTTTGACCTGCCGGTTTTACTGAGGCTGAACACGGAAGAGCAGGAGTTTATCCTGAATTTCTTCCTGTCGAGCGGCAGCATCAAAGAAATGGCACGCCAGGCCGATATTTCTTATCCCACTATGCGGAATAAGATGGATGACCTCATTGAAAAAGTAAAAAAACTGCAACCCCATAATCCGTGTTAATTATGAAAAAACTACTTAATCCTGTTGCTCATTTTGATGAGAGAAAATTGCTGGTAGTGGGCCTTGCCTCTGTGGTACTGAACCTGGCCATCGGCTATTTCTTTGATTTGAGAATGGTGTCTGTGCTGAAATTTGCTCCTGTAGCCACTTCCTTTGACCGGCTGGTGCTTTTCACTTTGCGGGCTTACCTGGTAGCTATTGCTGTATTCTACCTTTATGGCTGGCTGATTAATCGTAAAACCCGGTTCCTGGATGTAGTGAATGCGGTGCTGATTTCCACCATTCCCGGTATGCTGGTCTGTCCCTTCCAGAGAATTCCTTTTTTTTCAAAAACGCTGGAACGGATGCTGGAAAACCCGCAGGAGGCCGTACCCTCGGATATGACTATCCTGATGCTGTTTGCGGTGCTTATGCTCCCCTTTGTGATTTACCAGATCGTGCTTCTGTTCAATGATTTTAAAACGGCCACCCACATGAAGGCCTGGTATCATGTGTTTTTGTTTTTTGTGCTATTACTCTCAACTGCATTCTTTACACCTTTTATTTTTAAATTATGAAAAAGCTATTTGTTATTTTACTTGTGGTGGTTCAAACGCTTATGGTGGCTCAAACGGCGGGAGCCCAGGAAATTACCGGTGCATGGTCAGGCGAGCTGGCCGTTCAGGGAATTAAGCTGCCTCTTGTTTTTAATATCACCCGGGAGGGAGAAGGGTACAAAGCCACCATGGACTCCCCCCGTGAAGGGGTCAAGGGCATTCCGCTGCAGGAGACCCGTTATGAAAACGGAGAACTTACCCTCCATGCCCCGGGTATAGGCCTGAAATACACCGGCAGACTGAAGGATGAGAATACGCTGGAAGGCACGTTTTCACAGGGAGGGATGACCTTACCGCTTACTTTTCAAAGGGGAACTGCGGCGTCTGAGCGGAAACGCCCTCAGACACCCCAACCGCCCTATGCCTATTATACGGAAGACGTGACCTTTAAAAATGAAAAAGAGGGCAACCTGCTGGCCGGAACCCTGGCCGCACCGGATGAAAGTAAAGATATCCCCATGCTGGTAATGATCACCGGCAGTGGCCAGCAAAACCGGGATGAGGAAATAGCCCTGCACAAACCTTTCCTGGTCATCGCTGATTACCTGGCAAAAAAGGGCATAGGTACACTACGCCTGGATGACCGGGGAATAGGAGGCTCGGAAAGAGGAAAGGCAAACCCTACCTGTGAAGACTTTGCCGGAGATATCCATTCTGCGGTCAACTTCCTGGTGGCAAAAGGGTATAAGAACATCGGACTGATCGGACATTCGGAAGGCGGGATGATAGCACCGATGGTTGGGACCATCCACCCTGAAGTAAAATTTATGATATTACTGGCAGGTCCCGGGATTCCGCTGGGCAGGAATATGGAGTTGCAACTTTCTAATCTGTACAGGGCTACAGGATTAAGTGACGAAGTGGTCAATGAGATTTCCCGGGGATTGAACAGGCTGATCCGGAACACGAATGAAAGGGAAACGCCGTATACCAACCAGGAGTTAAAAGCAGAACTGAATACGGTCTTTTCAGGAGTTCCGGCCCATCAGCGGCCTGCTTATATCAACGAGATCGGTCCTTTATTTGCTACATCGTGGGGACGGTATTTCCTGAAATTTAAGCCGGAAGAATATCTTTCAAAAATTAAAGTTCCCGTGCTGGCTTTAAATGGGGGGCTGGATTTGAATGTTCCGGCTAAAGAAAACCTGGAAGGGATTAAGCAGGCATTGACCAAGGGCGGAAACAAGCATTTTGAAGTGATGGAGTTTGAAGGATTAAATCATTTATTTCAAACAGCAAAAACCGGCAGCCCTTCAGAGTATGAGAGCATAGAAGAAACCATTTCTCCGAAAGTGCTGGAGAAGATCAGTGCCTGGGTGCAGGGTCTCCTTTGAAGTTGTAGATGTAGTAGTTAATTTTGCCCGATTTCTGTTTTAAACATTTCAACCTTATGAAAAAGTTATTCATCGTTTTGGCTCTGTTTTTTGCAGGGCCTCTGTATGCTCAGAAAAAGAAAGCTGTAAAAATTACGGATCCGCTTGCCGGGATTGAAAAAGAATTAGAGCAAATCCTGAAAGACCGCAAAGCGGCAGGTTTTGCAGTGGCAGTAGTCAAAAAAGACAGCGTGATATATGCCAAAGGTTTTGGATACAGGGATTACGAAAACAAGGTTCCGGTAACGCCCAATACGCTCTTTGCAATAGGCTCGTGTACCAAAGCTTTTACCTCGTCACTCCTGGGGCTGATGAACAAAGAAGGCAACCTGGATTTTGACAAACCAGCCAGGGACTATTTACCCGGGCTGAAGTTTTTTAATGATAATTTAAACCGGAATGTAACCGTTAAAGACATTATAGTACACCGCACCGGCCTGCCCCGCCATGATATGTCATGGTATTTATTCAGCACAGATTCCAGAGACGAGCTGTTGAAGCGGATTGAGTTTATGGAACCTACGGCCCCGCTTCGGCAAACCTGGCAATACAATAATTTTATGTATCTTGCTCAGGGCATGATAGCCGAAAAGCATTACGAAAAAAGCTGGGAAGAATTAATCCGTGAAAAGCTACTAAAGCCTATGGATATGAAGCGGTCTAACAGCTCTATACAGGCGCTGGCGGCAGACAGCGATGCAGCTTTAGGGTACGAAGTTAAAAATGACAGCCTCATTTCAAAAACAGATTATTACAATATCAATGCTATGGGGCCGGCGGGAAGTATCAACAGCAGCGTAATGGAAATGGCCCAATGGCTGAAAGTATGGATCAACAAGGGGAAACTAAACGGCAAAGAGATACTGCCCGAGTCTTATATCAATGAAGCCATTAGCTCACAGATGGTCATTTCTCCGCTCTTACCACAGACAGAATCTCCTGACGTACATTTAGCTAATTACGGGTATGGCTGGATGTTAAGTTCTTACAGAGGACATTACCGGGTAGACCACGGCGGAAATATCGACGGGTTTTCTGCCAATACAGCTTTCTACCCTGCGGACAGTATCGGGATAGTGGTGCTTACCAACCAGAACGTTTCTTCTGTGAATAGTGTGGTCAGAAACACGATTGCTGACCGTATATTGGGATTAAAATACGTGGACTGGAACGACAGGATAAATAAAGCACAAGCCAAAGCTAAGGCCGAAGGAACAAAAGGAGAAGGGAATCAGAAAAAGGATACCCAACCCTCGCACCCCCTGAAAGATTATGAAGGGCTTTATACCCATAAGGCTTACGGGACTATTGAAGTGAAACATCAGAATGATTCTCTCATAGCTGTATTCCCTATTGAGAAAATGTGGCTCAGGCATTACCATTACGATGTTTTTCAGCCGGTAGGTTATGATAAGAACGGGCGGGTAGATACGACCGAAGTGGCTAACTTATTTGTTCCGTTTTATATGAATGAGGCAGGCGATATTGTTTCTGTGAAGCTACAGGTTCAGCCCGGTCTGGAACCTTTAACGTTTATCAAATCCAGTAAGCCCAAAGAGGTAAGTGAAGATGTCCTCAAGGTTTTTACGGGGGAGTACCAGCTGGCTCCTCAGGCTATTGCCAAAGTGTATACAAAGGACAAAAAGCTGCACCTGTTTATTCAGGGACAACCGGAATATGAGTTGCTACCGGTGGGAGACCGGAAGTTTGAAATAAAATCCTTAACGGGTTATTCTTTAGAATTTGAAGGGAAAGAAGACAGTGTAGAGTCTGTGAAGTTTATTCAGCCTAATGGTATTTTTAAAGCAACTAAAATAAAATAAGGCGTTTGATTCACAGATAAACTTCAGACTGAGGGGAGAATCTCTGCGAGGGCATTAAAGGGTGAGCCTGCCTCTCAGCATCACCTGCCGGGGCCGAAGATTAAAAATGCTTTCCATGGTATAATATTCGTACACCTGGAGGGTCCTGAAATTCCGGGTGTCCAGCAGGTTAGAGAGCTGAATCTCTATATCCTGGCGAACTTTAGGAAAGCTGACACGAAACAGCAAATCCACAAAACCCTGTTGCCGGCGGTGGGCGTTCCAGTCGTTTCTGTAATGTTCAAACACCGCTTTCATCATCAGGTTCCCGGCCGGATAGGCATACAGCTTCAGCAGTTGTTTCACCTGGCTCACCGGGGCTCCGCTGTTTTTCATAGACAGGTAATTCACGTCATACTCCACCTGCACTGCCCGTATCCGGCTAAAATTAAGGGAAAAGTAGGGTGAAAACGTACGGTACGAAAACCTCCCTGAGTTCTGGTTAACTCTTCTTTCCGTATGATTCTCCATCAGTAAAAATCCCAGGGTGGGTGTTGTTCTGATGCTGAAAAAGTTTTTGCTTATTTTGCCGGAAAGAAAGCCGGAAGTACTGATACTGGTCAGAGGGTCCGGATGTATTTCCAGGGAACCGTCTTCTGCTATAGAGGTATTTTCCATTTGATTACTCCTGTTAAAGCGGTAGCCGTAATTCAGGTTCAGGTTGAAAAGCGACTCCACATCATTATAAACCCATCCGGCATGGGCATGGATTACCCGGCTGTTCTGAAAATCGGAATCCCGTTTGAGGATATTCAGGTAGGTGGTCATGATATATTCGGGAATAACACTCCCCAGCCGGGCAATGGCATTCTGAAAATGAACACCTGAATAGACGTTAAAGGCTTTCGAGAAGTCATGCCGGATGAATATCCTGGGCTCCGGGATCACCCGGCTTAATACCCGGTGTTCATCAGGGGTTCTGTAGTTGATATGATAATGGGTAAGGGGTACATCCAGGGAAGAAAACCATTTTTTGTCCCGGCTTCTGAGCGAGGTACGGGCAGAAAGATAGGTAGCGCTGGTATTCCAGTGGAAATTACCGTAGGCAGGTGAAAAAAGGGGATGTGCCTGCAGGTCTGTCACGATATGGTTAAACGCGAGCCGGTTTCCGGCCTGCGCGGTGAAGACAAGAGCGCTTATCTTTTTATTGAATTCCACATAATTCCGGGTCTGGAATACCCGCTTCTCCAGGATCTGGTACGGACGGGCCGAGCTGTCGGCGCCGATGAAATTTACCTGTAAATCCTGCCTGTTTTCTGCAAATGAGGTATGGGAATACAGGTTAAGAATCATTTTTCCGGCAGGAAAGATCGTATGAAAATCATGGGTCACCTGCCATTGATCCGAAGCGCTCTTCTGCCGGTATTCCCGGCTGACCCGTTGATGATGGCCCCGGTCTGATTCAAGGTCTTTCATCAGCCTCAGTTCATTTTTAAAGTACCGGTGTGAGGTATTCTTTATCGCAGACACCGTAACATCCAGCTTATTGTATCTGAAATTATGGAAAATGTCTTCGGTGTAGCTGATTTTTTCCGGGCCGGAAATGTAGGTGGCAGAAGCGGCCCCCGCCTGTTTTTGAGTATCGGTAACTAACGAGCTGTTCAGCCGGAGCTCCAGCCCCCTTCCTGTTTTTTTTAACAGGTTCAGGGAGCCTAAGTGCGACAGGTTATCCAGCCACCGCTCGGAAGAAAACGGCGGAGCCGTCATCTTCGGAATACTCAGCCAGCGCTGCTGCGAAGCTTCGTTAAAATGATCGGTCAGCTGATTCCTGATGTTTATCCCGGTGTTATTGCCCTGGTAAGAGCCCAAAGCCTGTAAGCCCGGCGTGAAGACCATGGGCGTCAGGTTCACATCCCACAGCAAAGGGCGGGCTCCCAGGCCGTAATGAAAGCCGGCAGAAGCCGTGACCTGTTTTTTCAAACGGATATTGATAGCTGCCCGTTCCGATACCTGCAGGCTGTCGAGAACCCGTAGGGGCTGATGATTTTCGAGAATTTCAATGGAAACGGCCGTACGGGCCTGCAGGTTTTCATTCAGTATCCCGTATTGCCCGCCCATCAGGTTCAGGCCTTCCACATAATAGGCATTAATGCTTTTTCCCTGGTAGCTTATTTCACCGGCGGGTCCCACCTCTACTCCGGGCAGCCGCCGGATCACATCCCCTATGGTCCGGTCAGAAGCAGACCGGAAGGCGTCTACCGAATAGCGTAAGGTATCGCCTATTCGCTTTGCGGGAGGGGCACTGACCTTCACCTCACGCAATTCCGTTACCTCCTCCTCCAGGCGGAAGTCCAGTTCCTGTGTCTTATTGGGTATGATCCGGGTCTGCCGGGCAAAATTGATCCGGGAAATACGAAGAAGCAGGCTGTCTGCTGTCTGCGTAATTTTTAATTGAAAGGTGCCGTTTTCTTTGGTTACTGCAAAGGCATAAATCCGGGACGACTGCACCTCCCCCGCTGTGATATTGACAGCCGGCAGCGGGTTTCCCGATTTATCCAGTACCTTTCCCGAAATGATGGTTTGTGCACAGGCATACACCTGCGGGATAAGAAGGAGCATTCCTATTAATGCATTCTTCATCCGCTGATTAATCAATATTTACCCGGCAAAAAAAATCGCTCTTCATATCTTCAAATAACTCGTCAACCGTTACCTGCCGGCCTCTGATGACATAGGTGTTCGAATTATTGAAAACGCTTCCCGCATACTGTTTATAGTTAACATAATAGTCTTCTTCCCGGTCTTTGAATTGTTTTTTGGATACCGCCTTACCATAGGCATAGTTTTTAAATTCTACCTTTTCGTGCGTTTCCACACCGCTTAATTCCAGCCGTATCTTCCCTTCACTATCTTCCAGCCGAAGAATCAGGCCGGGGAGCCCCCCGAACTTATCCGGGCCGTTACTGACCGGTATTTCCATGCTGAACCAGGCCTCATAATTCCGGCCCGAGTAACTCCCCAAAGCTTTTTGACAAAGATATCCCAGAATACGGGTAGTGTCTTCCCTGATCTCCCAATCGATTTCGGGGATCGGCTCATCATAGTAATAGGGGGTGCCATGAATAGGTTGCTGAAACCTCAACCGGCCGGAGTTTTTGTAGACGGTATAATCAAACAGCATGTTTCTTCTCGAACCGGGTGCATCCGGGCGGGTTGCAGTACTAACCCTGGAATAATCCAGATAGGCAGACAGGGTGTCGTTCACCATCAGGATAGTCTTTCCTGAAACGGATTCATCAGGCCTGCAGTCGTATTTCACCCAATGAAAGTCATAAATAAAATGGTACCCCTGGGAAAAGGCCGGGGCAGCTGTTAAACAGGTGAGGAGTAAAAACAGATATCTGATCATTGCTCAAAAGTAGGGGGTACCCAACATTCTTACTGTACTTTATTACAAATACTGCTTAAAAACACTGTACAGCACCTTTATGTCCCGGTCATTCAGCATATGGACCGGGCTTTCATCCTGGATATAATGAATTTTAAAGGCCCGGATGGCATTGTCGATATTCCGGATGTCATACCCTATAATACGTAATGCCAGTACCGGGTCAAAGCTGGCGGGGGGCGTTTCAGGCTCTTCCTCATACCAGTACCCGAAGCCCTCTTCCGCCAGCCGTTTCCAGGGGAAGCGGAAAGGGTCGACCTTCCGGTTAGGGGCGTAATCGGCATGCCCTATAAAATTGCCCCGGGGTATCCGGTGCGTTTCTTTCAATACTTTCAGCAGCTCAATCAGCGCATCAATCTGTACTTCCGGCCAGGGGTCGGTAGTGCCGTTATTATCCATTTCAATCCCGATGGAGGAGGAGTTCAGGTCGGTGTCGTTGCCCCATTTTCCTACTCCGGCATGGTGAGCTCTGACGTAATCGTTCACCATCTGCACCACCTTACCGTCACGGCCTATCACATAATGCGAGCTGACGGCGGTACGTTCCAGCTGAAAAGTGCGGATGGTCTGATCGGTAGAGTTCTGGGCGGTATGGTGAATGAGAACATAGTTGGGCTTCCGGATACTCAGGTTGGTGGTAGCTGCCCACAGCTTGTCATTCCACGCTATTTTATCCAGCTGGCTGGCGGCAGGCCGCTCAGTCAGCTGTTTACCCATCGCTTTTACTTTCTTCCGGTATATTTTTTCGGCTGGGGCGTATTTGCCGGTAATGCAGGAGGTATTAACCACAATAAGGCCAATAAAGAGAATCCAGAGTAGGATAGGGTTTCCTGACCATGTAGGGTAAAATGATCGGATGTTCATTATGATCATGTTTATAGCTTTTGGAAATTAGTTATTAGACATTAGCATCGCTTTATTTATCGTAAGTTAGTTCTTTATTCACGTTACGTACTCTTCTCCAACCACATAGATACATAGATTAAACAGGTTTTATAAGACATGTAAACATGTTTCATATAGCTATGCGATAGAAATGGATTTTCCTAATGTCTCCTGTTTTTTATGAAATCTATGTGGTTAAATCTATTTTTAGAAATGCGTAACATGGGTTCTTCATTCATAAGCAGCCCGTGTGCTAATGTCTAATTACCCCTGGCTAATCCTATTTACTTTTTACTCCGGGCTGAGTAATTTCAAATTTTTCTTCATCCTTGGTTTTCCTAACGATGTTTTTTACATCTTCCAGCAGCTTTTTGGCATCAAATACAATACCGTCTTTTACGGTATATTTAACGCCCCCCACCCGTACCACGTCGTTATTATCGGTGACTTTAATGGCGCCGGTACCGTACAGGCTGCTGAAATTGGCCAGGGGATTCTCTTCGACGATAACAAAATCGGCCAGTTTTCCTACTTCTACTGATCCCAGCTCTTTATCCAGCCCCAATGCCTCGGCGCCCTTGATGGTGGCAGAGCGGATCACCTCCAGCGGGTGGAAGCCGGCTTCCCGTAACAGTTCCAGTTCACGGATGTACGCAAAGCCATAGAGCTGATAGATGAACCCGGAGTCGGAACCGGCCGTTACCCGGCCCCCCCGGTTTTTATATTCATTCACAAAGCGCATCCAGAGGCGGTAGTTCTCTTTCCAGCGAATCTCCTGTTCCGTACCCCAGTCCAGCCAGTAGCTTCCGTGGGAGATACGGCTGGGTCCGTAAAAGCGCCACAGCGAGGGCAGGGTATATTCTTCGTGCCATTCGGCCCGGCGCGCCCGCATGAAATCACGGTTGGCCTCATAGATATTAAAGGTAGGGTCCAGGGTGAAATCCAGTTTCAGCAGCTCATCCATTACCTGGTACCATTTCTCCGAGCCGGGTTCGGCGGCCTGTTTCCACAGTTTCCCGGCTTCATCAAAGCGGTGCTGCTCATTATTATAATTGTAGTCGGCCGGGTAGTCCTGCAGGGTGCGGTCGCTGAACAGCGCTTCCGGCAGCCCGTACCAGTGCTCCATGGAGGTAAGCCCGGCTTTGGCGGTGGCCAGCACGTTCATGCGGGCCACTTCCAGCTGGGCATGGTGGCAGGCGGAACGCAGTCCCAGTTTTTTGTTTTCTTCCAGGGCCGCGCGGAAGACGGCCGGTTCGGCCCCGAAAAATTTGATGCCGTCGGCCCCCTTGCGGGCGTTATCCTGTACCCAGGCGCGGGCGGCTTCAGGGGTGCTGATGGTCTCCCTGCTGCCCATTCCGAAGAAGGAGTAGGCCAGGATACGGGGCGCCGTAATGGTATTTTTCAGGCTCAGCTGCTTGTGCTTCAGGGTCCATTCCAGCCCATTCCCCGAGCCGGGTTCACGGATGGTAGTAACCCCGTGGGCCAGCCACAGTTTGAAAACATATTCGGAGGGAGTGCCCTGGGCCCGGCCGCCGATATGGCCGTGCATATCCACAAAACCGGGCATGAGGTACATCCCGGTGCAATCCAGCTCCTTGTCACCGGCTCCTGCAGCAGGCCTGCGCCGCGCATCAATGGGCACGCCCGGGTAGCCTACCTGGCGAATCTCCCGGATCCGGTTCTGCTCCACCACAATATCTACGGGCCCCATAGGGGGGGAGCCGGTAGAATTGATCAGGGTAACTCCCCTGATGATGAGCCGGTTGTACGGGCCATCGCCTTCCGCCCTTTCAGGGGCATCCTGAATCTGGGCCTGAGCTACACAGATCCCTATAAAGAAAAGAAGTATTATTTTTTTCATATGTTAAGGTTTCGGTACCGAAAGTTATGGAAATTGTCCGGGAATTAAAAAAGGAACATTTTGTACTTTTGGATTACAATGTATTATTCTTATGTTCAGCCTTAAGAAAAACGGGATTATCAGCTTTCTGGTTTTATTATCAGTGGCCCGGCTTGTGCAGGGGCAGTCAGTGTATGAAATAACCGGGCAGGAAGAGCATATCTTCAGTTATGACCAGATTGAAATCTGGAGAAACACCGTGCCGGGTTTGTCTATAGAAGACGTTTTGAAAAAGGCAGATCAGGGCGCGTTTAAGCCCAGTAAAACCAATACGCCCCAGGTGGCAGACGAGTCCAGCTCCGACTGGTTCAGGATACGGATTAAAGGGGCAGGTTATCTTGAAAAGCGGTACCTCCTGGAATTCTTTGACCAGACCATCGATCACCTGGTAGTATATGTGCCCACCCATGACGGGAAATATAAAGAATACAGAACGGGTGATAGCCGCCTGTTCAGCAACCGGTTTTTCACCCATAAAAACTTTACCTTCCCTTTGGAAAGTCCACCGGTAGACGGCATTTATTATTTTAACCTCAGCTCCAGGCAGGTAGCTGACGTTATTGTGGTGCTGCGGTCAGAACAGCGTTTTGTGAAATATGCATTGACAGAATACCTGATCTTCGGCATTTTTTACGGAATGATCCTGGTTTTCAGCTTTTATAACCTGATCATGTACCTGGCGATACGCCAGGAGCAGTATCTCTACTATGTTTTGTATATTCTTAGTGTGGGGTTCTTTGAGATGTGTATCGACGGGCTGGCCTACCAGTACCTCTGGCCGTCTCATCCGGTCTGGAACCAGTATGCCTATGCATTTGCCCTGTATGGAGTCAGCATATTCTCGCTTCAGTTTACCCGGTCGCTGCTTTTTACGTGGAGAAAAACCCCGTTCCTGGACCGGCTGATCCTCATTACCATGGGACTGCGAACCCTGCTGTTTGTTTTCAGCCTTTTGTTTGATAAGACTCTTCTGAATTACAAATTCATTGAGCTGGTGCCCCTGTCTATTGCTTTCTATTCCGGTATTTACATCTATTACCGCCAGGGGTACCGCCCTGCCCGGTATTTCGTTATCGGTTACAGTTTTCTTACCCTGGGATTTCTGTACAAATTACTGATCATGCTGCACGTAGACTGGCTTAACTTCGGGGCGATATCATATTATAGCCTGAGTATCTGCTTTGTGATTGAAATGCTCTTTTTCTCTTTTGCCGTAGGAGATAAGGTAAGGTATCTGAAAACCAGGAAAGACCAGTGGCAGGCGGAAATGATGAGCCAGATGAAACTAAATGCCACTCTGAAAGATGAGCTCAATGTGCGGCTGGAGCAGGAAGTGGCTGACCGTACCCGGGAAATAACGGAAAAGACGGAGATCATCAAACAGCAGAACCGGGAGCTTTCGGAGATCAATAAGACGCTGGAATACCAGGCGGAGGAGATCCGGAGGATGAACGAGCTCCTGGAACAGGATAATCAATCGCTGCTGATAGACAATACGCTGCTGAAAACCAATGTGGAAGAAGAGAGAAGGGCCCGGGTACTTTCAATGGATGTCAACTTTGAGGAATTCAGTAAGATCTATCCTGACCAGGAGTCATGCATAGCTTTCCTGGAAAAACTGAAGCAGGAGAAAGGATATAAATGCTATAAGTGCGCTAATACCACTTATTATCACGGGAGAATACAGGGGAACAGGAGATGTACCCACTGCAGCTATGAGGAGTCGGTTACGGCACACACCCTTCTTCAGAATACCCGTATTCCCATTAACAAGGCTTTTTATATCATATTCCTGGTCTATTCTTCTAACGGAAAGATCTCTTCCTATAAATTATCAGAAATGTTATCCATCCGGCAAAGCACCTGCTGGGCATACAGCAGCCGTATCAGGAAGGCTATGCAGGATAAAAAACGGAGGTCAAAGGCCGGTCAGAATGACAAAGGAGGCTGGACTTCTATTCTTTTTGAAGACTGACTCTTTTTTTTTCGTATTGTATTCAGGCGTATCAGTGAGGAGGAAATCTTCTGTTTCTTCTTTTTATTAGTAATTGAAATTCAGTTATTAAAGAAAGATAATTCAATGTGACTGAAGCGTATTATATTTGTTGTAATCTTCTGTTAGTCAATTATTTATAATTTTTATTTCTTTGAAATATGGTTACTCATTTCCTATTTTTGCCCTGTCAAATAATTCTATAAATTATTGTTTAGTTTATATTTTAACCTTTTTTAAGGAAATGAGAAAAAAGCATTTATGTATGAGCTTTCTCCTGTTCATATGGGGTCTCGGGACTGCATTTGCTCAGAGCAGGGAAGTACGGGGGGTGATCTATGGCACCGGGAATGAACCGTTACCGGGAGCCAATGTGATGATTAAGGGTACTACCAGGGGAGTACTGGCAGATGAAAACGGGCAGTACCGGATAGAAGCTGAGGCGGGGTCGGTACTGGTGTTTTCGTATATCGGTTTCCTGACCAAAGAGGAAACGGTAGGAAGCAGAACAGAAATTAATGTGGAGCTGGAGCCTTCACAAAGCAGCCTGGAAGAGGTGGTGGTGATAGGTTACGGAGTGGCCAGGAAAAGAGACCTGACGGGGAGCACGGCCAGCCTTAAAGCGGCAGACATAGCCGACAGGCCTAACCCTAACCCCCTGAATACGCTGCAGGGTAAGATATCGGGGGTTCAGGTAACCAACAGCGGTACGCCGGGTGCCACACCCGATATCCGGATAAGGGGTACGGTAAGTACGGGAGTTACCCGGCCGCTTTACCTGATTGACGGTATCTTTAACGACAATATGGATTACGTAAACCCCAATGACATTGAGTCTATCGAAGTACTGAAAGATGCTTCTACCCTGGCCATTTTCGGGGTGCGCGGTGCTAACGGGGTGATTGCAGTAACTACTAAAAAGGGAAAAGAGGGCCGGATGTCGGTCAACTTTAACACTACGTACGGCTTTAAGCAGCTGGGCAAAAGAATTGAAATGGTAAATGCCGCCCAGTTTAAAGAGCTGTATGAGGAAGAAAGAAGAAATATAGGAGATAACTCCGTGTTTGACTACTCGCCGTGGACAGCCGATACGGATTTTATTGACGAAGTAACCCGGGTAGGGGCCTATAATTCCAATAACCTGAGCATTATGCATGGTTCGGAAAAAAATACCGTGAAGTTCGGGATAGGGTATATGCTGGATGAGGGGATTGTGAAAAAACAAAAACTAAACCGGCTTACGCTTAACTTTAACGACGAGGTCAAGCTGACCAAATGGCTGAAAATGGGCCTTAATGTTTCGGCCATGCAGCAGTCTAATCCGTGGGGTGGTGCCAACGGCGCCCTGGAGCAGGCCCGGCGGGCTATTCCGATAGGCCCGGCGTACGGTCCCGATGGTATTCACCCGGCCATGTTACCGCCTCTTCAGAGCTCGGGCATTTATAACCCGCTGATTGATATTGAGAATAATGCCAATACCTTCAGAGACGGCACATTGAGGGGAGTAGGAAGCTTTTTTACAGAAATTAACTTCCTGAAAGATTTCACCTTCAGGGCTACCTGGTACGGTGACCGGGAAGGATCTGAACGTCGCACCTATTTCCCGAGACGCTACGTGTATTTCCCGATTACCGGGCAGGTACAGGGATACGAACTGGGTTTGACACGTATAGAGCAGGTAAATTCCAAAACTTCGAAGTTCCAGCAGGACTACATCCTGAATTATATCAAAACCTTCAATGCAAAACATAATTTTACCGGAACAGCCGGGGTAACCTCCTACCTGCTGAAGGCCTCTTCAGTAGGCGGATCAGCGGCGCAGGGTTCCAGCGGAAGTTCCCTGGAAATACCTAACGACCCGCGTTTCTGGTACCTGAACAGCGGCTTTGCGGATCCTAACTCATTAAGGGTATTACCGGGCAGCACCTGGCAGATTGAGCGCGCCACGCTTTCTTACCTGGTACGGGGAATGTATAACTTTGACCATACCTATTTCCTGTCGGCCTCTTACCGGAGAGACGGTTCTTCGGCCTTCCTGGGAGCCAACCGCTGGCAGGACTTTTACGCCATAGGTGCCGCATGGGATATCACGAATGAAGACTTCTTTAAGGTGAAGGGTATTGACTATTTAAAGCTGAAAGCCTCTTACGGGCAGTTGGGTAACCAGAACACGTACGGGTTTGACTACCCGGCCTACCCCGAGCTGTCTACCGGTAACTCCGGGGTATTCGGCGGAACCCTCTACCCCGCGTACAGCCAGGCTTATCTGCCGGATCCTAACCTCAGATGGGAGTCTATCCTGACCACCGAAGCCGGGTTTGAGCTGTCGGCCTTAAATGACCGGCTTTCCGTAGAAGCAGCCTATTATAACCGTACCTCCAAAGACCTGCTGACCATTATTCCCGGTGTACAGGGAGCGCAGGATGGTCTTACCAATATCGGGAGTATCCGGAGCAGGGGGATAGAGGCTTCAGCTTCATGGGCGCAGAACCTGGGCAATGGCGTGCGGCTGACCGTGGGAGCTAACCTCACTACCATCAATAACAAGGTACTGGAGCTCGCTTCGAAAGACATGGCTATCGTAAACGGCATTAACCGGGTACAGGAAGGTTTTCCTATCGGGTACTTCTACGGCTACGTGGTAGACGGGGTGTTCCAGTCGGAAGCCGATATTAATTCCTACCATGAAGTGATCGGGCTGGGAGCGGTACGGCCGGGCGATCTCAAATTCAGAGACGTTAACGGTGATGGCGTGATTGATGTCAATGACCGGACCATGATCGGTAACCCTACGCCTGATTTTATCTATGGTGCTAACGTTAACCTGGCGTACAAAGGCTTTGATCTGGGCCTTGACTTCCAGGGAGTATACGGAAACGAGATCTACAGAAGATGGAACAGTACGGAGTCAGAGTTTCAGCGGGTAAACTATGCCCAATTCCAGTTGGAAAGATGGCACGGGCCGGGTACTTCGAACTGGGTGCCGATCCTGGGAGCTGATCACCGGATCAACTACCAGTTTTCTACCGTAGCGGTGGAAGACGGTTCCTATTTCAGGGTCAGAAACATCCAGTTAGGCTATAATTTCCCTGAAACGCTTATCCAAAAGATTAAGCTACAGAATCTCAGGGCTTTTGCCAATGTGCAAAACCTGAAAACATGGGCAAATAACTACGGTTATACCCCTGAATTTGGTGCCGGAAACCCTAACCCGGGCGATAGAAATGCCTCTATCTATATGGGAAATGACAATGGCGGGGGAGCTATTCCGGTGATTACAACATTTGGTATTAACGTTACATTTTAATTAAGTAAGAGCTAACAGATATGAAAAATCTTTTGAAAATAGCAGTCCTTACACCGTTATTCCTGGTATCGGTTTCATGTGAACAGGATTTCCTGGACAGAAAGCCTCTGAAAGTAACCCTGGATGATATTGAGCAGGGGGGTATTGTAGGACAGGTGTTTGGTATATACGGTATGATGAGGAGCAACGAAATGAGTATCCTGCCTTCATTGACCATGGAGTACTTCAGAGATGACGACTCCATGAAAGGCAGTAGCCTGGCCGATGGCCGGGATTATGAAGTGGTGGCCGATGAATTTAACTATACCAAAGATCACTGGTTTACCAACAGTTACTGGTCTAAGCATTACGAAATGATCAACCAGGTAAACAATGCCCTGAAAATAGTGGAAGATGAAGGTTTTACCGATGAAAATACCATGCAAAACGTAGGAGAAGCCAAGTTTTTCAGGGCGTTTGCGTATTTTAACCTGGCCCGTTGCTACGGTGATGTGCCTTTGATCGACTTCCCCATTAAAAGTGCTGCAGAAGCCAATGTGCCCAAATCTCCTGTGACACAGATCCTGGCGTTGGTAGATAAAGACCTGGAAGATGCCGCAGGCCTTTTACCGGAAAGCTGGGGAGCAGCCTATGTAGGTCGTTTGACGAAGGGAGCGGCCAATACCCTCAGAGCAAGGGTAGCTCTCTGGAACAAAGATTACGCCAAGGCATTGGCGCTTTCGGAGCAGGTGATCAACTCCGGCCAATACCGGCTGATGGATAAGTACTTCCAGATTTTTGCCAATGAGGGTGAAAACGGCAGCGAGTCGATCTGGGAGCTGCAGTTTGATTTCTTTACGGCCGGCCAGACCACTTACGGAAGTGACTGGGCTACTTCGCAGGGAATCCGTGACCCGGGTATTCCGGAGTGGAACCTGGGCTGGGGCTGGAATGTGCCCACCGCTAAACTGGTGGAGGCATATGAAGCAGGTGACCCGCGTAAAAACTGTACCATCCTGTTTTCCGGCCAGTCGGATGATCCGGCCTGGGGCGGATTCGGGCGGGTATTGCCGGGATCAAGGCAGACCACCCCTGCCGGACCGCTGGAAAGACAGTACTGGAACAAAAAAGTGTATGTAGACGAAGCCTTTAAAAAAGCCAACGGTTTTAATACCTGGCAGGCCAACTGGGTCAACAAAAGAATGCTTCGCTATGCCGATGTACTCTTAATGGCCGCAGAAGGGGCTAATGAAACGGGGAACGGTGCAAAGGCCGAGCAATACCTGGAGCAGGTGAGAAGCCGGGCCCGTCACGGAAACGCGGCGATTCTTCCTAAAGTAGTGTTTAAAGACCAGGCGCAGATGAGAGCGGCCATTAAGCATGAAAGAAGAGTGGAGCTGGCCATGGAGGGGGTACGTTTTTATGACCTGGTGAGATGGGGAGATGCCGTTACGGCGCTGGGACCTCAGGGATATACCAACCGCCACCGGTATATGCCTATTCCGCAGCCGGAAATTGATAAATCTAATGGGGTTTTGGTACAAAATCCTGAATGGTAAGAGTTAAAAGATAAGTAGTCTTTAGATATTAGTTATTAGCTGTTAGAAATCATCAGTGTGCCTGAATACTCTAACGGCTAATATCTAAAATCTAATCGCTAATTAAACATTTGAAAGCAATGAAAAAGAACATATTAAATTATGCAGCAGCAGCCCTCTTATTGACCGGATGCCAGGATATGGAAAGGCCGGCTTTAGGAGAATACCAGACCGATGAGCCTATTGCAGGCGACCTGAAGTTTTTTGCTCCGTTTGACGGAGATTTTGTAGAAGACATGAAGAAATCTGTGGGAAAGGGAGCCGGTACGTCTTTTGTTACGGGAGTAAAAGGACAGGCGGTGGAACTGGACGGTGCTGCGGCCAGCATTGTCAGCATGCGCACCACCAATGACTTCAAAAATGCTACCAGCTTTACGGTTTCTTACTGGCTTAAAATGAACCCGCCTTCTAAATCCGGGGCGCAGTTTGTATGGTCTAACCCTACCACCAGCGGTGAATGGCCCGGAGCCAATACCTTCCAGCTGATAGAAGATGGCGGGCAATCGAATAACGGCCTGATCGCCACCAAGTTTGTAGTACACGGCGCCTGGCTGGAGTTTGTAGGGGCCAACCGTATTCCCGGAGTGATGGATAATCAATGGCACCACTGGGTACTGACCTATAATGAGAGTACCTCCCTGATGACCGTATTCCTGGACGGTAAAAAGCTGGCTTTAACCAAACTGGTGGAGAAAGACGGAAAACCTTATGGTAAGGCCGACCTGTCTAAATCTACCAAGTTTGTGATAGGCGGGCCTCCGCATTCGGCCCTGGGCACCACGCCTGACGGCTGGATGACCACTTTCCAGGGAGGAGTAGATCAGTTCAGAATGTACAGTAAAGCCCTTACTGACGCTGAAATCACCACCCTGTATAACAGCAAAGATTAGAACATGAATAAAATATTTTTTTCCCTCCTGCTTATCCCTGCTTTCTTTTCCTGCAAGGAAAACGCAAGCCACCGGGATGAGCCGGAGGAGCTTAACGGAAAAGTAACACTGTGGACCACCACAGGCAACCAGGCAAAGCTGCTGGTGCGGGATTCCAGCATCAGCCTCATTCAGAAGCAGGAGGCTAACCAGGGCATCACCCTTACCCTGGAAGAAGAGGAAACCCTGCAGGAGATGGAAGGTTTCGGGGCGGCCCTGACTGAATCATCGGCTTACCTGATGCATACAAAGCTCAGCGCCCAGCAGCGAAAAGAGCTGATTCATGAGCTTTTTTCGCGCGATACGGGGATAGGCATCAGTTACCTGCGGGTCACCATGGGCGCCTCTGACTTTTCGCTGGAAGATTTTACCTACAATGACCTGCCGGCTGGTGAAACCGACCCCACACTGGAACATTTCTCTATCGTCAAAGATCAGCAACACCTGATCCCGGTGCTGAAAGAGATTCTGGAAGTTTCTCCCCGGATCCGGATTATGGCTACCCCCTGGAGCGCCCCGGCCTGGATGAAAACCAATGGAAAGCTGGCAGGTGGCAAGCTAAAACCTGAGCATTACCCGGCGTTTGCCCTGTATTTTATAAAGTATCTGAAAGCTTATAAAAATGAAGGGATAGAAATTGATGCCATCTCCGTGCAAAATGAACCCCTGCATGAAGCTCCTTATCCGTCTATGAGGATGGAAGCTTCTGAACAGCTTGACTTTATCAAAAACCACCTGGGCCCTTTGCTGGAAAAAGAAAATATAAAGACCAAAATACTGGTATATGACCACAACTGGGACCGGCCGGATTACCCTTTAACTATCCTGTCAGACCCCGATGCCCGGAAATATGTCAGCGGTTCGGCTTTTCATGCTTACGGAGGGCAGGTAACGGCTATGAGTACCGTACACGATGCTTTTCCGGAGAAGGGCCTTTATTTTACCGAAATTTCAGGAGGACAATGGGCTACTGATTTTGCAGACAATATGGGCTGGAACATGAAAAACATCTTTATAGGAGCACCGGCCAACTGGTCAAAAAATGCTTTGCTGTGGAACCTGGCACTGGATGAAAACCATGGTCCCCAAAACAGGGGATGCAGCGACTGCCGGGGCGTAATTACCATTTCTGAAGGCGGATTTATCCGGCGGAATGTGGAATATTATGCCATAGCCCACCTGAGTAAATTTGTGGAAGACGGTGCCAGAAGAATCAGAACCAACCCCGTAACGGCGGTAGAGCAGGTAGCCTTTAAAAACCCGGACGGGTCAGTGGCGGTAGTGGTGCTTAATGATGCCCATAATTTTCAGAAGGTCAATATAGTTCGCGGGAACGGGCAAATCACCTTTAACCAGGACCCCAGATCTGTGATCACCTATGTGCTGGAGTAAACTCCGCGTTCAGGCGTTTTCCGGGATAAATGCCTTTGTACCCTATGATTAGTCAGGGCTTAAGAGATACAGCTCTGCCACCTTTCCCGCTATTCCTGCCGGAACCGCCTCATTCAGATTAGTGAGGACGATCACGGTCAGCCGTTCATCCCGGTAATGCACAAATTCCGATTTAAAGCCGTTAAGGGAGCCGCCATGGCGGACCCTTGACCGGTTATTCTGCCGGTCGATACTCCAGCCCAGCCCGTATTCTGAATCCGAACCGTTATTGAGCCGGAAGGGCGTCCACATCGCCTGGTAAGATTCCGGCTTCAGGAGTTGTTGCCGGGTAAGGGCTTCATTCCATCTGATCAGGTCATCTAATGAAGAAAGGAAGGCACCGCTGGGGCGGAGGGTGAGAAAAGGAAACGTGTTTTCCAGCTTACCCCCCTGCAGGCTGTAGGCATTGGCACGATGGGGCACGATGTCTGTGAAGCTGGTGGTGCGGGTGGCGGTCATGCCCAATGGCCCGAAGATTCTTTCGGTAAGGAACTCCTGCCAGGGTTTCCCGGAAACAAACCGGATGATCTCTGCCAGCGAATAGTAACCCACATTACAATACTCGTACTTTTCCCCTGGTGTAAACCGGAGCGGCTCTTTATAGGCGGCCTTGATGACGTTAGTGTCCGGCTGGATCAGGTAACCGTCAAAACCCGGTGATTCGCGTACCACACCTGAAGTATGCGACAGGAAATGCCGGATAGTAACAGGTTTCCAGGTTTCCGGAGTAGAAGGAAGGTATTTGCTGACCGGGTCATCCAGCCGTAATCTGCCTTCTTCTGAAAGCATCATGATGCCCATGGCGATCATGGGTTTACTGATAGAGGCGATCTTGAAAACCGAAGCCGCAGAAACCGGTGTTTGCGTTTCAACATTGGCCAGACCGTAGCCGCTTTTCTGGACCACTTTTCCGTCTTTGATCACGGCCAGCGCCACACCGGGAATACCGGTTTTCTGCATTTCGGCCAGGATGAGCGAGTCAGCGGAGGCAACCTGGGCCCTGGCAGTCAACGCCAGGAACAGGAAAAATATCAGTTTTTTCACAGGTAAAGATTTCATTGCCTAAAGTTATGAAATAGCCATGAGCGATTCGCCGCCCGGCTTAAATTTTATACAGATGAAAATAATATGAATATCGTATCAGAGAGATAGAGGACGGGGAAATTCAAAGCCTGTAGCATCATAGAAATGCTGCTTCATCAATAACAGCAGATAATCTATTCCGCCTTTATCCAGGTAAATTTTTTGCAGCTGATCCGGCGGACAGATGTAGCCGGGATAGTGAATGTGTTGTGCTATAAAAAGCATTTCAGAAAGAAGGGTTTTCTGAATGTTTGCCAACTGCTTAACATGAAGTGCCGTTCCTCCCCAGTTCCGGAGGTCAATTTGTAAGTAGTGTTTGTCGGAAAAGATATCTGTATCATTTAACAGGCCGTCGGTATACTCTATTCCCAGGAAGGTAATAAGCTGATGACAGGTAACAATGATGTGTGTATACATGGCTTCACGGGTTAACGGGTCAGCCTGGTCCGACTTCAGAATAGCCTGGTAATCTGAAAGCGACCTGACCCGGGGAGTAACGTACCGGGTACAAATCATTTCGGCGTATTCATAGTTGATGTTTAATGTTTTCATGGCTATAAGTTTTAGTGGTCTGCATAATGGTTATATACCTCCTGATAAGTTATTTTTTAAATAAAAACAGGTTATTGTATGACTTACAGGAGATTAATCAACCCCGGAGTGTAAATATAAGAGCTAAATTTTATATACCCAATATATTGGGTGGTGGAAACGTTTGTGTTGTTCCATTTTTGATATGTGAACAACTTAAGAAATAAGCACATATTGCTTAAATTTGGACACCATTTGAGGAATATTCGATTGGCTAAAGGTTGGAGTCAGGAAGAGCTTTGCTTCAAGGCGGGATTGTCTAAGAATCAGATTGGCAATATCGAAAGAGGGGAGGTAAACCTGACATTAACTACTATTTCAGCTATTGCCAATGCTTTCGACATCAGCATTTCTGACCTTTTTACCGATTTTATTCTCTGAAGCCTTTTTTCCCGGCAGGACAAAAGCTTCTTTTTCATCCATCAGGATCATACAAAATTCCCATGGGGTTTGAGCAGGGGGCGGAATGTATGCGTTGAAGCTATTGCATACGTGAAAAATCTACCGGCTTCAGAAAAATACCTCCCATCTTCTCCACAATTTTCCCGTTCTTTTCCGAATCTTCGCATACTTTTATCCATTCCGGGTCGCTCCGGAATCCTGACAGTGAGCGGGCCGCAGTTTCTGCATCCGGATGGGTACGGAAATACAGCAGGCTGCCGTCATCGGTATCAAAATACATAATGTTGGTCATGCCGTGCTTTTCGAAGAGTCCCAGGGCGTGATCTTTGAATCGTTTGATCAGGTCGGGGTATTTGCCCGGGTAACAGTCGTAGGTGCGCATTTCAAACAGCCGGGGCTTACCGGAGGAGCTCAGGTTTATGGCCGGGGTCAGTGAGGTATTCAGGGTCATAAACCGGGAGGTGATCTTAGAAATGATCTTCCCGTTCAGTTCTGAAAGCCGGGCCACTTCCTGCCATTCGGGGTCGCTGAGAAATGCTTTCCAGGAGGCTTCGCGGGCGGCCTTATCGGGGTATCCCAGAATATAATACAGCACCTGTTCATTTCCTTCTGCCGGTACCCAGTAGCCTATATTCTCCATACCATGTCTTTCGAAAAGCCCGGTGGTATGGTTTCTGAACCGGTTGAGCAGGTCATCCAGCTTGCCCTCATGGCAATAGTAGGTTCTGAGCTCATAATAGGTAGATTGGGCAGGAGAAAACAGAGGTATCATCAGGCAAAAGACCAGGATTAGGTTTTTATACATCGGGCTGGATTTTTGAAATCGGTTCAAAGGTAAAAATAAAAGCAATCGGGCCGTGTAATTTGTGGAAAAACTGGTAAATCTTTCGGCGGTCCGTGCAGAGACACCGGGCAAAATTCTCCGGCGGATCGTATTTTTACAAAGTTTCTTCAGCGCGATTCTGCCCGGGGGTTGAGAAAGGTCATCTGCAGAAAGACATTTGACAAAAAATTAGTTTTATCATGAAGAAATTTATAAACTTTTTGCTGATCGGAGTGATGGCAGCCGGACAGCCGGTATGGGGGCAGGTAAATACCCGGAAAATCTATTCAGCGGGGTTGCGCACCGGCTTCCCGCTGTCTGTAGGCCTGTGCCTGGACTCTTCTGCCCGGGTCATCAGCCATACCGGGCGCTTCCCGAATTTACCCGGCACCCATCTGGTATGGGTGGAAAAGGGGCAGGTGGTACAGTTTGAGCTGATTAGCAGGGATACCCCGGACATTAGGCAATATACCTGTGTGGTGAAAGATGAAAAGGGAAAGGTATTGTATAAAGAGCCGGTAAGTAAGCTGCCTTTTAACAGAAACAGGCTTTTTTCAGCTCCCGGGTTTGTCAGTGTGTTTATCCCGGATACTTTTTCTATCCGGGATACATCCTTGCGCCTGGTGGTTTATAATGAGACGGACCCTTCAGAGCAGATTACGACAGATATAATTAACAGGCCCCTGGAAAGGTTACAACTGCTTTACTTTTCTATTCAGGCAAAAAACACTTCCCGGTTTGTGGAAGGAATCCGGAGTATTGACCTGTATAAGGAGGATAAGACCATTGGCGTTTATGTGCAGGCATGCCGGTTTTATTATGCTTATGTGTTGACAATTAAGGAAAAGAGATCCGGGAAAACAGTATTCAAAGAGCGGAGCTGGACCTCTGACGGGCAGACCGGCCCGGGGAATCCGGTACATATGAACGTAGGCACTAACCATATCCCCCGGTCGGGAGAGTATGAATTGATCCTGCAGCCGGAATTGCCGGGGCTTTTATCCCGGGAAGCGGAGAAATATGCAACAGTCATTCCCGTTAAGATAAATATTCCCCGTCAGTACTCTTCAGGAGATCTGGGGATGTGGGCATTACTGATCACGGGAGGGTGCAGCCTGGCAGGTTTACTGGGCTTCTATGCTATCCGGAAGAGGAACCGGCAGGTTCTTTCTCAGCGAAACCTGGAAAAAAAGATTGCCGAGGTCCGGTTAAACGGTATGCGTATCCAGCTAAATCCTCATTTCCTGTTTAATGCATTGTCTACTATACAAGGTCTTATTAATGGGGATGATAAGGATAAGGCGAATGATTACCTGGGTAAATTTGCACGTCTGACAAGAAAAGTACTGGAAAATGAGGTAGAGCATACCATTGAAAGCGAGGTCCGCTTACTGGAAGATTACCTGCAGATGGAACAGCTCAGGTTTGGATTTAGCTACCGGATCAATGTTTCGGATGAGGGTATTTTACAGAAGGAGATTCCTGCCCTGCTCACCCAGCCCCTGGTGGAGAACGCCATCAAGCACGGAGTAGTCAGCTCCGGAAATGCAGGATATATATCTGTTGATTTTATTCCGGAAGGATCAGATCTGACCATAAAAATCCGGGACAATGGCAAAGGGTTCCGGATTGATAACGTTCAGGAGGGTATGGGGATCGGTCTGACCCGTGAGCGTATTGCTTTAATGAATGAAAATGCCGGCGGGGAAATTCTGTTTTTGAGTTTTCAGTCGGGGCATGACGAGACCATTACCGCTTTAAACTTTAAGAACTGGCTATGATGATTAATTGCATACTGATAGATGATGAGCAGGCCAATATTGAGAACCTGCGCGCCCTGCTGACCAGGCATTGTCCGCAGGTAAATATTATGGCCGGTATCCGCACCATGGAGGAGGCCCGGGTGTTTATTGAGCGTAACAGGCCTGACCTGCTCTTCCTGGATATTCATATGGGTGACAGAACCGTCTTTGATCTGCTGAAGAATCTCAGCTATACTGACTTTGAAGTGATTTTTGTGACCGCCTATAATCACTATGGCATACAGGCGGTTAAATATGCTGCCCTTGACTATCTCCTGAAGCCTATTGATATACGGGAACTGAAAGAGGCTGTTGAAAAGGTGGAAAAGAAAATAGCTACCCGGACAAGGACTTCCCAACTGGAGTTTTTGCTGGAGAACAACACGGGCCTTTTTCCAAAGAAAATAGCATTGCCGATGCAGCAGGAAATCCGGTATATCCCGGTCCGGGATATCATGTATTGTGAAGCAGATAACACCTACACTTCTTTTTATTTACAGGAAGGGGATCACCTGCTGGTTTCAAAACCGCTGAAAGAATATACCGACTTACTGAAGCCGCATGGGTTTGTCCGTACCCATCAAAGCTACCTGGTGAACCCGCGGTTTGTTAAAAGCTGGTTGAAAGAAGACGGCGGCGTTTTGCTGCTCTCGACGGGTAAAAAAATACCTGTTTCCAGGCCCAACAGGGAGGCAGTAAGAAGGGAGCTTAACCCACTTTGAAAGATAGTTTTTTTCGATACTTTAACCCTCTTAAATGGGAAAAAAGCGCTGTATTCTCTATATTTGAAGTGGCCGGCTTTATATCCTCCGGCCTGTTAACCTTACTCCGGTGAAAAAAATAATCTACTCCCTTTCCGCTGTGCTTCTCATCGGCGCTATGTACTTCTTCGGTTTTGTGGCCAAAGGCCTTGATAAAAAGTACAATACCGTCAGCATTCCGCACCCTCTGGACCGCCTGCAGCAAAAAGTGCCTCCCATCCCTTTTATGGCTGACCTGCACTGCGATGCCCTGCTCTGGGACAGGGACCTGCTGGAGGAGGCGGATCATGGCCATGTAGACTTGCCGAGAATGCAAAAGGCAGGCATGGCCCTGCAGTTCTTTTCTATTGTCAGCAAAACGCCGAAAGGCATTAATATTGAAAGCAACTCCGCGAATAGCGATATGAACGGCCTGCTGAGCTTCGGCCAGCTGCTTCCGCCCAAAACCTGGTTCAGCATTAAGGAGAGAGCCGTACACCAGTGTAAAATGATGCATCAATATGTGGAGGCATCCCAAGGCCAGCTGGTTTTTATAGATACAAAGCAAAAGCTGGCCGATTTTGTGGCTAACCGGGAAAAAGGGGATCAAGCCGTGGCCTGTATGCTGGGCATAGAAGGAGCCCATGCCCTGGAAGGAGACCTGGCGAACGTAAAGCTTTTTGCCGGCCTGGGGGTAAGGTATATCGGGCTCACCCATTTTTTTGATAACGAATGGGCCGGTTCAGCGCACGGGGAGAAAAAAGGAGGCCTGACGTCTATCGGCAAACAGCTCATCGAAGAGATGGAGAAATACGGCATAGCCATAGACCTGGCGCATGCCTCTCAGCAAACCATTGATGATGTGTTTGCACTTACTGCCGGCCCCGTGATCATTTCCCATACCGGCGTGCAGGGAGTCTGCAACAATAACCGTAATCTCTCCGACAGGCACCTGGACGAGATCGGCCGCCGTAACGGGCTGGTGGGCATCGGCCTCTGGGAGACGGCAGTGTGCGGTAAAGATGCCAAAGCCACCGCGCAGAACATCCAATATGCGGCAGACAGGATAGGAGTGGACAAAGTAGCGCTGGGCAGCGATTTTGACGGTGCCATAGAAACCCACTTTGACGTTACCGGCCTGCCCCTGCTGGTGGCAGAACTCCAAAAACTGGGCTTTTCTCAGGAAGCCATAGATAAGATCATGGGCGGTAACGTACGGGATTATTTCCTGCGGAACCTGAAGTAGGAAACCCCTGCGGTGCCACCCCCAGCCCCGAAGGGGCGCAATACGCTATCGGCGGGCGAAGCCCGTCGTGTAAGGTAGCCGCCTCGCCGCCTGCGTTTGTCTAAGCCGGCAGCTCTGGAGCTCCCGCCCTGCCGGGTAGCCCTGAAGGGGCGGGATATTACGCCCTTTCAGGGCTACCCGGCAGGTGCCACTTACCGGCTCCTAGCCCACGGGCCCGCTGCCCGTGCCGGCGTGGCGTGCGTGTGGCTTAGGGGCCGGGGTGGGGCGGGGCGGGGGAAGTGGCATAGGGCTGCGCCCTATGATGGGGTATTGCGCCCTTTCAGGGCTTGGATGAGGGGACTTCGTGATTTATATACCGTATGGGGGAAAATATTCCCTCAACTATTTCATCATTAAAAAATTATCCTTATCTTTGCACCGCAATTCCCGGAAGGAGTATTCTTTTTCTAAAGGTTTTGAGAAGTCGGAAATCATCCGAAACCATCACTACCAGGACTTTAAATAGTCTCCGTTCGCGAAGTTTTATGGAAATCACTGTGAGGTAACAAGGCTTGTTCCTGCAATATAAAGTAGCCTTACCCGCCGTTTTGGGTTCATTGTGTTGTTCAAGTTGGTTCGTATGCCAACCTCTGGAGTTAAAAACTTGCTTTAAACTTTGAATATTGTATTGGTTTTCATACCTTTGCAGCCCGTTTCATGTTTGGAGCGCAAAATTGCGAATAATATAAATTATAAATATGTCTGGTATTATTGGAAAAAAAATAGGGATGACTACCATTTTCAACAATGGTGCGGCTGTGCCTTGTACAGTGATTGAAGCAGGCCCTTGCGTAGTTACTCAGGTGAGAACTGAAGAAGCTGACGGATACAAAGCGATCCAGTTAGGTTTCGGTGAGAAAAAAGAAAAGAGAACTACCAAAGCCCTCTTAGGTCACTTCAAAAAGGCCAACACCACTCCAAAGAGAAAGCTGGTTGAGTTTAAAGAGTTTGATAAGGAGTTCGCCCTGGGCGAAACCGTCAAAGTAGAAGACGTATTTACCGAAGGTGAATTTGTGGACGTAAGCGGAAATACCAAAGGTAAAGGATTCCAGGGCGTAGTGAAACGTCACGGATTCGGCGGTGTGGGACAGACCACTCACGGTCAGCACAACAGGGCCCGTCACCCGGGTTCAATCGGTGCCTGTTCTTATCCTGCACGGGTATTTAAAGGACTGAAAATGGCCGGCAGAATGGGTAACACCAAAGTGACCATTCAGAACCTCCAGGTATTGAAACTGTTCCCTGAGAAGAACCTGATCATCGTATCGGGATCTATTCCCGGCGGTAAGAACGGAATCGTAACCCTGCATAAGTAATTTCGTAATTTTTAAAAGGTCGTGGCTGACGACATCGAAAAACAGCTGATAAAAAATGGAAGTAAAAGTAATTAACAAAACAGGTAAAGAAACCGGCAAATCGCTTCAACTGAGCGAGGAGGTTTTCGGAATTGAGCCTAACCAGCACGTGGTGTGGTTAGATGTGAAACACTATCTGGCTAACCAGCGTCAGGGAACTCACAAATCGAAGGAGAGAGCAGAGGTAGCACGTTCTACCAAGAAGCTGCTTCGTCAGAAAGGATCAGGCGGTGCCCGTCACGGTTCTGCCAAAGCGCCTATCTACGTAGGTGGTGGTAGAGTGTTCGGTCCGCGTCCCAGAAACTACGATTTCAAGCTGAACCTGAAAGTAAAACAGCTGGCCCGTAAATCGGTGCTTTCTGCAAGACTGGCAGAGAATCAGTTGAGAGTAGTGGAAGACTTCGGTTTTGATACACCTAAAACCAAAGCTTATGTGGAATTCCTGAACGCCCTTTCCCTGAGCGGAAAGAAAACACTTTTTGTAGTGAACGGCGCAGAGAATAACCTTTACCTGTCGGCGAGAAACATCCCTAAAACCAAAGTGGTGGATGTGAATTCAGTAAATACCTATGATCTGGTAAACACGGATACCATCCTGTTGGCGGAGAGTGCGATTTCTCAATTAGAAACCATTTTGAAAGATTAAAACAATGAGTATCTTAAAAAGACCCATCATCACTGAGAAGACTCAGGGGTTAAACGCAAAGAATAAATATACATTTGAAGTGGGCCGCGATGCCAACAAGATTTCCATCGCTGCTGCTGTAGAGAAAATGTATGGAGTAACCGTGGAGAAGGTAAATACTATTACTCAGATCGGTAAAAAGAAGTCGAGAATGACCCGTACCAAAATCAGCTCGGGCAAGACGGCTACTTTCAAGAAAGCAATAGTTACACTTAAGGAAGGCGAGATCATTGATTTCTACGCCGAATTATAATCTAATTATAAAGTATAGCCCCGATGGGAATCGGGGCTGCAAATGTTTGAACCATGGCAGTTAAAAAATTAAATCCGGTAACCCCCGGTACCCGTCACAGAATCGCTCCTGATTTTTCGGATGTAACCACCAACAAGCCTGAAAAGAGCCTGCTGGGTGTGGTGAAAAGAACAGGTGGTAGAAACAATGAGGGTCACAGAACCGCCCGTTATATTGGTGGCGGTCATAAGAGAAGATACCGTTTTATCGACTTTAAACGGGATAAATACGATGTTCCTGCAGAAGTATTGACCATTGAGTATGATCCGAACCGTACTTCCAGAATTGCACTTGTACAGTACACTGACGGCGAAAAGAGATACATCATCGCTCCTCAGGGTCTTAAAGTAGGTCAGAAAATCATTTCCGGTGAAAAAGTAGCTCCTGAAGTAGGTAATGCGCTTCAACTGAAGAATATGCCTCTTGGTACTATCGTACATAACATTGAGCTGACTCCCGGTAAAGGTGCGCAAATGGCCCGCAGCGCCGGTACATATGCCCAGGTGCTGGCGAAAGAAGGGAAATATGTTACCCTGAAAATGCCTTCGGGAGAAATGAGACTGGTACTGGCTAACGGTATGGCTACCGTAGGTTCGGTTTCTAACCCTGATCACATGAACGTGGTACTGGGTAAAGCCGGACGTAACCGCTGGTTAGGCAGAAGACCACGTGTAAGAGGTGTGGTAATGAACCCGGTAGATCACCCCATGGGTGGTGGTGAGGGCCGTGCCTCAGGAGGTCACCCTCGTTCGCGTAACGGTCTGCTTGCGAAAGGCAAGAAAACCAGAGACAAGAACAAGTACTCTAACAAGTTAATCATTTCCAGAAGAACAAAATAAAAACAAGTAATAAATGGCTCGTTCATTAAAAAAAGGACCATACATTGATTTTAGACTTGAAAACAAAGTCTTTGCAATGAATGACTCAGGAAAGAAATCCGTGATCAAGACCTGGTCAAGAAGATCCATGATTTCGCCGGACTTTATAGGACATACGTTTGCTGTACATAACGGAAACAAGTTTATCCCGGTTTACGTGACAGATAACATGATTGGACATAAGTTAGGAGAATTTGCTCCTACACGTAACTTCAGAGGTCACGTAAATAAGAAAGATAAAGGTAAAAGATAATATTCTGAGAAGACACTTCTCTTATAATAGATTAAGAAATGGAAGCAGTAGCAAAATTAAAGGATTTCCCTACCTCGCCGCGTAAAGCCAGGCTTGTAGCAGATCTTATCAGGGGTAAGAAAGTAAACCAGGCACTGGGAATTCTTTCTTATCAGCCTCAGCAGGCCGCACCGGTAATCAAAAAGGTATTACTATCTGCCATTGCCAACTGGCAGAACAAGAATGAAGATGCCCGGATTGAAGATGCTGATCTGTATGTGAAAACCATCATGATTGACGGTGGAAGAGTATTGAAGAGACTACGTCCTGCTCCGCAGGGGAGAGCTTACCGGGTAAGAAAACGGTCTCAGCATATCACCATCGTGGTAGACACACTGGAGAATCAATCAGCATAAGCAATTTAAGAATTTATATTAATCAGATACAATGGGACAAAAAGTAAATCCTATAGGTTTAAGACTAGGTTACATCAGAGGCTGGGAGTCTAACTGGTACGGTGGAAAGACCTTTTCTGAGAAGCTTGTAGAAGACGATAAGATCAGAAAATATATCAATGCCCGTATTCCTAAAGGTTCCGTTTCGAGAGTAGTGATCGAAAGAACCCTGAAAAGAATTACATTAACCATACATACGGCCCGGCCCGGTGTGGTGATCGGTAAGGCGGGAAGTGAAGTAGATAAGCTGAGAGAAGAGCTTAAAAAGCTGACTAAAAAAGACGTTCAGATCAATATCTTTGAGATCAAAAGACCGGAGATCGATGCCAAGCTGGTAGGCGAGACTATCGCACAGCAGCTACGTGCGCGGATCTCTTTCCGGAGAGCCATGAAGCAGGCCATCCAATCGGCCATGCGGGTAGGTGCTCAGGGAATCAAGATCAAGCTGGGCGGACGTCTGGGTGGTGCTGAGATGGCGCGTAACGAATCGTACAAAGAAGGTAGAATTCCTCTGCATACCCTGAGAGCAGACATTGATTATGCGGTAACCGAAGCACTTACAGTGTATGGTATCATCGGTATCAAAGTATGGATCTTCAAAGGGGAGGTTTTCGGTAAAAGAGACCTTACTTCCGTTCAGGCCCTGGCTACAGAATCTCCTGACACCAAGAAATCATCGTTCGGCGGTGGTGGTCAGCAAGGTGACAGAAGAGGCCGTGGCGGCAGAGACGAAGAAGGTGGTAGAAAAAGAAGAGCCGGAGGAAGAGGTGCCGGTCAAAAGAAAAATTAATATAAGGGCTGTAAGCCGTAAACATTAGTATTATGTTACAACCGAAAAGAACCAGATTTAGAAAGCGTCAGAAAGGCAGAATCAAAGGTATTGCCCACAGAGGACACGAGATTGCCTTCGGTTCATTTGCGATAAAGAGTTTAGAGCCGGGCAGAATCACGGCAAGACAGATCGAAGCAGCCCGTATCGGGGTTACACGTGCCATGAAACGTGAAGGCCAGGTATGGATCAGAATATTCCCTGATAACCCGATCACCCAGAAGCCTCTGGAAGTACGGATGGGTAAAGGTAAGGGAGCTCCTGAATATTGGGTAGCAAACATTTATCCGGGAACCATTCTTTTTGAGTGTACCGGGGTTCCTTTAGAGTTGGCGAAAGAAGCTTTGAGATTAGCAGCTCAGAAGCTACCGGTTAAAACGAAGTTCGTGGTTCGCAGGGATTACGAAGCATAAAATTTCAAGAAGAAGATGAAAAAGAACGATCTAAGTGGCTTAACAGCTGAGCAATTGAAGCAACAGATAGCCGAAGAAAAAGACAGATTGGTGAAGCTAAAGTTTGCCCATGCAATTACTCCGATTGAAAATCCGAGGAGAATTACCGAGGCCCGTAAGAATATTGCACGGTTATCTACCGCTTTAACCAGTAAAAAATAATAAATTTTAATTTCTCATGGAAAGAAAAGTAAGAAAAGAGCGTACTGGGGTAGTGACTAGCAATAAAATGGACAAATCCGGAACTATATCAGTAGTTCGGAAGGTGAAACACCCTAAATACGGAAAGTTCATGATCAGAAGCAAGAAGTTTATGTTCCACGATGAGAATAACGAAGCCGGAATAGGTGATACCGTTAAGATCATGGAAACCAGACCTCTTAGCAAGAACAAAAGTTGGAGACTGGTCGAAATCATTGAAAGGGCCAAGTAATCTGTATCATCACAAAATATAGTAAAAAGGTAATATAATGTTACAGCAGGAATCAAGAGCCAACGTAGCTGACAACAGCGGGGCTAAAGAAGTTTTGGTAATCAGGGTTTTAGGGGGTACTAAAAAGAGATATGCCTCTTTAGGAGATAAGGTTGTAGTTACTGTAAAGAGTGCTCTTTCCTCTTCCAATATGAAAAAAGGTACTGTTTCCAAAGCCGTGGTAGTAAGAACAACCAAGGAGGTAAGAAGAAAAGACGGTTCCTACATCCGGTTCGAGGAAAATGCAGTGGTATTACTGAACAACCAGAATGAACCGCGCGGAACCCGGATCTTCGGACCGGTAGCCAGAGAGCTTAGAGAGAAGCAGTTCATGAAGATTGTTTCATTAGCCCCTGAGGTACTTTAATCATATTAAAAGTAATTAATTACAATGGAAAGGAAATTTAACAAGATACCTAAACTTCACGTGAAATCGGGAGATACCGTGCAGGTGATTGCCGGAAACTCCAAAGGAAAAACCGGGAAGATCGTTGAGGTTCTGGTAAAGAAAAACCGGGTGATCGTGGAAGGTGTGAATATCATTAAAAAGCACATCAAACCCAGCGCTCAGAACCCGCAGGGAGAAATCAGGGAAGTGGAAGCTGCCATTCACATCAGCAATGTGAAGCTGGTAGATCCTTCTACAGGTAAGCCTACCCGTACCGGCAGAAAAGCCAACGATGCAGGCAAGCTGCAGAGATACTCTAAGGCAACAGGTAAATTTATCTAATAAAAACCGGGTGGGTCGGAAATCCACCTTACAAAAATGGCAAGATTAAGAGAAAAATATAAGAACGAAGTCGTTAAGGAACTCCAGGAGAAATTCCAGTACAAGTCGAGCATGCAGGTTCCTAAACTGGTGAAAATCGTAGTGAACAGAGGAGTAGGCGCAGCCACCGGTGATAAGAAACTGGTAGACAGCAGCGTGGAAGAACTGAGCACCATCACCGGTCAGAAAGCAGTACCTACCATATCGAAAAAGGCCGTTTCTAACTTCAAACTGAGAGAAGGAATGCCTATCGGTGCCAAGGTAACCCTGCGTTCCACCATCATGTATGAATTCCTGGATCGTCTTACTGCAGTAGCACTTCCGCGGGTGAGAGACTTTCAGGGTATTTCCGATAAAGGCTTTGACGGAAGAGGAAACTATAACTTTGGTGTAACGGAGCAGATCATCTTCCCTGAAATTTCTATCGACAAGATCAGCAAGATCCAGGGAATGGATATCACTTTCGTAACTACAGCAAAAACGGATGCTGAAGCATACGAATTGCTGAAAGCACTGGGAATGCCGTTCGCTAATAAAAATAAATAAAAGATATAATCACAGATCATGGCAAAAGAGTCAATAAAAGCTAGAGAAAGAAAAAGAGAAAGACTGGTAGCTAAGTTTGCAGCTAAAAGAGAAGCTCTGAAAAAAGCCGAAGACTGGAGAGGTCTTGATGCCCTTCCCAAAAACTCTTCGCCTGTAAGACTTCACAACAGATGTAAGCTTACCGGTCGTCCGAAAGGATATATGAGAAGATTCGGTATCAACCGGGTTACCTTCAGAGAAATGGCCAGCAGCGGGTTAATTCCCGGTGTTACCAAATCATCTTGGTAAAAAAGTTTTTTTTCTTATTCAGAATTATTATCTTTGCAGCCCAGTTAGATAAGTCACGCCCGTGATACTGTCTGACGTTGGCTTAAGGTATCCAAAATATTAACTTAGTAAAATGATTACAACGGATCCAATAGCAGATTTTCTTACCAGAATCAGAAATGCTATTAAAGCGAGGCACAGAGTGGTTGATATCCCTGCCTCGAACGTGAAGAAAGAGTTAACGGCGCTCCTTTATGAAAAAGGATATATTGCCAGTTACAAATTTGAGGACGAAGGTCCGCAGGGGAACATCAAGATTGCCTTGAAATACAACCCTCAAACTAAAAAATCAGCTATCGTAAACCTGACGAGAGTTTCTAAGCCGGGTCTGCGTAAGTATGTAAAATCCAGTGAGTTACCAAGAGTACTTAACGGTCTGGGTATTGCCATCATCTCTACCTCTAAAGGAATTATTACCGATAAGGAGGCACGCACGCTGAATGTGGGTGGTGAGGTACTGTGTTATGTATATTAATTTTTGTTGACCGCTCAGCCCTGAACAGGACTGAGCCTTAAACGTATAATCATGTCAAGAATAGGTAAAAAACCAATTAACATCCCTGCCGGAGTAACCTTACAGGTTGCTGACGGAAATGTGGTGACGGCGAAAGGCCCTAAAGGAGAACTGACGCAGAAGATCGACGCCGATATGAAGATTTCTATCGAAGACGGCGTTTTAACGATAGAAAGACCTACCGAGCAAAAAAGGCACAAAGCACTGCACGGGCTTTCCCGTTCACTGGTGAATAACCTGGTGGAAGGAGTAAGCACCGGTTATAAGAAAGAGCTGGAACTGGTGGGTGTGGGTTATAAGGCTACCAATAACGGAAACGCTATTGATATGTCACTGGGTTATTCACACAATATCATCTTTGTGGTACCGAAAGAAATTTCTGTAGCCACCCGGATGGAAAAAGGTAAAAACCCGATCATTACCCTGGAGAGTAATGACAAGCAGCTGCTGGGCATGGTCTGTGCAAAAATCAGATCATTACGGAAAATCGAGCCTTACAAAGGAAAAGGTATTCGCTTTGTAGGTGAGGTAGTGAGAAGAAAAGCAGGTAAAACTGCCGGTAAGAAATAATTAAGAACTTCAAAATTTAACATATATGTCTGGTGTTAAGTCTGAAAGAAGACAAAAAATAAAATGGAGAATCAGGAAGAGAGTAAACGGTACGGCCGAAAGACCCCGTTTGACTGTTTTCCGTAGCAACACCGGTATCTACGCTCAGGTAATTGATGATGTAGCCGGTAAAACCCTGGCTGCAGCTTCTACACGTGAGCTGGGTCTGAAATCTTTAAATGTGGAGAACTCAAAGCAAGTGGGTGCTGCAGTGGCAAAAAAAGCGCAGGAAGCAGGAATTACCAGTATCGTTTTTGATAGAAACGGATACCTTTATCACGGTAATGTGAAAGCTTTGGCTGACGGTGCGAGAGAAGCAGGACTTAACTTTTAATACTATCTAAATGAAAGCGATAAAAGTAAACGAATCAGAATTAAAAGAGAAAGTTGTAGCTATCAACCGGGTTGCTAAAGTAGTAAAAGGTGGACGTCGTTTCAGCTTTTCAGCTATCGTGGTTTTAGGTGACGGACAGGGTGCCGTAGGCCAGGGACTGGGAAAAGCCAACGAGGTAACTGATGCGATTTCCAAAGCCGTAGAAGATGCACGCAAAAACCTGGTGAACGTTCCGATCATTAACGGAACCGTTCCTCACGATATGGAAGGAAAATTCTCAGGTGGTTTTGTATATGTGAAGCCAGCAGCTCCAGGTACCGGTGTGATTGCCGGTGGTGCCATGCGTGCCGTACTGGAAGCAGCCGGTGTGCATAACGTATTGGCCAAATCAAAAGGTTCTTCTAACCCGCATAACGTGGTGAAGGCAACTATTGATGCGCTGACCAAAATGAGAGCTCCGCATGAAGTAGCCATGCAGAGACGTGTGAAATTGAATAAAGTATTTAATGGCTGATAATAGCCTCAAACATTTGTAAAAATGGCTAAAGTGAAAGTTACTCAAGTTAGAAGTACGATCAAAAGACCTAAGAATCAGAAACTTACTATGCAGGCTTTGGGCTTAACAAAAATAGGTAAAACTATTGAAGTAGAAGCTAATCCGGCTATTGAAGGGATGATCCGCAAGGTGAGTCATCTTGTAACCGTTGAGAACGTTTAATCAGGGATAACCGAGTAGTAGAAATACTGCGATAAATTTTTTTAAAATGAAATTAGAATCATTACAGCCCGCACAGGGATCAGTTAGAAACAATACCCGTTTAGGTAGAGGACAAGGTTCAGGCGGTGGCGGAACAGCCAAAAGAGGCCATAAAGGAGCGAAATCAAGATCGGGTTACAGCCAGAAGAGAGGTTTTGAAGGTGGTCAGATGCCCCTTCAGAGACGTGTTCCTAAATTTGGTTTTAAAAATATCAACCAGGTGGCTTACAAAGCCATTAACCTGGATACCATCCAGGCCCTGTTTGACAAAACCCAGGAAGCCAATATTACACTGGCGTTCCTGAGAGAAAACGGCCTTGCTTCCAAATCTGACCTGGTGAAAGTTTTAGGAAGAGGGGAGTTCACTGCCAAAGTAAATGTAACGGTACATGCCTTCTCCAAATCTGCGGAAGAAGCCATCACGAAAGCGGGAGGTACGGCGGTAGTAGCCGGACAGGCTGCTGAAGCCGGAAAAGAACTAAACGGTGGCGAATAATTGTTAAATAGACTATGAAAAAATTTATAACCACCCTAAAGAATATCTGGTCAATTGAGGAGCTGAGAAACCGGATCCTGGCTACCTTGTTTATTATCGTGGTTTTCAGAATCGGGTCGCATATCACCTTACCGGGTGTAGATCCTTCGAAACTCGCTGATTTAACAGGGGGGAACGGATTGCTCGGCCTTCTGGATACGCTGGTAGGTGGTGCGTTCAGCAACGCTTCTGTAATGGCACTGGGTATTATGCCGTACATCTCGGCATCCATTGCGGTACAGTTGCTCGGACTGGCTCTTCCTTATTTCTCGAAACTGCAGAAAGAGGGAGAATCCGGCCGGAAAAAGCTGAACCAGATCACCCGTTGGCTGACCATTGCCGTAACACTTACACAGGGTTTTGCTTACCTTAAATCAACCATTCCTACCGATGCCATCACTATCTCCCAGGGGCTGTTTTATGTTTCAGGGGTGATTCTGCTGGTAGCCGGAACCATGATGTGCTTGTGGTTAGGTGAGCGGATTACCGAAAAGGGAATCGGTAACGGTATTTCCATGATCATCATGATCGGTATCGTATCGCGTTTCCCGGGAGCCATTATCGGTGAAGGACGGGCCAGAGTGGCTGACGGACAGCCGCTTTATTTCATCCTGGAGCTGGTGGTACTGTTCCTGGTTGTGATTTTTGCCGTAGCACTGACCCAGGCTATCCGCAGGGTGCCGGTGCAGTATGCAAAACAGATTGTAGGAAACAAGACCGTAAGCGGACAGCGTCAGTATCTGCCTCTGAAAGTGAATATTTCAGGGGTAATGCCTATCATTTTCGGTCAGGCCCTGATGTTTGTACCTTCGTTTGTGGCCGGTTATTTTGCTGAGAAAAGTGATACCGCACAGTACATTGCTACCGTGTTCGGTGACTTTACTTCATGGCAGTATAACCTGTTATATGCCGTATTGATCATTGCCTTTACTTTCTTCTATACTGCTATTTCGATTAATCCTAATCAGATAGCAGATGATATGAAGCGGGGTGGAGGATTCATACCCGGTGTGAAGCCCGGCCAGGCTACTTCTGACTTTATTGCGCAGATTCTGGACCGGATTACTTTACCGGGAGCTATTCTTCTTGCTTTGATCGCTATTTTCCCGGCCATTGCCAGCCTGTTCGGCATGACGCAGCTGTTTGCCTCCTTCTACGGCGGTACTTCCCTGCTCATCCTGGTAGGTGTGGTGCTGGATACCCTGCAGCAGATTGAAAGTTATCTTCTGATGAAGCGGTACGAAGGCCTGATGGAATCCGGAAGGGTTTTAGGAAGAGAACAGCTGGTAGCAAGATAAGATGACAGGAAGAGCGGTTATTCTTAAGAGCAGGGAGGAAGCGGAGATTATCAGGGCAAACGGTGAGATCCTGGGCAAGGCGCATGCCGAAGTAGCCAAAGTGATTGCCGCAGGTGTAAAAACTAAAGAACTGGATAAAATAGCGGAAGAGTTTATACTGGACCATAAGGCCAAACCCTCTTTTAAGAATTACAACGGTTTTCCGTATTCGCTGTGTATATCGGTAAACGAAGTGGTTGTACACGGTTTCCCGGGTAACCGGGAGCTGAAGAACGGAGATGTGATCTCCATAGACGGCGGAGTTTATAAAAATGGTTTTCATGCTGACAGCGCTTACACTTACCTGGTAGGTGAGGTAGATGAGAAAACGAAGACCATGGTACGGGAAACCAAGAGATCTCTTTTTGAAGGAATCTCAATGGTAAGGCCCGGAAACCGGATAGGCGATTTGAGCTATGCCATACAGAGCTATACAGAGGGAAGAGGATACGGTGTGGTGCGCGAACTGGTAGGGCACGGAGTGGGGAAAAATCTTCATGAAGCGCCGGAAGTTCCGAATTACGGAAGAAGGGGCCAGGGAACTAAAATGCAGGCCGGAATGGTTTTAGCCATTGAGCCTATGATCACGCAGGGGAAACGCTTTGTGGTTCAGGAGGCAGACGGGTGGACCATCCGTACGGAAGACAGGTTACCGGCAGCACACTTTGAGCATACGGTATGGGTAACGGAGAACGGATGTGATATTCTCACCACCTTTGCGTATATCGAGGAAGTGTTAAAGAACAGAAATTTGGAAGTTTTATAAGGTTATGGCAAAACAATCGAACATAGAAGTAGATGGTATCATCCTGGAAGCGCTGTCTAACGCCATGTTTAAGGTTCAACTGGACAATAAGCATGAAGTGATAGCCCATATCTCAGGGAAGATGCGTATGAATTACATCCGTATCCTGCCCGGAGATAAGGTGAAACTGGAGATGTCGCCCTATGACTTATCAAAAGCAAGAATTACATACAGGTACAAATAAGGATATTTTAATACGACAGTAATGAAAGTTAAAGCATCAGTTAAAAAGCGTAGTGAAGACTGCAAAGTGATCAGACGCAAAGGTAAAATTTACGTAATCAATAAGAAAAATCCTAAGTTTAAACAAAGACAAGGTTAATATTTTATGAGGATCTCAGGGGTAGATATTCCAGACAAAAAGAGAGGAGAAATCTCTCTTACCTATATTTACGGTATAGGTCGCAGTACAGCAAAGAACATTCTTAACCAGGCTAACATATCAGTAGATAAGAAAGCCGGCGAATGGTCTGATGATGAAGCCAATGCAATTCGTGCTATCATCAACAATGAGTTCAAGGTAGAAGGTGCGCTTCGCTCAGAAGTTCAGCTCAGCATCAAACGTCTGATGGACATTGGTTGTTACCGGGGTCTGAGACACCGGAAAGGGCTGCCTCTGAGAGGACAAAAGACCAAGAACAACTCGCGTACGCGGAAAGGTAAGCGTAAGACCATAGCCAACAAGAAGAAGGCTACGAAATAATAAATAACTCATGATCAGGGGAAGGCGTTTTGCTTTCCTGCCTTAATTTTTTCATTTTCGAGTATAATGGCACAAGCTAAAAGAAAAGACAAAGCAAAAAAGCGTGTAGTAGTAGTTGAACCTTACGGTCAGGTACATGTTAAAGCCTCTTTTAACAATATCATCATTTCGGTAACCAACAGCACCGGCCAGGTAATTTCATGGGCGTCTGCCGGAAAGATGGGCTTCAGAGGATCCAAGAAAAACACGCCTTATGCAGCGCAGATGGCAGCGCAGAACTGTTGCCAGGTAGCATACGATCTGGGTATGCGCAAAGCAGATATTTTTGTGAAAGGTCCGGGTTCCGGCAGAGAGTCTGCTATGAGAACCGTTCAGAGTGTGGGAATTGATGTAGTGAACATCTTTGATGTAACACCGATGCCGCATAACGGTTGCAGACCTCCGAAAAGAAGAAGAGTTTAATTATAGTTAACAAAGCAAATGTTAGTTTGGACATTGGGGCTAACGATTTGAATAATTTAGAAAAATGGCAAGATACACAGGTCCGAAATCCAAGATTTCAAGAAAATTCGGCGAGGCTATTTTAGGGCCGAGCAAAGCATTATCCAAGAAGGCTTATCCTCCGGGACAACACGGAAGAGGCAGAAGAGGTAAAAAATCAGACTATGCGCTTCAGTTATTGGAGAAGCAGAAGATTAAATATACATACGGTGTGCTGGAGCGCCAGTTTGCAAGGATATTCCAGCTTGCAGGGGTGAAAGAAGGCCAGACCGGTGAAAACCTGATCAAACTTTGTGAATCCAGATTAGATAACATCGTTTACAGATTAGGTATTGCCCCTACGCGCAGAGCTGCCCGTCAGCTGGTGACGCATAAGCATATTCTTCTGGACGGAGAGTTAAGCAACATCCCGTCTATCCTTGTTAAACCGGGACAAAAAGTGGCGGTTCGTGAGAAATCAAAGGCGCTGGATACCATTGCCAGCAGTACAAGCCTGAACGCCGCTAAAAAGTACGGTTGGTTGGAATTTGACAACGCTGAACTATCAGGCCTCTTTATCAACTACCCCGATACAGAGCAGATTCCTGAGCAGTTTAATGTTCAGGCGGTTGTCGAATTGTACAACAAATAATTTTTAATTCACCTCTGTGCGAAAGTGCAGAGGTGACATACTTATTTGGGATAATCCCAAACTTATTTCGTTAACGAAAACAAAAACAGCACAGTATGTCAATTTTAGCATTTCAAATGCCCGACAAAGTCGTAATGGAGAAAGCTGACGACTTTCATGGTTTTTTTGAATTCAAGCCACTGGAAAGGGGCTACGGAGTGACCATAGGCAATGCGCTGCGTCGTATCTTGTTGTCTTCATTAGAGGGTTATGCGATAACATCCGTGAGATTCCCGGGTGTGCTTCACGAGTTTTCTGCGATTGAAGGTGTTGTAGATGATGTTACTGAGATCGTTTTGAATCTGAAACAGGTTAGATTTAAGAAGATTGCAGACTATGTAGATAATAAAATCACAGTGAAGGTCAAAAACCAGACTGAGATCACTGCCGGTGATATCAGCAAGTTTACTTCTTCTTTTGAGATACTTAATCCTGAACTGGTAATTGCCCGTCTGGATTCCAAAAAAGAACTGGAGTTTGAGATCATCGTGGACAAAGGCCGGGGATATGTACCCAGCGAAGAGCAAAAAACCGGCGATCTGCCCATCGGGTTTATCGCTATTGACTCGATCTATACTCCCATTAAAAATGTGAAGTACAGCATTGAGAATACACGTGTGGAGCAAAGAACCGACTACGAAAAACTCCTCCTGGAGATCAAGACTGACGGTTCCATTCACCCGGAAAAAGCACTTCAGGAAGCTTCTCACATCCTGATCCAGCACTTCCTTAAATTCACTGATGAGAACATGGTGTTCGACTCGAAGAGCGATGAGGAAGATAACATGGTGGATGAAGAATTCCTGCATATGCGCAAGCTGCTGAAAACGCCGCTTCAGGATCTGGATCTTTCCGTAAGAGCTTACAACTGTCTTAAATCAGCCGATATCCGTACTTTAGGAGACCTGGCAAGACTGGAAGTAGCTGACATGATGAAATTCAGAAACTTTGGTAAGAAATCACTTACCGAGCTGGAGCAGCTGATCGCTGATAAGCAGCTGCATTTCGGAATGGATGTATCGAAGTACAAACTCGACGAAGACTGATTTTTATACCACATAGATACATAGATTTTTATTCCTATGTATCTATGTGGTTAAATACTGAAAACTTTTTATCGCAGAACATATTATATTTTAAAATCGTAATAGGTGGGAGGTAATTACTGCGATGTGCTTCTTAACCGTTACTTACGAAAATTAACAAAATGAGACACGGAAAAACTGTTAATCACCTGGGAAGAACCAAATCGCACAGAGACGCTCTTTTAGCGAACATGGCGGTTTCTTTGATCAAATCGAAAAGGATCGAAACTACTTTGGCCAAGGCGAAAGCCCTGAGAAAGTATGTAGAACCCCTAATCACCAAAGGTAAGAACGATACCACTCACTCAAGAAGGGTAGTTTTCTCTTATCTGCAGGATAAAGAAGCCATCAAGGAGCTTTTCGGAGAAGTAGCTGTGAAAGTGGCAGAAAGAAACGGTGGCTATACCCGGATCATCAAATTAGGACAACGCCAGGGAGATAACGCTGAAGTAGCGCTGATTGAGCTGGTAGACTTCAACGAGAACCTGCTTACTGCGGTTTCTGAAGATGGTGACGCTAAAGCTAAACGTTCAAGAAGAAGCCGGTCTAAGAAGGCTTCTGCTGAGGCAGCTCCTGCTGCTGCAGCACCTGTAGCTGAAGAACCTTCAGCTGAGGTGGTAGAAGAGGCTCCGGTAGCTGAAGTGGTGGAAGAAGCCCCTGCAGCTGAAGAGACTCCTGCTACAGAGGCACCAGCGGCTGAAGAAAAGCCGGCAGATGATGAAAGCAAGGCTTAATTGGTGAAAGCTCTTAAAGAAGAAATCCCCGGCATAGTCCGGGGATTTTTTTGTTGAAGTCCCATGCTGGATAGATCTCTAAGGGTGATAATTGGAACCATTTTTGAGGTCATAAAATGTGACCTCAAACTATTTTACATCCGGCAGCGCAAAAGCCACATAACTGTCCCCTTTCTTTGTCCCCAGCTTGGTTCCACCTGCGGCAATCACGATGTATTGCTTTCCGTTGACCTCGTAAGTAGCGGGGGTGGCAAAGCCCGCGGCGGGTAATTGAACCTGCCATAAGAGCCGGCCGGTATTTTTATCCAGAGCCCTGAACATCCCGTCTTTGGTGGCTGCGATGAACAGCAGGCCGCTTTTAGTGACCACCGGCCCGCCGTAGTTCTCGGTACCGGTAGGAGGGATGCCTTTTCCGCTAAGCTCTTTGAATTCACCCAGGGGAATCTGCCATTTGTGCTGGCCGGTATTCAGGTCAATGGCCGTAAGGGTGCCCCAGGGCGGGCTGATGGCCGGGTAGCCTTCGCTGTTCAGGAATTTATGGTAGCCGTTAAATTTATACGGTAAGTAGGGCTCTTTGGCGCCCGGCGTAATTCCCGCGGCTTCTGTCTTTTCTTCTCCGGATATAAAAGCGATAAGGGCCTCTGTTTCTGATGCCGACAGGGCCGAGAAGCTCGGCATCATCCCTTTACCGGTACTGATGAGCTTCCGTATATCCGGCCGTTTCATCCGGGCAGGAATATTTACGAGCGAGGGGTATCCGCTGGCGGGATTCCCTTTCAGATCCTGGCCATGGCAGACCGCACAAAGGGTGACATAGGTTTTTTCGCCGGGGCTTAAATGCGCCAGTGCATCTTCTTTGGGCGTATCGCTCAGGCTGAAGAGCCAGGCCATTTCATTGGAGTTTACATAGAGGATGCCTTCTTTATCTACGGCTGCGCCGCCCCATTCCGCCCCGCCGTCAGCCCCGGGAAAGAGCAGGGAAGGGATCTTGCTGAGAGGTACAAAAGCGCCTTTCAGAGCAGAACGGTAGGTAGCCACCACACTGTCGTAATTAGGTGAGTAGATATTCAGATCCGTCTCTCTGATTTCCTGGCGGGCAAACGGCAGGGGCAGGCGGGGAACCGGCTGGGTAGGCCAGGTTTCTTCTCCGGGCATCACCGAGGCCGGAACAGGTACTTCGTCAATGGGAAAAACGGGCTCGCCGGTTTCCCTGTCAAACACAAATACATGGCCCGATTTGGTCACCTGCGCCACCACATCCCGTTTTTTCCCGTCTTTACGAATGGTGAGCAAATTGGGCGGTGCGGGCAGGTCTCTGTCCCAGATGTCGTGGTGAACCAGCTGGTAATGCCACCTGCGCTGACCGGTGCGGGCATCCAGGGCCAGCAGGCAGTTGGCAAAAAGGTTCTGCCCCTTGCGGTTTCCACCGTAAAAATCAAACCCGGCTGAACCGGTCGGCACATAGAGGATGCCTCTTTCCCGGTCTACGGCCATTCCGGCCCAGTTATTGGCTGCACCGATTTCAATGTTCTTCCAGGCATCTTCGGGCCAGGTATTATGGCCGAATTCACCGGGATGGGGAATGGTGTGAAAAACCCAGTCGAGCTGCCCGGTAATGACATTAAAGGCCTGGATATAGCCGGGAGCGGCATCGGCTCCCTCGGATACGCGTAAAGGCATAATGATCTTATCTTCAAATAAGGTACCCGGTGTGGTGGATATAACAAATTTATGCTGTACATTTTCTCCCAGGCCTGATTTGAGGCTGACGCGCCCGTTTTCTCCGAAAGAAGGAATCTTTTCACCGGTTTCGGCATGAACGGCATAGAGCCATTCGCCGTAGGAATACATCAGGCGGGGCGGGTGTTCCTGTTTCTCATCTGCCCAGTAGCTTACCCCGCGGTTATTGTTAAAAAGAGGCTTCCCGCTTTCTTCCCGGAACTTCCATAGCTCTTTCCCGGTGGCGGCATCCACGGCAAAAAGCCCGTTAGAGGCAGTAACCCCATACAATACCCCGTTTACCACAATAGGATTACACTGGACCTGGCCGGAATCCAGGGTGTGGTATTCCCAGGCCACCTCCAGGTTTTTTACATTCTCAGGGGTGATCTGGTCGAGTGCCGAGTAATGGTTGCGGTCGGGGCCACCCAGATATTCCGACCAGCCGCGGTGGTCGTACCCGGTTTTGCGGCTGGAGCAACTCCATAAAATTGCAGTGATTCCTGCCCAAAGGAATATTTTATTCATCTGTATAAATTTTAAGCCGCAGCGGCGGACCGCTATGAGCCTTGAGCTGTGAGTTTATTCATCAACGGTCGGTGCGCTGTTTTTTCTCATAGCGAAGCGTCGCTCGGCTCTTAGCTCACAAACTCATGGCTATTTCATCCGGTATGTTTTATAGCCTGTTTCCAAGATAAGATTTTATTTTCAAAAAACGCTAAATGGTCGATTTTTCATTACAATAATTCTCTTTACGGAAATCTGTAGTAATTTTGAGCAGGATTAACCGCAATAACACAATGAAGTTCAAGGCATTTTTACTGATTCTCACCCTGACTTTTTCTGCCTTTAAGGCCGTATACGACTGGCAGATCCGGAAGGATTTCCAGGTGAAATTTACTCACGAAGACGCCGACGGGGTCTTTAAGAAGCTGGAAGGAAAAATAGTTTTCGATGAAAACCAACCTGAAAATGCGGTATTTGATGTCGCCATTGATGTGAAATCGGTGGATACGGGTAACCCCATGCGGAATGAAAGCATTGCGGGAGATACCTGGCTGAATGCAGAAAAATACCCGTTGGTTACGTTTAAGTCGACAGGAGCAGTAAAGGGAGACGAAAAGTGGTCTACCACCGGAACGCTGAGCCTGCACGGCATAGAGCACCCTCTGGAGCTGCCTTTTACCTTTACCTCACACGAGGGCGGGGCTCTGTTTGAAAGTTCATTTGTATTGAAAATGGCAGACTATAACCTGTCGGATGACCCGGGTGAAACCCTGCTCCTGGAGATCCGGGTGCCGGTAGAGAGGTGATCAACCTATCACCTCGTATACCTGGAGCTCCGTGGTTTTGTTCTTAACCTGGATGGTTCCCACCTCATTGCATTCAAATGATTCGCGGATGGTCAGGTAGTCGTCATGCGCAATCAGGATCTGGCCGGGGCGGGCAGACGACTGTAATCTCTGTGCCGTATTTACCGTGTCACCTATTACCGTGTAGTCCAGTCTCTTCAAAGTCACTGATCCGATATTCCCGGACACCATTTCGCCGCTTTTCATGCCAATGGCCAGCTTCGGAATAAAGTCAGGCCGGCCTTCAAGGGGTTCGGATATTTTATCAATTTCATCCCGTACGCGCAAAGACGCCTCAATGGCCCGGTCAAGGTGGTAGTCACCTTTAAAAAGAGCCATTACCGCATCTCCCATGAACTTATCTACCGTGCCGCTTTGGGCTATGATCTCTTTGACCATGATGTCAAAGTATTTGTTGATAAGCTTAACCACCACATCCGGTTTTTCTTTTTCCGAAATGGCGGTAAAGCCGCAGATATCCATAAAGAGCGCTGTAGCCGTGATGATCTCATTGGAAACAATAGAATTCTCAAATTCCTGGCGTGACATGAATTTCAACACTGAATCATCCACATACATCCTCAGGATATTGTTCTCCCGGATGGCATTGAAGGTCTGGCGGATTTGTTCAATGTGCTTAATGGTCTTTTCCATGGTGACCTCCAGGTCATCAAAATTCACCGGTTTACATACAAAATCAAAAGCCCCCCGGTTCATGGCTGTACGGATATTGTCCATGTCGCCGTACGCCGACACCATCACCACCTTTACCAACGGATTGTTCTCGTTTATTTTGATCAAAAGGGTGAGGCCATCCATCTCCGGCATATTGATATCACTCAATACGAGGGAGATATCGGGGTTGGTATCCATCACTTCCAGGGCTTCGCGACCGTTTTCGGCAAATACAAACTCATATTTATTCTCGCGGATCTGCTTCCGAAACTTTTGCTTGATCAGAATCTGCAGGTCACTTTCATCATCTACTACCAGGATCTTCATTTCAAAAGTTTGGTTTTCAGTTCATTAAAATCGAGCGGTTTGGTCAGGAAGTCGTTAGCTCCCAGGCTCATGGCTGTATTCCGGTTTGCATCATCGCCGTAAGCAGTGATCATCATCACTTCCGGGGGAGTAGCCGGGTGCTTCTCCCGTATTCTCCTCAGCAATTCTATACCCGTCATGCCGGGCATATTGATGTCGGAGAGAATTAAAACCGATTCGGGGTCATACCCTTTCAGTAGTTCCAGTGCTTCTTCTCCTGAAGTGGCAAAATTAAATTCCATGGCTCCGCTCCGTATCTCTTTCCGGAATTTCTGGAGGAACAGGTCCTTGATATCCGTTTCGTCGTCAACAACTAAAATTTTCATATTAAACAGGAAGTGTGATAATAAATTCGCAATATTCTCCTTCTGTACTTTTTACTTCCAGGCTGCCGTTATGGCCTTTGGTAATGATATCATAACTTAATGAAAGCCCTAAGCCGGTGCCTTCGCCGGTGGGTTTGGTGGTAAAAAACGGCTGGAAGATCCTGGCCCTGATTTCTTCAGGAATGCCTGAACCATTGTCTTTGACCCGGATGATTACCCGGTTATCCTGCTTTTCGGTTTTTACTTCCACCAGGGGCTTATAATCTCCTGCTGCCCGTTTTGATTTTTCATAAACCGAGTAAAACGCATTATTGATCAAATTTAATAAAACCCTTCCGAAATCCTGGGGGACCAGGTTTAATTCCGGGATGTCCGGATCGGTTTCCAGCTTAAAGTCGGAGTTAAACGCCTTGTTTTTAGCACGCATCCCATGAAAAGCCAGGCGGAGATACTCATCCGCCAGCTCATTGAGGTTGGTGAGGGCTCTTTCGCCGGTAGCGGCTCTCGAATGCGCCAGCATTCCTTTGACGATATTGCTGGCCCGTTTACCGTGATGGTTTATTTTCTGCTGGTTTTCTGCCAGGTCGGAAAGCAGCTCTGCTTTTAAGCCTTTATCCGGATTTTCCTCTTGTTCCAGCTCTTTCAGCTCATCAATCAGCTCAACGGAAAGCTCCGAAAAATTATTCACAAAGTTCAGAGGGTTTTGAATTTCGTGCGCAATACCAGCGGTCAGCTCGCCCAGGCTGGCCAGTTTTTCGGTTTGAATTAACTGGTTCTGGGTAGCTTTCAGTGTTTCCAGGCTTTGATGCAGCTCTGCCGTACGGGTTTTTACCTGCTCTTCAAGAACTTCTTTCTGAGATTCCAGGATAGACTGCTTCTCTTTGGAAAGGCGGTCAATGTCGGCCAGTTTAGCCTCCAGCGTCTTATTTACCCGGGTAAATTCCATGGAGATATACAAAGATAGACAGATGGCCATGATCACGTCTTTTACTCCGGTATAGAGGGTTCCCGTGTATTTCCCTATGATATATCCCGGGTTATTTTCACTAAGAATATTATAAGGCTTGTAAATAGAAATGGCCAGGAAAACAAAAACGAGTACGAAGGTGAGCACAATAGGTAACAATACCCCGGTAGCAAATATTTTGGCTCCTCTTTTTCCCTGGTTAATGGCCTCCGTCATTATTTTGATAAGAATAACAAAGAACAAAGTGCTCATCACAAACTCGATGAGAGAAGCAATGAGTTCCGTAGAAGCAAACCGGTAAGCTAAAGGAATAATACAGTAGCCTGCTATCAGCAGGTAATACAGGAATCCTTTTTTCCGGTGAAACAGCTGGTACAGCGCCACTATGAAAAAAATCTTGGCCAGGGTAGATTCAAGAAGAATGATCAGTCCGTCCAGCGGGTTTACCCAGGCCGGGTCGTGATTATATTTGGCTTCGTAAAAAGAAAGAAACTCCGTCAGCATGAGGCAGAGGGAGAACAGGGCAAAATACAGGTTCGAGCCCTGCCTGTTTTCCGTTCTGAAAAAGCTGAAATGGATAATCGCCAGTACTAAAAAGACCCCCATCTTAATGATAGACCAGAAGGATTTGTTCATAAAGGAGATTTCCCGGGCCGCCAGATTATAATCGGAGTTATGCAAGGTTAAATTGAAAACAGCTTCTTTCCTGAACCCGCCGTTTTCAGGTACCGACCCTTTTTTGAGCGCTATTTTAACCGCTATTTTCTGTACCGGCAGGCTGTCGAGCATGACCATAAAAGGACGTTTGGAGGGGTTATAGCCTTCAATCTGTCCGTTTTCCATACTACCGTAGGTCTTCATCAGGCGGCCGTTAATGTAGATTTCACTGGCCCCCAACTGATACACTTCCAGAAAGACGGGAAGCGGGGTATTGCTTTTCCTGAACGAGCTTCTGAGCCATACATACCCGTCCTGCTCAAAGTACCGGTAGAGTGATTTGTCAAACTTACGGTCAAGCAGGATGCTGTCCCACTGCGTATCATCAAAACCAGGATTTTCGGGTCCTGGCTGGTTTCCTGCGCGGATTTTCCAGAGAGAAATATGCCGCCCCAGGCTGGTGTTAAGCGAATCAATGACGGTATTCTGTATTCTCAGGGCTTCCTGCTCTGCTTGTTTCTGGCCTACTTCATATCCTATTCTGAAAAACTCACAGGAAGTCAGGGTCAGGATGAGGGATATAGCGGCAAAAATGATACTTTTTCTCATAATCAGCTCAGGGGTAAGGTAATGATAAACCGGCTTCCTTCTCCTGCCGCACTTTCTACCTCCAGCTCACCTGCGTGTCCTTTTGTAATGATATCATAGCTTAAAGAAAGGCCGAGGCCGGTGCCCTGCCCGGTAGGTTTGGTGGTAAAAAACGGCTGAAATATTTTTGATTTGATGTCATCGGGTATACCGCTGCCGTTGTCTGATACGGTTACACGGATTTCATCTTCCAGCTTTTGGGTAGTGACCGTTACCAGGGGTTTATAATCCTCCGGCTTATTGCCTGACTGGTTTTTCTTCTGCACGGCATAAAAGGCATTGTTGAAGAGGTTCAGCAGCACACGTCCCAGGTCTTGCGGAATGGCCTGTATGGCGGGCAGATCAGGATCAGCTATAATTTTGAAGTCAGAATTAAAAGATTTGTCTTTGGCCCGTAGCCCGTGAAAGCTCAGCTTGATGTATTCTTCGGCCAGGGCATTGAGGTCAATCACCTGCCTTTCTCCGGTGCTGGCGCGGGAATGTTCCAGCATGTTTTTGACAATCCCGCTGGCCCGTTTGCCGTGGTAGGAGATTTTCTGAAGATTCTGCACCAGGTCTTCAATAATATCTGCCGAATTTTCAGGGACAGAGGCTCCGTTCAGTTCGGTTTTCAGCTCTTCCAGTAGTTCGGTACTTACCTCTGAAAAATTATTGACAAAATTGAGCGGGTTCTGTATTTCGTGCGCAATTCCGGCGGTAAGTTCCCCCAGCGAGGCCAGCTTTTCCTGCTGAATGAGCTGGTTCTGGGTTAGTTTCAGCTCTTCCAGGGTTTCTTCCAACTGGTTTTTCTGCTGGAGAATCTCGTTAGTTCTTTCCCTGACCAGGTGCTCCAGTACCTCATTTTCGTGAATTACTTTTTCTTTTTGTTCTTTTTCCCGTTTCAGGGTATTCATCTGGTTCTTTGCACTTACACCGAAAGCAAAGAGCCAGACGATGGTAAACATGTTGATTACATCGATGTAACTCCCGTTGGTTTTATAAAGGGAGGGAAGGGTATATTTGATTATAAATATAATGACAAAGGAAATATAGTAGGGCAGGCCGGCTTTCAGGAGACTACCGGCCAGAGGATGCTCCTTTTCCTTCCGAAGTACATAGATGATATAAGACAATACAATAAACCAGCCCGTCTCCGCAATAAACTCCAGTGAGCTGCTTAGTATAACATCTGCAGCCAGTATGCAGGGAGCAACAATGAACTGAAGTGTTTTCAGAAGGTCAATGTTGTTCCGGAAATAAGGCGTGGTGTCCAGGTTCTTACGAATGACACTCAGCGCAAAGAAGCAAATAAAGAAGTTCAGCATCGGATTGTTCCTGGATTAAACCGGGTACAATATAGAGGTAATTTCGGGATTTTGCGGCATGTTTTGCGGATTTTGGAGATAAAATGAAAGAGACTGCCCGAAAAGGCTTAATCGGGTGAAAATACCGAAACTGCCTGAAAAGTACGCAAAATGCAAGGCGTTGAGGATGAGGCTGAAGGAGCATACTATAGTATGTGACAGAAGCCGGATTCCGAAAATAACGCAGCAGTTTGTGTACTTTTCAGGTACCTTCTTTTTGCTATGCTACAGCCTGTATAATTACTGCACCCACGGTAATGTTTGTCCGCGGATCAATGATAATGGCCCGCGAATTTTCAGGGAAATTTTTACGGGTATCAAAGATCACTTCATCTGCGGCTTTGATCCGTATTTTCCCGATGTCATTCAGCCGGATATCTTCTCCGAATAATTGTTCCTGGGTATTTACATCGTATTTGTACTCTACTTCCGCTATCTTGATCCGGGTGACTTTGGAATGGTTCTGCAGCAGGTAAACCTGGCTGGTATCCAGCGGTTTCTGGTCAAACCAGGCAATATCCGCCTCAAAGCTTCTGGCCGCTTCAGAAGGGTGCGAAGCCTGTACTATAAAATCTCCGCGGGAGATGTCTACGTCATCGGCGAGGTGCAGAATAACCGACTGCCCGTTTTCGGCAGCATCCAGAGGCTGTTGATCCAGCTCAATCCCTGAAATGGTACTCCTGACTCCGCCTGGCAGAATGATCACCTCATCGCCGGTTCTGAGGCCCTCACCGATCACCCTTCCGGCGTAGCCGCGGTAATCAGGCAGGTCTTCCGACTGCGGCCGGACCACCCACTGAACGGGGAAACGCCATCCCCGGGCCGGAGATGAAGGCTCAATCTCTACACTTTCGAGATATTCCAGCAGGGCCGGACCCGTATACCAGGGCATTCTTTCGGAAGGATAAACGATATTGTCTCCTTTCAGGGCAGATACCGGGATATAGTCTACTTTTTCGAGGCGAAGCTTTTGGGCCAGAACCGCATAATCCGCTTTGATGTTCTCGAAAACCTCCTGGCTGAAGTCGGTCATGTCCATCTTGTTTACGCATACCAGTACCTGTTTCAGGGAGAGCAGCGCGGCCAGGAAAGAATGCCGTTTGGTTTGTTCAATCACCCCTTTACGGGCGTCGACCAGGATGATGATCAGGTCGGAGTTTGAGGCACCGGTCACCATGTTCCGGGTGTACTGGATGTGCCCCGGAGCATCGGCAATGATGAACTTCCGGTTTTCGGTCTGGAAATATTTGTAAGCCACATCAATGGTGATGCCCTGTTCCCGTTCGGCTTTCAGGCCGTCAGTCAGGATGGCCAGGTCTACTGTACCGTCATCGTTTTTACGGTTAGCCTTCTGGATAGCTTCCAGCTGATCATCCAGGATGGAGTTGGTATCGTACAGCAGGCGACCGATCAGGGTACTTTTCCCATCATCTACAGAACCCGCGGTTATGAATTTTAATATCTGCATAAAAGTTTTTAGTTCTAGGAAAGTAGTTAAAAGTTAAAAGTTTCGGAATCATTCCTTTATATACTTATGTACCTTAATTTTTAGTTTTTAACTTTTAACTTTTCACTTTCAGAAGTATCCTTGTTTTTTTCGTTCCTCCATAGCCGCTTCCGAAACCTTATCGTCCATCCGCGCACCACGTTCACTCACGGTAGAGGCTTTGATCTCGGCAATGATATCATCCAGCTCTACTGCCACGCTGTCTACCGCCGCGGTACACGTCATATCGCCCACGGTACGGAACCGCACCGATTTAAAATCCGTGATGTCCTCATGGTCTACCTGCAGGAAAGGGGCAGAGGCCATCCACTGGCCGTTTCGCAGCACCACTTCTCTTTCGTGGCTGAAATAAATGGAAGGAAGGGGAATATTCTCTCTTTTGATATAATTCCAGACATCCAGCTCGGTCCAGTTAGAGATCGGGAATACCCGTACGTTTTCTCCTTTGTGAATCTTGCCGTTAAAAACATTCCATAGTTCAGGGCGCTGGCGTTTGGGATCCCACTGGCCGAACTCATCACGAACCGAGAAGATACGCTCTTTGGCACGGGCTTTTTCCTCATCCCTGCGGGCACCGCCTATGCAGGCATCAAATCCATACTTCTCAATGGTATCCAGCAGGGTGACCGTTTGAAGGGGGTTACGACTGGCATTTTTTCCTTTCTGCTCTACTACCTTGCCCTGGTCAATGCTTTCCTGCACATAGCCTACAATCAGTTTTTCGCCAATATTTTCAATCAGCCAGTCGCGGTACTCAATTGTTTCGGGGAAATTGTGCCCGGTGTCGATATGTACCAGGGGGAAAGGGAATTTCCCGGGACGAAAAGCCTTTTTGGCAAGATGCACCAGGGTGATGGAGTCTTTCCCGCCGGAAAACAGCAGCGCAGGCTTTTCAAACTGGCCGGCTACTTCCCGCAGAATATAGATGGCTTCCGCTTCTAAATGATCTAAATAATCCATTCTAATTTGTTGTTCGATGTAAACCACATTCTTTTTTGCTTTTATCTTCCCACCACCATCTTCCGGCCCTGAAATCTTCACCGGGCTGAATGGCCCGGGTACAGGGCTGGCATCCGATGCTCGGAAAACCTTTGTCGTGCAGGGAATTATAGGGAACATGATTTTCTCTCAGAAAATCTTCCACGTCTGTCAGTGTCCAGTAAAAAAGAGGATGGATTTTAACAATCCGGTTCCCCTCATCCCATTCTACGGGGCTCATATCTTCGCGGTTGGCCGACTGGTCGGCACGAATGCCCGTTATCCAGACCTTATAGCCCTTGACCGCCCTTTTCAGAGGTTCAATTTTCCGGATATAGCAGCATTCCTTACGGTCTTCCACGCTGTTGTAAAAGCTGGATGGCCCTTTTTCCGTCACCATTTTCTCCACCATTTCCGTATTGGGATAATAGGCTTTAATGGGCAGTCCGTATTTCTCGAGCGTACGGTTCCATACCTTGTAGGTTTCAGGAAACAGGCGACCGGTTTCCAGGGTGAAAATGTCAATTTCCGCATGGGTTTTTTCCAGCAGGTGCGTGATCACCTGGTCTTCTATTCCGAAGGAAGTGGAAAAAACGGCTTCACGGCCATAATTCCTGTTAATGTATCGGATTATGGCCTCGGCGTCTAATTGCTCTATGTCTTTTTTAATCTGCTCTGTCATTATTCTTTTTCTACTTTTTTAAACGGTCCGCCGCTGCGGAAGTAGAGCAAAAACTTGAATTCTGGTATGTCCTCCTGACACCGACTTCGTCAGGCACCAGACGGACACCAGAATTCGGATAAGGAACAATTAGTTATATTGTACTCGTGGTACATATGTATTCATTCAATTTATAATAAGGCGCCCCTGGTATGTGCGTTAAGTGCTTCCACTTTGTCTTTAAAATCCCCTTTTAACTGGTTCCGGTATTCCTGCATCAGCTGTAAGGTTTCGTCAATTTCTTCCGGCAGGATATCATTGAAAAACTCCTTCAGCCGTTTAGCCATGGTGGGCGACTTCCCGTTAGTGGATATCCCCAGCTTCAGGTTGCCTTTCTGCACTACAGATCCCAGGTAAAAGTCGCACAGGGCCGGCTTGTCTGCTACATTCAGGAGAATATGCCTTTCGGATGCAAAGGTACGGATTCTCTCATTCAGACCGGCATTATTGGTGGCTAAAATCACCAGGTCTTTGTTATCCAGGTCGGTTTCTTCAAACTCCTTCTGCAGCAGGCTGACCGTTTCATACGGGGCTATAAATGCCCGCGTTTCCTCATCCACCTCCCGGGCCACCACCTCTACCCGTGCCCGGGGCGAGTTTTTCAGGATGGCCTGTAGCTTTTCCAAGCCTACCGGACCGGCCCCTACCAGCAGGGTACGGATTTCATGCATCTTCAGGAATATGGGAAAGAGCTCGTTCATCCTACCAGTTCCGGACGTTTTGCCAAATCATTTACCAATGCGCTGAACTCCCGGTGTTTTGCTACCACTTCTCCCAGGATAATGATGGCCGGTACCCCCAGGAGGTTGCTTTTTGATTGCTCCTCAATGGTATCAATGGTTCCCAGCGCTATTCTTTCATTGGGAAGAGAACCGTTCTGGATCAGGGCAATGGGCAGATCCCCCCGGCCGTGTGCCTGGTACAACTCCACGATTTGCTTCAGTTTGGAAAAGCCCATCAGCACCACTACGGTGGCGTTGGTTTTTACGGCTGTAAAGAGATCATCCGACAGATGTCCCTCTCTGGTAGAACCCGTAATTACCCAGAAGCTTTCGCTGATGCCCCGATAGGTCAGCGGAATCTGCTGCAGGCCGGTCAATCCTATGGAGGATGAAATGCCGGGTACCACTGCCGTTTCTATCCCGTATTGACGTACAAAATCGATTTCCTCACCACCTCGTCCGAAAACAAAAGGGTCGCCGCCTTTCAGGCGCACCACATGGCCGTGGGTAAGAGCATAGTCTACCATCAGCTGATTAATGTTCTCCTGTTTGGTGGAAAGCCGCTCAGCACGTTTTCCCACATATATTTTTACACACGAAGGTTTTGCATATTCCAGGAGGTCCTCATTGACCAGGGCGTCATACAGGATGACATCAGCAGCCTGAATGGCTTTTATGCCTTTCAGCGTGATGAGATCCGGGTCTCCGGGACCTGCGCCTACTAGTGTTACGTACGGTTTCATATTTTTGTTTCCCCGGATTGTATTGGGGGTGTTTTGTTTGCTTTTCCCCGGATTGCATCCAGGGGTTATTTATGTTGAACTCCTACGGAGTTATATTTTGTTTGGGTTAACCATTAACCATTAACCATTAACCATTATTTTCCTTATTTCTTCGCGCTTTTCTGCCGCTTCGAGGTGAAACGCGGTGGCCTGGAGCAGGAAAGTCTCGGCAAATTCTTTGGAAGGTTCGTACTTGTTGATCTGCAAAACCCGTTCGCTGAAAGTGGTAGGGAACGTGAACGTACCGTCTTCCACAAAGTGTTTGTCAAACTCTTCGATCACCAGTGCCTGGGTGCGGGTGCTTATTCCTTTATCAAGCAGCAGGGCTTTGGCCGTCCAGAGAAAAGTATTGTACGAATGGTAGATGGAGTCGGCATATTGCTGCCTGTCCAGTGCTTCCCTTGCCCAATCCAGCTTTTCTTCTGCGTCTACCAGTAGGGTAGCCACCAGGTCAATCACCACGCCGGCACACTCGCCCACGCCGATGGCCGTAGCAAAAGTGCCCTCATGTCCCCAGTCTACGTATTCGTCGTCGGTCAGGTTGGAAGTATCTGCCACGGGCTTCAGCAGCTGGTAAAAGTAATCTTTGGTCTGGCGGTCGTAATAGGTATGAAAGCTTTCATCGGTCAGCCGGTTCAGCTTAAAGTCCTGCAAAACGTAATCTACCACCTGCAGTACCCGTTTCGTTGGAACTTTGGTGATCCGGTCGGCCACGCGGCCCACTCCGTCTCCCACGGTACCTCCTCCCAGCATTACCTGGGCTGCAGGGATCACCTTTCCGCCCACTTTGCTGGATGCTCCGTGGAAACCGATATGTGCCAGACCGTGCTGACCGCAGGAGTTCATACAGCCGGAGATTTTAATTTTCAGGTCGGTCTCTGTTACAAAATCGGCATGGAATTCATAGATGTACTGCTCCAATACCCGCGCCATTTCCGTGGAATTGGAAATTCCCAGGTTACACGTATCCGTACCGGGGCAGGTAGTCACATCTGCGGTGCTGTTATGGCCCGGCCGGGCAAAACCCAGTTCGGAGAGCAGGTTAAAAATAGCCGGAAGAGATTCTTCCCGCGCGTATTTAAACAGCAGGTTCTGATCCTGGGTGATCCGGATATCGTCGGCAATATGTCTGCGTACGCCGTCCACCATCTTCCGGGCCTTGTCGGTGGGGATATCGCCGGTCTGCACTTTCACATACACACCGAAATAGCCTTTCTGCTTTTGCTCAAAGACGTTGGTTTTTCGCCACAGGTTATACGCCTCCGGGTCTGCCGGCGTCACCGGTTCTACCGGTTCTGACGGAGGTTCAGGCTGCGTTATTTTTTCGCGGTCAAAGACGTATGTTTTATTTTTTACAGCGGTTTTTTCTTCTTCAATCAGGCGGAGAACTTCTTCCAGCCCTTTGCCCTGGATCAGGTATTTAAAACGGGCTTTGTTCCGGTTGGTTCTTTCGCCATACCGGTCAAAAACGCGTATTCCCGCTTCCACAAAAGGGATCACCTCATCTTCCGGCATAAAATCAAAAATCTTATACGCCAGCATAGGCTGGGCACCGAGGCCGCCTCCCATCATTACTTTAAAGCCACGTTTCTCCTCGCCGTCTACGATTTTTATTTTGGGAATAAAGCCAAAGTCGTTTCCATACGAAAAGGCGGTATCCTTTACGCTTGACGAGAAGGCGATCTTAAATTTCCGGCCCATTTCGGCACAAACCGGGTTTCGTACAAAATATTCAAAAGTGTTACGCGCGTAGGAAGAAACATCAAAAGGCTCATCAGGGTCTATGCCGGCAGCAGGTGAGGCTGTCACATTCCTTACAGTATTTCCACAGGCTTCGCGCAGGGTCATGTCGTCTTCTGCCAGCTTGGCCCAGAGTTCCGGGGTTTTATCCAGGCTTACAAAGTGAATCTGGATGTCCTGCCGCGTGGTCAGGTGCAGGTTTTTGCTGGCATATTCATCGGATATATCGGCTATTTTGAGAATCTGGCTGAAGGTGACTTTACCGAAGGGCAGTTTGATGCGTACCATCTGAACACCGGGCTGGCGCTGTCCGTATACCCCGCGCGCCAGACGCAGCGAGCGGAATTTTTCCTCGGGCATTTTTCCCTGCCGGAATTCCCGGATTTTTCTTTCCAGTTCAATGATCTCCCGTTCCACAACGGGGTTTTCTAATTCGGTACGGAAACTCTGCATCTTCTTTGTATTCGATAGTAAACTGTCCCAATTCAATACCCTGGAGCAGGATTGAGTAAACAAAAGTAAATACAAAAATTTATTATACTAATCTAGTCTATAGATTTAGTAGGAAAATATAAGAGATACTTGGAAAAGTGAAAATTTTATGTCGGGGTAAAATCTTTTTTTCTTTGATTTATTATCTACAGATAAAAAAATGACCTGTTTTTTGTAAAACTATTTTTAAGTTCTAATTTAGAACCACAAATAATTCGCATAAACTTATGAAAACACAACTCTTTCAACTTACCCTTATTGTAGTATTGCTGTATACTTTGTGTGTTATTCTTTTCCTGTCCTGCAATGTGGCAGGAAGCGAAAGAGAATTCTATCGTTTTGAGCCGCGGTATTATGGTCTTCAGGCGAATGAAAAAGCGAGGGTTTCGTATGAAGCGGAAACGGTAAGCGTTACCCGGTATGAGGGGGATGTGCCGGATCCTTTTAAAGAGCAGTATGCGTTGCATTCGCAGCCGGCTGTGAGCCGGAGCCGGGTGGAAGTGAGTATTGATATGGCGGGGCAGACAAATTGGGTCATTGAGAATCTTGAACCGGAAAGGAAAGGTGCTGGAGAGATACTTATTGCCCCGGGCGGTGGTCTTTCGCCCAAAGTAAAAAGAACGGTTATCCGTAATCGCCGGGCCGATTTTTACGATGCTGCCGGGAAGCTGATCAAAAGTGGCCGCATTGATACGCCTGATCTCGCACAGATTGACAGGCTTTTAAGCTATACCGGTACCGGAAATATGGACCTGAACCAAAAAATAGCACTGGCCAGGCAAAACGGGAGCCTTCTGTACGAGTATCCTAACGGAAACCTTACTATACGAACCTGGAGGGAACTCTCTGATCTTTGCCATGGGAGTGAAGCCGTACAGGAGAAGGTGGAGGTCAGAGAAGAGATAGACACTGCGCGGAAAGTAATTGTGGGTACGGCCCTCTATGACCGGGCGGGGGCTGTGCTGGAAGAAACCCGCCTGAAATACCGGGAGGGGAGCAGGGAGCTGGAGCATATTCACAGTGTTTCCGTGACCACAGACCGGAATCATATAAAAGTAAAGAACGTGACCGACACGTACTTTGAGTACCTGGATATCATGGTACGTTAGCAGACCTCTTTAAGGAGGCCTGCTAACGTGAGGGTTCAGAAGGAATAGCGAAGGGTTACCCCATAGGTTCGGGGGTCGCCGAGGATACCTGCGTACTGGCCATAACTACCTGGAGCGGCCAGAAGCTGCTCATAATAATCGGTGTTGGTCAGGTTTCTGCTCCAGAGGAAAAAGGTGATCCCGTTGGAGGCTCGGAAACCGGCTCTTGCATTAAGCAGGGCGTACCCATTGATATTCAGATATTGGGAAGGGGAGGGGCTGGAAGAAAACTCTGACCGGTAAAATACATCGGCTCCCAGGAAGTAGTTGCCCCGCAGCTGGATCAGGGTGCCTTTCCGGGCCGCCTCTGCTCCCAGGGATCCCGACCATTTGGAAATGCCGGGGAGGCGTCCTCCGGAGATGTCTTTGAATGCCTGGGTTCCGCCCACTTCTTCAAGAGGTACGGGGGCGTTGGTGAATTTTACGTATTTACCATCGGTGTAAGCCAGAGCGGCGTTCAGGCGAAGCGAATTCCCGAGAGAGAGGTTTCCGTCTACTTCTGCGCCACGAACACGCACCTGTTCCGCATTGGCCAGGTAACCCCGGTTCACCCCCGGCTCAGGTGTCTGAACCTGTGTCTGGAAATCGCGGATGTCGGTTTGATATACCGTAAAATTCAGAACGGCATTCTTCCCCGGGTTGGTTTTGATACCCAGCTCTTTGTGGTTCACCGCCTCCGGCTTTACCTGGGCCAGATCCAGCAGAACCTGGCCGTTGGCCGTAGGAAGGCCACCCACATTTACGCCTACCGGCTTGTAGCTCACTGAATAAGTGGCAAAAGCATTTGCTTTGGCGTTCAGCTTGTATTGTAAAGAAAGCTGCCCGGAGAAATTTCCCTCCACGGCATCCGTATTAAACGCCTGGTTGCTGTATACTCCGTTTTTCAGTGCCAGCAGGGCCGGGTCAGTGGTTTCCAGTCCACCATAACGTTTGCGATCATAGTTCACTATTTTTTTGTCATAATTATACCTCAAACCGGGTAAAATATGAAGCTTAGGGGCAATTTCCCAATCGATCTGCGTATAGGCAGCCAGCCCGGTGCTCCGGATACCGTAAGTGGTGCGGATTCCATAATTATCAAAAAGCCCCGGAGTAGCCCATAAGGGGCTGGTGCTGTTTTGTGCGAAACGCCACTGGGCAGAGCCTGCCTCCTCGGTATGCACGGGATCCGTCTTCAGATCCTGCCAGAGCCCGAAGAGCCCGATAACCCCACTGACTTTTTCCCCCACTTTTCCCGAATACCGGAATTCCTGTGACCACTGGTCGTGAATAGAGTTGCCGGCGGAGATGGTAAATACAGGCAAACCGGTATAGTCTCTGTCGTTCAGGGGTACCCATTTCCAGTAGCGGTAGGCGGTGGTGGAAGTGAATGTTCCGTTCCCGATTTTTATGTCAGCATTCAGTGATACCCCTCCTAACTGGTTATCGGCTTTGGACCTGGTATCCAGGTCTACCTTTCTTTCAAAGGCACTTTTGTAGGGTGTTTTATAACCCAGGTCGCTGATGATGGCATTAAACTGCCGGTAAGCTGCCCGCTGTGTAGTCACCACGCCGGCAATTCCCCAACCGTAACCGTTGGGTTTCTGATCGGTAATATCGCCCGCCAACAGAATTTTGACCTGGTCGGCAGGGGTATAGAGCAGCTGGGCTCTTGCCCCGAGGTTATTGATATCGTTGATATATGAATCAGTAGCTACATTATACAGGGTGCCGTTCCGCTGGGTTCCGGAAAAAGACACCCTTGCGGCCAGGTTTTTGCTTAAAGGACCGGTCAGAGAGGTTTTGGCCTGGATATAGCCATAGTTTCCGTAGCTGACTTCAAAGGTGCCTCCCGGTCTGAATTCAGGCAGACGTGACGTGATATTAAATGCACCGGAGGTGGTATTTTTGCCAAAGAGGGTTCCCTGCGGGCCCCGCAGCACTTCTACCTGCTCAATATCGATAAAGTCCAGCGCCGTAGCTGCAGGGCGGGCCAGGTATACGCCGTCCAGGTAAAAACCTACCCCCGGATCTATACCGTCATTGGTGAGGCCGTACGTAGAGCCCAGCCCGCGGATGTTCAATGTGGTATTCCTGGGATTGGAGGCATACAGCTGCACGGTAGGAACCACCTCTTTCAGCCTGTTCACATTAAATGCCCCTGCATCTTCAATGGCTACACCGCGAACGATAGAAATGGGAATAGGCACTTCCTGGATTTTCTCGGCGCGACGCCTGGAGGTCACCACTACTTCCTGCAGGGAAGATTCGGAGGCTGTGAGCTCTATGTTTAAATCATTGGATCCGGCCAGAAATTCCAGGGTTTTATAGCCCACCGAACGGATGATCAGGGTAAAGGGGAGGGTCTGGCCCGTGGTAAGGCTGAATTCGCCGTTTATATCCGTGATGGCCCCGTTAGTGGTTCCGCGGATGGTTACACTGGCGCCGGTTACCGGCTCTTTCGAGACTTTATCGCGGATAGTGCCTTTGATCTGGGCATTGATGAGCGGGACATTCTGAGCCTGAGCCAGGTAGGAAACCAGGCTTAAAAGCAGGAGAGTGACGAGGTTTTTCATTGTAAATTGGTTTTTGATTATGATTATTAATATATTTAATCCATAGATTTTGTATATTTTTAAAATTGACAATTGACAGTGGACAATTGACAATTCGTGTCGGCTGGTTTAATTGTCCATTGTCAATTGTCCATTGTCAATTATCAAAATATTCCCAGTGCCAGCATGAAGGTTCTCAGGCTGGTAATAATAATCACGGTGCCTACAAAAATAAACATGGGTTTTACGGGGATTTTTCTTACCATAAAGGCGGCGATGGGAGCGGCAATGACACCCCCGAGGATAAGCCCCAGGATGATCTGCCAGTGACCAAAGCCCATCACAAAAATGAAGGTCAGCGAGCTGGCAAAAGAGACGAAAAACTCCGTCAGGTTTACAGAACCGATGGTATAAACAGGGTTTCTGCCGTTAGCAATGAGGGTAGAGCTGACGATAGGCCCCCAGCCTCCGCCACCTATAGAATCCAGGAATCCGCCGGCTCCGGCCAGAAGACCCAGCCGTTTGATCGGTTTTTTACGCTGTTTTTTGGCAGCTACTTTCAGGATAATCCGGATACCCAGGTAAAGGGTATACGCTGCTACCAAAGGCCGTATATACTGGTTATAATCTTCCAGTGAAGATACCAGGTAAGCGCCCGCTATCGCTCCCATTACACCCGGGAGCAGAAGGTAGCGAAAGAGTTTTTTGTTTACATTACCAAAGGTGAGATGGCTCAGGCCCGAAACCCCGCTGGTGAAAATCTCAGAAGCATGAACACTGGCGCTGGCAGCTGCCGGGGTCAGCCCGGTAGCCATCAGGAAACTGGTGGCACTCACGCCGTAGGCCATGCCGAGTGAACCATCGATCATCTGGGCAACAAACCCCGCAGCCATATAAATCAGGATACTGCTGTCCAGCGAGTCCCACAAATTAATCAACTGCCCTTTAAACCATAAGGTAGGGAAGAAACTGAAGAGGATATGCCCGGCTATCATCCACCCGATGATGGTTAAAAGTTGAAATATCCGGTTTTTCCAAATCTTCCTGGTATCAGGGTGCATAGGGTATTGTTTAGAATTGAGGAGCAAGTTTACGACATAAAATTTTAAAGTCTACTAAAATTGTAGACTTTATTAAAAAAATTATAGGAGAACTTTGAATTGTTTAATTATCGGGAGCTGACCGTTTATTCTATACTCGTTTCCGGAGCCTGCATATCCGGGTTAAACCCGCTTTCGGTTCTTTTCTTCCGTCCGAAATTATAGCGCAGGTTAATTCCGAACCGCCGGGAGTCGCGGTACTGAAAACCGGTAGCGGCCATATTGCCCTGGTTGATACTGAAATTGAATTTATTGGTAAACAGTACATCAGAAGCATTCAGGGTGAGGGTCAGGCGATCGTTAATAAAACGGCGGTTAATGCTCAGGTTCAGGTTACCAAAGTTGCCCAACTCCGCAAACTGCGCCTGACCCCGGGTCATGTAAAACCCGTTCAGCATGAAGGAGCTTCGCCTGTCGAGCTTTAATTCATGAAAGGTGAAAAACTGCCAGGTCCCCCGCCTGAAATTTACGGGGGCGCCTTCGTAAAGGCCGGAGTAATCATTGAGCGTAAACTGGGCGCCGGCCACAAAGAAATACTTTCCGCCGGGCGGTAGCGCACCCATCAGCCGGAAATAGGTTTCTTTGTTCTTTGCCAGGTTATCATAGGTACGGTGGGTGATTTGCGGATTTTGAGCATCCTGATAGAGAACGTAGGTAAAAATGTTACGGATGTGTCGCTGTCCTATGGCCAGGATGGGCGTGCCGTCCACGCTGACATTCATCTCATAATTATTGGAAAACTGAGGTTTCAGAGCCGGGTTCCCTGATTGGTAGCTAAATTCATTGACGTACTGCCGGAAGGGGTTAAGCTGGTGGTATCCCGGCCGGTCGATGGTGCGCTGCGCTACCAGGGTGGCCCGCATTTCCATTCCCATGATCGAAAGAATTTTACGTCCCACGAAGAGGAAAGGGAAGAGGTCGGTTCTCTGCACCTTAAATGTGGTATCTGAGGGAATTTTCTGATGCCCGTACATATAGGTGTTTTCCAGGCGCAGCCCTGTTTTTACTGAAAAGGCCCCGAAGTTCCGGGTACCTTGCAGGTAGTAAGCACTGATGCGGTCGTTAAAATCAAAGGCATTGTTGCGGAAATGATCGGGAGCGGTGATTCCGTTTTCGGTTCGTTGGAATGCTGCCCGGTTGCCAAAATCCTGTACCGCGAGTTTTCCGCCTGTTTCCAGTTTGACCTTATTTTTAAACCGGTAGGTGAGCTCGGCCCGGACAGCATAGAAATCAGAGGTGAAAGCATTGTTTCCTGTCCCCTCATTCCCGGGCATGTTCCGGTCAAAAGTATTGGAATAGCTCTGGTCGTTTTCCGGCCGTAAGAAGGAACCGGAGAAATCCAGCAGCAGTTTCCGGGTGCCTGCGCTGTCAAACTTCAGTACGGTGTTTATATTCTGGTTTACAAAAAAGCGCTTTCCCGTGCTGTGGATGTTATTGGTATTGATAAACCCCCTTTCCTGTTCTCCTAAAGATTCGGTGGTGCTGAAATTGTGGTTGTCGGTACGGTTACGGCTGATTCGCCCGTCGTAAGATACCGTCCATTTCCGGGTGAAGTCATAGGTTATCCCGTAACCTGCCGTTCCGCTTTGCTCTTTGGAACGGGCTTCACTTTTGGAGTCAAGCAGGGAAGCGGGAGTTATTTTTCGTTGGTTTTCATAAAAATTGAAGTTTTCTCCCAGGTTGGCTCCACCGTTGATGTAGTACGAAGTTTTTCCTGCAGAGCGGCTGTACGATGCATTGAGAAAACGGTTGCCGTATCTTCCCTGGTTCATCCCTGCTGAGATGCTTCCCGAACCGAAGAGGTTATAGCCTTTTCGCAGGATCAGGTTGAGTGATCCGCCGGTATTCGAGGCGTCCATGGTGGCTGAGGGCGTACGGATGATCTCTATTTTTTCAATGGCATTGGGCGGCAGGCTCCGGAGCAGGGTGACCAGGTCACCGGCTCCCATCCGCTGTTCCCGGCCGTTAATATAAATTCTGGCGGGTGTGCCTGAACTCAGATAGAAATTCCCGTCGGTATCTGAAAAAACACCCGGCGTCTTTTCCAGTACTTCCATCACGTTGGTGGAGGATTGGATCAAAGGTTCAGGGTCTACGATTGCTTTATCATCCTCATGGGTGATCAGTGGTTTTCTGGCGGTGACCGCTACTTCCGCCAGTTGGGCTACAGCAGCTTTCAGTATTACTTTAAACTCTGTTTTACTGGTAACGATCTCTTCTTCCAGGGTCTCGAACCCCACGGCTGAAACCTTTATTTTGTACTTCATATTTTCCAGGAGAGCAATGCGGGCTATCCCGTTGGTGTCGGTGGCTCCGGCAAAGGTCTTGCCGGCCTGTTGAAGAATCAGGGTGGCACCCGGGATGGGTTCAGTTCCGTCGCTGACGCTGAAAGTGTAAAGCTGAGCATAGGAAAAATTACCGGTTAACAGGAAAAGAAGTAGCAGTTTCTTCATTAGAAATGGCTTAAATGCTATAGATAGAGTTCTTTGTAAAACTATAACGAAGCATCATGCCAAATCTGCTGTAGGGTTAAAAGTTAAAATTTTGAAAATTATTCATTTCAAAGTCCTGTTTGGCCCCTTCTTTTTTCATTTTCAACTTTTCAGGCAATGATTTCAGAATATTATATAGATTTCTTAGCAGGTTTTTTTATTTATAAGTCTGATATGATATTATTTTTCTTTATTTTTTGATGTTTAACAAAATATTATTCTGTTTTTATAAACTAGTTTTTGACATTTTTCGTTGATGCGTAACACCAAAAGAGGAGACTTTCTGAAAGGCTCTTTCGGGAATGAAAAATAAAAAGCAATAATTTTTATAATTATATAAAGAAAAATTTGGATTTTTGCATATATTTTTCGTTTTGAGGAAAGAACGGGGAAACCTGATACAGGAAGTTTCTGCTAATGAAACTTTTAGCTTTAAGATTATGGTAGTAAATTTCAGGGAAAATACAGAAGAGCTTTTAATAGAACGGCTGATCAAGGGATTTGATCATGCAAGAATGGTGAAATGGGCCAGGACTTTGCTCAACTCGGGGAGGTATGCCGAGAGTCTGATCATTTTAGCAGGTATGGAGAAAGCGACCAGTGAAGAAATAGAGAAATATTTCCTGAGAAGTATAGATGAACTGGAATTGAATATTCCGAAAGATATACGGTCTCAGCTGCGGGAGTATGCCAATGATATTGCTCTTCGGGTACTTAACGGAGAGATGTGCCAGGACTATGGCTTTTTGCAGATACTGAAGGTAGCCAAAGTATCTGACAGGGATTTCCGGTATGCGGGATTCTCCGATATTGAGGAAGACCTGGATAATCTTTTTTACGGAAGAAAAACCAAAAGAGACGGCCTGACCCTGGAAAACCAGAAAGCCTATATCCGGGAGGAGTTTAAGCTTTTTTCTGCTATGGAAATGCTGGATATTCCCCTGAATATGCGGCAGCAGGAGTACTGTATGATCTGCGGGAAATTATCTACGCCTTATCCCAAGAAGAAATATTCGGTGAGCAGGCCGTTTATCTATCATGCACTTAGCTGCGACCATTGCCGGTCAGAGCGGCTGAAATCAGCTGCACAGCATTTTGTGAAGCGTAAAATCATTCAGACATACCAGTTACAGGGATCCTGAGGTACATCTCTGCCAAGCTGTAATAAACTTATCCGTGTCCGGAAATGTTCTTTATAAAAAGAAAGAACATTGATCGATTTATCTATACTGGAACTGGCCATTATCAGGGAAGGAGGGAATGCAGCCCTGGCCATTGAACAAACGGTAGAAGCGGCCCGGGAAGCCGAAAATCTGGGATATAAGCGGGTATGGCTGGCAGAGCACCATAATATGCCCCATGTGGCCAGCTCGGCCACGGCGGTGCTTATCGGACATGTAGCCGGAAAAACCGGCCGGATCCGGGTAGGATCAGGAGGAATTATGCTTCCTAACCACTCTCCGCTGATTGTGGCGGAGCAGTTCGGAACCCTGGAAGCACTATATCCCGGGCGGATTGACCTGGGACTGGGGCGTGCTCCCGGCACCGATCAGCTTACAGCTCAGGCGATACGGAGAGAGAATATAAATGCCGCGTTCAGCTTTCCGGCTGATGTGCGTCAGCTGCAAAAATATTTCAATAATACCGATGAAGATGCTAAAGTGAGGGCCTTTCCGGGAGAAGGTGCCACGGTGCCCGTCTGGATTCTGGGATCGAGTACGGACAGTGCCTACCTGGCAGCCGAAATGGGACTTCCGTATTCTTTTGCGGCCCATTTTGCTCCGCAGCAACTTTCTTCGGCGATCGATATTTACCGGAAAAACTTCCGGCCGTCAGCCGTGCTGGATCAACCGAAAATGATGGTTTGTGTTAATGTGATTGCGGCAGACACCGATGAGGAGGCACACTTTTTATCGACCAGCCTGATCCGGATGTTTATCGGTATAGTGACTAACAGCCGGGTGCCGCTCATGCCGCCGCAGGAGCTGCCGGAAATCTTCTACCAGCACAAAGAATTAAAGTACATGGTAGAGAATATGCTGGCCCATACGTTTATCGGCAGCAAAGAGACTCTCCGGAAGAATTTGTCTGTGTTTATTGCCGATACCGGTCTGAATGAGCTGATGGTGACTTCGTATTTTTATGATATGGAGGCAAAGCTGAAGTCGATGCGCATTCTGAAAGAGGCTTTGGAGTAAGTTATAACCTTATAAATTCAGCCACCATTTCTGCCAGGAGCTTCCCGATGGCCGGGGAGGTTCTACCGTCATGTAGCTCTGCCGCTCCTTCGCAAAGATGAATATAGCTGAGGTTCGGGGCGGTTTTTACTTCCCGGATGAATTGTAATGTCTGCAGCACACTGAAACCTACGGGTGAGGAAGCGCTGGAAAGTACATTTTCAATGGCATCCAGGTCTATTTCAATGCCCAGTGGCATAGAGGAAGTATGGCTCAAGGCGGATATAACCGCCCGGATGAAGGCCGGGCTTTCCGGGCCCGTCAGTTCATCAAAGTATTGAACCTGTATCCGGGAATCGGATTCCAGCTCCAGGAGCATATATTCGTTGACATAGCTTTTCTGAAGCCCGAAAACGGAATATTGTCCTAAATATCCCTCACTCATGGCGTAGGAAAACCCGTTTCCCGAGTGCCGGCCCTCGGATTTCCGGAAGTCGGCATGGGCATCAAAATTAATCACGGAAACCGGCATGCCCAGGGCCCTGGAGGTGCCTTTGAGGTTAGGGTAGGCATTATTATGCCCGCCGCCGATCACGATGGGGATACGCCCGGAGTTTACAGTGTCAAAGATTTTCTGACTTACTTCGCTGTCTATCCGCTTTACCTGTTCACGTAGCTCGTCTGTTCCGGCATGCAATAAATCAGGAAACTGGAAATATCCGGAAAGGAAGAGGGTTTTCCCGCTCAGGAAACGGTTACTCTGAAGATTCAGAAACGACTTCAGGAAAGCCGTCCAGGCGGTTTCCGTACCTCCGATGCCGTGATTGGCACGTACCCCTACTGATTCCGGAATACCGATGAGCTCATAGCGGGTGTTCTCGTTGGGGGTCAGAGAGATGACCTGGCCGATGCGGGTTTCACCGGCACGGGATTTGACTATCTCAGCTAAATCTGCGGGGCTGTATTTTATGAAATGAGACATGGAGGTTTTTTTAACATGAAAGTGCTTTTAAACATGAAGAAATTAAGATGAGTGAAGAGGGGTAAATAAAAGCTTCACGTGAAAGAGCTATTCATAAAATTCACCGTTAATGATTATTTTATCAATGAGGTTTTCGCCAAAGGAATACGGCAGGTAGTCAATAGACGGGATCTTTTTGGTAAGAATCAGGTTTGCCCTTTTACCTGCCGTAATACTGCCCACCTCTTCTTCCAGCTCCATGGCATAGGCACCGTTTATAGTAGCCGCATTAATGGCTTCTTCGGGCAGCATTTTCATCTGGATGCAGCTCATGGAAACCACCAGGTTCATGTTGCCGGAGGGAGATGATCCCGGATTGAAATCGCTGGCAAGCGCCACTGCAGCATTGTTTTCGATCAGCCTGCGGGCAGGGGGGAAGCCCATACGCAGGAAATACGCCGCCGTGGGCAGTAAAGTGGCCATGGGCGCATCCGGAAGGCTTAGAATACGGATTTCTTCGTCAGAGATGGTTTCGAGATGGTCTACTGACACGGCACCGGTGCGATAACCGGCCTGTACCCCGCCTGAAATATTCAGCTGGTTGGCATGGATTTTCGGTTTCAGTCCGAATGCTTTCCCTGCCTCGCAGATTTCTTCCGTTTCCGCCTGGCTGAAGAAGCCTTCTTCGCAGAATACATCGATATAATCGGCCAGGTTTTCCTGCCCGATGACGGGAAGCATTTCCTGCAGGATCAGGTCGATGTAGGCCCGCCGGTGGCCTTTATATTCAGGGGGAACGGCATGTGCCCCCAGGAAGGTGGCTCTGACAGGAATGGGAGCCCAGTCTTTGAGACGACGGATCACCCGGAGCATTTTAAGCTCGGCCTCGGTGCTCAGGCCATAACCGCTTTTGATCTCCAGGGCGCCGGTGCCCAACCGGATCAGCTGAGCCAGCCGCTCTTTTGCCTGTTCAAAGAGTGTATCTTCAGCGGTTTCTGCCAGTTTTCGGGCAGAGTTGAGAATACCGCCGCCTTTGGCAGCAATTTCGGCGTAGCTCAGCCCTTTGAGCTTATCGATAAACTCTGCCTCACGGGAGGCGGCGAAAACCAGGTGTGAGTGGCTGTCGCACCAGGCGGGCAGAACCGACCGGCCTTCGGCGTCCACTATATGATAATCACCGAAGTGGTGAAGGTCTTCCATCCGGCCGAACTCTGCGATCCGGCCGTTGTCTATTTTCAGGTATGCGTTTTCTATCACGGGCAGGTGAGCCAGCTGGCTGCCGCGGAGGCGTCCGGTATTGGGGCGGACGTTGGTGAGGTGTTTGATGTTGGTTATGAGCATGGGTGAGGGTGGTGGGGCCCCGGACTGCGTCCAGGGGTAAGGTGAGTGCCACACCTACGGTGTGGTGGGGAGAAAGTAGCTCCTGTCATCCCAAAGCAGGTATAAGCCAGATGGGCGTAATAGCTGCGGAGTGGGGTGGGGGTCAGGTTTCTTCCCAGAACCATTTGATGTCTTTTTGTATGTTTTGCTCTTTCCATAGTCTTTGGATTTCTTGCTGGAAGCTCTCGTTTCTATGGTGTCTTTGTTGATTCCTGATATAGTTGATGATGATCTCTTTTTGTTGATAGGCATAGGTTAAGGCGCAATATTTTATTCCCCATCCTCTGAACTTCGGGAAAAGCCCTGAAGCTTTGATCCATTTGCCTGAGCTTCCCTTTATGGCTTTTATGAGGTCTGCCAAAGCCACTGACGGGTGAAGATCGCATAACATGTGTAGATGATCTTCCATTCCGTTTATCCGGTACAGCACACAACCTTTGTTTTTGATGATCCCCCAGATGTACTTGTATAGTTCCGGAGCTTTCTCCAGCTCAAGGGCTTTGTCGCTGTATTTTGTGCGGATGATGATGTGATAGAGTATGTGTGTATATGCCATGGTGTGTGATGTTGGGCCCCGGACTACGTCCAGGGGTAATGCAAATGTAACTCCTACGGAGTTACGAGTGAAACTTTTGGAGACAAAAGTTGAAGTACCCCCAAAAACTCCGTAGGAGTTACACTACTGTAACCGTTGGACGAAGTCCACGGACAGTGGGTGAAGTCTCCGGACAACCGCGAAGTCTCCGGGCCGTGGGGAAGTCTCCCGAAGGAGGACGAAGTCTCCGGAAGCGGGGTGAGGCCCACACTCCCCCTCAGCGCAACCCAAACTGCTCCTTCACCTCCAGGGCTTTCCCGTAACCGGCGTCGGCGTGGCGGTAAACCCCCATGGCGGGGTCGTTGAAAAGTACCCGGCGGAGGCATTCGGCGGCGCGGTCGGTGCCGTCGGCCAGCACTACCATTCCGGCATGCTGGGAGTAGCCCATGCCCACACCGCCGCCGTGGTGGAAACTCACCCAGGTAGCGCCGCCGGTGGCGTTGCTGAGCAGGTTCAGCAGGGCCCAGTCGCTCACGGCGTCTGAGCCGTCTTTCATGGCTTCGGTTTCGCGGTTGGGGGAGGCCACACTTCCGCAGTCGAGGTGGTCACGGCCGATCACGATGGGGGCTTTCAGTTCACCGCTGCGTACCATCTCATTGAATTTCAGCCCGGCCTTTTCTCTTTCTCCCAGGCCGATCCAGCAGATGCGGGCGGGGAGCCCCTGGAAGGCGATCCTTTCCCGGGCCTGGGTAAGCCAGGTTTTGAGTCCTTCGTTTTCAGGGAAAAGCTCCAACAGGGCGCGGTCGGTTTTGTAAATATCTTCGGGGTCGCCGCTCAGCGCTACCCAGCGGAAAGGCCCTTTGCCTTCGCAGAAAAGCGGCCGGATATAGGCGGGAGAAAATCCCGGGAAATCAAAGGCATTTTTTACGCCGCCCTGTTCGGCAAAAGCCCGGATGTTATTTCCGTAGTCAAACGTCACCGCCCCTTTTTGCTGCAGTTGCAGCATCAGGCTGACATGGCGGGCCATGCTGGCTATGGCCAGCTGCTGGTACCGGGCCGGATCGGCTTTTCGAAGCTGCAGGGCTTCCTGCAATGACATTCCGTGAGGTACGTACCCGTTTACGGGGTCATGGGCTGAGGTCTGGTCGGTGAGGATATCAGGGATGATCCCGTCATCGATCAGCCGCTGCAGGAAATCACCTGCATCCATCTCAATACCTATGGAAACGGCTTTGCCTTCGGCTTTGTATTTCAGGGCCAGGTTACGGCCTTCTTCATAGGTTTTAGCCCATATGTCCAGGTAGCGGGTATCTATTCTTTTCTGAATGCTGGCGGGGTTGATGTCGGCCGAAAGGCTGACGGCTCCGGCCATGCTGGCAGCCAGGGGCTGGGCACCGCCCATTCCGCCCAGGCCTGCAGTGACCAGCAGCTTGCCTTTCAGGTCACCCCCGAAATGCTGCCTTCCGCATTCCACAAAGGTTTCGTAGGTGCCTTGTACAATGCCTTGTGAACCAATGTAAATCCACGAGCCGGCGGTCATCTGCCCGTACATCATCAGGCCTTTTTCCCGCAGCTCATAGAAATGCTCCCAGGTAGCCCATTTGGGCACCAGGTTAGAGTTGGCGATCAGCACGCGCGGTGCCTGCGGGTGGGTGCGAACCACGCCTGCCGGCTTGCCGCTTTGTACCAGTAACGAGTGATTCTCATCCAGCTCATACAGGTATTTAATAATGTTGACCAGGGCTTCGCGGTTCCGTGCTGCCTGGCCGATGCCGCCATAAACCACCAGCTCACCAGGGTTTTCAGCTACTTCCGCATCCAGGTTATTCAGGAGCATCCGTAAGGGGGCTTCGGTTTGCCAGGAGCGGGCATGGAGCGTGTTTCCCCGCGGGGCTTTGTAGTGCGGATGTGCCGCGTATTTTTCTATGAATTGTTCTGAAGTCATTCGTTTTATTTAAGATGTTGAAATTGGCAGGGCGATAAGCCCCGGTGTACAAATTTAACCTTTATCTGCTATTCAGCAAAAGTAAGGAGTGGGATGCAACCTTATCTCCTATTATAGCATCATAATAATAGTACTCAAGGCGAAATGTTATTACTAAAAACAGTACATTTGAAAATGAGCAAGGCATCAAAAACAACCCTGGTAACCCTGGTATCCTTCGGAATTTATTTCCTGACAGACGAGACCTGGTTCAAACCCCTGCGAAGCTGGATTAACCCGTTCATTCACCAGGTGGGAGTCAGCCATATTTTGTCGTATATTCTTGTAGGTATCCCCGTTTTTTTGGGAACGCTGATCCTTCATAAGAAGGGTAATTTTTTTGACGGCTTAGGCTTGAACAGATCCTTCCTTACGGGAATGCTTTTTGCATTGCTTTGTACGCTGCCCATGTTTGCAGGCTTTGCCCTGTTATTTGAATGGAACACCGCATTTTCATTCAACCATTTCCTGATCACGGTTATTGCAGCAGCATTTTTTGAGGAGTTGTATTTCCGGGGATTTTTATTCGGGCAGATTTACCGTTTTACCTCATGGGGATTTATTGCTTCCGTATTGATCGGTGCCGTTATATTCGGCCTGATTCATTTGTACCAGGGCACCGGCCCAAGCGAATTGGCCGGTATTTTCCTGCTCACCTTTTCAGGAGGAATTTTATACGCCTGGGTATTTGCGGAGTGGAATTATAACTTATGGATACCCGTTTTTCTTCACCTGTTTATGAATTTGGCATGGGGGATATTCTCCGTTGCCGAAAATGCTCTCGGAGGTCTGTATGCCAATATTTTCCGGCTTATCACCATCCTGTTAATTATCGGGCTGACCATAGCCTATAAAGTAAACAAAAAGCTCGGCTTCGAGATCACGAAAAAGACCCTGTTCCTCAAAAAACAGGGGTATGACGTTTAATTCCTCAGGCTGAATTCTTCAAACCCGGCGTTTAACCGTATCTGAAATGTTGCTGCGATCTCCTGCATATGAGACGTAAAAGAATAGTTTTCAACCATTCCCTTGATCTCCCGGATATCCTCTGCAAAAATGCGGTCTTCATTAGCAAAAGACACCTTTTGCCGGACAAACTCGTGAGCTGCTTCCAGCAGGGCAGAGCTCTTCAGCGGCCTCCTGAACTCAATGGCCTGGCAGGCGCTCATCAGCTCAATGGCCAGGATATACTCCAGGTTATCCAGGATTTTGTAGAGCTTGCGCCCGCTGATGCTGCCCATGGATACGTGGTCTTCCTGGCCCAGGGAGGTAGGCACACTGTCTGCAGAAGCCGGGAAACACAGCGTTTTGTTTTCGGTCACCAGGGCGGCAGTGGTGTATTGCGGGATCATGAAGCCGGAGTTCAGGCCCACATCGTTCATCAGCAGCATGGGCAATCCGAATTTCCCTTCCAGTAACAGGTAACACCTTCTGTCTGAAATATTGCCCAGTTCGGCTGCCGCAAAACAGGCGTAATCCAGGGGCAGCGCCATGGGCTGGCCGTGGAAATTGCCCCCGCTGATGGTATCGTCCGGGTCAAAAATGATGGGATTATCGGTAACGGAGTTCAACTCGGTTTCCGTAAGCTCTTTCAGGTGGAGCCATGCATTTCGGGCTGCGCCATGCACCTGTGGCATACAGCGCAGACTGTAGGGATCCTGCACGCGTTCACAATCTACATGACTTTCCATGATCTCGGAGTTTTGGAGTAGCGCGCGCAGCCGCTGGGCCACCAGTTGGTTTCCGGCAAACGGACGGAGCTCATGCAGCCGGGCATCAAAGGGGGCTTTGGTTCCCTGCAGGGATTCGAGGCTCATGGCCCCGATGACGTCGGCAATTTCCAGGCAGTTAAAGAAACGCTCCACGCATTTTACGGCATAGCTCAGGATAAACTGGGTGCCGTTAATGAGGGCAAGGCCTTCTTTGGGGCCCAGTTGGACGGGCTCGATTCCCGCTGAGACCATTACCTCAGCCGTATCTGTAAGCCGGCCCCGGTATTCCACTTTTCCTAAGCCGATAAGCGGTAAAAACAGGTGGGACAGCGGTGCCAGATCACCGCTTGCCCCCACACTTCCTTTTTCAGGAACTACAGGAATCACATCGTTTTCAATATGCCACAGAATACGTTCCAGTGTGGTCAGCTGCACGCCTGAATACCCCTGTGCCAGCGCATGCAGCTTGGTGATCAGCATGATTTTGGCAATTTCCGTAGGAATATTATCTCCCACGCCCACGCTGTGTGACTGCAGGATTTTATATTGCAGTGTGCGGGTATCTTCTTCCGAAATGCTTTTATTCGCCAGGATGCCGAAGCCCGTATTTACTCCATACACCGTTCTTTGGCTGGCTACGATTGCCTGTACGTCGGCCTGCGATTTTTTGATTTTTTGAATGGCATTTTCTGACAAAATCCCCTGTATCGTACCTCTGGCCATACCCAGGGTAATTTCTACGGTAAGACGGTCTTCGCCGTATTTAAAGTGTTTGTTCATGAATGAGATATTGGACTTTTCAAAGTTAGGAATTTTTTAAGTGGTATAACCCTTGCAAAGGTCAAAAAACGCGCCTGATTTAAGGCTTTTATAATTTTAAGGAAATTTTAAGGCCATCCAGAAACTTTTACAACTGCAATATATGTTACTACATCAATTAATAACAAACACTTTAAAAGATGAAAAAAGTAACTGTTTTAGCTCTTGCGGCACTTATCACAGCTGCATCATGTAAAAACACCAATTCAGACTCTGCTGAAACTTCGGAAGCAGAAGAAGTAGCTGTTTCAGAAGGCCATGCGTATGCGGCAGATCTTCAGTCGAGCCAGGTAGAATGGAAAGCGTTTCACAAAGGCGGATTTGCGCCCAGATGGGGAACCCTGAAACTTTCTGCCGGTGAACTTACCGTGGTAGATGATAACATTACTTCGGGAACATTCACGATAGATTTTACTACACTGATCGTAGATCCTGCTTCAGTAACTGAAAAAGACAAGAAGGCAATTGATCTGCAGAACCACCTGAAAAGTGCTGATTTCTTTGACGCGGAACAATTCCCTGCAGGAACTTTTGAGGTAACCGGTATCACCGACTTTGATCCTGCAAGAGATAAAAGCGTGATAGAAGGAGCCAATAAAGTGGTTAGCGGAAACCTGACCCTGAAAGGAAATACCATTAACGTGACTTTTCCTGCCCGGATTTCAGTAGGTGACGGTACGGCCCGTGTGGAAGCCCGCTTTACGGTAGACCGTACCGTATGGGGACTGAAATTCGGAGTGACGGATGCTGATCCGGCCGAATGGGGAATCAGTAAGGATTTCGAAGTAGGAGTGGATCTTACAGCGGTGGCAAAATAAGCCGGAAAATCCGGGAGGGCTTCGGCCCTCTTTTTATTTTCAGGATACGGATTATTTGCCGTACTTTTGTATAAAAATCTACTTATGAATGTATTTCTTACCGGGATAACGGGCCTGTTAGGAAGTGAGGTGTCCCGTCAGCTGCTGGAGAAGGGGTACAAGGTCAGAGCGCTGGTGAGGAACCCGGCCAAGGCAGCCGATCCGGATATTGAATATGTGCAGGGAGATATCCTGGACATTACCGCACTTACAGAGCAGATGGAGGGAATGGATTATGTTATTCATACAGCTGCAGTAGTCTCTTTTGCTCCGAAAGACCGGAATGAAATGTACAAAACCAACGTGGAGGGTACTGCCAACGTGGTCAATGCCTGCCTTTCATCATCGGTCAGAAAGCTTTGCCATGTCAGTTCTATTGCTGCTTTCGGGCGGCCGCCTTTGAGTGAAATGAAGAAAATGGACCGGGTGGAGATTGATGAGGAGCAGAAATGGGTAGCATCCGGCACTAATTCTCACTATGCCATCACCAAATACCTGGGTGAATGTGAGGTGTGGAGAGGCGCTGCAGAGGGGCTGAATATGGTGATTGTTAACCCTTCCATTATACTGGGAGAGAGCGACTGGGAAATAAGCAGTACCCGGCTTTTTAAATATGTGCACGATGAAAAGCCGTTTTACCCTGAAGGTTTTCTGAATTTTACGGATGTAAAAGATGTGGCTTCGGCCCTGATCCGCTTAATGGAATCCGATATCCGGGAAGAGCGCTTTTGCGTCTCGGCAGGTATGATTTCTTACAAGGAGTTTTTTGACAAAATAGCGGATCGTTTCGGGAAGAAGAAGCCCTGGTTTAAGGTGAGTGCGGGCATGATGGGTACCTTGTGGCGCTTTGAGGCACTGAAATCTTTCCTGACCGGCGGAGCCCCCCTGATCACCAGGGAAACGGCTAAAACAGCACAGCTGAAGATATTACAAAAGAACGACAAGATCAGGAAAGCCCTGGATTTTGAGTTCAGAACCATCGATGAAACCCTGGACAGGGTGTGTGCATTTCTAAGAGACAAGAATTAAAAAAAGCTTAAATTCCTTTCGGAATTAAAAAAAGCTGTTACTTTTACCAAGCATTGGAAGGATTAAAATGAATCAGGACTTTAGCGAACCTTTTGAGGAATACAACGAAACTTCGCCGGAAGAGGTGGCAAGAAGATTCGAGTTGCTGTTAAAACGGAAGGAATCGCCGGCGTTCAGCGAGGAGGTCTTTGAATCCCTGACCGAGCATTACCTTGTAAAAGGAAATTTTGAAATGGCCCTGAAGGCCTGTAATTACGGACTCCGGCTTTATCCTAACTCCCTGGATATGCTGCTGAATAAGGTGCAGGTGCTGATTAACCGGCTGGAACTTTATGAGGCTACGGAAGTCCTGGATCATGCTTCCGTATTTTACCCGTCAGACACCGAAATCCGCTATTTCCGGGGAGTGATCAACATTTACTCCGGGGAAAACGAAAAAGCCATTGAGATCTTCCGGGAAATTCTCCCGATTTCGGAAGAGAAGGAAAATATCTATTTTCAATTGGGCATGGCGCAGTCAGGCCTCGGTCTGCTGGAAGATTCCATTGAATCTTTCCAGAAAGCCATTCAGGAGAACAGTAAGAGCGAGATCGTGTATACCGAGCTGGTTTTCAGCTATGAGCTGGCTTCGGCGTTGGAGCAGGGTGTAGCTTATTTCAAAACGCTGATTGACCGGGATCCATACAATTACCTGGCCTGGTTTGCATTGGGACAATGTTATAATAACCTGAACCTTTTTGAAGAAGCCAAAGACGCTTTCGGCTATGTAACGGCCATTAACGATAAATTTTCAGGAGGATGGTACAGCCTGGGGCAGTCGCACCTGAACCTGGAAGAATATGAACAGGCGAAAGAGTGTTTTCAGTATACCCTTGATCTGGAAGAAGAATCGGCGGAAGTGCTGGTGCATATGGGGGCTTCCCATGAGCGCCTGGAAGAGTTTTCTGACGCTTTCAAGTGTTATAAAAGGGCATCGGAGCTGGATGAATACAGCGACGAGGCCTGGTTCGGGATGTCGTCTGTGCTGTATGAGCAGGAACGTTACGTAGAGGCCATTCATTTTATTAAGAAGGCTATCCGGCTGAACGGGGCCAATTCAGACTACTGGCTGCTGCTGGCGGATAATGAGAGTAAATTCGGAAATATACTTTCGGCAGAAGAGGCGTACGGTAAGGCCGTGGAGCTGAACCCTATTGATCCGGATATCTGGCTGAACTGGTCTCTGCTGTATTTTGATTCGGAAGATTATAAGAAGGCCCTGGAGATTGTGACTGACGGCCTGGAAGATCTGCCGGAGGAGGCAGACCTGTATTACCGGGCTACGGTGTACCTGCTGTATGACGGCAGTTTTACTATGGCCTATAAATACCTGCAGGAAGCGCTGGCCCTGGATTATGACAAGCACGTTCAGCTGTATGATTTCTTTAGTAACCTGAATACGCTGAAGACCTTGCAGCGGATTATCGAACAGTATAAAGCATAAAAAAAGGCCCTTGGAAAAGGGCCTTTTTTTATGCTTATTTTTTGAAATTATAGAATTTCCAGTTCGGCTTATACTCTTTGGGAAGCGGCTGATTCAGAAGAGATGCCCGGATCATCTCCATCGGCATATGGTTCAGCTTGATCACCTTGTCATGGAAGTCAGCAAACGACATCTTCCCGGATTCCACAAATTCATTCTTAATGCTGAACAGCTGGAGCCCTCCCACCAGGTAAGCTAGCTGGTAAAGCGGAGGATAACCGCCTTCAAATGACCGTTTCACTTCTGCGTGGGCATTGGAATATTCATGACCTACCCGGTCTACGAGGTAATCCACACACTGCTGTGGTGTCCACTCGCCCAGGTGGTACTTCAGGGAGAAAGTGATACGGGCACAGCGGTGCATTCTCCAGAAAAGCATACCGATTCTTTCTTCCGGTGTTTTAGCAAAACCTTTCTCATAAAGTAAAAGCTCCCAGTAAAGGGTCCATCCTTCGGTAGAGAAAGGAGTAGAGAAGGCCTCGCGCCGGTAAGGGCGGTAGCGGCTGTTCATATAAAACTGCAAATGATGGCCGGGTACCAGCTCATGCTGTACGGTTCCGCGGGAGAAATAGGGGTTATTGCCCCGCATACTCATCATTTTATGTTCATGCTCCATGGTATTGGTGGGATAGGAGATGATGATATCTCTTCCTCCCAGGAAAAACGGACTTACCAGCTGACGCTCAGGACTCATCATCTGCATTCCCCAGGTTTCTTCAGCAATAGCCGGAATTTCAATCAGCTTGTTGGCCCGGATAAATTCCTGGGCATCGTTGTAAAGCTTAATGATCAGCTCGGGCTGGGTACCAGCCGGTACATAGCTGTTTTTTACTTTTTCCTGGGCTGCTTTCCAGTTGTCACCAAAACCCATTTCCCGGGAGGCTTTGATCACTTCGGCTTCACACCAGGCAAATTCCTGGTCGGCCAGCCGGATCAGCTCTTCCGGTGTATAGGCAATCATTTCCAGCTTCAGCTGGCGGTTCAGCTCTTCCCTGCCTATGGGTAAGCCACCGATGCCGCTGCCGTCATCAGAAGGCTTCGCATCACTTTTAGACCGGATCAGCTTTTCGTAAGCAGCCAGTTGCTCATCGAGCTTCTTGTAGGTAGTAGGAACCCACCAGGTAAACAGGGGGTCATAACCATTATAAAAATCATAAAAACTTTTCAGGCGGGCTTTGAGGGAGACCACCATGTCAGCCGTATAGTTGGCTTTGGTTTCGGCAATCTTCCCGCCTTTTTCTACCTCTTCCCTGATCTTTTCCAGGGTTTTGGAGGCCTGGTTGAGCTGGGTAGCTACTTCCTGTCCGTTCATGGTATTTCCGCGCCGGCGCAGCTTTTCGTACTGGTAAATGGTGGGAGCAAAGGGGAGGTACTTTTCAATTTCACGGTATAGGGCCGCTTCTTTGTTCAGAACATTCTGCGTTTCTTCCACTTTACGCTTGAGCAGGATATAATCTACCTGTCCGTCAGTACTGATATTGTTATAATCCACACCGGCCAGCTTCTGCAGATATTCCTTGTTCAGTTCTATCATTCTTTCCCGCTGATCGGGTGAATTAGCCAAAGTCCGGAAACCACCGGCGGTGACCCCGTAAAAGTAGTTAACCGCCCGTGCATCATTGGTATACTGTACTACCAGCCCGGAGGTCTCACTGGCCTGTTCGTACATGGAGGCCGTGGGTTTGTCCTGACCCTGCACAGCAGGGGCCAGCAAAACGGCGAGACAGATTTTGAGGATATTTTGTTTCATATATAAGTTAGTTAAATCGTTCAGGGTCAAACAGGTGGATATCGTTAGCCGGCCGGGAGCCGTTGACCAGGTCAGCCACGGTTTTTCCCACGGCAGGTCCCAGGCTCAGTCCCATCATTCCCAGCCCTCCGGCTATAGTCAGGTTTTCCAGTGTCTTCGAATTGCCCAGGTAGGGGAGGCCATCCGGCGAGCAGGGCCGGAATCCGTGCCAGATCTGTTCAGGCATAGGCAGCCTGAATTCCGGGTAATACTGAGGTACCGAATTGACAATGCCTTCTACCCGCTTGCGGTTGATCTTATGATTTACGGCTGCCAGCTCCATGGTCCCCCCGATCCTCACCTGTCCGTTCATAGGGGTCAGCGCTACCCGGGCTTCGAGGAGAAGTGCGGGATGCTTCACTTTCCCTTCGAAAGCATCGGTCATGAAGGAATAGCCTTTTCCCGGTAGCAGGGGAATGCTCAGGCCGGCTTTTGCCGCCAGTTCCCGAAGCCAGGCTCCCGGTGTGAAAATATAACGGTCTGCCGAGAATTTTTTACCGCTGCCGGTTTCCACCGTAGTGATTTTTCCATGTGAACGGCTGATGTCCACCACTTCCTCATTAGGATAAAAATGTACTCCCAGTGTTTCCAGTTTTTTACGAAGGGCACCCATCAGCGCAGGCGGGTACAGGTGGCCGTCACAGCGGTAATGCACGGCTCCCAGCACATCCAGCTGCACATCAGGCTCCAGTGCGTCGAGCTCTGCCTTGCTTAAAACAGCTACATCCAGGCCCAGTTCCCGGGCGGTATGTGCCAGGTGAACTTCTTCTTCTTCTGTGGCAGCTGTTTTGTACAGCATCAGGATCCCTTTTTTTTCAAGCCCGAAAGACTGATCCAGGTCGCTATAAAGTTCTTCGTAAAGTGAGCTGCTGTAAAGGTTAAGGTCACGGATATAGGGTGCAGAACCAGTAACATGCTTTTCATTGGCATGCTTCATGAATTTCAGACCCCATGAAATCAGTGAACGGCTGGGAGTGGGCTTTACATAAAAGGGACTCCGGCTGTTAAACATCCAGCGGATTCCCTGCGAGATCATTCCCGGCGCCGCCATAGGGGTAAAGTGGCTGGGTACAATCATCCCGGCATTGCCGTAAGAGCAGTTGTCCATAAAGTCACTCTTATCCAGCACAGACACCTCCCAACCTGTTTTTCTTAAATACCAGGCGGAAGCCAGACCTGCAATCCCACCTCCTGCTATCAGTGCACTACCATTCATCGTTTTTGTTATTACTTATATTACCTGAAACCCGTGCGCATACGGGTCGTTATCATCTATAAAAATCGTATTGTACCCGTAAATAATGGCCCAGCCCTCAATGCTGGGGGTAATGGCAGGCTTCCCGTTTCCGAAAGGATCGGGATGCTCGGCTTCAATCCGGCCGGTAAACTTAGAGCCGATGATGCTTTCATGAATAAACGCATCGCCGGGTTTTAATTTGCCTTTGGCATGCCATTGGGCCATGCGGGCCGAGGTTCCCGTGCCGCAGGGCGAACGGTCAATGGCCTTGTCGCCGTAAAAAACCGCGTTCCTGGCGGAAGAGGAAGGATCCAGCACTTCGCCGGTCCACTGAATGTGGCTGAGCCCGTTGATGTTGGCATCTTCCGGGTGCACAAAGGTATATTGCTCGTTCAGGCGGTTCCGCAGCACACGGCTCCAGCTGATCAGCAGATCGGCCGGGTAATCCTGCAGTCCCGTGAAGTTCTTTTGCGGGTCAATAATGGCATAAAAATTTCCGCCATAAGCCACATCCACGGTCAGTTCGCCCAGGCCAGGGCACTCTACGGTGAGGTTCTCTGCGGCCAGGAAAGATTTGACATTGGTCAGCTTTACCGACTTCACCTTGCTGCCTTCCTGCACGTAATCTATCAGCACCAGTCCGGCGGGGGCTTCCAGCCTCAGTTTGCCGGGTATTTTAGGAGTGATCAGGCCTTCTTCAATGGCAATGGTGACGGTGCCAATGGTACCATGCCCGCACATGGGCAGGCAGCCACTGGTTTCAATGTAGAGTACGGCCACATCGTTAGCCGGGTCCACGGGAGGGTAGAGGATGCTGCCGCTCATCATGTCATGACCGCGGGGTTCAAACATCAGCCCCTTGCGGATCCAGTCGTATTCCCGCAGAAAATGCAGGCGGCGCTCCATCATGCTGTTTCCTTCGAGGAAAGGGCCGCCACCCGATACCAGCCGTACGGGATTACCACAGGTGTGGGCGTCGATGCACGAAAATGTTCGTTTCATATTTGTAAGTTTTAGCTGTGAGCTGTTAGAAATTAACTATTAGAAGTTAGAACTTATGAGCTAACTTCTAACAGCTAATACCTAATATCTATAAGGCCTCCTGCGTCACCTTTCCGTTCACCAGCCGGTAAAGGCCCAGGGGGTTAGCGTTCTTTAATTCATCCGGAAGGTAGGCATCGGGCACGTTCTGGTAGCTGACCGGCCGGGCAAACCTGCGGATCGCATCCGGGCCCACAGAAGTGAACCGGCTGTCGGTGCAGGCCGGGAACGGTCCGCTGTGGTGCATGGCACTTACCACTTCCACACCGGTAGGGAAGCCGTTAAACAGCAGGCGCCCGCATTTTTCGGTGATCCACAGCAGAAGCTCCTCATAATTTCTGATCTCCTCTTCTTCACCAAGAACGGTACACGTCAGCTGCCCGTGAATTTTCCGGGCAATGTCTGTCATCTGTTCCGGCTTACTGTAGGTCACTACCAGCCCGAACGGACCAAACACTTCTTCCTGGAGCGTATCGTTTGCCAGGAACTCTTCAGCGGTGGTCAGGGCAAGGGCAGCTGCGCCTACGCCTTTTTCCGAAGAAGATGCCGCCAACAGTACCTGCACATTTTCCTGGGAACTTACCGTAGCTTTGTTCTGTACATAGGAGTCGGCAATGCCTTCATGCAGCATTTTGCAGGGGGCTACCTGCTCAGCTGCGGCTACCAGCGAAGAAAGGAATTCATCCTGGCCTTCCGGGATAATAATAATGCCCGGGTTGGTACAGAACTGGCCTACTCCCAGGGTAAGGGAGGCGGCATATTGCTGCGCCGTTTCCACAGGTGCATTCTTTATTTTTTCAGGAAGGACAAAAACGGGGTTCACGCTTCCCATTTCGGAGAACACCGGAATGGGCTCGGGACGTTGATTGGCAATATCAAAAAGTGCTTTCCCGCCGGTGTAAGAACCTGTAAAGCCTACGGCTTTCACCAGGGGATGCTTCACCAGCGACTGCGAGCCCTCGCGGGAGTTGCTGAAAACCTGTGCAAAGGTGCCTTCGTGGTACCCGGCTTTTTTTACCCCTCTTTTAATGGCTTCGGCCATGATTCCGGCCGTACGGGTATGCGCCGAGTGGGCTTTTACGATCACCGGGCATCCGGCGGCGATAGCTGAGGCCGTGTCGCCGCCTGCAGTAGAAAACGCAAAAGGGAAATTACTGGCACCGAAAACCACCACCGGGCCCAGGCCTGCGTAGGTTTTGCGGATATCCGGGCGGGCCGGAGTACGGTCAGGCAGTGCCGTGTCAATGCGTACATCCAGCACACTGCCCGAAGCCAGTGCAGCACCATAGCTGCGCCATTGCAGTATGGTACGGCCTTTTTCACCGGTCAGGCGGGCCAGGGGCAGGTGGGTTTCCTCATGAGCTGTCTGAATCAGTTCATCGCCGAGCGCCTCAATCTCGTCGGCAATGTGGTTCATCAGCTCAGCTCTTTGCTTAAAATTGGTTTTCCGGAGTTCAAGAAAGGCCTCATGCGCCTGTTGAACTACCTGGTTAATTTCTGACATACTATAAATTTTTGTAATCCGGTAATTTTGGTCTTGATGCGCGGGCATCGCTGATGACCTTTAAAATCCGCTCTCTTTCTTCTCCTTCCAGGGTAAGCCGCGGAGCGCGTACGTATTCATTGCTGATGCCTTCAGCGGTAGCGGCCAGCTTGATGTATTGTACCAGGCGGGGATGAATATCCAGCTCCAGCAGCGGCATAAACCAGCGGTAAATTTCCAGGGCCTCACTCAGTCTTCCGGCCTGCGCCAGCTTGTAGATAGCCACGGTTTCAGCAGGGAAAGCATCTACCAGCCCGGCTACAGAACCTACGGCACCCATCAGCTGGGTTTCAAGCGAAATGGTATCCACTCCGCCCAGGATCTTGAAGCGGTCACCGAAGCGGTTGATCATGCGGGTAACATTGGTCAGGTCGCGGGTAGATTCTTTAACGGCCTGGATGGTAGGATATTTTTCCAGTTCGGCAAACATATCCGGTGTAACATGGATACCGTAATCTACCGGGTTATTATAAATCAGTATAGGAAGGTCTGTGGCGCTCGCTACTGCTCCGAAATACGTTACCACTTCCCTGTCGGAAGCTTTGTAACGCATGGGTGGGAGCAGCATAAGGCCGTCGGCTCCCAGCTCTTTCGCTTTTTTGGCAATTTCTACCGCCTCGCGGGTGGTTTGCTCTGCAATATTCAGAAGTACCGGGAAAGATTCCGGGACGATGCTTTTGGAAAATGTCAGCAGGTCAAACTTCTCCTGTGCGGTTAAAGTACTTGCTTCTCCCAGTGTACCGGCCAGGATAATTCCTGAAATGCCTGCGTCAATCTGGAACAGGATGTTCTTTTTAAACATATCATAGTCAATCTCCTCATCAGCGGTGAAGGGAGTCAAAACTGCAGGATATATCCCGTGCCAAAGTGCTGTCTTACTCATTAATTTTGTATTTTATGATTTGGATAATATATTAAATAGTCAGAAACAGGCCAAAGTTAGGAAGGGATTTCCCGGAAACCCTACATAAAATTAATCAATAGCACACATATTTTAGCTGCCGCGCAAAAAGGTGCTGAATCCGGGTGTTTCTGAGTCAAAATTAAGCAATTAATCCGAAATTATTCCATGGAATAACCTGCCCGTATGAGCGTTTTTGGGATTGATCTCCCCCATAAACCAATATTTTCTCCAGATGTGCCCATTCCGAAATTTTTTCGAAAAGTAGCATAGGTTTAAACATGTCCGGCATGATGGTCATAGAAGCCTTAAATTCTACAAGGTGGAACCCTTTGGTATTTTCAATTAACAGATCTACTTCATTTCCACCCGAGTCTCTCCAGAAATAAATATCCTGCTGATTGTTTTGGTGATACATTTGTTTAATATATTCTGTTATCATCATATTTTCAAAGAGGTTCCCCTTCATACCGTGCATGATCATTTGTTCGGGTTCAACTACTTTCAGGAGGTGACATAGTAAGCCGGTATCATAAAAATAGAGCTTAGGCGTTTTTACTATTCGTTTACTGAAGTTTTTGTGATAAGGGTGAAGCAGGAAGATGATGTAACTGTTTTCCAGCGTTGATAACCATGCTTTAGCAGTTGGCTGAGAGATGCCACATTCATTGGCCAGTGAACTCAAATTTAATAATTGTCCTGCTCGTGTAGCGCACAAAGCTACAAAGTTCTGGAACAAGCGGATATCACGCACGTGTATTAATTCGGTGATATCTCTTTGTACATAGGTTTGAAGATAATTCCGGTAAAACTCGCGGGAAGGGATATTTCGACTGTAAATTGCAGGGTAAAAGCCTTTTATCATATTAGATAGGTAGCTGGATTCATCCAATAGGTTGCCGGATTTTAATTCTGTATTATCGAAAGGGAATAATCTGAAAATAGCTACCCTCCCTGCCAGACTTTGTGTGATATTTTTCATAAGGTGGAAGTTCTGAGAACCTGACAATATATACTGACCCATTAACCCGGAGTCATCTACAAGTCCTTGCAGGTAAGAGAATAAAACGGGAACTCGCTGTACTTCATCAAAAATCACATATTTATCGTACTCGGTCAGGAATCCTTTCGGGTCTGTTTCAGCGTAAGTACGTACATCCGGATTTTCCAGGTTGACGTACCGGTACCGGGGTAGCATATTCTTTAGAAAAGTAGTTTTCCCGGATTGGCGTGGCCCGGTAATAGCTATAATGGGATATCTTTTTAAGGTATCAATTATGGATTCACCCAGAGTTCTTGATATGTTCATAAGTATTTTATATACAGTGCAAATTTATAATAAATTTTGAAATTTCAAATATTCAATTTTGAAATTGTATAATTGAAATTTTGAAATTGCATGAATTAAATTTTGAGATTACATACCTCCACCTCGATTATAAAAACAAAAACGGCACCAGGATCACTGGTGCCGTTCAGGCGTATACAGAATAAAAAGCCTAAAGGAGGTGAACAATGAGTTCTTCTCCGCGTTTTTCCACTTTCGCCAGTCCGTTACGGGTCAGCTCTTTAATAGCCGTATCCCATTTTTTGTTACTGAAGCCGGTTTGCGTCTTTAATTCTTCCAGGGCCACTACCGGCTGAGCGTTCAGCAGGTCAAGCACCGCTTTGGCATCTTCCGTCACGGCAGGGGCTTTTTTCTCCGGGCGCATCTGCGGGAAGAACAGCACCTCCTGTATGCTGGCATTGTTGGTCAGCATCATGGTCAGGCGGTCAATTCCGATCCCGATACCTGCAGTAGGCGGCATACCGTATTCCAGGGCACGGATAAAATCTTCATCCAGGGCCATGGCCTCTTCATCGCCTCGTTCAGCCAGCCGCAGCTGCTCTTCAAAGCGTTCCCGCTGATCCAGCGGATCGTTCAGCTCGGAGTAGGCATTGGCGATTTCCTTCCCGTTTACAAAGAGCTCAAACCGTTCCACCAGCCCGGGTTTAGAGCGGTGCTTTTTGGTCAGCGGCGACATCTCCACAGGGTAGTCAATGATGAAAGTGGGCTGGATCAGGTGATCTTCCACCTTCTCGCCGAAAATCTCATCAATGAGCTTGGCTTTTCCCATGGTGTCATCCACTTCCATGCCCCAGTCTTTGCATTTTGCCCTCAGCTCTTCTTCCGTGGCGGTGTCTACATTGATGCCGGTATATTTTTCAATGGCCTCAATGATCGACAGCTTCGGATAAGGCCCCTGGAAGTCGATCACATTTTCTCCGAAAGTAAACTTTGTATCTTCATTCACGGCAAAAGCCACTTTCTCCAGGAGCTCTTCCGTAAATTCCATCATCCAGGTATAATCTTTATAGGCTACATAAAACTCCAGAGCCGTGAATTCCGGGTTGTGGGTACGGTCCATCCCTTCGTTCCGGAACATTTTACCGAACTCATACACCCCGTCAAAGCCACCTACGATCAGTCGTTTCAGGTAAAGCTCATTGGCGATCCGCAGGTAGAGCGGTATATCCAGCGTATTATGATGCGTAGCAAAAGGCCTTGCGGCTGCTCCGCCGTGAATAGGCTGAAGGATGGGGGTTTCCACTTCCAGCCAGCCTTTATTGTCAAAGATCTGCCGCATGGTGCTGATGATCCTGGCTCTTTTTACAAAGATCTCCCGGTTTTCGGGGTTCACAATCAGGTCTACGTAACGCTGACGGTACCGCTGTTCGGGATCCGTGAAGCCGTCATAGATATTGCCCTCGTCGTCACGCTTGACAATAGGCAGCGGCTTCAGCGCCTTGGAGAGCAGCTTGAATGACCGTACGTGAATGGAGATCTCCCCGGTCTGGGTTTCAAAGCAATAGCCGTTTATCCCGATGATATCGCCGATATCCAGCAGCTTTTTGAATACCGTATTGTAAAGGGTTTTGTCTTCTTCCGGGCAGATATCATCGCGGCGGATATAAATCTGTATCCGGGCGGTTTCATCCTGTATTTCGGCAAAAGAGGCTGAACCCATGATCCGGAAGCTCATTAAGCGGCCGGCCACACTTACATCCTTAAAGTCAAATTTATTATGCTTCCAGTGCATCAGGATGTCGCGTATAGTGGTATTGGTTGTAAACCCTTCTGCGGGGTAAGGATCTATTCCCAGAGCCATCAGCTCTTCTCTTTTTTGTCTTCTTAGTAGTTCCTGTTCGCTCAATTGCATGAGTTATTAATCATTTTCGGTGCAAAATTAATGTTTTTTAGCGGCTCTCTTTCAAAAAAGGCTGATATTTGAATTTCGTTAATAATTTTTCGGATGATTTTAAAGGAAATACTTGCCGGGAAAGGCCTTTTTATTTCTGTTGTTTTTTTACTGCTGTTTCCTTATTCTTCCCGGCAGGCGGTTTCTGTCAGTGATATTCCCCCCAAGCGGGAGTTTCGCGGGGTGTGGATTGCCTCGGTGGCCAATATCGACTGGCCGTCACGCAAGGGCCTGGCGGTCACTGAACAGCAGCAGGAGTTCATAGATATTCTCAATAATCACCAGCGCCTGGGGGTGAATGCCGTGTTTGTGCAGGTCAGAGCCGCCTCTGATGCCTTTTATGCCGAAAGCGACGAACCCTGGTCGGAATGGCTCACCGGTGTGCAGGGCAGGGCTCCTTCGCCCTTTTATGACCCTATGGCCTTTATGATTGAACATGCGCATGAGCGTAATATGGAATTTCATGCCTGGCTGAACCTGAACAGGGGAACTCACGCTTCTTCAGGCCCCGTGGCAGCTAATCATATTACCCGCACGCATCCGCAGTGGTTCCTGAATTACGGAGGCTACAAAGTGTATAATTTCGGGATTCCTGAAGTGCGGAACTACATTGTGAATATGGTGCTGAAGATCATCCGGAATTACGATGTGGACGGGATTCATTTTGATGATTATTTTTATCCTTATCCCGTACCGGGAAGGCGGCTTAATGACCAGGAGACGTTCCGGAAATACGGACAGGGCTTCAGCCGTATAGAAGACTGGCGGAGAAACAATGTGAATGTGCTGATCAAAGACATTGCTGACGCCATAAAGCGAGAAAAACCGTATATCAAATTCGGAATCAGCCCTTTCGGGGTATGGCGGAGCCGCGACAGGGATGCGGCGGGGTCCAATACCGTTGGCGCACTCAGCTCGTACGATGATCTCTATGCCGACTCCCGCCTGTGGGCCCGTAACGGATGGGTGGATTATATCATTCCCCAGGTGTATTTTTCCTTCGGTCATGCCACGGTTCCCTATAAGCCCATGGTAGACTGGTGGGTGAAAAACAAAGGGGAACATCACCTGTATATCGGCCTGAGCAGCTACCGCACGGGAGAGAGGAGAGGAGAATGGAGCACGCCCTCCCAGATCATGCGGCAGCTCCGGGTAAATGAACAAACAGACGGAGTGAGCGGCAGTGTGTTTTACAGTTCCAAATCACTGATGCCGGCTGCCCACCGCCTGTCCGATTCCCTGAGGAATTATTACCGTTATCCCGCCCTGCCGCCTCTTATGGAGTGGAAAAAGCCTGATCCACTGCCCCGCCCGGTGATTACGGAGGTGGAGCGTACGGCAGGCGGAAGGGTACAGATCCGGTGGAGCATACCGGACGAATCCGAGGAATATGTGCGGAGTTTTGTGATTTACCGTTACAGGCGGGGAGAGAAAAGAACCCTGGAAGACCCGCGGAATATGGTGGCGATTGTCAGGAATAAGGAAGAGAAGGTTTTTTATGATCAGACGGCGGAGGCAGATAGTGCATATGAATATGCGCTTACGGCTTTGGACAGGCTTTCTAATGAGAGCCGGCCGAGTAAACTGCATAAGGTGAAGTGAAGGGGGTGTAGTACCTTATGTGGAACTATTTTTACTTTGCGCCCTTCGACAGGCTCAGGGTGACAGTGGCGATGCTATATGTTAATAGTACCAATTTGCTGATGAGGTCCGCCACTGTCACCCTGAGCCTGCGCGGCCCGGCCTGTCGAAGGGCGCGTTGAGTTTTATCCTATATCACACTGTACCTACAGTCCGGTTTATGGAAGAGTTAAGTAGAATTTATTTTCCCGAAAAGTGGTGAATAATCTGTTTTTTGCTTATTTTTGTTCTCTTCTTCCGTAGCTTCTTTCCCCGTTTTGACTTCCAGGGGAAGTTTACAGGCAGATAATTTATTAATCAAACATTTTATAGATGAAAGAATATGGCAGTAATGTTCAGAAGCTGGTAGAACATATTGTGACCATACCTGATAAGGAAACCAGGACAAAACACGCCCACATACTGGTTGAACTGATGCGCCAGATCCATCCGCAGATGCGCGACGGCGCTGATTACAGCAAGAAACTTTGGGATGACCTGTATATAATGGCCAATTTTGACCTGGATGTAGACAGTCCGTTTCCGGCTCCGCCCAAGGAGATCCTGGGCAAGAAACCCAAGCAGATTCCGTATACCCAAAGCAAGCTGAAGCATAAATTTTATGGCCGGAACCTGGAATTGCTGGTGCTGAAAGCCATGATGGCCGAAACGTTTGATGAACGCAAGGCTTTTGTATCTTACCTGGTAAAGCTGATGAAGTCGTTTTACCTGAGCTGGAACCGCGACTCCGTGGAGACCAACGTTTGTCTTAACCAGATCATGGAGCTTTCCGGCGGACGGCTGAAGCCTGAGATCGATGACCTGCTGGTCAACGGTATGGTGGATGAGGCCAACCCGAAAGACGGACCGGCAGGTTTCCGGCAAAGAACCAACTTTGTGAACCGCAGTAATAACAACAGTGGTGGTTACCGGAACAATAATAACCGTAACCAGCCGCAGCGTAATAATAATAACGGCGGTCCTATGAATAAGAACAACAGATTTAACAATAACCGGAAAAGACCGCAATAAGAGACTATGGGTTCGTTCAGAATTACGGGCGGAAGAAAACTCAAGGGAGAAATCATACCGCAGGGAGCAAAGAATGAGGCGTTGCAGATTTTGTGTGCCGTGCTCCTTTCCAAAGAGGCTGTGGTGATTCATAATATTCCTGACATCCGGGATGTCAATAAGCTGATAGAGCTTTTACAGGATATGGGGGTAGAAACCCGTAAGCTGGGTGAAGGTTCTGTGGAGTTTAAGGCAGGCGGTGTGAATTTTGAATATTTTGAAACCGGGCAATATAAAAAGAAAGCAGCCGAGCTTCGCGGATCGGTCATGCTCCTGGGGCCTATGCTGGGGCGTTTCGGGAAAGGAAAAGCGCCCAAGCCCGGCGGTGATAAGATCGGGAGGAGGCCTTTGGATGCCCACTTCGTGGGATTCCAGAAGCTGGGAGCCACCTTTTCTTACGATGCAGGTGACGCCTTCTACCATGTAGACGGCAGCGGCATGAAAGGCGCCTATATCTGGATGGAGGAGATTTCCGTGACCGGCACGGCCAATGTGATCATGGCCGCTGTGCTCACTGAAGGTACCACCACCATCTATAATGCGGCCTGCGAGCCTTATCTGCAGCAGCTGTGCAAAATGCTGAACCGCATGGGTGCACGTATCAGCGGGGTAGGTTCTAACCTCCTGACCATACAAGGCGTGAGCGAGCTGAGCGGATGTGAGCATACCCTACTGCCCGACATGATTGAGATCGGCAGCTTCATCGGCCTGGCAGCCATGACCGAATCAGAAATCACCATTAAAAACTGCCGGATTCCCGAGCTGGGAATTATCCCGGATGTATTTAAAAAACTGGGAATCCAGATGGAGTTCCGGGGCGATGACATCCACGTGCCGGCGCAGAAGAACTACCAGATCAGCAAGCTGATCGACGGTTCCATTCTTACGGTTTACGATTCCCCCTGGCCGGGCTTTACGCCTGACCTGATCTCTATTGTGCTGGTAACGGCCATTCAGGCCAAAGGAACGGTGCTCATCCATCAGAAAATGTTTGAGTCGAGGCTTTTCTTTACCGATAAGCTGATTGACATGGGAGCCCAGATTATTCTCTGCGACCCGCACCGGGCCACGGTGATCGGACTGAACCGCGAGTATAACCTCCGGGGCATCCGCATGAGCTCACCGGATATCCGGGCCGGCGTGGCGCTGCTGATTGCGGCGCTTTCGGCTGACGGCACCAGCATCATTGATAATATTGACCAGATTGACCGCGGATACCAGAATATTGACGGCCGCCTGAATGCATTGGGGGCCGATATCGTGAGGGTGTGAAGGGGTTAGAAATTAGATATTAGCAATTAGGTATTAGAGTCTGGTAAAATCTAACTTCTAACTTCTAATTTCTAACATCTATTTGCTATAATTGTAAGACCTTAAAGAAAAAAACTTATGATCTCAAGACGTAAATTCCTGGCTTCTTCTGCCATGACCACCGCTACTCTGGCGGCTACTTCTGCTTCCGGCTATTCCCGTATTGCGGGTGCTAACCAAAAGGTGAACCTGGCCTGTGTGGGTATCGGTAACCGGGGGGAACAGATTATTGAGGATTTTGAGAAGACCGGCCTGGTGAACGTAGTGGCATTATGCGATGTGGACATGGGAGCCCCCCATACCACCAAGATCATGAATAAATTTCCGAAGGCAAAACGCTACCAGGACTTCCGGCAGATGCTGGATAAGTCGGGGAAGGAGTTTGATGCGGTGGCTATAGCCATACCTGACTTTGCCCACTTCCCGGTGGTGATGGCCTGTATGCAGGCGGGGAAGCATGTGTATGTGGAAAAGCCCATGTCGCGCACCTTCCATGAAGCAGAGCTGATGATGCAAATGGCGCTTAAAAACCCGAAGCTGGTAACCCAGGTAGGGAACCAGGGCCATTCGGAAGGAAATTATTTCCAGTTCAAAACCTGGATGGAAGCCGGCATTATTAAGGATGTAACGGCCATTACGGCCCATATGAACAATCCCCGCCGCTGGCATAAGCTGGATCCCAAAATGAAAATGTGGCCGGCGGCACAGCCGGTGCCGTCTACTATGGACTGGGATACCTGGCTGACCACAGCCATGCCGAAAGAATATAATGAATTGTACCATAACGGCGAGTGGCGCTGCTGGTATGATTTCGGGATGGGAGCATTGGGCGACTGGGGCGCCCATCTGATCGATACGGCGCACGAGTTCCTGGAACTGGGCCTGCCGTATGAGGTCAATCCCACTTACCTCGAGGGGCATAATGACTTCTTCTTCCCGATGTCCAGCACCCTGCTGTTCCGGTTCGGCGCACGAAAGGGAATGCCGCCCGTAGACCTCACCTGGTACGACGGCCTGAAAAATCTTCCTCCTCTGCCGAAAGGCTACGGCGGGTCATCGGCTACGGCCAATGTGCCGGGTACCAACCAGGGCGAGGTGAAGCAGCCTACGCTGAATCCGGGCCGGATCATTTACAGCAAAGACCTGGTCTTTAAAGGAGGCAGCCACGGCAGCACGCTCAGTATTATCCCGGAAGAAGTAGCCAGAGAGATGGCGTCAAAGCTGTCTGAAATACCCAAGAGCCCGTCTAATCACTTTGCTAACTTTATCCTGGCCTGTCAGGGCAAAGAGAAAACCCGCAGTCCGTTTGAGATCAACGGCGTGCTGAGCCAGGTATTCTGCCTGGGGGTAATTGCCCAGCGGGTGAACCGCCCGCTGTATTTTGATGCGGTAACGAAGCAGATCACCAATGATAAATTTGCGAATGCCTTGTTAATTGGTGCCGAGCCGCGGAAGGAGTGGCTGGAGTATTATAAGGTGTAGTACCTGCCGGGAGCTGCTTGTCTGAAGATTCTGATTTATTCTTTGAAAGTAAGTGCCCTTCGACAGGCCCGGCCTGTCGAAGGGCACTTAGTATATTAAACATCACAAATCGTAATTCCCTGCTTAAGCGACTCCAGCGGCGGCAGGCGCTTCGGAATAAACTCCTGCCCGATATACCCGGTATACCCCGTATCCAGTATCGCTTTGATAATAGCCGGATAGTATAACTCCTGGCTGTCATCTATTTCATTCCGGCCGGGCACCCCCGCCGTATGGTAATGCGCTATGTATGGATGATGTTTCCGGATGGTGGCAATCACATCGCCCTCCATGATCTGCATATGGTAGATATCGTACAGCAGTTTAAAGTTTTCCGAACCTGTGGCTTTGCACAGCTCTGCGCCCCAATCTGTATGATCGCACTGGTAATCTTTGTGGTTTACCTTGCTGTTCAGCAGCTCCATCACCATGGTAACGCCATGTTTTTCAGCCGAAGGCATCAGCCTTTTCAGGCCGCGGGCACAGTTTTCAATTCCCTGTTCATCAGAGAGGCCGTTGCGGTTTCCCGAAAAACAGATGATTTTATCCAGGCCGGCGGCTTTCAGCTTCGGGAAGATGGCTTCGTAGCTGGCCACCAGTTGATCGTGCAGCTTAGGGTCATTGAAGCCCCTTTCTATGCCCAGTCCCGCGCCCTGGGGCATAGCACAGGTAAGGCCGTGTTTCTGAATAACCGGCCACTCGTCCGGCCCCTGTAGTTCTATGGAGCCTATACCCAGCTTCACGGCTTCTTCGCAAAGCTTTTCCAAAGGGATGGAGTTAAAGCACCAGCGTGATACCGAGTGCTTCACACGCCCTTTCAGTGCCTGAGGTAAAACCTGCTCCGAGGCGGCAAAGGCCTCACTCATCGATAAACCGAGGGCTGCTGTGCCCATCATATTTTTTAACACTTTTCTTCTGGTTGATTTCATATTTTTAAGATTATTCCTGTACCGTGGCCTGAAACTACATCTTTTCTGCCGGTTTTCATAGGAAAGGGCAGGGGAAATCGGCAGCAGGTTTACCTGAAACGGTTAGAAATGGTAAAATAGACATTCCTGCCTATTTCGTGGTAGCCATATTTGCGTAAACGGCCGGTGGTGGTAGCTTTGGGCATCCGGGTTTCCAGGAAAGACAGAATATAATATTTGTTTTCTTCAAAGGGGTGGTTAAACAGCTGGGATTTGAAAGAAAGGTTGGTGGCCATGGTTTTCCGCCGGTCAATATACAGCTCATTCTTGCCGATCCACAGGCACTTCAGGTCTTTGATCTGCCGGGCTATGCCGGTCAGTTCCTCCTCGGTGAGTGACGACTGCTTCATTTCATCAAAAACCAGCCTGCGGTTCATGTGAGTATTGTAAAGATACCGTACAGAATCCGTATACATAATGATAGTGTAGTAGGAAAACCGTTTATCCGAAAAGCCGATGGCAAAGGGTTGTTTTTTATAAAGCGCCTCAAAATCTTTCAGCAGGGTTTCCAGGGCGGCTTTGTTTTCAAAGTAATAGTCTTCCGACTTCCTGATCTTGGCTGAAAAGCAGGAAGAGAGAAATATTCCACTGAGTAGAACAAGGGCAATGTTTTTCATTTTACTTTGATGTACGTGATGCCGTAAACCAGCTTCCTGAATTTCCGTTTTTTGAGCTTCATTTTGGTACGCAGGCCATAATCCCAGTAATCCAGTACATTATATCCGTCTACCCGGTCTATATCGTACAGCACCACAAAATGAGTGGGGGTAGGCAGGATAAACCGGAAAAACTTATTCGGATAAAGGGCCTTGTTATTCAGGTACAGCAATACGGTATGATCCCGGTTTTTATCCTGGCAAAACCTATAGTAGTTGAGAAAAACCGGCCCCATGAGGTCGGCTCCCCGGGCGTGCACTTCCAGCCCGGTCAGTGAGCGGAGCATCCGGTTAAATTTTTTAAAATTGGTAGCGGCCCAGAAGCTGTTTTCATCTCCCGGGTCAAACGACTGATCGCGAAGGTTAAGATACCCTTTGTAGTTTTCGGAAAGCACCATAAACCACATCTGGTCGGCATGGTTAATGTCCATCACCCCCTTATTGTAGAGGGTGCCGGCGGCTTCCTGTATCCTTTCTGAACTAAGCAGGGTTTTATCGGTTACCCGGGTAGAGCCGGTAGTGTAGAGCTCAATCATGCGGGCTACATAATTCTCAGGATCCTGCAGCAGCATAAAGTGGGTGAGGGCGGCATAACCACAAAAATAGGTAGGTTTGCCCTGGTTCAGGTACAGCGGGCTGTCTACGTTGTTCTGCAGGTTGCGGTAAAATAATACGGGGTCAATCCGGGGCCAGTGTTTACTCTTTCCCCCCGACTGCGCCTGCTGTATCCTTTTCAATGCCTTCTGTTTCGCTTCAGGATTCTGAGCGGGGGGCTGGGCCTGAGCAGCCAGGCTGAGAAAGATGAGGAGAAGTCGGATATACACCACGTTGTCCCGGAAATATAGAAGCAAATATAAATAACTTTCCTGGATATTATAAATGAAGCTGCCCCCCTCATTTGTCTGGTACAAACCTGGGAGGCAGCTTCTGTTCAGATGAACAAAATTACTCTTTTACAATCCGGGTGGTTGCTGATTTACCGCCACTGCTGACTTTAAGTATGTAAATGCCCGGTGCATATTTCTCAATGTTCACTTCCTGAACTACGGCTTTACCTGTGTAGGCTTTGCGGAACATGACATTTCCTTTCAGGTCAGTCAGGAGGAGATCACCGCCTTCGGTTTCGCTCTCTGCCTCTATCCGGATGCGGTAAGCTGCCGGGTTAGGAGAAACATTCACCCTGATCTGTAAGGTGCTGTCAGCTGCGGCAGCGGGGCTTTCCGACTTAACGCGGTTGCGTTTGGTGTCTTTCTTCGTTGCCACAGGCTCAGGTTCATTGGTGCCGGTACAAAGTACACCGCCGCCGCTCCATTGGGTATTTTTGCCGCCGCGTATTTTCCGGGCTACAAACAGGCCTTCCAGTGAGGTGGTGTTACCGCCATTCCGGGTTTTGAGCTTCTCACGAGTATGGAGATAGCCATTCACCTCCGAGCCGTTTCCTATGGTGATGCCTCCGCCGGCATACACCCGTACCTGCTCACTGGCCGTGTTGATCTCGGTTCCTTTGCCTGTACGGATTCCCTTTTTCACCAGCAGGGTGGTAGCGTCAGAGAAGACTAGTTTAGCATTTTTCTTCGCGCTGATTTTCCGGATATATACATCTCCGCCGTTGAAGGTTACCGTAGCATCTTTGCCTATTTTAACCTTGTTAAACCGGTTGCCGGAAAGCATCTTGCTTTCTCCTTTCTTCACGCTTTCTTTTTTGCCCTTGCCTCCGCTGTGTGCTTTGAAGGCCTCCGGTGACGGGGCAGCTCCCCTGATATAGATTGTAGACTCACTTTCCCTATCAAAATTGTTCTGGGGTGCTTTTACAAAGGTGCCTTCCTTATTGATGACAGTATTTCTGAGTTTCACTTTCTTACCGCTGTTGATCACGCCCACGCCTCCGGCACTCACCTCATTGTCTTTGAGTTTTATACCGTCAAAAGCTAAAACGCCATAAGAGCACGGACATACGCCGTTAGGGTCTTTGATGGTCACTACCGAGGTTTCAGTGGTGGTGTTACCGCTGGCATCCGTGGCGGTTAAGCGCACGATACGCCTGCCCAGGTCAGTACAGCTGAACTCGGTCTGCGAGAGCTGCAGGCTTTGTATGCCGCAGTTATCGGTGCTGCCCTCATCGATGTCACCGGTAGCCAGAGTAGCCTTGCCGTCCCAGTCTAATTCCATCACGGCGTTCCGGGTCAGTACCACCGGAGCGGTTTTATCTTCCACGGTAACGGTAAAGGTGGCCGAGCCGGTGTTTCCTGCTGCATCTGTGGCGGTCAGGGTTACCTGGTGGGTTCCTGTCTGCTGGCAACCGAACTCTTCCAGGCTGAGAGTGAGGCTGACGATTTCGCAGTTATCGGTGCTGCCGTTATCAGCCTGAGCGGCCGAGATGCGGCCGAAGCCGGATTCATCCAGAACTACGGTGAGG